>ORJL010834351.1_pt1 | contig 78637 bp, 102 predicted proteins | sample 1779941 | NCBI WGS metagenome assembly ORJL01 (sample SAMEA104232317, study PRJEB22302) | groundwater metagenome | biome: forest; feature: aquifer; material: groundwater | place: USA | collected 2011-08-07 | depth 5.8 m | reverse complement strand
TTAAAACCGCAGGTTTTTTGTGCATCAATTTCGAAATTCCTGTCTTCATATGGCGAATCTTATTCGCCTATGCAGGAAAAGCTCTGCTTTTCCAAGCATCACACGGCTAAAGCCGATGTGTTTTCAGGAACTTCAAAATAAAAAATCCTGTAGAATTTCTTACTTCACAAGGTAAAATGAATATAGACGCAGTAAAGCTTGTTAAAAAAATAAGAGAAGAAATGAAGTAATCAAACCCTGACATCCAAATTCTTCAGCAAAAATGCTGCGCCGTCCATGCCTTGTATTGTCAGTACATTGACGCCTATCTTTGCGTTTCTTAGTTCAAAAATATATCTTCCTTCTGCTGCAGCAGCAAAATCTGCAAACAGAACTTCATTTCCTTTAAACAGTTTGATAGCCAGACCGCCAGGTCTTTGCACTTCGACAATGTCAAATGTAATTGTGCCTGGAAGGTGCTCTATTTCTGACAACGTAAAGTTCAAAGGCACTCTCATTATATTTTCCTGAGGCACTTTGAAGAATACAACTATATTTGCCCTGCCTTCAAATATTGAATCCTGATGCGGCACAAAAGAAACTACATTTTCACCAATTTCCAGGAAATTTTTATCAATATCAATAGCCTGCGTGTCCTGCAAAGGACCGTTGAAAATCATTCTGTTGTTCAAGCGTATTTCTGCCCCTCCGACTGCTCGGTCAAACGCTATGTTAAGCTTTGCGTCTGTAAGCTCGATGAAATCATCTAAAAGTATGAACCTGAATTCTCTAGCATTGTCAGTAAACCCTCTTGCCTCTAACTGCATGTTTAAGTCATAAACAGTAGGCGCCCAGATTTTCCATGTGCTGCTGCTGGCAGACACTTCTACAAATACATTGTCTGAAAGCAATGTATTTGGCACGTCTATTTTATATGTGCCTGCTGTCTGCCTTTCATTGACAAGCTCTACGCCATTGGCTTTAATTATAATATTACCATATTCGTTTGTGCCAAGCGCTTCGTAATTTATTGACAATGAATCCATGCCTCGTGTGGCAATCCTGTATTTTGCGCCTTGTTCTCCGAACAACAGGCCGTTGTAAACTCTGAAACTGCCTAAATCTTTAGATATAGTGTCTCTTGTATTTCTCACGTCAATCAAGAACGGAAATGACTGAAACGCCTCTTTTTCTATAAAACCTACAAGCGAAGCGCCGCTTATGTTTTTTACAGTTATTGGCTCCCTGAATGTTACATTCCTGTCTACTGTCTGAGGACTTACATACCCGCCTAAATTAAAAGCAGCTATAAGCACGGCTATTATTACCAGCCCAGCTACCAAGAAATATATAAAATTGTCGTCTTCTTCCATCTATTATCCCTCAAAGTGTCACTTCAAAGTAATGATATATAGATAAGCTTAAAAAGGCACTCTCCAACTGGTAGAATGGCTCAAAAATTGGTTGTTTTATCTGGATATCCTAGGAGCGGTAAAAGCACTGTAACAAAATTCATGCAGGAAGAACTTGGATTCGCACGACTGTCAATAGATGACTTGCGTTATAATATGTATGGCATGTCCTTTCCTGAAATGGTTGCTTACTTTGGAGGCGGTGATTTCCAATCACCTGAGTATCAGCGCGAAGAGGAACTGTTAAGAGATGTTTTACAAATACAAAAAATGGCGCATTTAATGGCAAACAAAAGCGTTGTTCTAGACGGCACGTTTGGTTACAATCAATGGCGATGGGAGCTGCTATGCCCAAGTTATGGAAGACTCCACCACGATTCTGATATAGCTAGGTATTTGATAATGGTTGACGTGGATAGAAAAGAACTTGAAAGACGAGCTTTAACAAGCGCTCGTGATCCATCTTTATTAAGAAAATGGGATGAATTTTGGGAAGAGCCGGATTTTATTTATCCAGGAGAAGGAACTCCTAAACTTGTAAGAGTTAGAAATAACAACACTGATGATTTTTCTAGATCACAAGATGTGTTAAGGGCTTTACGAAGTACGTAAATGTATTCTTCACACTATAAGTAATACTTTTAAATAATTATTCTTACAAATAATACTTGGTGATTGATATGAATGAGCTTATAGGCAAGACAACTGTGACAGAAAAAGGGCAGATAACAATACCAGTTGAAATAAGACAGAAGGAAGGCATCAAGCCCAATGACGAGGTATTTGTCGTGGATGCAGATGGCACTATAATAATTACAAAGCCAGAGAAGGGAAAACTCGCAAAACTTCTTAGAGAGGCTTCTGGTCATATCAGTTATGACGAGATCAGAAAAATGCGGGACGAATCAGAAATATCCTTTAAGAGGAAATAAAGATGAAAATATGCGCCGACACATGGTTTCTGGTTGAGATCATAGATAAGGAGAAGAGCGCTATCAGGCTCCTTGAAGAAATAGAAAAAGGAAGCCATGAATTATATCTGTCGGCAATTTCAATTGCAGAAATTTTGACAATTCTTTATCAAAAAGGAAAGGCTCAACTTGCTGAGAATATATATGCTTACATCCTGTCTACCGATCATATACACTTAATTTCCATAACCCCTGACATGTGTGTTAAGCTTGCGAAAATAAAACATTCTTTTGGGCTTTCGTTAGTAGATGCTGCAATGCTTACTGCTTACAAGATCTCCGGCGCGGAAGTTTTCATCGCAAAAGATTCTGACTACATAAATGCTGTCAAGCAAAATTATGTTGAAGTAAAGTCGCCAAAAGACCTTATTTAATTTTATGATGCGAGAGGCAGGATTCGAACCTGCGGAGGGACTGGCTGATCAACGCCAGGTAACGATGCATTGGCATCCATTCATAGACGTCTGTTCTCTAACCCACAAGATCTTGAGTATCGCAATCATTCCTGAATCATAACTCAATTCAAGACTTGTCCTTGCGCCTATAGTCGAAATCCATTTGGAATAATATTTAACTATTATTTCTTTTGGATACGGTAGCCTTTTCTTTTAAGAAAAGGCTAGCCTTTGACCGCTCGGCAACCCTCGCGATTTTAGGAAATAGATGTCAGAAATAGATTAAATATCTATAATGGATTCCTGCATTTCTGCTTTATCTTGTCCAATATAGCCTTCTGCTTGTCTGTAAGGTCTCTTCCACCAGCTATGTTAGAATTAACGCTTACCAGAAATTCTTTTTCCCATGGAGTAGTCCTGGGATCGTCTATCGCTCTCCTTATAAAATTCTGCAAAAGAACCCGTTCTTCATCCCTATTGTAATTCTCCATAAGAACCCCTTTTCTGGTGTGCAGACGCATACGCGTCATTTCCTCTTTAAAGATCTTTGTATCTGCAGAAAGCAATTGCTTTCTGAGAGCTCAATGAAACATATATTTAAAGTTTCTTTGCAGCTTTTCCAAAAACAAATTAGAAAAATATTATCCTTTCTTCTGCAGAGACGAAGTCTCTGAGATCTCAAAGATTTCATCTTTGAAGATTTTCCGAGTGACTCTCTTTTCCCGAGGGTTTTCTCTCTAGAGAGAAAAGGCTCATTTGAAACTCTGTAATTCTCTCTTGAGGTCTGCAAGCTGCTTCTGGAGCTCTGTCAAGGCGCTTTCAACATGTCTTACTTCAGTGTCTTCTCTTGAAATTTCAGACATAATTGCTCCCCTTGGCCTTAGTAATTCTGAGTCGACTTCAACAAGAGTTTTTTCAATCCTTTGGACAGTTGCTCTTAGAACCTTGTTCGCATCTGCCCTTATTGTTTCAACATCATGCATCAGGTCCAGCAATTGCTTTATGCCGGATGTGTAAAGTTTAAGCTCATGGACATCTCTTAAAACGTCGCGGTATTTTTCAACTTTTACAAATAATGGAGCGCCTTGTGCGCCGCTGGTGTAAGTTTCCTCATATTCAGGTTTTCCAATATCAGGCCTTTCTTTTGGCATAGGATAATCTTCATATCTTGCAGAAACATTTTGGCGTGTTTGCGTCGTCGGATGCTCTTCCATGGCATTTTTGATTTCTTCATAGTAAGGCGTAGATTTTGAATCTTTAATATGTTCAACACGCACTTTTTCATCATCGTCTCTTTTTCTAAAGAACATAAGATCATTTACTCTTAATACTTAAATAAGTTAAGTTTAGCAGGGCTTTGTTGCAGAAGTCTATATTTTGTTACAAATGTCTCTATTTTCTGAATTTCGGGCTTTGATTGTAACTGTTATTAATTATTCTTAAACAAAGCCGTTGTGTTCCAAAATGCGAGAGTCGGGATTCGAACCCGAATTACAGCCTCGCTGCTTAAGGCGTATTTAAATCCTATTTACATACGCCATTACTGGCAAGGCCGTGTCCTATAACGCAAAGACGCACTACATTTAGATGAAATACGTCAATATGCCGTTAGACTACACTCGCAATAGTGAATTGACATACCTTTGGTGCGTAGGTCTCTGTTTCAAAAATAATGGTATACTATATTTAAGAGGTTATACCTAGTGACATAAATTTTCAGACATAATATCAGTCGCTTGGTATATGGAAATGACATGCAATTTGTTGTAATATTTATGTCATTTACTATACTTTCGCCTGAATGAAAGAGCTATGGCTAGATAGTTAAAAAAGAAAAGTTTAGGAAAAAAAACAAAAATTTATTCTACTTTGAGCTTTCTGACGTACTTATTTGAAACGTACGCCACCGAGTCTTTCAAGCCTAAGCCCAACGCTATCGCTGCACCAAGTCCTACTGAACCTATTATGACCAGCAAGATATTGTTTACCAATGTTGCTGTTATTCCCAGTATTGGCAATGCAAGCGCTATGGATACGTAGATTATGAAGAAGAATAGAACCTTCCCCACAATAATTCCCCATAGAGATTTAGTTTTCTTCATGTGGCCCTTAATGTATTCAGCGAGCGCGAAACCTACTACAAAGATAACAGCAGCTCCTATGATTCTTGGTATGAATGCATTAATTTCTGCAACCCAAACAGCCAAGGCTGTTACGCCAAGAACTTCTCTTGACAGTGCCGCTGTTATAAATGCCAAATATATCCACCATCTTGCTATAACTGAAAATAGATGGCTCAAAGATATCATTGGCTTGTGTGTTTCTGAAACATAGTAGTCTAGTTTTACACGTTCTAGAACCTCATGAACTACTCTTCCAACAATTTTGCCTACCACTAAACCGATGACAAGCAAAATTACTGCGCCCACGAGGTTTGGTATAAAAGCCACTGCGTTGGATGTAAGGCTTCCTAGTATATCAACCAAAACCATTTCATCTCCTCCGCGGCTTTCTTACACCTTTTATTTAGGGTTATAAGGTGTCTCTAGCCTGCTTCGACAAACCGACGCCCTTATGCGTCCGTACTGCCTTAAGGTATTTGTGAAAGGTGGTTAATAAAGATTTTTGTGCCCAAAAATCACGTTAAAACCACGCCTGTAATGCATTACAAATGCACTTTTTTAAAAATACGTAATTGAATTGTAATTTATTTAAATATTCATACGAGAACGCGTCTGTGTTTTGCATATTTAGGGCTATTCTATTGCTCGGATTTGTGCTGGAGAATATTTCGGGTAGCCTTCGGCTGCTACAATCCTTTCGACTTTTTCAAACAATTGTCTGGCTACTCCAAAATTTCTATTATCTTTAGAAACAAAAACAAGCTCGACATACACACTAACATCGTTCAAGCCTGCATCCCTTTCCAAGACCAGCTGAACAAATGATTTTTTGTCGGATTTCTTACTAAATTTGTCTACGTTCTCCTTGTGGCTGAAAACCGTTTTCTGCAAAGACCACAAACCTGAGAGTATAAGCGCCGGCGGCAGGATTTGAATTCAGATCAGCAAGCCGCAACTTACCAATTACCTGCATGTCCCGAAGGACACTAGCTAGCTTGTTTTCCATCTCAAGGCTAGCGCAATGCCAGGTTATGCGACGCCGGCTTAGTTTATCGATTGAACAGAAGTAAATAAAAAGGAATTTTTCAGTTTTTCTTCTTAAAAATAAAATACCCCACAACACCGCCTATCAATCCCAATACAATGCTAAAAATTATTATTCCAATCATGGCAATTGCACCGAATTGTGCACCAGGTCCAGTCAAAAATACACCCTGATAAACAGCCGTAAACACAGTTGTAAAAAGCACTAATTCTATGATCCCGCCAAAAAAACCTGAAAGAACTCCTGTAACAGCGCCTTCGCCGATATTTTTAGTCTTGGCAATGTACGAACTCACAAGTCCACCTAGAATACCACCAAAGAAGCCAATGACATTGTTAATATATCCAAAAGCAAGTCCAAGCACAACAAAAACAATAGTTCCAATAAGAACCGCTTTCCAGTTTATCATAAATTTATTATGCGCATTGCCTTTTTAAAAGAATGATATTAGCGCCGGCGGCAGGATTTGAACCTACAATTCCTTGCGGAAACCAGTTATCTCTATTTCCGCTAGCTATTTTGCGCTAGCAAAAGGGATGTTCGAGACTGGCGCAATGCCAGGATTCACAATACAAGGATAGCCTAATATCTTTATGCGACGCCGGCTTTTACTTGCTCTAGATAGAAAGAATGAGCGTTAAATAATTAAAGCGCATATGGTTAACCAACAAGATAACTGGTTATAACCTATGCCGAACAACAAAAATTATATAAGATGCCCTAATACGACCTGCGGTTAAAACCGCAGGTTTTTTGTGCATCAATTTCGAAATTCCTGTCTTCATCACACGGCTAAAGCCGATGTGTTTTCAGGAACTTCAAAATAAAAATACTTTGTTGATTCAGCATAATAAAGAAGGTCAGGGAAATTTTACTTGTGGCGTGATAAGATGATATTTGAAACAACAGACGGAAAAATAGAAAAATTGGACAAGAAAATAAAGCGGATGGAAAGCACTATAAAGATGCTGCAGGATTCTTTCGGAACTATAACAGAAGTTGTCAAAAAAATGTATGACCAAAATGACGCTCTAAAAAAAAATTACGCGGCTTTGGATAAAACAAAAGACAAAATAAGGGAAATAAACAAAGCAGAAAATCCACTAAACCCTATCAGAGAAAAAATCAAGGCAAATGTTGATTTTATCAGGGAGATTGCTACAGAAGGAGTAATAGAAACACATGCCGAAGAAGCAATCATAAACGGTAATTTGGACTTTAAGAGCCCAAAAATAATGAAGGAAGAAGATATTCTTTCAATGCTAAAAAATGGATCTGTAAGCAGTGATGAGCTTGCTCATAAATTCCGCGTTCATAAGGCCCAGATTGAAGTCTGGGCATCAAAATTGCAGAAAAAAAACATTGTAGATATAAAAAATTCAGGCAATAAAGTGTTTATAGTTTTAAAAGGAAATAAAAAATAATATTAATTCCTTTTGAACTGCATGTGAAGCAACAAATTATAGTAGATTGAAAAATTTGATTGGTACATCCGAAAGTGAAAGCAGACCTCATGATTTCACTCAGCAGACTATTGTCAGTTTATGACAATAACCTTACTTTCGGAGGTACTGTTGATTAACCCATAATTTGTCAAAGTTCACAATAAGGACTTTGAATGAAACACATATTATTCAAAGCCCTCGATTTCCTTTGTTGGTTCACATATAGTATTAAAAAGATCAAAATGAAGAAACTATAGTAAATGACATAAATATTACGACAAATTGTATGTCATTTCCATATACCAAGTGACTGATATTATTTCTGAAAATTTATGTCACTAGGTGTAATAGACGCTTAAGGCGTCGGGGCGATGTAATGATTGAAAAATACAAGAATAAACTAATGTGTGAAATTATGGCGCAAGATGTACTGCCATCTCTAAGGGCATTCATAGCCAAGGAATTGATTCTAGAATATAAAATGAACCAAATTACTGTAGCAGAATGGCTTGGGGTAAGCCAGCCTGCTGTGTCCCAATATGTACGGCAACTTAGAGGTTTTAATGAATCTTTAATGAAACATGAAACTGTTAATAAGGAAATAAAAAACCTCTGTGGTAAAATGGCAAAACAGATTGACGCCAATGGCATTTCTTCCAAAATAACAAAAGATGACATGTTCATAGAATTGGATAACTTATGCAAAATGGCAGCAAATATTCTTGTAGAAACTAACAAAAATCAAAAGGAAGCGTCTCAAGTACAAAATTCTTAATTAATATATACGTTTCTTTTCCCGAGGGTTTTCTTTGCAGCATAAATTCTATAAGCTGCGAAAGAAAAGGCTCCTTACTTGAATTTTATGAATACAGTTCCTGATTCTTTTGGTTTTGACGGGTACAGCATATAGCCAACAACTGCGCCGACAGCTATTAGCGCCACTATAATTATTATTATAACAAGGCTAGATGGCTTATCAGCTTGTTTTTCCAGCATTTTAATTGTGATAGCATTTAACAAACTTTCAGCTTCGTCTAAGAATATTTTTGCATCGAAATAATTTCCAGATTGCAGCTCTCTGCTGGCTTTATCAAGTATTTCCTCTGCATTGTTAAACAATATGACAAGTTCATCTATGTTAACGCCTTGTTTTTCAAATTCTGTCAAGTTTCTTCTGTATCTGTCCAGCTGTAAAGTATAATCGTTAAATCTTGGAACAATTTCATTTTCAACAGTTTCTTCGCTAGGCACAACGTTTATGAAAAAGCTTCCAGTAGCAGTTGCACTGGAATAGTTTGTTGCGATATTAATAGTTGCTTTGTAAATATCAACTTCAGCTTTTGATGGTATTTTTATTGTGATTGTAAAAGTTTGTGTTATATTTTTGTCTAAAGTGCTTAGATTTAACGGCTCAACAATTGACCAATTTTCAAGGCCTGTTACAGTTAAAACAATATTTGAAAGTTTTAGGTCGCCTGTATTTTTTACTATAATATTTTTTACAGTTGTATTGCCTTGAGTTATATTGAATGCTTCAGGAACTAAAATTATTGAAACAGCAGGCGTTTTTATTGTAGTTGTTGTTGTCGTGGTATTGCTTGACGATGATCCTCCGCCACCGCTGCTGCTACTGCTTGAAGAGGAAGCGCTGCAAGATCCGCTGCTGCATGTTTGATTGCTACTGCATGCGGTAGCATTGCCCCAAGAACCGCTGGAACATGTTCTATATGCAGTAGAACTGACACAAACAGATGAGCTTGTTGTATACACTTTGCTTGTACCGCTTGTAGAAGATACGTTTGCATAACAATTGGTTATTGCAGTTTCATTGCACCAACCGGCTGCAGAGCCTTCACTTATCCCATCAAAATCTAAAAAACACTTGTATTGGAAACAATCATTGTCAATACTGCATGTAGAAACAGTGTGGCCAAAAATTCCAGATGTTACCGAAAGATTTATTATAGAAAAATTCAATGTGCCATTTGTTTCTGCATATGTTAAATGTTGTATGCTCAAGAAAAATAAAAAGATAATAATAACACTTTTGCTAATCATGAAATCACTATGAAAATTTTAACTTGTCCTGAATAACATTGCATATGTAGTCTGCCATGTATTGGACACAGACGTGCCTGTTGGTATAACCATTCGTAAAATAATTGAAACAAGCGTGCCAGAGCTTAAACTTGTATACGAAATTCCTTTTGTAATATTATATTCATTGCTGACATTTAACAAGCCTGCGCCTGATAAGCTTGATTGATTTCTTACTGAAGCATAGAATCTCGCTCCTCCAGGGTCTGTCTGATTTGTTAATGCAATAGACAATCCGCCATTGCCAGACCAATTTGCCATCCTAAACTGCAGCATGCCTGTGACAGATTCTGTGACATTTACTGTGAAATTAAATTCCCAGTAGTCAGAATCATTGACAACAGCAGCGCCTTTGACAACGTTCGTGCTTATAACAGACAATATATTAGTTATTTTTGCAGATGTGTTTATTATATCTGTGTATACTTCTGTAAGATTGTGGCTTGTTAGCGTGGAGTTGACAGTCTGCACGCCAACAGCAGTTGTGCTCGTATTTACAGTCAAAGTTACTGCAATAACGCTTCCAGAAGTTATGCCTCCATAAGTTAGATTAACCCTGTTCTTGCCTATGTCGCTGCAGTATTTTGCAGTTTCAGTTGTAGGGCATGTTGTTGCTTGCGTAAGAAGACTTCCATCCACTGTCACGTTTGTAATATTAACAATGAAATAACCCGATGGGAATATTATTGACGTTGTATTAATTTTGTCCCTTCCAGTTATAGTAAAATTGTAAACTATTGTCTGATTTGTCACATTAGTATCGAAAATGCGCGGCCACACTGAGACATTTGCATGCGTATCTTGCACATTTGAGCCCCTGGACTGCAGGGAACCGCCAAATATTGTATAGTTATCGCTGCTGTCAGTTGTGTATATGCTATTGTTGGACGTTATATTTACCGTAAAATTTAATCTTAGTGTAGAAGACAATGATAAATTTATGAAAACTCCTACTGTCATATTTCTGCTTGTTCCGTTTACAAAAAGGTGAGTGGTGCTGAATGTAATTGTAATATTATTGCTTGATACATTGATAGAACTGTTTGATCCAAAAACATTTGTTTCATTTCTAATCTCAACCGACGTAAAGTTGGACAAATTCAACGGTGCGCCTGCAGAAGTAAAGAATGTAAGATTTATTCCTGTCACATTTACAGCGCTACCACCAGGCGTAACATTAAAGGTTATGTTAAGTATCGAAGTCGGTGTTTTTGTATTTACATATATAGGCGCATCCGAAGCCATTGTTATATTTGCATAATTTCCTGCAAAGACTGGCGCAGATAAAAATATTAACAGTAATGCTATCAAAATACGCATATTCACTCTTTGGCAGAACTGTGATATATAGTTAACACATAAGATTTTTCTTTGGGATAACTTACCACTTTCTTGAATGAATCGACGCCCTTAGGCGTCAAACAAACAAGAAAGGAGGAGAACGCGACCGGCGCGATTTGAACGCACGACCCCTTGCTATAACGAACAGACGCCCTTAGGCGTCATCTATCGCTCCTGGCATGATGTCATCATAGTAAAGCTTAGCTCTACTCTGTTCACCTCCATGCCAGATAGGAGGCAAGTGCATGATAGATTGCTATCTCAATCTTCTATCCAAACTGAGCTACGGCCGCATATAAGAAATATTAAGTATAAAGGTTAAAATGCATCAGCTTTGAGCTTTTGAAGCAGAAACAACTTCATCTATACCTCTTAATAATTCATCTGCCATGAAAGGTTTTATTAAATAATAACTGTCATCATCATCTCTTTGTAAGCGAAAAGTTTCTGTGTCGCGTTCATCTCCGGTAATTATAATTAAGCCGACATGCGGGTATTTTCTTTTAAGCTCCAAAACACGGCGATTATTAAATGAAGGATGATAAAGAACAACATCTCTAGACCTGTAAGAGTAGTCGCTTATAGTCAAAGGATTTATTAAAAAATTAACATCATGTCCATGCATTCTTAAAATCCGTACCCATATATCATCCGCATTTTTTTCAATAATTGTAATTTTATAAGGCATATTAAAAATATTTCAGAAACATTTTTAAGCCTTACACAAACACCTTCAATTCCCCCTTAAGCAATCCTTTGATAACAGAGTGCCCCACTTCACTGTACTTCGAGACCCGTATCTGCCCGTTTTTTCCTATAGTTGCAGAAAACAGATATTCTTCTCCTGAATAGAAGTTTGCAGTCTTTCCTGTTCTTTCATCAACAGCAAACACCAGATAAGCGCCAGTTTCGTCTGACCTGAAATTTATTTCCTTTCCAAATGTTTTTACTTTAGGCATGATATCGATATGCATGCCTAATTTTTTCTCAAGTTCTGTAACAGTTTTGCCTTTTGCGCCAATTATTTTTGGTATAATATCATTTCCAACTTTTACTGTTACCCGGTCATCAGATGTTATTTCTACTTCAGCAGAATGGTCAAACCTTCTGATTTCTTCCATTATCTGCTTCTTAGCCAGTCTTCTCAATCCAGATTCTTTCTCTTCCTTTACAGGAATTATTACAGTCTGTTCTCCATAGCTGTAAATTTCATATTCAAGGTTGTTATTTTCAAAATTCCTTATCTCGACAACAGGCCTTGCAAGATCAGCTTCTGTCATGCCTGTAGGCGTTCTTACTGTAAGTGCCAGTGTAAGCACTTTTTTCACCTGGCCTGCTTCTATATAGATAACAGTGTCGATGACATGGGGTATCATTCCTAATTCTACCCTGCCAAGAAATCTTTGTACAGCATCCACAGGTTCAGATGCATGAATAACACCAATCATTCCTATTCCTGCTAATCGCATGTCTGAAAATACTGCAAAATCTTCTGTTTTTCTGACTTCGTCAAAAACAGTATAGTCAGGTCTTACAAGCAAAAGAATATCAGCAGTGTTTTCAAATCTTCCTTTCAATTTTGTATATTGAGTAATTTCTGGTCCTACTTGCAAGTCTCTTGGGCTCTCCATGGTTTTTACTATATTTCCTTTTTTCTCGTAAAATTCTGCTACAGACGCGGCGAATGTTGATTTTCCAGAGCCAGGCGGCCCAGCAATGACTATTCCTTCACAGCCTCTGTTTATTCTTTCTTTCAACTTATCTGAAAGGGCATATTCGTCTATAGTTAGTTTGGCAACTGGCCTTACTGCTGTTATTTCGATTCCATCTGAGAAAGGCGGTCGGGCTATTGCAATTCTTACATTGCCATGTTGTACTACTGATGCAGAATGTCCGCCAATTTCTACAAAACTGTCATCTTCGTGTCTCGCAGCTTCCATTATCTCTTTTATTATTTCTTCAAGCTCCTCTGCTAAAAGCAGATGATCGCCTACTCTGGTCAAAGAGAAATTTCCAGGCTTGCCTTTTTTTGCCAATGCATAGGTTCCTTCTTTCAAATGCAAGCTCATTGTATCTTGCGATAGCATTTCTTCAAGTTTTGTTGTTATTTTCTTTTCATAAGACTTGAAGTATTTCGTAGGAATGCCCTCAGCTTCGCTTACAAGCGCCTGTACATAATCAGCTGTATATATTATTGCATTATTTTCTCTGGCTATATCCATAATTAGCGCGTCTATTCTACCGTATTTTGACAGTTGTATTTCTTCATATGTTTGTCTGCGCCCTGTTTTGGTAATAGTAATCATGTCCTTCTCGAAGGCCCTGATTTTCTTAATTTCTTCCAGCCCTTTGAAGCCAATTTCTCTTCCTTTCGAAGCCTGAGCTCTAAGCTCTTCGACTACAAATTCAGGTATAATTATTTCAGCTTCTGTCAATTCTCCTTTTTGTATCAAATCAGATAATATGCCCCCAATAAGCACGCTCGTATCTGGCACTATTTTTTGTATTTTATTTTCTTCTTTATTCATGTAAATTCATCTCCTTTTTTTAAGTTTGTGTTTTGTTTATTTCAGTTTCATGTAGAAGCAAGCAATAATATTCACAAAGCAAGATTTTTAAAGGTTATCTGCTTAAGCTTTATGCTGTCTAAAAGCCTTATAAGCCTTAGTGCCCTCTTCCGTGAGTTTTAGTGTTTGTCCAGTAGATGCGTATCCGTTTCGTTTCAGTGAATAAGCGGCTTTCACCTCTATTTCAGATGCTTCTGATCTGGGTATGCCAACAGACAAACGTTGTACAGCATTATCTCCATATTTTTCAGCAACATGAGAAATTTGCCCATACAGTAAATCTTCTATTCTTCTCTCTAGCTTCCTAATTTCCTCCACAGGTAAAGGTTTCATTTAATCACCTCGTGAATCATTTTTCATCTCTCAATTTCCTATATTCCCTTAAACCATGTTCGGTGAATTTGATTCGTCCGCCCTTAGATTCCAAAACTTGATGTCTAGCAAGATAAAAGGCACAGTCAATTTCAGATGGTGATAAATCTTTATAATCAACACCTTCTTCAAATCTTTCAACTCTCGGGTAAGCACGCATAGTATTTCGTGAATCTGCCATTCTATTTTTCCCGAATTCGTCTAATCGTTTTACATAGGCTAGTTTATCTTCCAATGCCCGTATATCTTCGCCATCAAACTTTCCTGTCTCTTGTTTAGAGCGAAGGGCACTAACTTCTTTCTCTAGTTGCACTCCTACCATATATTCAAATTCAAACGGCTCATCTCTAAATTCCGGTATTTGTGGCATGTTTTATTTAACAAATAGAAATGTATTTAAAGCTATATTTTGTTACTATTAATAAGTAATATCTGTTTTGTGCACCTGATCAGTACTATCGCTTATATGCATTTTTATCCTACGTATTATATTCAACTGCTCAAAATTCTTTATATCACAAAGTTAGCTTTTGACAAAACACACGAACAACGTTTTTGTACATCATACGATACTGTAGCAGAATATCTTGGCTTTGCACAAAAACCCCAAGATGAACAAAAAGCCCTAATGCTATTTTTAGCATTAAAAGATTTACAGATATAATGCCATGCAATGAATTTGGAAAATATTTCAGGATTTGTAAGCGGCGAATTCCAAGATATTGATAAACAGGTAAGGGCTATTTTAAATGTTTTCATATGTGGCAGCCACGGTGATGGAGACAAACAAGCTATTGAAACATTGCGTGATTGTATAAAGAATCCGGAAGGCGAATTCAGAATACCTGGTACTTTCATAATGCAGGACATACCTGTTGAAGGTGAAGATACATTGTTTAACCAGAAGTTTGAGGCTATATGGAAAAACATCGAAAAAGGCAGCAATATACCTATTTGCTTGATGTATGCCGGTGAGACATCAGGCACTAGCTTGGGTTTGAATGCCGAGATACAGTCAGTTGCTAGAAACATGGAAAGAAAATACCATACACACTTGATACGCCACACGAACGCGTCACTCAATCATTTTGCAGAAGAGTTCTTACCTTTTCATGTTTCTTCTGTACAGGAGTTCCAAGACTTGGCAAAGAAGATCGTCAGATCAAGAATACACGAAACAAAATCTATGTTACAACTCGGCAATAATGTTAAACCGATATGGAGGAGATTCTTATAAATACGGGCACTATAAATAGTATGGAACAACACTTTGCGGGGAAGAACATGACAGATTTTGCAAAGCTTCTGACCGATAAGATTGCAATAAAAATATTTCTGGATATAGCAAAAAATGACTTCAGGTTTTTCGATAATATATGTGAAGATACATCACTTGAGCCTGAGGATGTAGCCACATACTTGAAGAAGCTTGAAGAAGTGAACCTTATAGAAAAAAATCCTGGTCCGGTTTCAAAAAAGTATGTTCTTGCATTCAATGGGCAGATATTTGCACAGAAACTTCAGGAAGAATATCCACAAGTAAGAGAGTTTCTGGGTGGAAAAAATTTCATAAGACCATTGAAATTAAAATAGTGCTCTTGATATCATTCTTATGGCAGACAATATGTTTTCTTGGCGTACGGTTTTACGACATGAAAATAGGTAACGGATGGCATGGAAACAGTCGTGCCAGCGACTGAAACTGCTATTTTTCAGTAATAGTTTTTGTGCAAAGCCTAATATCTTTTTCTTTTTAAATTCGTTTGTTACCTATAGTAAACATATGAGCAGCCAAGTTTCAGGTGTACGTCTTGCTGAAAAGTTAGAAAAACAAATACAAGAACTTGTAGATGCTGGTTTCTATATTTCCTCGTCAGAATTCATACGTGAAGCTGTTAGAGAAAAATTAAAGAATATGGTTGTTAGAAAAACACCGGACGAAATCGCAGAAAAAGAGATAAAATGGTTTATAAAAAAGAAAAGGGAATCAGGGCAAAATATTATAAATATAATTGAATTTTCACAGGAACTTATGCTGCCTTGCGAGCAAATAGACAGAATAATGTCAAAAATAAAAGGCGCAGTAGAGGTTTAGTCATGGATTCAATAACCTTGCCCGTAATCACGCTTTCTAATAATGAAATCTGGATTCCTGTAAGCAGCTTAAGCTCAAAAATTGTTTTTAGGGCAACTTCTATACGCCTTAAAGGAAAAGTTTCTGATCCATCAGGCCATAGAATGGAGCACGCGGAAGCAGAAGGCAGTGTAAAATTCAGGCCAAAGGGCTGGAACGTATCTGCGGTCTTGTAATGAATTTATACGAGTTTTTTTATTTCACCAATTTTATCCAAACCTATTTCCTTTTCTTCCCCTGTTTTCATGTTTCTTAGCTTTGCTTTTTTAGACTTTAGCTCCTTTTCTCCAATTACAATAACATAAGGTATGCCCCTGCTGCTTGCATAATCCAGCTGTTTCGACAATGAACGCCCCATAAGATCGAACTCTGTAGGAATTTCAATTTTGCGGAGCTGGTTAACAATGGAGATAACATCTTTCTTGACCTTTTCATTGACATTTATAACAAAAATTTTTGTAACGGTTTTTGGAAAATTAAACATTTTTCTTTCTGTCATAACAGATACTATTCTGTCAACACCTAGAGAAAGTCCTGTTGCTGGTATTTTTTTGCCCCCCAAGACCTCTACAAGATTGTCATATCGGCCGCCGCCGCCGACAGAAACACCGATGCCCAAAGACACCTCAAAAACTGTGCTTGTATAATACTCAAGTCCTCTCACAAGGGACATGTCAACCTGCATGTTTTTTGAATATTCGCCCATCAATTCTAGTATTTGTTCAAGATCTTCGGTGCCGGATTTTATTATTTTTTTGACTTCTTTGAAGTCTTTCAGTTTTATGAATTCAATGATCTTGTCTATTTTCTTGCTTTCAATTCCTTTGCTTTTCAGCTCTTTACTAACGCCGTCTTCTCCTATCTTATCGAGCTTGTCTATGCTCCTAAAGACATCAATGTAATTTTTGATCCCCAGACTCTCAACAAATGCTTGGGTAATTTTCCTGCTGTTCATTTTTACCACAACATCAGGAAAGCCAAGGTCGTAAAATATTTCGCATATGGCTCTGAGCCATTCTGCTTCAGCTTCCATGCTGTCGCTACCTACTATATCAATATCAGCTTGCCAGAATTCCCTCCATCTATTTGCTCCTGGTTTATCGTATCTCCAAACCTTTGCTATGTGATGTCTTTTGAAAGGTTTTGGAAGATCAGGCGAGGCAGCGACAATCCTGCCTAAAGGAACAGTCAAATCAAAACGCAATCCGACTTCCCTGTCAGACTTGTCCTTGAAATAATAGATTTCCTGTTTTATCTCTTCTCCGCCGCCAGACTTTGCAGAAAGCAGCGCCCAATCCTCGATTACAGGCGTATCAAGAGGATCGAATCCGTATTTTTGGAAAACGCGCCTTATGGCATCTATAACAAACTGCTGTTTTACCATTTCTTCCGGCATCGTGTCTTTCATTCCTCGTGTCGTCTGGAACATTTAAAATCCTCCTACCTTATCGCCGTAATAATATTCTGCAAATCTTACTATTTCAGCATTATTTTCTATTGCCGTTATTAGTTCTCGTCTGTAAGCTTCTGGAAGACGCAGTTCTCTACAAACTCTATTCACCGTATTCCTTAAATCACTCTCTGCTTCGTTTATTGCTTTTTCGTAAGGGTTCATATCGATTCACCAACATTAACTGCCATTCTGACTATAGCTTCAGAAAGTATCTGAAGAGAATCAAGAATTTCAACATCACAATCAAACTGAGATATCAATAATGACAATTCGGTACATCCTAAAATAACTGCATCTGCTCCACGCTTCTCAAAATTACGAACAAGTGTACGTATGTATTCTCTATCATCGATTCGCTTGAAGCCTGCAAGAATTCTAAGTATTATTTCATTTACTTTTTCCTGTTCATAATCAGAAAGCTGTAAAAACTCTAAAGATGAAAAACTCTCGTATAGCTTGCTTTTAGTCGTATTTCTAGTAGCTAAGAGTCCAACTTTTTTAACATTCCTTCTAGAAGCTTCGGCGCATGTTTCTTCTACAATATTCATCAACGAAACATCAAACGTCAAAGAGCTTATTGCACAAAATACAGTATTGCATGGTACAGCTATAAACTCACACCCAATAGACTTCAACTTGTTAACAGCGTTCTCTACCATTCGGGACACATTTTCGTCATACACCAAACTTTGAACAATATCTGGCAAAGGCAAGTTATAGATAAAAATTGTTGGGTAATCTGAATCATACTTTGCGCCATATTTGCTTTGGTAGATATCAATTATTTTCTTATAAAGTTCTGCTGTTGCTTCTGGGCCCATTCCGCCTAATATTCCAAAAGTTTTAGAGCTAGCCATAATTTAGCCTCCTTATCAAAACGTAATTCCCGGAAACAGAAAGCTGTAGCTCTACTATGTCGTCTAAACCTAGCGTTTTTCTAATTTCAACTGGCAGCAAAATTCTTCCTTTAGAATCAATTTTAGTTGTGAATTTTATTAGTGACCTATTCTGAAAACTAGTTCTTTCCGAATCCCGGATGAACTCGTCCACCGGCACCTACCGGCTTAGCCTCTCTTATTTGCATTTTTGTCACCACTATTACATTATGACTAATTCTATTTAAAGATTAGGTGGGAACGGAAGCACCCTACCACTACTACGTACTTCTCTAACAGCAGCTAACATAAGGCCAGCGTCTCTAAGATCAGCATTCGGAAAACGCGCCATGAGAGAAGAAAGGTAGGGTTCCATGCTAGCATTAGGATCTGTTTTTAACGCATCTGCATAGTTTTTAATCGCTTTTCCTGCGGCTGCTTCATAATTGGCAGGATTGTACGCTCTTATACGCATAATATGATTTACTTAATTACTTTAAATTTTTATTGCACCTATTGATCAGATGCCATCATCAGTAAGATGTTCGCACATTCTTGTAAAGACAGAACAGGAAGCAAAGCAAGTATTGGAAAAATTAAAGAAAGGCGAAGACTTTACCAAACTTGCAGAGCAGTGCTCTTCATGTCCTTCAAAAAAACAAGGTGGCGACCTTGGGAGCTTCGGCAGAGGAGCAATGGTTCGTCCTTTTGAGCAGGCGGCATTTGCTTTGGAAAAAGGCCAGCTCTCGGCTCCTGTAAAAACAGAATTCGGCTGGCATATAATAAAGAGGACTGACTAACTTTATTTCTCTTCAGTACTCTCACATGTGACCGAGACTAAGAGCAGTTCTGACGTTTCGTTTTGTTCAAACTTAAGAAAGAGTAGCACACATGCGGGAGTACTGATCTTTAACATCATTTTAAATTCTGTAGAATAAAATATGGCTTATGCCAGAAGAACAAATCAAAGTTATACAAGAATTTCAGCAAAAACATATCAATACCATGGCGAACATAGCCAAGGTCGCAGTGATAGTTTTTGTGATTTTGGCTGCAGCAAGCTTTCTGTTTGCTGGTGTATATTTAGGCATAATATACGCATTTATTTTTGCTGGAGCATTCCTTTTTGCAGCTGTATTATTTCATTTAATGTATGGAAAAGGCGGCTATGCGCAAAGGCGACTGGATGAGATTAAAGAGCTTCAGAACAAATTAGTAAAAGCCCAGGAAAAACAGAATTCGGCTGGCACATAATAAAGAGGACTGATTAGTATGAAAAAAATTGAAACAAATAAAGCTCCCCTACCAGGAAAGAGCCCGCATTCTCAAGCCATAGAAGCTGGTGGATTTGTATTTACCCAAGGATCTATATGTTTAACTCCAGAAGGCAAACTTCTCGAGGGAACTATCGAAGAACAGATTCATCAAATCATGAAAAATCTGCAAGCAATTCTCGAAGCAGCAGATACATCTTTTAGCAATGTCGTTAAAACTACAATTTATGTTACAGACATGTCACTTTATGGAAAAGTCAATGAAGTTTACGGCAGTTATTTTTCTGATCCTTATCCAGCAAGGGAAACAGTCTGCGTCAAAGAACTGCCGCTAGGCGCAAAAATAGAAATCAGCATGATAGCTGTTAAGAATTAGTACCTCATAGTTTTTTGTTTTTCATGATTATTTTTTTAAGCTCTGTCCTGAATTTTTGTGCTCTTTCAAGAGAAGTTTTGGCTTTTGCTTTCACAAGTATTTCACCCATATCATAAGTAAATGTGCCCCTCTTTTTCTTTTCAAAGAAATACTCCTCTATAAGTTCATCGGCCTTTTGTTTTCCCAATATCTCTGCGGCGTCTTCTTTGGCTTCAATGAAATCACACAAGAATTCTTTTTGTAGTTTTCCTGTCAGATAAAAATAAGAAACCAAAGTGTCAAAAGTTACTCCATGAATTGAAATGTTTGTCCTTATCTTGATTCCTTCACTTTCAATCATTGCTCTTGCCATATAAAACATACTGTAATAGCTTGCATTGACAACCCAAAGCAGTCCATTGAAACTTGTAAATCCGAATAACTTTTGTTTTCCAGTGTCTGTCGATAGTTCAAACAGTGCTTTTGCAGAATCAATAGAATCATCCGCATTTTTAAGGAAAAATTCCACATGTTCAGATTTTCCTTTTTTCACGATCCCATCGTTTTGATACTGCTTTACCCTGTCGCCCGACTCTTTGAGTTTTTTGTCTTCCAGCATTCAAGGTCGCCCCTTTTGAAGTAGCCTGTAAAATAACTCAGCCCCACATAGGATTATATGCTTGTTCAGGATTTCATTTATTAGATTTCTTTCGCCGCGTCTGGAGAGCATTTCATAAACGCTTTCAAAGCTTATAACCCGCTCCTCAAAAGGCAGGCTGTAATTTGATGCAATATTTCTAAAAAATTTTTCATGAAATTCCACCTTATCTACACTATCAATAATTAAGAGAACGTCAATATCTCTTGGGTTATTTGAATCAACTACAGATCCAAACACAAGAAGAATAAAACTATCTTCGTTGATTTTATTGGCAATCTCTTCTGCTAACATCCTAATGTCCTTGTATTTTCTTTTGTTTAGCAGCTCATCCCTTTTAAGGTACTCAGCAAATGCGAGCGTTTCGTGATGAATTTTATAGTTTAAGCTGAGATTTTTGTGCTTATCCTGCTGAATAATACCGTTTTCTTTTAATGGCCTAATTGCCCTGTGTGTAAGAGATACATGCATTTTCAGTCTTCTTGCTGCTTCTCTAAGTGTAAAAGACTCCGTTATATGCCCAGTAAATAATTGCAAGACCTTTACAGTTGATTTATTCAAGTACATATGTTCACCATTATATGAACATATGTTCACCTATTAGTATATAAAGTTTATGTCACTGGGCGCAAAAGTAGAAATCAGCATGATCGCTTCCAAGCATTAAGCAGCTCGCAAATTCCTCAAAACAAAACCTAGATTTGCAGGTCTCTCGCCAAGTCTTCTGCAAAAATATGGAAACCAAGCTTGGCCGTAAGGAATATAGACGCCAGTTCTGTAGCCCTCAGTTGCCAGTTGGCGTAGCCTATCACTTCTTACACCAAGAAGCATGTCAAACTCAATCTTATCACCATCAACATAGCCGGAATCAATTCTTCTCCTGACATAATCAATCATTCTGTCGTCGTGACTGCCAATTATAAGCATGGACCCATTAGCTCTAACGCCATCAATCAGAACATCTGCAACATCTATGAAATTATCATCAACTTCCCTCTTACTTTGATAGGCAACCTTCTTTCTTTCTCTGTAAGCGCCTTTTACAAGCCTTACATTTGCGCATTTTTCTCTCAGGTCTATGGCTTCCTTCAAACTCTTTATTCTTGATGCTTGCAAAGCAATAGTTACGTTGTCAAGTCCACTATCCCTTAATCCTTGATAAACGACCAATGTATCTATAGAAAGTTCATCTTCCTCTGCATCTATTTCTGGAGAAATGCCATACGCTTTTGCCCGTTCAAATATTGCACGCGTATTATCCTCACAAAGGCAAAAATTCATTTTTAATCCAAGTTGTGTTAATTTCATTGCAGGCCTGGCTTTCAGTTTTCTGTCATTGGTTGCAATCTAAAATACCAAGATAAGTATCCTTTGCAGCAATAGCTTCATCTTCTGTCCTGACGTCTTCACCAACATAATCAAGAACAGCGCTTACGCCAGTCGCGTTAAAGAATTCAGCAGTGCTAATTGCATCAGCCAACATATCTCCTGCAATAAATCTTTTTCTCGCTCTTTTGATAGGCCCTGTTTGCATTGCAAGATCTCTTATAAGCCCGCTCTTAGAAACAACAGACCAGCCGCCCTTGTAAATTCCGTTGAATGCGTCTCCAACAAGTTCTGCAACACTCATTGTCTCATTCTTTAGTAGAAAATTATAAATATGAAAGAGGCCGCCATCGGGATTCGAACCCGACCGAAAGGATAAGTGCAAAACTTCTTGCAAAAGTTTTTCCACAGTCCTTTATGCTTAAGCTGACAGATTCTAACATCGGTCTACCGCTACATTATGGCGGCCAAGTTCTTCTCATCGCGAATGAACCAACGCCAAGGCGTCAATACGCTTTATCGCTCAAATTGGCCAAAAGCCTAAACCTAGTATGCAAACATATTCTTAAAAAGAAAAAGTGGGAATCGAAAACCTAAGCACAGGAGCGCTTCAATCAACATAACCTTTATATAAACTTATGATAAAGTTTGTGGTATGACAGCAAAGGCTTGCATAACAAAAAACATAATATGCATAGGCCTTATTATTGGCTAAACTACCGATAATTTTCCCTGCTTCTTTTGTCTTGAATAAAAATTTTTCAGCAGGGACGTTAGACTGTCTAAACAGACCGACGCCAATATGTCAATAAACGTGAGGTGGGAAGAATGGTAGATGTACCAGATAGGGAACAAAAACCAAGAAAAAGAGTTGTTAAGGTGTTTGAATCAGGCATGCAAGATAGCAGATCACTAGGGAAGTATACTCTTCATGAAAGTGAGGATACGTTCTATATACAAATAGGAGACGACATTATAGTAATACAAGAATACCAGTCAGGTGTGAGACAAAAAAGTTTTCATCTGACCTATCCACAGGATGCAAAAAAATTAGACGAGGCAAAACAGTAATTAAGTGATATTATGGAGGCAAAAAGCACAGTATACGACAGCAAGGAGATAGAAAAACAAGTCCAGGAATTCTGGGCTAAGAACAAAATACCGCAAAAAATTGTTCAGATGAATTGGAAAAAGAAAAAGTTCTACCTTTTGGACGGGCCTCCTTATGTCAACGGCACTCCGCATGTCGGCCATGTGAAAACAACAGTATTCAAGGACATCTGGGGTCGCCTGAAGTATATGCAGGGATTTTCTGTCTGGTTCCAGCCAGGCTTTGACTGCGGCGGACTTCCAATAGAAAGCGCTGTAGAAAAAAAGCTGGGAATAAAATCAAAAGGCGAAATAGACCAGCTGGGTGTGGACAAATTCATATCAGAATGTCAAGCTCTTGCAAAAGGCAACGAACATGTCTGGATTGATTATTATAAGCAGATAGGCGCATGGAAAGGATGGCTCGCTCCATACCTAACATCAGAAAATTATTTTATTGAAAGCGGTTGGTGGACTATAAAACAATGGTTTGAAAAGGGCATGCTAGTTGAGGGCACGCGCTCAGGCTACTGGTGCACGCACTGCGAAACAGTTCTTGCAGGCATCGAAGCTTCGGAAGCATATAAAAATTTGGAAGACACTTCTGTTTTTATCAAGTTCAAGCTGAAAAGCAGGGATGAGTATTTCCTTGTGTGGACTACAACGCCATGGTCTCTGCCGGGAAATGTTGCGCTTGCAGTGCATCCGGATGAAATATATGTAAAAATAGAATTATCCGACACTAAAGAAAAACTAATTCTTGCAGAAAAAAGATTAAGCGTAATTAAAACACAATACAAAATCCTGCAAAAAATACCAGGAAAAGAATTGGCAGGAATAAGTTACGAGCCATTGCTTGATACGCCGTCACAAAAATCTATAGCATCAAACAACAAGGTATTCAAAGTCTACATTTCAGTGCCTCTCTTAAAGAAAAGAGTGGCCAGCAAGATGTTTGAAAAAGGCAAAGCATCAGGAGAAGAAGAGTTTGGACACTTTGTCACTATGGATTCTGGCACAGGAATAGTTCATACTGCTCCAGGCCACGGAGATTCAAAGTTTGGCGAACACTACGGCTTGCCTTCATTATCGCCAATAGACGAGAAAGGTCTGCTTACAAAAGACGCAGGCAAGTACGTTGGTATGTATGTAAAGAAAGCCGATCCATTTATAATAAAAGATCTGCAAGACGCAGGAAACCTTTTCTACACGCTGAAAATTACACACTCCTATCCGCTTTGCTGGAGATGCAAGACACCTTTAATATTTAGAATGAGCAAGCAGTGGTTCCTCAAGCTTGATCTCATAAGGGACAAAATAATAAAGTCGAACAAAAAAGTACGCTGGCTGCCTGATTTTGGCCGCGAAAGGTATCACAATACAATAGAAGAAGCTCCAGATTGGGCAATTACACGCCAGAGATATTGGGGAATACCACTGCCAGTATGGAACTGCAAGTGCGGCTCTAGGAAAGTTATAGGGTCAAGAGTAGAATTGTTAAAATTTTCAACGGAAAAACTGCCAAAAGATGTTGACCTTCACAAAAATACCGTAGACAAAATAAAACTGAAATGTGACTGCGGTCAGTTAATGGAAAGAGAAAAAGATGTCATGGATGTTTGGTTTGATTCCGGAATTACGCCATGGGCATCTCTTGGCTACCCCCATCAAAACAAGCAAATATTTGAAAAATTATGGAATGTTGACTTGATTGACGAAAGCCAGGATCAGGTAAAAGCATGGTTCGACAAGCTTATGCTCTGCGGTTTTTCAACATTTGACAAACAGCCTTTCAATACAGTTTGCATGAATGGATGGACCCTGGATGAAAAGGGAGAGAAGATGAGCAAATCTTTGGGCAATGTTGTGAGCGAGTCTGACGCACATAAAGAGTTGGGTTCAGACACGCTCCGTCTTTACGTTTGCTCCGATACAGCTCCATGGGAAACACAAAAATTCTCGTTCAGAAGTGCAAAAGATATAGGCCGCAGCCTGAACACGCTATGGAACACATATATTTACTACAAGACATATTCTTCTGGTTCCATACAAAAGCATCAAGTGCTTTTGCATAAAGAAGACAAGTGGATATTATCAAGAATCAACACAGCAGCAGCAAGTGTATTGAAACATCTGGAAAATTTTGAACTCCACATGGCCTCAAGAGAGCTTGTTAATTTCATAGTAAACGACTTTTCAAGAATCTACATAAAACTTATACGAAATAGAAGCGATGGCGCGGTAAACTTTACAATGAAATATGTGTTGGATAAAACTTGCAGACTAATGTCTGTTTTTTGTCCGTTTATATCAGAATTTATTTACCTTAGCTTGTTTGAAAAGTCTGTTCATTTGCAAAAGTGGCCAGAGGCTGAGAAGAAGTACATGTCTGATAAATTGGAAGCAGACATGAAAATTGTAGAACTGATATCAGAAGCAGCTAATGGCGTAAGGAAAGAAAGCAATATTAAATTAAGATGGCCTTTGCAAACGCTTTATGTGGATGGCGAACTGTGCAGAAGTGCCACTTCTAGCTTTGAAAAAGCCATAGAACTGCTTTGTAATGTGAAAAATGTAGAATATGGAAAACCCGAGGATGAATCAAAGTTTGTAAAAAAACAGTTTGAAGGCGGCGTGGTTTATTTAGACACAAAAATAACAGAAGAACTAAAACAAGAATCTGCCTTGCGAGAGCTTATGAGAGCTGTGCAGGAAAAAAGGAAAGAGCAGAAGCTTGTTATTTCAGATAAAATATTGTTAAGCATTGAACTGCCTGATACTCTGCAAAAATATTTCAAAAAGAACGAAAAGTTAATGAAAGCAAAGCTTGGCACGACAACAATAAAGTTCGAAGCTATTAAAACAAACGAACAGGCGTCTGGCAGAATAGACCTTGATGAATTCTCAATAAAATTCTACTTCAAGAAAAAGTAGCCAGTGATTTCTATATTTAACCTTATGCTCAAGTTAATTTAAGTGATGTTATGGATGCATTAGAATTCATGAAAAATATAGAGAAGAAGGACGGTGTAGTTATAATATTTAACAACGATGGCGATGGCATTTGTTCATGCGCCTTGTTTATGAAATACCTCAAAAAGAAGGGCGTAAGCGAGCCATATATAATAAACCAGCCAATGCCTGTGGATCAGAATATAATAAAAAGAGTACAAACATCATTGCCTAATAAGATTATTTTTTTAGACATGGCGATAGACCAGCAATCAGACATAGTAAAGAAATTGAAAGGCATTGCTGACATTTTGATAATAGACCACCATCAGATATACAAAGACCTTAACAGCGAAAATGTTACCCACCACAATCCTAGACTGGAAAACCCAAAGCTTTACCAGTCAACAACTTATCTTGTTTACAAACTTATTTCAGAAAGTGAACCGACGCCAGCCAATGACGCAAACCAACGACGCACAGCGTCCATGCACCTTGGTCCAAGCACACAGGCATCCAAACAACCTAATGATTATTCACAATATCTATGGATTGCTGCCGCAGGCATGATTTCTGATTACAACCTGGAGGACTCCACAGACGTCGTAGAAGAAATAAGAAAAACCTATGATGTAAAAGACAAAAAACTGTACGATTCTTTTCTTGGAAGAATAGCAGACATGATAGCTTCTGTGATAATAACAAAAGCAATGTCCTGCGAACAGATTGTGCATTCGCTTGTCAAGGCAGAGACATTAGATGACTTCAAAGCGCCAGCTTTGACAGAGTCGTACAAGGAAATAAAAAATGAGATGGAAATGCTTGTTCAAGATTTCTCTGCGCACAGCGAAAAACACGGCGACCTGATTTTGTACAATATTAATTCAAAATACAAGCTTGGCTCTTCCCTGTCAACAAAGGTAAGTGAAAAACACCACAAGAAAACAATAATTATTTACGATATCCGTGGCAGTAAGGTGAAGCTGTCTGGAAGAAATCAAAGCATGTCTGTGAACGTAGGAAAGGTTCTAGGAGAAGCCTGCAAGGGAATAAAAGGAGCAGCAGGCGGAGGCCATGAAGCAGCAGCAGGCGCGACTGTTCCTACGGAACACTGGGAAGAATTCAAACAGCGCCTGATAAAGCTTGTGAATGAATGATTATTGGCGCTTGCCATACAATCCAATGCCAAGCATTGTATAAACACTGCCATCTTCTGTAAATATATTATGGTCCCATGAACTTTCATGTTTTCTTTCTATGCGATCAATAGAGGGTTTGAATAACCATATATTTCATTCAAAGCCCTTATTGTGAACTTTGACAAATTATAGGTTAATCAAAGTTCTCAATATACTTAACTTCACCTGACCTTAATAGAACTACATCGCCACGACTGCACTCGTCCATACGAGCTCCCATACTAAACTCATGACCATCAAAAGTAATCGTTCCCATATTTCTATGGTAATAGATAATCTTTTAAAACAAAGAAATGATTATTTCTTTTTGGCCAGAAAAGCTATATGAAACGGTATTTTGTCTTCATCAACCCACATTTTAGGGAAATGCTTCATATCTTTCTTTGTAGCAAGGGGTTCATATATTTTTACAACAGAGTACCCTCTTTTTTCTAAGAGTTTCTTTATTAGCGAAGGTTTGTGTATGAAAGCCTTTCCGCTAAAGGCTTTCTTTTTATCTGGTGTGTAAAAATCTATTTTTGATGCTTGTGAGTCTATATTCTTGGGTTTTGATAGAAACTTTATCCAGTCTGAACGTGCATTTTTAAAATATGAATCTGCATGATTTGTTGTTAGCAGTAACAAGCCGCCAGATTTTAACAAACCGTAAAATCCATTTATTGCTCTGTCAAGTTGGTTTTTAGTCAAATCAGCCGTAGTGCCAGATAAGATTACGATATCAAACTTTTCATTCTTGAAAATATTTTTAGCGTTAAGTAAATTACCAATACTATAAACTATCTTATACCTTTTGCTTGCACTTTTCGCAAGTTTTACCATTTTTGAATTATTGTCAATGCCTTTAACTATTGCGCCCTTTTGTGCCAGCTTTCTTGCAACATACCCTTCGCCGCATCCCGCATCTAAAATTAGCTTTCCTTTTACATTACCAAGCCATTCTGGTATATGTTCTCGCATTAAAAAATCAGTTTGAAGTATTGATTTTGTGCGAAGCCAAAGCTTAGCATTATACGCTGACATATTATTTACTCCTCGTAAAATCGTCTGGTATGTTATTCCTTCATCCAGACCTCTCTTATCTGGAATTTGGATGTGTGTTCCATATTACATAAAATTATGTATCGTAGAGCATACTACTTCTTTGCCAATATCAAGGCATGTTTCTGCTCATAAGGTTCCAGGTCAACCAAATCAATGATCGTGAACCCGGCTTTCTTTAGTTTGTTCTTTTCTTCTTCGTAAACCTGCTGTGGATTTTTTGTTACGTCTATGCTTTGAGATTTTACAGACAAGAACAAATACCCTTCTTGTTTTAGTAATTGTTTTGCATTTCTTATTGCAATTTCTGTCTCCTCGGGCTGCGCTACGTCGCAAAATATAACATCACATTCCTCTATCCATGCATAATTTTCAGGTTTCCTTGCATCTGCAAGCAGTGGAGCAATATTTTTCCTTTTCTTTGAAAGATCCAGCAGTGGCCTGAATACTCGCTCGGCAAATTCAATTGCATATACGATGCCTGAGCTGCCAATAATATCACTGATGTGTGATACTGTTGTGCCAGTAGAAGCTCCTAAATATAGAACTTTTGTTCCTGAATCAAACGGACTGTACTTCAAGTCATTTCTTACTCCAGCAGCTAGCTTGCTTCTTGTAGGATCCCAGACTCTGTAAATTTTGTTTCCATCCCTTATTATTTTCTCTCCGTATACAATATCAGCAGTAAGCGCAAGTGTGGCTATCTCCTTTCCGCTCTTGTAAATGCCAGGAAATTTGAATTTTGATATCATATTAGTCACTTTGAAAGCTCCTCATCAAGTTCTTTTCTCAGCCTTTCAGTATCGTCTCTTTTTGAGTAAAAGTCTATGCGAATAGCCTGGGAAACCTTTGATGCCAGTATGCGCGCAATTTTGCCTCTTTTCTCAGGAGAAGCCTGCTGTATTCGCGGATCCAAAAACACGATTCCATATTTTGGGCTTTTGCCCTCTTTTCTCAGGTGCCTGAACAGTGCCTTTTCAGCGCCTATTAATTGTATGGTTGAAGCAGTCATTCTAGAAAATTTCTCCATAGACCCCGCCATTGAAAGCATTCTAGCAGCAAGCAATGGGTCTATTATTGAGGATGTATTTGGCATTATTTCCTTCGCAATATCCTTTGTATATCTTTTTAATTTAGATTGCTCGTTTTTTAGCGCAGAAATTGTCTTTGCAAATTCCCTGAATGTCTGTTCATCGATTTCATCAATTTCTATGCCAGAGCTTTCTTTATATGAGGGAAAATTTTCCCTCCTGCCAAAGCGTTCTATTTCATCTGCCGACGGCTTTCTCTCCGGATAATGTAATGAATACCACTCTGAAAGACGCTGATTCATTATGTTAAGCTGTTTTTCTATCTCGTCATGGGCATTAATCGCATGTAAAAGAAGCTTGTCTTTTCCCACAATGCCTTTCATTTGGTTTTTTGAGAGTTCTATTGAAAATTCTGAAAGAAAGTTATTAAGCTCTTCTTCATTCACAAAGTTCTCTTTTGCAATTTCTCTGAATTTTTTATTAATGTATTTGCTGGATTCAGCATAATTTGAACCGGCAGCTTCAATGGCTTCCGATGACAATGGCCCTAAAAACTGCTTAGTTGCTTCTGAGTTCTTGCTGAAGAACTTTTTCCATACAATATTGCCATTCTCATCAAAAACAAACACGCCAATTGGCGATTTTTCAATAAACCTCATAACGTATTTAAACTTCTTTATAATATTAAAGACTAAGAAAAAACAACTAAAACAGACCGACGTCAAGCAACGACGCACAAAGTGCATCCACACACGAAACGTCCAACACACTGCGTCAGAGATGATAAATAATGGGAAATATAAGAACAAAGGATATAAAAAACGGTGCAGCTAGCCTTTATCGCAGCAGTCCAGAAAAGTATGGTGATTTTGAAAAGAACAAGAAAGCCATTAATGAAATGCGTATAATTCCAAACAAGCGTATGAGAAATAAAATTGCAGGTTATATGGTTAGAGTGGTAAAAAACAAAAATAGGCATAAGTATGAAGTCTCAAATGCTTGAAATTAAAGAAAGAAAGATACTTATTTATCCCCGTATTCAAAGCACAAGAGCGCATGGTGTGTACATTGGACCAGGATTAGGAAAGCTTGTTGACTCTCCTTTGTATAAAAAACTTGCCGATACGTTGTATGAACAAGGTTATAGTGTACTGACACTAGAACCAACAGGATACAGGAAAAGTACAGAATATGACGGCACTGTAAGTATTGCTTCTCATACAGCTGAAGTTGCTGCAGGACGAGACTTTTTGGCGTCACAATGCAGCGAAGTTCATTTTGCAGGTCATTCTTATCATGCAGCACTTGCAACATTAGTAAAAGGTTTTAAATCGTATGGATTTTCAGCGCCTGTTTTCAGATTAAACCATAAATCAATGCATGTTAATCCACAACCTACAATAACAAGGCATGGAAAAATAGTATCTGTAGAAACTCCAGACTCTCTTTTTAGAATTAGTAATGAAGACCTTCGAATGGCATTCACAACCGATTGCACAATCCAAGCTACTAGTATGGATGGACCGGTGCTATTTTTAGAAGCTGGAAATGATGTAACAAAAACAAATGAAGAAATTAATGCGTTTGAAAGAGGATTGCCAAAAGCTTGCAGACACAGCCGTTTAGTGCTTTCAGGAGCAGATCACAATTTTACAGGCTATGAAGAACAAGCAGCACAAGAAGTTCTAAATTGGTTGGATGGATTAACAGACAGGCAAACTTATGCTAGAGCTCCTGAACAACCCTCTCTAGGCATATCTTAAACCAAGGCGTATAATTCTCTGGACGATTTTTTACATCTTTTTTTAATTCGTCTACACGCACATATTTCCACTCGTCTATTTCTTGTGGATTTGGATTAGGCTTGCCATCATAAAAGCCTATAAAAACATGGTCATATTCGTATTCAGAAAGCCCATGTTCTCCATCAGCTCTATAGATAAAACTGAATTTCTCATTCAAAGGGCAGTCAAAACCAAATTCTTGTTTTAATTTCCTGTGCGCAGCTTTTTCTAATGCCTCTCCTTTGATTGGATGACTACAGCACGCATTTGTCCATAAATTAGCAAACAAATGTTTTGTTTTTGCTCTTTTCTGCAAAAGCATTTTTCCGTCTTTATTAAAAATAAATATAGAAAAGGCCCTGTGAAGTTTGGCGCCATTTTTGTGCGCCTCTATCTTCTCCATATAACCTATTTCATTGTCGTTTTCGTCAACAAGAATTATTTCTTCCATATTGGAAATTACTGCAATTAGGGTTAAAAAGTTACTCTTTTCTGACGCCATCATTGTCAAGCTTCACATCCAGAACATGCAGGCCGTTTTCCTTCCATTTTTCCTTGATCCCTTCAACAACATAATAATCAAACCCGACGCCTATGCCACAATCTCCCCCGCCTGCGCCAGAAAGCTTTCCAGCACCGCCATATTCCTCGGCAAGTTCTGCCAGAAGCTTAAGTTGGGAAGTCTCAATATTAACCCCGCTTTTTTCAGTAAGTTCTCTAAGAAGCTCTTTGTTCTGTTTTATGCATCTCCATGCCTTTTCAGAATCAAGCATTTTCCACGCTTTTACAAAATCCTCGGCAACTGCAGATATAGAAGATATTATCCTGTCATATTCCACTCTCTGCGATTCTTTGAACGCCTGCATTTTCTTTATTGCGTCTGTTGTTGATGCGCTGTCGCCTGTCCATGCAACTGCAAGATAGAAATCAGCAAAAACAGGCAATTGTTCTACATGCAATCCAGGCCATTTTTCATCTACAATATCTGGCAATCCTATACCTGTATCAACTTTTTGTTGCAGCCACTGAGGGTCAAACCTCTTGTAAACAAATATGCCGCCATATGTAGAAGCAGCCACGTCAAAAGCGCTTCCAACTTTTCCCTGTGCAAAATAGTGTGCTATTGTTGCCAGCTTGTAAACCTCGTCTTTTGTGAACTCATAATCATGATACGCAAGCACAGAAGCCACTACAGCCACAGTTGCAGCAGCAGAAGAGCCAAAACCTATTTTTTTGCCTTCTATCTGAAGCTCTTCATTCCATGTTTTTATCATAAACGGTTTTTGCTGTAAACCTCTTTCATTCACAAATCTTAATGCAGCTTCTATGGATTCTTTTATGAATTTCAATTTTTCTGCAAAAGCAGTAATATCTTGTGCGAACTTCAGCTTCTGCCCGTCAAACTCACACTTCAAATCCTTTATTCCAAAATCCTCAAGCGTAATTGATATTCCATTGCTGTTTTCTGTAACAATGCTATGCACTCGTTTGTTAACAGCAGCAACTACGCCAGTATTTCCCATCTCAAGTATGGCCCATTCGCCTAAAAGAAAAAGCTTGCCCGGAGCAGAGTAATGCATTGAGATACTATCTGATAAATGTTTAAGAAGGCTTTTATCATAAGAAAGTTCATGACAGAAACTCCACAAGGTGGACCGATGGGCGGAGAACTCGCATACAATGTACCTGATAAACCAGAAATATACAGACCAAAAGTAACGATACCAGTCGCATCTAGTTTTGAGGGTGTCGTAAACGACGGCGCGCCAGAGTGCGGATTAGTATCGTGGAATGCTTACCCTAATTTTTTTGGCCATAGATATGAAACAGATGCATTCGGCTATCTTAGAGCACAAGAAGCATTCAAAGCATTTCTAAAGCTTCGCCCACTTGTAGAAGTTGCTTCTGATTACATGGCAATTTTAAAAATGATAAATAAATATGAAAGGCAGGCCAGAGAATTGGCAAAACATGGAGCACCACAAGAAGCTTACAGATTTTTCATAAACAATTTTGTAGATACAGCAGTTGAAATAGGTGCAGAACAGCTTGCTGGTTTTGATAGAAGATTTTACGCTGAAAGAAAACGATTGCAAAACTTTGATTATGATGCGTGGCTTGGACTGCAGTCATTAATGCCAGGCTCAATGGAACAGTTCCGCTTGCTTCACGATACAGCAGAATATGAAAGCCCAGAAAGTGTAAGAGTAACAAGAGGTTTTGTTCCTTGGTTTGCAACAGCTAAAGATGAAGAATCTACACACGCATTGTGCTTGTTTTATTCCACAAGCGGCGCACTCAAACCACAAGATGTAACAGGCGAAAGATGTGTTATGCCAAGAAAAAGAATAATAGGAAAAGAAAGAACGCGTGTCAAAAATGAACAGTTAAAAAGAATTGCAGAAGAAGAAGACGTTCGAAGAGAACAAGTTTTTTATGTTAACGACAGATTTGACAGAGAACATGCTGAATTAAGAGAAGCAGGTTTTCCACATCAATTCATAGTTACAGGCGGCTATGCGTTCCCTTGGGAATATGATGAAGCGCAGCAAGCAGGAATTGTAGTAGTAAAAAGAGAAGAACTTGCATATTCATTAGGCGAGTATGCAAAGGAAAAAGGATTTTAATTTTCCATTCTTACGCCTTCCACAGCCAGATCAGCCTCAAATGGCGTAAAGCCCAACTCTTTTATTGCGTCAAAAATTAATTGCGGTTTTTCATGCCAAGCAAGCATTACTCCGCCTCCACATGCACCGCACATTTTTGCAGCGCCGCCTATTTCTAGAACTTTCTTGGATATTTTTTCTGTCTCTGGCACTGATAAACCAAAGGATGTAAGTATTTCATTCGTCCTATTCATAATCTCTTTCATTCTGCTGTAGTCCTTTCTCTTCAAAACATCTTTCATTTCATGAGCCATTCTGCCTATTTCTTCCATCTTAGGGTTTCTCTCTGCTTCGGGTATATTTCTGACCATATGAACAAGCTCGCCTGTGCTTTTCTCAGGCTGTTTTGTATAAGCAAGAACAAAATTTTCGAGTTTATGTGGAATTTCTTTTCCTAATGGTATAATTATGTTCTTTGGTTGCGCTTTCTGGAACCATATCAAGCCGCCATAACACGAAGTTGTATTATCGCCGCCAGAGGGCGTTCCGTGAACAAGCCTTTCGCACTCGAAAGCAATTTCATTTATTTTTTCCAAACTTAAATTTTTATTATAAACTTCGCTAACTGCTTTTGCCACAGCAACAGCAGCTGCTGATGACGAACCAAGACCAGAACCAGTTGGAATTTCACATTTTGTAATATGCAATGATATGCCACTGTCAGCGCCAGCCATCTTTAAAGTAGTGCCTATAAGGGCTTTCCAATAATTAAGATATTTACCGCCATCCTTTGCCCATGTAAGCAGCTCTGAGTAATTGCCTTTTTCAGCAGACTGTTTCAGAAGCTCCTGTGCATTATCAGCAGCTTCTCTTGCTTCTTGTACTGTCCATTCATTATGAGAATTAAACCTGTTGTCTTTGAGTATTACTTTATCTGACTTTCCAGCTTCTATGAATATTCTCTTTCCAACAGCTGCTATTATTGCAGGATGGCCGTAAACTATACTGTGCTCACCAATAATATGTACTTTGCCGGGTGCAGAAACTAATACCATTCTAAGGGTATTAACAAAGAACTTTTAAGCCTTCTTTTTCCACTTCTCATAAAGATACAGTGTATGCTTTACAGATATGATAAAGTCCTTAGGGTGCTTTTTCATTTCTTGTCTAATTTCATCAGGCGTGTAAAACTTAACTTCCTCGACCTCTTCTTTACTGAAATTAAATGGACCATCATGCTTGCCTAAGAATAATGCAGCCCAGACATTGCATATGCCATCAACTTTCTTGAACGTGCCTATTTTTTGGAGTTTAGATTTCACGCCAAGTTCTTCTCCCAGCTCTCTATGAGCAGCTTCTTCATAGCTTTCTCCATAATCAACATGACCGCTTGCTGAGAGAGTCCACATGTGCGGATAATTTCTTACATTGGCTCTTTTTTGCAGCAATATTCTGCCCTCTTTGTTTACAAGCATTATGTAAGATGCTCTGTGCAGCAGTTTTTTCTCATGAGCTTCTTTTACTGATGCATGCCTTATTGGTTTGTTTTTATCATCTACAAAGTAAGTTAATTTTGTCAGGTAAAGCTTGAAAACAAGAATAAATGCTGGCGTGAAATTTTCAGGTTTTGTTTTTGCCAATTTAATTAAATAGTCTATATCAAAGAATTTTATTTCCTGTATCTCGTTTTTGTTGTAATCAAATGGTCCGTCATGCTTTCCTGCATACAACATGACAAACCCATTGCACTTGTCTTGCTTTCTGCTATGGACTATTTTGCCTACTTCTGTCAGATCAGCTTCAATACCTAATTCTTCCTTTAGTTCTCTTTTTGCTGTCTCTTCATAGCTGCTTCCATAAGCTACATGTCCGCCTGCTGAAGAATCCCACATGTTTGGAAATGTCCATTTCTTGGATCTTTTGTGCAGAAGCAGATGGCCTTTCGAATTGAAAATAAAGACATGCGCCCCCCGATGCAAAAAATGTTTTGTGTGAGCTTCGTCTATTGACGCTTTTCCTATTACATTGTCATTTTCATCAACAATATACTGAAGCTCATCTGTCATTCTAAGAATTATAATAATAACATTTTAAACTAAGTTTCTTTAGATACGGTAACCTTTCTTTACAAAGAAAGGCTAGCAATGTCTTTAATAGACTTTAGAACATAGTCTGGTTTTGATTCATACTTCTTCAAGTCTTTCCTCTTATGCGTCCCTGTCTCAACAAAAATTGTTTTTAATCCAAAATTCTTTGCGCCATTTATGTCAGCAGGCAGGTCGTCGCCTATCATATAAGTGTTATTTTTGCTTGTTCCAAATTTTTTCATGGCAGCTGCAAAGAAGTTAGCTGAAGGCTTGCCAAGAATAATTGATTTTTTGCCTGTAATTTCTTCCAATGTGTTCACAAAAAATCCAGGACCAATATGATCGCCATCGCTATCAGGAAATGTCATTAGTTTGTGCATTGCAATAAACTTTGCGCCTTTTCCTATTAGACGATAAACTGTGTCGTAATCTTCATATGTAGAAGTTGTGGAATAACCAACGACAACTATGTCTGCCTCTTCTGAGATTTTTATCCCACTTTTAATAAGTTGTTCTTTTGCCTTATCAGATACTATAGGAAAGACTTTTTTGTTTTCTTTTTTTAGCATGTTTAGAAGCATATCATATGTTGTTATTATTTCTTTTCCCGAGGCTTCTATTCCTAATTCTTTGAGTTCTTTGCTTAAGGCTAGGGAGCTTTTATTACTCTTATTTGTGCAAAAAAATACCTTCCCTTTGGTGCGCAAATATTCTATTGCTTCCTTTGCGCCGTCTATTAGTTGATCGCCTCTGTGTATAGTTCCGTCAAGATCGACAAGAAAACTTTTCATAAGTTTCTTCTGTGGCTATAATATATTAAAACAAATGTTCTTGGGTTAAATGTGCGCCGTCGCCCGGCTTACAGACAATTGTTTTCTTCACGCCTTCAAGTTCCATGACATTTTTAATTATTTCTTTTTCATCTTTGCTTAAGCAAAGTATTTTCACTTGAGGCCCTGCATCCATAGTGAAGTAGCATTCCAGTCCCTCATCTCTTGCTTTCATTATCCAGTGCATTATTTCAACAGTTGCAGGCTGCCAGTAAATTATTGAAGGTCTTGTAGTCATCATCGTGGCATGCATTTTCAGTGCATTTGCTTCAGCCGTAGATCCAACAATTGTAAAGTCCTTTTTCATTATGCCTTCTCTCATATGTTGCAAATCCTGATCAATGCTCTTCAGCCATCCTTCATAATAAGGTGATGTAGAAACAGTCTGTGACATTCCAGCCCTACTACTTGTGGCCTTCTTTGCTTCTGATACTATACAAGCAATCATTCTGAATTCAGGCCAATGCTCTTTCGACTTTATTTGCTTGGCATAACTATCAGAGCCATCCTCTTCCTCTCCCTTCACCCATTCTACAAACCCGCCTTCTATGCTTCTGGAAGCTGACCCAGAACCTTGTCGTGCCAGAATTGATAGTTGTTTTTTATCTAATTTCATGCCTGCGGCAGCTGTTGTTGCTAATGTCAATGCAGCTAATCCACTTGCTGAAGAAGCAAGACCAGCTGCAACAGGAAAATTTGACTCAGAAACAACCTTTGCATTTTTGTTTATACCAGACATTTTTCTAATTCTTTCTATATGCCCTTGAACATCTTTTTCGTCTTTTTTCAGCTCTTCATCATTTATTACTATTGTATCTTCTGAATAATCTCCAAATTCAACAGTAGTTTTTGACCACAAACCATCGCATGTCATAGAAATGCTTGAATTGTAAGGCAGAATAAGCTCTTTGTTTCTCTTTCCCCAGTATTTTATCAGAGCAATATTCGCATTTGCTATTGCTGTAGCTTTCATCTAGATACCTCTATAGTATGATAAAAGCTAGTTGAAGACTCATCTTTCATTCATAATGCTTGGAAGAAATGTTTAAAAGCTATCTGAAAATACACTTCAGATGGATAAAGCAATTATTATAGCAGGTTTGAATTATTGGAGAACAAAAGCACCCGAAGCATTGTCTGATTTCGGCATTGATCAAAATAACATTGCTGAAGTACTTAGAGCAACAGACTTCCAAGAATCAGAAAGTGCTGATGTATTAGGTGAAAAATTTCAAGTTTGCCTAAGGGAATTTCTATTGATATTTAAAAACGCGCGCCGTTTGGTCAACTACAATACTATTTTGTCCAAAGCCCTTGAAACTGGCTACAGCAGAGCCGGCGCGCGTCGGGGTGCGGGTGTGAATGAATTCTTGAAATATGTTGTTAAAAGGGACAAACTTATTGGGCTGAAAGCAGGTGGAGAAAAAGTAAATGGCAATGAATTTACATATTGGATAGAAGATATGTTTTTGCCTTTGTGCAAAAAAGACAATTTAACTCCTGTTGAATATGCAGCGATAAGCACTGACGGATATCTAAGAACAAAAATAAATTATTTCTTGCCAAATCCAGAAAGCTGGTATGCTAAAATGACTGTATCGCCATTTGATTCAAACAAGACAGAATGGAAAATTTATAGAAAAAACAGACCAGCTCTTATTTTACCAAGGCCTAAGCCTGTAAGGGAATTAGTTGCCGTTGCTGCTTAGAAGCTAGGCAGCCCGAATACCCATAGAAAGCCAACGATCCATGCTACGACTGCAAAAGCAACAACGTACTTTTCTTCTTTTGTTAGTTTCTTTGCAACAGAACTCTCAGCCATAGTAATTATTCCGTAATGCTTGCTTATAAAGATAGTTATTGCGTCAAATAAAATTCTACTAGGAGAGAGGTAAGCGTAGGGGAGAACCTAGGTTCTCCTTCCGCAATGGGTCCGGGCGGATTCGAACCGCCGACCTCCACAAGTCACGAGCAAAACAATCTGTGTGAGTGTGACGTCATTATGTTACAAGAATTTTATTCTTGTATTACCACTAGACTACGGGCCCAATTAAGAAGAATTATAATTAGCATATTAAAGTGCCTATGTGTTCGCCGTTTATTACTTTCAATAGATTTTCTGGCTTGTTTCCATTCATAAGAACAGTTTTGATTTTATTCTTCTTTATTGTCTCTACAGAAATGGGATCAATAACGCCGTAATTTACAGGCGACACATTGTCATCTGCCTTAAGTTCAGAAAATTTTATAGTGTTCATCAGCTTTGCATCTTTGAACTTATTGGGATCTTTGTCATATATTCCGTCGACATTTGTAATTTTTACTAGCAAATCAGCCTTTATTTTTGCTGCACAGATGGCAGCATTTGCGTCTGTATTTCTGCCTGGTATTATGCCGCCTATTATGCCAGAGGTATTTTTCTTTACTTCGCTTATTTTCTCAATCGGTTTCATTTTTAGCAGCTTTGAAAGCAGCAATACATTTGCGTAAAGCAATTGTATGTAAATTTCCTCTCTTTCTGTATTGCTCACAGAGATGCCGTCACTGTTTTCATTGATATTTTTCATGTAATTTCTTAGGTACTTGCCGCCGCCTATTGATATTATCACCTGATGCCTTTTTTTGATTTCAGAAAGAACAGGAATTAGGCGTTTTAGATAAGCATAGTCTGCCCCACCATCAAGGAAAACCAAAGATCCACCAACTTTGACAACAAGCTTCATTAAAATGATATTATGACCAATAAGATTTTAATAGTATTGAAACCTTTGATCAACCCCATAGTTTTCCAAAGTTCTCAATAAGAGTTTTGAATGAAGCACATATTATCCAAAGCCCTCTATTATAGCTGTTTTCATTGAAAAATTATCAAAAATGTGTTTTAATAGTTTATTGGAATATTCATAGTATGACTGACTTCGAGCGTTACAAAAAATTTCAGGAGAAGTTCAATCTTCCTCATCTTAATGACCTCACAAACACATTCAAATTTGAATTGGAAGAGGACACCGATACTCTTTTTGACGATATAAGAGCTGAAATTTCTGACAGACTGTTTGGCTTTACTGAAAAAATACTAGAGCCATTAATAGGCGGTTCAGAGTCTCTGTGCTGCATTTTCGAGCATAACATGATAAAGGATTCAGAAAGGGAACATCTTTTTGATATTTACAAAAAAATACAAGTTCTAAAATGGGAAAATAATCTGTTGATAGTAAAGCCTGACGAGTCTACAACAGCAGAATGGATCAATAAAACATGGGATTTATGGAACAAGGAATTGGAAGGCGAGTTATCGCAGCTTTGCAAAAAGCTTTCTTTAGCATGGCAGGACTTGAAAGTAAAAGACACTAAAATGCGCTACACAGGATAATTAACAGGTAAGACTATTTTTCAAGCTTAATAATATATTTATTCAACATAGGAAAGAAGTACATCTAGAGGGAAACCTTAGGTTGTAAGAAAGTCGCAGAGTCTTCCTATACACAAAGATGAATGTCTTTGTTGTGTCCTTGATGGGCGGGTAGCTTAGCCTGGTAGTGTTTGTGTGTTTAGCACACAAACGCTGTTAGCATCTGTCTTATATGACATGTAGTTACAAGCAAGAAAGTGGCTGCATCTTTAAGCTAGCAGAAGGTCGTGAGTCCAAATCTCATCCCGCCCACTTCTTCCACCTCACCAGTTTTTAAATCTTTAATTGAAATAATTCTCTATATGGAAATGAAAAACAAAATTGTAATTTTGACAGGAGCGAGTGTTGGTATTGGCAGGGCTACAGCAGTAGAATTTTCAAAACAAGGGGCTGTTGTAGGGTTAGTAGCAAGGTCAATATACGATCTGAATAAAACACTTGACCTTGTAAAGAAAAACAAAGGGAGCGGCGAAATATTTCCAACAGACTTAACAGATGTTAATGCAATTGAAAAACTAGCCAAAGACGTAAAAAGAAAGTGGAACAGAGTAGACATTCTTGTTAATGTTGCTGGTGTCTGGCACAACAAAGAAAAAGCATATTATGGCATAAATTTTACAGATTATTCTACAGATGAGATATTAGAAACATATGGAGTTGGCATAACAGCACCAACACTGCTGTCTCATAAATTAATTCCTATAATGAAAAAAGGCAGTAAAATAATAAACATATCAGGAACATTCGAGTCTGGCGCCAAAGGGTGGCTTCCATACTTTGTATCGAAAAAGGCAATAGAGGACTTGACAATAGGGCTTTCGCAAGAATTGGAAGGCAAAGGCATACAAGTAAATTGCATATCGCCTTCAGATGTGGCAACAGAGCCTTACAAAAAATTCTTCCCAGAGTATGCAACGCCTGAGAATGCCCTGCATCCAGAGGATGTTGCAAAACAAATAGTTTCACTGGCATCTGAAAATTCTAACATCACAGGGCAGATTATTGTTGTGAAAAAAGGCTCACCTTAATAGTTTCTCTATGTCTCTAAGATTCATTGACTTAAGATGTTTTTCAGTCACAGTAGGCAGGTCTAAGCTGACTTCTTCTTTTGTCACAACTATTCCTGGTTTGTTTATTACTGAGATAAATTCAGCCATTTTTGGCGCTTTCTTTTTTGCTCTGTCTGATTTTTCCTCTGCATCGGATATTACAAGTAAATTGTCAGACGTCGCAATTATATTGAAAGGCGATTTGTAGACAAAATTGGTTGAAAATCCGATTTTATTCAGGTATCCTGAAACAGTTTTTTCAAAATTACCTTTTGGTTGTATGTCAGTATTGTTTGTGTGTAAAGAAACAGGTTCTGATACGTCTTCATCGAGAAATTGTTCAAGTTTTTCAACAGTATGCAGTTCAGCGCGCATTCTTTTGCTCTCATGTTCGTATATGCTCTTTTTTGTAATTCCTATTTCATCTGCAAGGCCTTTTTGTGACAAGCCTGCCGCTTTTCGTGCGCTCTTTAATTTTTCAGGATTTATTTCAGAAAATAAACCGCCTCTTGTCCTGAAAATGTAAGGAACATTTCCTTCTAATATCATTTCTAATGTATGGATGTTCACAGTCGGTATATTGAACCTTTCGTATACAATGCTATTCTGAAGCTTTTCCGTCCTTGTTTTTCTGCCGACAAGCAGCGCATTGGCATTGATATTATTAGAAATTGCAGAAAGATTGGCAGCCTGATCTTCTAGAAACGAATCAACATTTTCCAGAACCTTTAGCAGCAATATGTTCTCTGTAAGATTGTTCATCTTGTTAGCAGCCACGTCAAAGCATCCGCTATAAAGACAATAGTCGTAATTATTCTCTTCAAGAACGTGTTCTATTTCAGGCATCATGATAATCATTGCATAGTAATTCTTTAATAGTGTGTCTCCATTCTTCTTTCCGCCAGCCCTTTCTTCTTGAGTGAACCGACGCCCTTAGGCGTCATACACACAAAGAAGAAAGGGCTGAAAGCTTTATAAACTTTATGTATATGAAAGTATACGGTTATAGAAGTATATCGATGTAAAGTAATATGGTCTGAAAGACCTCAAAGTTTTTGGGGTTGTTACAGGCCTTTTTACTAAAAAGGATGTAGGAGGAATTTAGTATGAACCAAATGAGTGGTCAGCCAATATTTATTTTACCAGAAGGAACTTTTAGACAAACGGGCAGAGATGCTCAGTCAAGAAACATTGCAGCTGCAAAAGCTGTTGCAGAATCTGTTCGCACAACACTAGGTCCAAAAGGCATGGACAAAATGCTTGTCGACAGCATAGGCGACGTTACAATAACTAATGACGGCGCTACTATTCTTAATGAAATGGAAATAGAGCATCCTGCAGCCAAAATGATGGTTGAAGTTGCAAAAACTCAGGAAGACGAAGTCGGTGACGGTACAACAACTGCTGTTGTTTTTGCAGGCGAACTGTTGAAAAAGGCAGAAGCTCTTATCGAACAGGACATTCATCCTATAATGATTATCCGAGGATTCAGGCTTGCAAAAATCAAGTCATTGGAAATCGCAAATTCTCTGGGAGAAAATGTGGATGTAAATGACGTAAAAACACTGGAAAAAATAGCAATGACTGCAATGACTGGCAAGGGCAGCGAAGCTGCTAAAGACTCTCTTGCGCGCCTGGCAGTAGAAGCGGTAACGCTTGTTGCTGAAACCGAAGGCAATAAAGTACGCATAAACAAAGACGATATTAAAATCGAGAAAAAACACGGCGGATCATTGGACGATACAGAGCTGATAAAAGGCATAGTAATAGACAAGGAAATTGTTCATCCTGCAATGCCAAAACGCTTGCAAAATGCAAAAATAGCGCTTTTGGACGTGGCTTTGGAAGTTAAGAGCACAGAAACAAACGCAGAGATACGCATAACAGACCCTTCACAGTTGCAGGCATTCATTGACCAGGAATCAAAAATGCTGAAAGACATGGTTGTAAAGGTTTCAAATTCTGGATGCAATGTCATATTTTGCCAGAAAGGCATAGACGACTTGGCTCAACATTATCTTGCTAAAAAAGGCATTCTAGCAGCAAGACGTGTTAAGAAAAGTGATATGGAAAAGCTTGCAAAAGCAACAGGCGGCAAGATTGTATCAACTTTAGACGAAATATCTGGAGATGATCTTGGTTTTGCTGGTATTGTTGAAGAAAAGAAGCTTGCAGGAGAAGAAATGATTTTTATACGCGAATGCAAAGACCCGCGAGCTGTATCTATATTGGTACGCGGCAGCACAGAACACGTGACAGACGAAGCAAGGCGCGCAATGGACGATGCTGTTCTTGGAGTTATAGCCGCTATAGAAGTCGGTAAAATAGTTGCAGGTGGCGGTGCAATAGAACTTGAGATGGCGCGAAAATTAAGAGAGTTTGCGCAAAGCCAGCACGGAAGAGAACAGCTGGCAATAAATGCATTCGCAGATGCCATAGAAGTCATACCAAAAACGCTTGCAGAATCAACAGGTAAAGACCCAATAGATTTGCTTGCAGAATTAAGATCATTCCATGACAAAGGAAAAAGCACGTATGGAATAGACGTGATAAATGGCGTTGCTGCAGACATGAAAGCCATGGGTGTAATAGAGCCTTTGAAAATAAAGACGCAGGTGATAATTTCTGCTTCAGAAGCCACTGAAATGATTTTGCGCATAGACGACGTGATAACAGCAAAGTCTGGCGGTGGCGGCATGGGTGGAATGCCACCTGGTGGAATGGGCGGTATGCCTGGCGGCATGGACATGGAATAAATAATTAATTTTTTACTTTTCCTCTAATTTTCAATTTTGAATTAACTATCATTTGCATACCAGAAATGTCACTGTCGTCTATTGGCTTTTTCTTTGCCAGAGCTTCTTTCATTTTGATGACCCATTCTTTAGACGCTATGGGAAGTTTTAATCCATTGAAAGAAACAATTTCTGGTTTTGGTATGCCATTCTTGTAGAACAGCTCATATTTGCCGGATTTTTTATTGAAAAGTTTTAGGTTTTTCGTAGAGCAAATGCTTAGTTTCTGATTGCCAACTGTTACTTCCATGACCCAATTGTCATAGTTTTTATCTATCCATAACTGAAACGGGTAAGTTGTAAATTTCTTGACATCGCCAACAAAACTTTTGAATTTTTCATCGCCTTTTTCTGCCTCTATATCAATGTCTATGTCTCCTATTGGCCTATCAACGCCATAAATATAGAAGGCAAATCCTCCAGAAATACACCATTTGAATTTGTATTTTTTTATAAATGGGATAATGTACGTCAACGCAGTAATTGCTTTTTCTTCTGGTTTCATTTGATTAGTTATGCATCCAAATATTTATTTGCATTTTTCCCAATCTTTATATATCACCTTTGTATAATAATTGTATGGAACAAGAAGAGTACGAATTAGTGCCGATGAACCCTATACGCCGTCTGGAAAAGAAAATGGAACGTATGGAAAAATCCAGCGCAGGCGGGGAAATGGTTAAAGAACTTATTGATGTCGTAAGGACAAACCAGCAGATTGTAGACGACATAGTCAAGATAAATTCTGACATGATCGGCAGAGTTTCCTCTCTTTCAACATCTGTTCAGCAAATGACTGAGAAATTAAATGAATTTATGAACAGACTTGAAGTTGTAGGCTCTGCATCGCCGGAAGTTGCTGTGCAAGCAACAGAACAAAATGATGAAACTGTTAGAAGACTTGAAAGACTGGAAAAAAGAATAAACTCTCTTGTGCTTTCATCAGCGGCTAAACGCAGACCAATGCCTGGATCCATGATGCCAGTAAGGCGTATGCCGTCAGCCCAACCTTCATTCTAATTATGTTAATTCAAGCTACAGTAAAAACAAGCCAAAAGAAGTTTTTTATTGTTAAGAAATCTGATAGTAACTGGTCAATTTCTGTAAAATCTCCGCCTGAACACAACAAAGCAAACATAGAAATAATCAAAGAACTTTTCAAAGAATACAAACATGTCAGAATAATTAAGGGTCTCAAAAGCAGCAAAAAAGTTATAGAAGTGTTATAAACGCTTTACAATACTTTCGTCACTTATCTCGAATTCATCAAAAATTTCAGGCTGTATTATTCCTGCCAATATCTCAAGACTGTCTATTATCCTTGGGCCAGGCCTGTTAAAGTAAGCGTTGCCGTCAACAACATAGACATTTCCCTGCTTTACAGCTTCTATTTGCTGCCACAATGGATTTTCTGTAAGAATATATATGTCTCTCATTGATTGTTCAACAGAAAAGCCGCAAGGCGTTATTATTATCTTTTCCGGTTGTTTTCCAGCTATTTCTTCTAACGTAGCTTTTTTCGAATGTTTGCCAGTTTCGCCAGTTACAGGTTGACCACCGCACATTTTGATCATCTCTGGCATCCAGTTGCCAGCAACCATTATAGGATCGATCCACTCTATGCAAGCTACTTTCGGCCTGTAGCCTATTGCTTCTGTTTTATCAGCTATATACTTTGCCCTTGATTTTAATTCTGCTGCAAGCTTTTCAGCCTGTGTTTTTCTATCTATGGCCTCACCAACCTTTAGGATATCTTCAAGTATATCGTCGAATTTCATGGGTTTAAGCGATATTACTTTTACATTATTAACAATTTCTGTCTTTACTGCTTTCATAACATCTTCTAGCGATACAGCGCAAACTTCACATTGGTCTTGTGTAAGTATAACATCTGGTTTAGCTTCTTTCAGCGCTTTTACGTCTATTTCATAGACACTAAGACCCTGCCTGACTATATCGTTGACACTGTCATTGATTTTAGAACTGCTTCCTTTGGGGTCTATTTTTGGCTTTGTCATGGCTTTTATTTCTTTCACTTCCTCTGGAAAATCACATTCATGAGATCTGCCTACTACTTTTTCACCAAGCGCATAAACCATCTCAGTACAACTCGGAAGCAGGGATACGATTCTCATAGAAGCTAGTACGAATGTAACGCATAAAAGATTATAGTATTCAAATAATATTCTTTTCTTTTCCCGAGGGTTTTCTTTGCAACATAAGTTTAGTAAGTTGCGAAAGAAAAGGCTCACTGCACAGAAATATCAACATTTGTGCTTATTACAGTCTTGCCGTCTGCTAATTCCTCGTCTGTTCCCTTGTTTGTTATTATAACAACACTACCCTGTCCGCCAACACTATCAATGCCTGTAAGTTTGACTTTGAATACCTTGTCTACAGCTGTTGAAGGTGGAGGACCTGACCTTATCTCAAGGGGTATGTATTTTAACGTATAGGTATTTCTGTACCTATTTTGAACTATCTGTTCAGCAACTACCTTTATTATTTCAGGCTCATCTATGCCCCACTTTCCCTTTAACAAAGAAGGCGCATTCCTTGACAAAGGCACTTCTGCCTCTGCAGAATAAATAGTGCCTTCTGAATCTATTACCACATTTACTTGCTCGCCATTGAATCTTATGAGACCCGGAATATTGAACTGGACTTGCTCTCTGCCGCCTGTATTAGCAACAAGCTTTACTCTGTCATTAAGCTCGCGCATAAAATCCTCGGTTGTTTCCAGCACTGATATGTCTTTGTTTTTTTGGATCAAAGGCACTCCCCAAAAATAAACAGTGCCAACAACACCAATCAGAATACCAGATATTAACAAGGCGGATATAGCTTCTACAACACCTTTCATGATCAATTTATATTAAAGCCAGCTTAAATTGATTAATGAAAGGCCAAGTAAGAATAATATCAGAAATTTTGCTCTTTATGGTAGGTATTGTTATAACAAGTTTTGTCATATTCACATTTACTAATATAGCAGCTGTATCTGAAGAAAGGGCGCTAAAAGATCAGTTTGGAGGAGTTGCAGATGCATTAGCATCTTCGATTCTAAAATCTACATCAAACAAGAACACGACGGTAAGAATTCAAATACCGACAAAGCTTTCAGGCAAACAGTATATGATTATTTTTGACAATGCAATTATCATTACCGATGGAAAGGTAAAAATTGTTAAAGAACTTTTTAATATAACACAAAGCTATAATATTATAACATCAAATAACGGCAGAATAACCAGTTCAGCCCAATACTTAGCTATAAGGTCTGACGATAAAAATAATATAATTGTAAGCAGGTATTAAACATGAAAATAGTTTTGAGGGACAAAAATACAATAACGCCATCTTCTGCACAGTCAAACGGCATTGAGCAAGTAGATAAATTTACCAAACTACATTATTCTGCTATCACTGGCAAAAAACTTGTTTTATTCAAGTCTGCAGGCGAACAGCAAAAGATTGAATCGGGGTATATTGTAAGGCAGGGCGGTTTTATGCCCTTTGACGGACCAATAACATTACAGACCAATATACAGCAGCAATTTGACGCGCCACAGCAAAAAGTTGAGTTTCTTCAGGAAGATACAGTAGCATTTCCAGAAATTGTTACAGAGAAGCTTACAGACATACCATACATAGAAGAAGAACTATTGCCAATTAATCTTAGATACCCGCTTATACCAAAAGATCCAAAAGGCGGCAGGGTTTTTGCTTATTCACATATATATTTTGATCAGGCATCAAATGAATTAATCTACACTGTGATTGAACCTGCAATTAATGAAAGTGTAAAAAAATTGATTGAAAACATAAAATTTTATATTCAGGAAAAACTAGACGTGAACTTTGCACAAGTTAGAGGCAGAACCGCAGAAGGGTACGTAACAAGACTTATCGAGAATGCATTGAGATACTTTAAAGAAAGGAATAAAGAAACATGTGAAGTTGTAAAGTATTATGTATTAAGGGACTTTGTAGGGATGGAGATTATAGAACCGCTGATGCAAGACAGCAATATAGAAGACATAAGCTGCGACGGTGTTAACATACCGATTTATGTGTATCATAGAGATTCAAAAATCGGATCTGTAAAAACAAACATAAAATTCACAGACAGAGACGTTTTAGATTCATTTGTAAGTAAAGTCGCCGAACGCTGCGGTAAATCAATATCTGTTGCACATCCTTTGTTGGATGGTACGCTGCCAAATGGTTCAAGAGTTCAGGCAACACTAGGAAGCGATATAGCAAGACATGGAAGTAATTTAACTATAAGAATGTTTACAGAAAACCCGCTTACGCCAATTGATATGGTTAAGTACGGCACATGCGACCTGAAAATGATGTCATATTTTTGGTTCCTTGTAGAAAGAGGTGCATCTTTCTTAATTTCAGGAGGCACGGCTACTGGAAAAACATCGTTCTTGAATGCACTTTCATTGTTTATTAAACCACAAATGAAAATTGTTTCAATTGAGGATACTGCAGAATTAAGACTTCCACATTCTCATTGGGTGCCTGAAGTTGCACGTACACCATTAAGTGAGAAAGGCGCTGTAGATATGTACGAGTTGTTAAGAGAATCTTTAAGACAAAGGCCGGATTATATTATCGTCGGTGAAGTCAGAGGCAAAGAAGCATTTGTTTTATTCCAACAAATGTCTATAGGCCACCCAGGCATGGCTACAATCCATGCAGATAGCTTTACAAAATTAATTGACAGGCTGACAACTGCACCAATAAGCCTATCGCCAAATTTAATACAAAACCTAGATGTGATAGTGTTTCTTCGCAGTGTGAAAATAGGCAGGCGCTATATAAGAAGAGTTGTATCTGTTATTGAGGTGCTTGGCTACGACAAGAAAACCCGATTGCCAGTGGTAGCAGAAACTTTCAAATGGAATCCAAAAAATGATGATTATACATCCATAAAAGAAAGCATACTACTGAAACGTACAGCCAATAAAATTGGCATAACAAGCAGTAGCGTAAAAGAAGACTTGGAAAACAGGTCAAAGGTTCTTGAATGGATGATTAGGAATGACATGAAAGATTATAGAAAAGTCTCTTCTATTATTAATCTATTTTACACTTCACAAGACTTTTTAGTTGAAAAAATAAGGGAAGAAATATGAGCCTAGTAGGCATATCTTACAGGTTCTTTGGAGACCTTAGCAATTATACCAGACATCATTTTATCGACATAAACGAAGATCTACACAAAGCTAACATGAACTTTACACTAGAAGAATATGTTTCAATTGCCATGTTCATAACTTTTGTGACATTTGCAGCAGAAGTATTTCTGTTTGTTTCTATCTTTGCATTATTTACAGACATATTTACTGCATTTTTACTGGGCTGCACGTTAAGCGCAACAGTTTCAGGCCTTTTGTTCTTTTTATTTTACACATATCCATCAACTGTAGCTAAATCTAGAGCAAACAAAATAAGAAAGGTTTTGCCTTTTGCAGCAGCTTACATGACAACAATTGCATCATCTAGATTACATCCAATAACTATTTTCAAAACGCTTAGCAAGTTCAAGGAATATGGTGAAGTGTCAACCGAAGCCAGAAGCATAGTCAATGATGTGGAACTTTTTGGAATGAACTTCTCAACGGCGTTAAAAAAGCGCGCTAAAAAAACACCTTCGCAAGAATTTGCAGAATTATTGTGGGGCTTGCACGCAGTTGTAATAGCCGGAGGAGATGTGCCGTTATACTTGAAAAATAAAACTAATGAGCTTATGAATGATTACAGGAGAAGAATAAGGAAATACGCGCAAGATCTTTCAGTTTATGTGGAAATATACATGACTCTGATAATAACAGGCTCTATATTTTTCATCGTCTTGTCTTCTACAATATCACTAATAGCTGGGACTCTTGGCACTGTAATGATCCAGACGTTTGTTGTACTCATTTTGTTGCCATTGCTTTCTATAGCGTTCATACTGATAACCAAAGGCGTATCGCCCACGGAATAACAGCTTTTAAATGTAGAAAGACGTCATATTTGTATGGAAGATATTTTTGTGCTTGCAATAAGCGTGTTTATTTTCCTCTTCCTCTTATTGGCCGCATTATTCTCAAACTCACTGACAATAGCATCTAACTTAATTTTCATAGGGATAGTAGTCCTGCTAGTGCCAGTATCATTGGTAAGGGTGCTAAAATATAGAAAATTTAAGGCATACGAAAAAGTTTTCCCTATATTCCTTAGGGATGTTGCTGAGTCTCTACAATCAGGATCTACGCTTGCAAGTTCCATACAAGCATCTGAAAAGGTAGATTATGGAAGTTTTAGCGCAGAAGTTAAAAAAATGTCCAACCAATTGAGCTGGAATATTTCAGTTGACAAGGTATTAGAAAGCTTTTCTATGCGTGTAAAACTAAGCAAGATTTTATCGAGGTCTATTACGATAATAAAACAAGCCGAAAAATCGGGCGGTAATGTCGCAGAATCTATGGGGTCTTTGGCAGAGAACATTCAGTCATTGCGTGATGTTCAGGAAGAAAAATCAGTTTTATTAAACCAACAAATGCTTATAATGTACGCAATATTTTTCATTTTTCTTGGTATCTCTATCGCTATATTGAGATTTTTGATACCTTTATTTGAAACACCATCAAATGTTGGCGGTTTTGTTTTGCAAGGGTTTAACCAAAATCCATGTGACGCATGCATATCCAGTTCAGACATAGGATGCTTTGGATGCACATCTATGTTTGCAGTCTCGACGGTCTTTGGTTTCGGCGAGAAGGAAGAAACAGCGTCTTATTACAGGTCACTGTTCTTTTCCATGATAGTTATTCAAGGATTCTTTTCAGGGCTCATAGCAGGGCAGATATCGTCAGACTCTCTCTCAGCAGGCATAAAACATAGTTTTGCAATGCTCTTGATAGGAATATTCATATTTGTATTGATAATGAGATTAGGTCTTGCTTAGACGATGGAAAGAGATAATTTTTATGCGAGTAAGTAGTAATACTGATAAAATTGTCATAAGACAAGCACAAGTAAGTGATTATGAAAGAGTAAAAGAACTTTTAGTAAAATCCAAGCAAACAACTGAAAAGGTCTTTACAAGAAAAAGGTTTGCAAATACATTACAAGATTTTGGTAAATATAATTTAGTTGTCCAGAAAGACAAGACAGTAGTAGGTTATGTGTCTGGTTATGACGATAGTGGTAAAAGTGGTAAACCTAAATTTTACGGCTATATGGGAAGGCTTGTAGTTGACCCAGAGTATAGAGGAGTGGGAATAGGCAAAATTTTGGTTGGGAGTTGTTTGAGAAAATTTAAAAAATCAGGATACAAAATAATATTTGCAGGGGTCAAAAAGGATAACATGGCTTCAAAAAATCTCTTTGAGAAACATGGATTTAGAGATGACAATATTATTTTACTTAGGTTTTTTGATTAAACTTTACCTTATCGCATAATAATTCCTGTAGAGTTCTTTGCCTTTCTTTTTTCCAGCAAGCTTGAAGGACTTTTTAACCTCGTATTTTTTCTGTAATCCCTGAGAAACAGATGAGGCAATTTTTTTGTCAATAATTTTTACGTCGTAACCTTCCTTTAAAGTGTCAACTGATGCTATTTTATTTTTCATACTTCCCATTATTATTTTAAGTATTTTTTCTCTTTCTTCGCCCCGGACCTGAACAACAGCTTCATAATAATTGCCTCTTAGCTTGACACAATCCTGGCACATCTTGTCTGTTATCGACACAAATATTTTTTTGGTTTCTTTTTTTCCAACATTTCTTTCTGCAAAACGTCCCTGAACCACAACCTCAACATCTATTTTATTTCCTACTTTTTTGGACTCCGTATGGACCTTGCGAATTTTATTCTTGGTTTTGATCTCTTTTTGTATCACGCCGTCTAAAGTGTCAGAAATGACATATGTAGCGCCAGCATCAGTAAGGTGTCCGCAAACTTTGCACATGTTTACAGAAATATTCTTTGGTATGTCAAATAAATCGTTCTTTTTTGAGTAACACGCATCACACAAAGGTTCTCTAGTCTCTTTTCCGCAAGATATACAAATCATAAGAATACTCTCCATATATGTACTATCACTTCGTAAGGGTCTCTGTCATAAACTACAAACTTAAAGGTCTTAACGTTAGGCGGCGTAAGCTTTTTATCTCCAAAAACATACCGCTCTCCAGAAACCCACATAAATGAGCTTTTTATTAATAAATATGCCTCATCATTATCTGCATTTGCAGACCAAACAGTACGGCCTTCCAAAAATTTATTTGCCTTCATGTAAGAAACAAGGTTGCTATTGTCTTTTGAAACAGTCTCGCCGTCAATGTTTATGGAATTTGTGCTTGCGGGCACCTTGTATAACAAGCTGTTGCTGGTTGTTAAGTTAAAATAATATTTTGATATCTTGAAAGGCAGAGCTTCGACATCTGTGTAAACTATTGTTGATGCTGTTTTTGTGCCAAATCCTCCAAGCCAGCTTAAATTAAACACGTCATTCATTAGCCCATCTTGGGTTTGACTTTGTGTAAGATCAGAAACTACTACAATGCCGCGACCCTTACGTAGTTGGTCTATTATCATATCTTTTTGCGCAAACAATGCAGGCGTGTGTTCAAGATACAGGATTATGTCCTCATCATCCCTTACGTCAGAAATGTCTGCCATTGATCTGTAATGTATTACTATTGTTTTGTCCTTATATGGGAAAAAATCCGCCTGCGGTATTTTTGATTTAAATGCAGATAACTCTGCAGCCGCGCATATGCACGCCACATGTAAGGTTGGTTTTGGTATGCCATTTATCTCTGTATAAAAGTCTACTGTTCTTGGCATTAAATTGAACATTTTAAGGTTAAACATCGGATAATCGTCTGTCATAACATAATTTGTAAGATTACCAGAAGCATACAAAGCGCCCAAAGCATCCTGGACGTTTATTTGTAACAAAGTTTCATCCCATGTAGAATGTTTGGTTAGTGGCACAAAGAAAAATGTTAATGACACAAGAAGTATCAATGAAGCTATAATAGCCTCAAATATTTTTATGAACCCTTTCATTTAATCACCTTTATAATTACAACACCCTCGCCTCTGTTGTCCTCAACAACAGAGCGTAATATGCTAAATTCATTTCTTACAGTGCTGAATACAGCAGGTTTGCATAAACTAATGGTTGTTCCATTAAATTTTATATCAATTGAAACGTCCACATTTTCGCCCACAAACTCAGCTAGTCGTTGGTATCCTGCAGGCGAAGCACATAGTTTTCCAAGTTCTTCTACTTTGAAACGTGATATTTCATATCGTCTGCCTGTAGAAAGCCCAACGCGTGCTGCATCTGTAGATGTCCACGCATATGAACCATCTGATTCTTTCAGACCTTTATCAAAAACCAGTTGTTCTGAGAATTGGAAAGTAAGTGAGCGTATGCTATCGGCAGATGCTCTTCCATGCAACAGCGGCATGTTGCTAATAATTGAAAATGCTATGAATGCTATAGTTGTTAAAAAAACAAATACAGCTACCAGGAATTCAATATTGGTTATGCCTTTCATTATCAATACTTATTTTATGGTAAAATAAAGATATTATAGTAGTACCTCCGAAAGTGAAATATAAGATGCCCTCATACGACCTGCGGTTAAAACCGCAGGTTTTTTGTGGATGTCTTTTTGAATTCTTGCCCTCATCTGCTGGCTAAAGCCAAGCAGTTTTCGGAAGAATTCAAAAATAATAAAAGTTCTCACTATAGCAGTACTTGGAAAACTTGACTTTAGTTTTTAAGCATCTATAACTTTCAGAATGTTAGGACATATTGTATTTGTCCCATGTTTCCAGACATCTCTCAACATCATATAAATTAAAATTTAGCTCGGAAAAGACGATTTTTCTGCCTTGCTGTTGGTTTGTTGATTAAAAGCCTCCGTATTGACGCTCAGAGGCTTTTTGCTGAAAATTAGTTTGCCTAAGTTTTCCATCTACTGTATAGTATAAGTTACGAAAAGGACTATATTTAAGCTTACAATAGATCAGTACTGACTGAGATGATTTTTATGGATGATAGAAATGAAATACCTCCTGAAATGCGTCTTAAAAAACCAGGTCAGGGTGAAACGCTGGCAATTGTAGAAAGCATGCTTGGCACAAACAAATTAAAAATAATGTGCCAGGACGGTAAAGCGCGCATAGGCAGGATACCTGGAAAATTAAGAAAAAGGATTTGGATGAGAGAAGGGGATGTTGTAATAATCAAACCTTGGGATATCCAGGGAGATAAATTCGCTAATATAATTTACAGGTATAATCCAACAGAAGCCTCCATACTCCGAAGAAAAGGCATTTTAAAAATATCACTATAAACTAATTGTTATGATAAAAACCGTAAATATCCCAAAAGAGCGTATAGCCGTGTTAATTGGAGAGCATGGACATTCTAAAAAATCTATTGAAAAATTGACCCATACGAAAATAATTGTAGTAGAAGAAATAGAAATTACAGGCGAGCCAATTGACGTTCTTACAGCCGAAAATATAGTTAAAGCTATAGGAAGGGGGTTCTCTCCTGAAAATGCTATAAAACTTGCAGATGAGGAAATAGCTTTGGATATAATACAATTGCCAAAAACTGGCCTTGAACGACTAAGATCAAGGATTATTGGTGCTAAAGGCAAAGCCAGAAAAAATTTAGAAATGTTGACAAATACAAACATCTCTGTATACGGCAAGACTGTTTCGATAATTGGGGCTTATGAAAATACTGCTTTTGCGCACGAAGCGTTAGAAAAGCTTATTAAAGGGTTCACTCATAAAAGTGTATACGCTTTTTTAGAGGCTAAACATCAAGATAAAAATACAGATGAACGTAATATATGAGAAGTATTGTAATCACTTGTTTTTTGGGAATACAAAAACTTCTAAGCGAAATGACGCGAGCCAACGACGCACAAAACATTCATACACCTTGCGTATATACGCTCATAAAAGAAGGGTTGTTATGTTAAAGAAAAGTGCTGAAGAATTTTCAAAAGACCAGAAAGAAATAAGCGTTAGTGAATTTTTTGAAAAAAATAAACATTTGCTAGGCTTTGACAATCCAACAAAATCTTTGCTGATGGCAGTGAAAGAAGCAGTAGACAACAGTTTAGATGCTTGTGAGGAAGCAGGCATAGTGCCAGACCTCATAGTAAAGATAAAAAACACTAAAGAGGATTTGTTTGAAGTATCAGTTCAGGATAACGGGCCAGGCATAGTTAAAGAACAAATGCCTCGTGTTTTTGGAAAACTATTGTACGGAAGCAAATTTCACAGACTTTTGCAGGGGCGCGGCCAACAGGGTATTGGCATAAGCTCTGTTACTCTTTATTCACAACTTACAACAGGCGAACCAACCAAAGTGTGGTCAAAAATAGAGAGCCAGAAAAAAACATTTTACCTTGAACTTCATTTAAACACAATGAAAAACGAACCCGAGATTGTCAAACAGGAAGAAGTGGATGCTCCTGGTATGAGCGGCAGCGGTATAAAGGTTGTAATGATTCTTCACGGCAGATACAGAAAAACTGTTGAAGATTACCTGAAGCAAACATCTGTATCAAATCCGTACGCCAAGATAACATTTACAGCGCCTGACGGTACAAAAAAAATATTCCCACGCTCTTTAAACGAGCTTCCGAAGCCTCCAAAACAGATGAAGCCTCATCCATATGGAGTGGAATTTGGAATATTGAAAAGAATGCTATCCAATACATCATCACGCAGCATAGTATCTTTTTTCACAAATGAATTTTCATCTGTCGGCGCTCAGACAGCAAAAGAAATATGCAAAGTTGCAAAAATACCAGAAGATAAAAAACCGTCTGAGCTCGTAGGTATAGATTTAGAAAGGATATTGAAAGCTCTTCAAACAGTAAAGGTACAACGTCCGCCTTTGGATTGCCTTTCGCCTATAGGAGCAAGTGAACTTGAAAAGAGCCTGAAAAAAGAATATCCTAATGCAGAATTTACAGCAACAATTACAAGAGAACCTTCTGTTTACAGGGGCTTCCCTTTTCTTGTAGAAGTTGGCATTGTGTATGGATTTCAGGAAGACCAGACAGAAAATGCAAAATCAAACAAGAAGCAAAGAGCAGAAGAGGAAGAAGACTCAGAAAAAAGCGAGACAATAGAATTAATAAGATTTGCAAATCGTGTTCCGCTTATGTATCAACAAAGTGCATGCGCTCTTACAGAATCCGTGAAACAAGTTGACTGGAAACGTTATAATCTAGATCAAAAATCAGGGAACTTGCCATCAGGCCAAATGAAATTAGTTGTACACATATGTTCTGTATGGGTGCCCTTTGTTTCTGAAAGCAAAGAAGCCGTTGCATCATATCCTGAAATAATAAAGGAAACAAAACTAGCAATACAGGATGCAGCAAGAAAACTTTCATCATATTTGGCAGGAAAACGAAGAGCAGGAGAACAAAAGCGCAGGATGCAGATCTTTGACAGATATGCTCCAGAAGTTGCGCATGCTCTCTCAATTCTTGCTAAAACTGACATAAAACCGATTGAAAAGAAACTAAAAGAACTGGTTGCAAGCAGAATTCATATTAAAGAAGAGTTTGAAGAAGAAAACGGCGCTCCTGAAAATAAAGATCAAGTTGTAGAAAAAAATACTGAAGCAAAACAGACTACCATTAAAAAAGCTTTGATAAAAGGTGAATGATATGACAACAACGAAAGACATTACAAATAAGAAACTTGAAGATCTTGGAAAAAGAATTATACAACAAATAGAGAGAAAGGAAAATCCAGACATAGAGATACCAATACGTGCGCTTTCAAATGTTATTTTTGATAAAAAAGTCGGCCAGCTTACGCTTGGCGATAAAACATCAAAAAGATATTACTTCAACGTAGCCCACGCGAAAAAGTTCATGCAAACTTTGCTTGTGGCTTCATTTTCAAAATCTTTATTGGATGAAAACATACACGCAAGCATAAGAGACATGTACTACAACTTAAAAAGAACGCTGGGCGACAGTGATGAAAATACTGTGGACGAACAGAACGAAACTGATCCATTGATTGTAGATTTGGAAGTCGCTCTTGACGTCCTCAGAGAACAATTACATCTTACAACAGACCGCAAGGGGATAGTCGCAGGAAATGTTGTAATAAGAGACAGGGGCGACAGTATAGATTGGTCAAAACTTGGCAGCGGCGGATGGTCAATACCATCAACAGTTGATGAAATAGATTTAAAGAGTGTGGATGCCACAAAAGTGGTTGTTGTTGAGAAAAATGCAGGTTTTGAAAGGTTGCATGAAGATAAGTTTTGGCAAAAAGAAAAATGCATACTAATAGGAACTGGAGGCCAGCCATCGCGCGGTACAAGACTGCTTATTCAACGCCTGAACCAAGAATTCAAACTACCAGTATATGTTTTCACGGATGCGGATTCGTACGGCTTCTATATATATTCTGTCATAAAATCTGGGTCTATAAGCTTGGCGCATATTTCAGACAGGATAGCAACGCCATCAGCAAAATTCCTTGGTCTGACAGTTTCAGACATATACAAATACGATCTGAAAAAATGCATAATAAAAGCAAAAGATGTTGACATAAAGAGAGCCAAAGAGCTTCTGCAGTATGAATGGTTTAAGCAGCCTAAATGGCAAAAGGAAATCAACCTAATGATAGAAAAGGGCGTGAAAGCAGAAATAGAGGCTTTATCGCATAGGGGCCTAAAGTTCATGTCACAAGAATATTTGCCAGAGAAACTCAGGTCCAAAGATTTCTTAGACTAATCTGCCATTATGCCACGCTTTTAAACATTTTCTTGCATTTATTTGAGATGTCAGATTGAAGCTTATGCTTCTGTCTGTTTATGCCCGGGTAGCTTAGCCTGGTAGAGACCATGTTAGGAAAAAACTGACATTTGGCTAAATCGTCTGGCTGTTAATTTCCGTTAACGATTTACGCGTAACGGAAAAGGGTTACCAGAAGGTCGTCGGTTCAAATCCGACCCTGGGCGCTATGTCAAATTCATCAAATGTGCCTAAAGTAGGCGTCGGTGTCTTGATTTTCAAGAATGGCAAACTGCTTATGGCAAGAAGAACTTCTGAACTTGGAAATGGAAATTGGGGAACAGGCGGCGGCCATCTTGAATTTGGCGAAACGCCTGAAAATGCAGTAAAGAGAGAAATAAAAGAAGAATATGGAATAGAAATAAAAAATATAAAATTCTTGTGTGTATGCAATATAGTCAAATATGGTAAGCATTATGTTGATATTGGATTTACTGCTGAGTTGGCAGATGGTGAGCCAAAAATAATGGAGTCTGAAAAATTTGATCGTATTGACTGGTTTGACATAGAAAAATTGCCAGAGCCTCTTTTTGAGGCTGTCAGACTTTATATAATTTCTTACAAAACAGGAAAGATTTACCATTCAGAAGAATTTTAGGTGGATAAATATGACTAACATAAAAACAGTTTTAGGTGCATGGAAGCCTTATTTGGACGGAGTAAATTGGAAGAAATTAATCAAAGGTGTGGCGCCAAAACAAACAGGCTGCGGCCCCGTCTATGAATTACCTAATCCAATTGACCAACCTCATGAAAGTTTTGCAATAGCTGATATGCGTAAACTGAAAGTAGCAGAACCGCATTACCACGCTAATGGCGAAACAGAAATATATTTTGTGCTACAAGGTTCAGGCTTGGTTGTAGTAGGCCATGAAGAGCGAAAGGTAAAGAGAGGTTCAGTAATAATTACACCGCCAGACACGGCACATTTTACAATTCCTGCCTCAGACTTGGTGCTAGCCGTTATTAACACACCACCATTCAAGCCGGAAAACTATATTGTGCTTACAGAAAGTCACCCTAATGTAAATTTTGATTATGAGCAGTTTGCTAGGTTAAGTCGGTGAGATAAAATGGAAAAACTGTTAAGTTACATGCTTACAAATTTCAATATGATTAATAGTAAAGGCTGTAACTTTGTAGCATGCAATAATAACCAAAATAAGCGCGTGCTTGTGTATGAATTTCAGCTAAATCTGGTAAAAAAAGAGATAGCAATGTTGTGCTTATGCAAAGAGCATTACATGAATTTAAGCAGAATCGTAAAAGAATTGAAAGCATTAGAACCTGAGAAGATTATAATGACTAAAACTATTGAAGTTTTAGGAAATGGGACGGTAGCTCAGCCTGGGAGAGCACATATGAATGTCTTAAAATAAGATTTCATAGCTCAAACGGCTGAAGTTGGTTATATAGAAACCGTGGTGTCGTGGGAAGGTGTTGGTAAATTCCAACTCCTCACGAATTCAAACCCCACTCGTCCCACTTAATAGCGATACATATGCCAACGATTAACATCTACTACAGTAAAGTTGAAAACTTCAAAAAACTTGACAAGATCAAACTAAAAATTAAAGATTATTTTGCTGAAAAACTGAGCTGCGGCGCCATTAAACTAACAGCAAAAGAAATCAGCATCAGGTTTGTTTTAGTGAAAGGTAAAGGTATGATTGGCGATGTTGAATTGGAAATAAACGCTCATGCATTTCAAGAACGAATTAAGAATCAGGACAAAATTTGCCTTGATGCAATGGAATACATTAAGAACCAAATTCCTTCTATAGGTAATGTAAAAGTCTGGCTGCAGTTATCAGAGCTCGGTCACAGTTGGTAATTCGCCATTAAAATTTATTTAATATAGACCAGCCCATATAATAGTATGTCTTACGACTTTTTGGAAAAAGAAGGGAAAAAACCACAAGATAAAAAATATGCGATAGCGGTTGTTGTTTTAGTTGCTGTAGGTTTAGTAGGAATAGGCGCACAAATAACAGGCCAGGTTACTGCTTCTGGTGCATCCATTTGCAATTCGTTTGATGAGTGCAAGAAAATAGCTGAAAGTGCAACTTCTTCCCTGCAACTTTGTGGCGATGATAGATCAGGACTTTTAGAAACAAAACAAAATTTAGAATCGTCATTGAGCTCATGTGAAAAAGACAGGAAATATTACACAACTTCCTATGTACAGAAACTAGCAGATTATAGGAATTTTGTTAAAAATGTAGCTTTGGAAAAATGTTGCACAGAAGACAATATAGAAAGAGGTTCGGTAAAGAGTTTTGGCGTAACTAGCAATGGTATAACATGCAATACAGACGGGTATAGCCTAAATTGCAGAACAGGCGGATCAACATATTAGCAATTTTATTGAGCATTTAAGCTTTCTTTTCAGGATTATTAACCAGCAGTAAGTAGGATAGGTAGTTTGTTGCGTGCAATTACCCCTAATGAACATATTTATTCTACATGTAAATACTAGGTGAAAATATGGGAAAGAAAAACAAACATCATAACGAAAATGTGCAGGAGGAAGAAAATTTTGACGAAAAGCCAGTAATAGTGGAAGAGCCTGCGCCAAAAGAAATAGTTGATGGGCTGCTGGAAGAGAGTAAAGTTATTTTTACTGACAAAAAGGAAATTGTTTATGAACCAGGGTTTTATGGAAAAGTCATTGGTGACAGGCTTGAGCTTGCTCTGGTTGAATCATTGTTGATGCTCAAACGCGGACGCATAAGGATCAAAAAAGACGGGCAGCTTATGACTTTTGAACAGTTGTATGATCACGCACGTTCTTTGGACAAGCGCTTTCCTGAAAAATACAGGGTGTATGAAGACCTAAGAGAACGAGGGCTTCTTGTAAGAACAGGCTACAAATTTGGCGTCGATTTTCGCGTATATGAGAGAGGCGTGCAATTAAAAAAAGGCCCAAAATCTGCCAAAGAACATACAAAATGGATTGTTTTTGCGGTTCCAGAAGATTACACATGCTCTTTCCAAGAACTATCAAGAGCAGTAAGGCTTGCTCATAACATACGTGCAAAAATGCTTTGGGCAATTGTAGATAACGAAGGCGACTGCACTTATTTGCAAGTAACAAGGCACAAACCTTAAAGGTTCCTTATTTATATTTTGGTTCCCTATTATTGTGAGCAAAACAAATAATCAGGACTATAATTTTGTTCATACATACCGAACAATAAAATATGTGCCTTGATTGTTTGTTGATTCAATATAATGTAGGATTTGTTTATAGAGGAGTTACCGATGAAAATCAAAGAAATGATGTCTAAAAATCTTTTTTCTGTCGAACCTAATGAAAATCTAAGCGCAGCTTTGTCAAAAATGAGAAAAAACAATATACATCAACTGCTTGTTATGGATGGTAAAAATATTTTAGGTATGGTAGAACTGAAGAAAGTTGTTACCAAGAACGTAGATATTACAAAAACAAAAGTTGAGAAATTAATAACGCCAACTAGCAGTATATCGCAGGACGCAACTATCGAAGAAGGCGCAAAATTATTATTAGATTCAGGGTTAAGGGCTGTTCCTGTTATGCAAAAGGAAGAAATTGTTGGCGTAATTTCAGAAACAGACCTGATAAAAATAGTTAATTCTAAAAAACGTGCAAATGAAATTGCATCTTTATGTGACTATGTTGAGCTTGAAGACACAATGGGTAAAATAATGGAAATCATGCTAGCAAAGAACGTTTCAAGGGTGCCCGTTATTCAAAATGGTAAATTGATAGGTGTAGTAGGAACAATGGATATGATAAAACTGCTCGAAGCAAAAGAACCGATTAAGGACAAGTATGTAGCTGCAGAAAAATTGCAGCTGGAAGGTATAAAAGTTAAAACACTCATGACAAATCCTTACATAGCAGATGCAAATACACCTGTTGAAAAATTAAAAGACACTTTAGTAAAAGGCGGGGAAGTTTTTATCCATGATGGTGGTGAAGTAAAAATAATAACTCCAAAAGATCTTTTAGAACTCCTAATAGAAAAGCCTAAGCGCGGCGCATATGTTCAAATTACAAATTTAGATGATGAACCAATTTCAGTAACGGCAAAAATAGACAATATAACCGATACATTTGTTAAAAAAACTTCAAGCTTGTTTCATAATATAGAATTCTTATTTATACATATAGAGCGCCATCAAAAACAAGGCAAGAAAATAAAGTATTCTATAAGAGCAAGATTTTCTACAAATCTTGGCTTATTTGTATCACATGACTGGGGATGGGATTTGATTTCAACTATGCAGAGTGCTCTGTCTAATCTAGAAAGAGAAGTTATGAAAAAGCATGAAATAATAAGGAATCATGGCAAAGAAAAGCTTTCTAAAAGTCTGAGAAAAAATTTATAAGATGCCCTCATACTACCTGCGGTTAAAACCGCAGGTTTTTTGTGCATCAATTTCAAAATTCCTGTCTTCATCACACGGCTAAAGCCGATGTGTTTTCAGAAACTTCAAAATAATACCTTTCCAAAATCTTCTATTTTAGCGCCATTCAAAAAGAGTTTGACCTTATCAGCAAGTTCATTTACTTTTACTCTTACTTGTTTCATAGTATCTCTATCCCTTATTGTAACACTTTTGTCTTGAAGAGTCTGATAATCACATGTTATAGAGAGTGGAACTCCAATTTCATCCACCCTTCTGTATCTTCTGCCAACGCTGCCGGAATCATCATAAAAAACAGCTATCCCATTGGATTGAAGTAAAGATTTTACTTCTTTAGCCTTTTCACCAAGACCGTCTTTAGATACCAATGGAAAAACAGCGCAGTCATATGGAGCAAGTATTCTTGGCAGTTTAATTAAAGTTCTGCTTTCTGATTTCTCGCTTTGTTCTTCTTCATAAAAAATATGCATCAATGAATAAACATTCCTATCCACGCCAAAAGAAAGTTCAAGCACATGCGGCAGGACTTTTTTATCGCCAACTTGCACGCTAAGGTCCTGTTTGCTTATTCTGCTATGGCCAGATAAATCATGATCTGTTCTATAATGCACACCACCGACTTCTTTCCATCCAATATAATCTAGTAAAATTTCAACATCAAAATGGTTCTTATTATAAAATGCCCTTTCTTCTTTTGAGAGTTCCCTGAACCTGAATTTATTTTTCGGTATCTTTAGGATGTCAAGGAAAAATCTTTGGACAAAAATAAGATAGTAAACATAAAATTTGGGCAATTCCTTTGCCATCACAGAAGCCGTTACTTCTTTTTCTTCTTTGCCATTTGAAGGAAGGTAATAAATTTTTTCATTTTTTACATCATCCCAGTTCTCATGCTCTTCTATTGTCTCAGAATCAAAAAATATTTGCAATTCTGCTTGTGTAAACTCTCTCATTCGCAGCAAAGCATTTCTTGGAGAAATTTCATTTCTATAAGCCCTGCCAATTATAGCCAAACCAAGAGGCAGCTTTTTCCTCAGGACATTAAAGCTTCTTGAAAAATTAACATAAGCGCTTTGCGCGGTTTCTGGCCTCAAATAAGCTGTAGTCACATTTTTGCCCACCCCAATATTCAGTGGAAACATCATATTCAGAATACCAGTCTCTTCCAGAAATCCACCACAGGACCTGCATTTTATCTTATGTTTTTTTATTACCTCAAGCAGTTCATCTGGCGTTTTGCCTTCAAAACTTTCTTTTAACTCTTCTTCAAGTATCTGATCAGCTCTTTCTGTATGTTTGCACTTCTTGCACTTTACTATAGGATCTACAAACGATTCCAAATGTCCGGATGCCACAAAAACTGGCTTAGGCATTATATTGCTTGCTTCTATTTCATAAAAATTATCGCCCTTTAGAAAGTATGCACGCCACAGATTTTCCCATTTTCTTTTTATGGCAGCACCCATCGGACCGTAGTCGTAAAACCCTGCAATAGAGCCATGTATCTCAGAGCTCTGCCAAAAGAACCCTCTTCTCTTAGCCAGTTCCTCTACTTTATCATGTTTTGATATTGTATCGTCATTTGTACTATCTTTTTTGTCTTTTCCCATGTAATTTCATGTTGTACAATATTTAAAAAACAGATATTTGCATGGACTTTGTAAAAAAATACATTTATAAACTTTAGCTATAATTATTCTGCATGCAATCTAAACCTAACTCATGTAACAAAATAAGTTTAGGCATTACTTTCTTCGGATTTTTCTTTAGATAATAGCTGATTTAATTTTCACATTAAATCAGCATTCGATTATAGTTAGTCCGAGGAATAAACAAAAAATAGGAAGTGGAATAAATGAGGTATGTATTACAACATGGAAACAGCTACGGAACCAGATACGCAAGCGAACCAATGCAGTTAGGTGAGTATGATCTAGAAGATTTACTAGATGGTTAAGACCGCTTATAGATCAGGCCACTAAATGGTATCCGCATGAACTTAAAAAAAAGAGATCTGTCTGCAACAGCATCTTTAGCGTATAGAGGTAAAATACCAGGAACCAATACAGGAATTATAATTAATGTTCAAGGTCTAAGAGGTAACAATCAATTGCGTAGACACCCATGCAGTTGAACATCTTTATAATTCAAAAAAATAAGTGATACTATGGTTTATACGTTGACAGACGAAGGCAGGAAGTACCTGAAGGAAGGTTTGCCAGAAGAACAATTAATGTGGGATTTAGCAAAACCAATGTCAATGGAAGAAGCAAAAGGAAAAGTGCCTAATTTCTCAATTGCATTGCAGTGGGCTCTGAAAAATAAGTGGATTGAAATAAAAGACGGCCTGATTAAGAAAATCAAAGACTTGCCTGACAGGTACGAACTGAAAGAAGCTCTTTTTGTTGCAGAAAAAGGCAAGGAAATAAGCAAAGACACGCTTTCCGTATTATTATCTAGAAGATTGTTGTCAGAAGAAAAGGAAACAAGAGAGAAGAAGGCGGAGCGGCTTGTTGGAAAAGAAATTGCAAATCTTACAGAAGACCTCATAGTGACAAAAAAATGGAAAGAAGTCGCATTCAAAACTTACAATGTAGAGTCTGTAGGGCGTCCTTTGCATATTGGAAAAAGGCAGCCTTATGCCAGATTTTTGGCAGATGTAAGACGAAAATTAGCTGAAATAGGTTTCAAAGAACTGCCATACAAAACAATTGTTACAGAATTCTGGAATTTTGACGCATTGTTCCAGCCTCAAAATCATCCGGCAAGAAACTGGACAGATACGTATGTTATGAAAAATCCAAAGTATGGAAATCTCCCAGATCCAAAACTAGTAGCAAAAGTGAAACAAGCACATGAAAAAGGCATTGTAAACTCTAAAGGATGGGGATATAAATGGGACGAAAAGAAAGCCTCAAGACTAATGCCAATTGCTCACGATACTGCAATGAGTCCTATGCATATGATATCTGGGCTGGAAGTGCCGGGCAAATATTTTCAAATAGCACGTTGCTACAGGCCGGATGTTATAGATGCTACCCATGGAGTAGAATTTAATCAGATGGGTGGCTTTGTAATTGATGAGAATATTACATTCAGGCATCTGCTTGGCTTGCTAAAAGAGTTTGCAACAGAAATAGCAGGAACAGACAAAGTGCGATTTTATACAGACTATTTCCCGTTCGTTGAACCAGGAGTTCAATTATCTGCAAAGCACCCCGACCTAGGATGGATTGAATTTGGCGGCGCAGGCTTGTTCCGTGAGGAACTAACAACTCCATTGGGTATAAAGCAGCCAGTAATAGCTTGGGGATTAGGTATCGACAGGCTTGCAATGTTCAAGCTTGGAATTAAAGACATCAGAGAACTATTTTCATACAAATTAGACTGGTTAAGGAGCTCAAAGGTGATTTAATGAAGCAAGTAGAAATATCAGATATCATAAAGAATGCTGAAGAATGCCATAGAAAAAATACCAAATGGCATTTCCATATACTTACACCTGACTGCATATTTAGCAAGTATTTGACACCTAAGGGTGTCGATTCGTTAAAGAAGAAATATTCTATTGTGTTTGAAAATGAAAAATCAGGAGAACAGATGGTAGCATTTTTTAATGAAAAGCCGCCAAGGCAGGAAAGGTTAGAAATCCTTTTCCATGGACGTGTTTAATTATGCCAAAAATAGAAATTTCATTTAAAGACTTATGTAATCTTGTAGGGAGAAACCTATCAAAAGAAGGCTTGGAAGATACAATGATGTATGCCAAAGTTGAAATGGATGACATCAAAGATGATATGATAAAAGCTGATTGTAAGGACACAAATCGTCCAGACTTGTGGTGCACAGAAGGCATTGCAAGAGAAATAAAAGCAAGGCTTGGTAAAAAGTCTATAGAATACAAAATAATCAATGGTAAAAATAATATAGTTATTGATACAAAGTCTCCTGTTCAGCCATTTGCAGTTGGCATGATTGTAAAAAATATTAAGCTAGACAATAATTCATTTTCACAAATGATACAACTTCAAGACAAACTGGCAGCCGTGCTTGGCGCAAGTCGCAGAAATATGTCAATAGGCGTGTATGACTTGGATAAAATTAAATTTCCAATAAAATACACATCTCTGCACAGCAGTGAAATAAAATTTGTTCCCTTGAATTTTCAGAAAGAAATGTATGCAGAAGAAATAATATTAATGCATCCCAAAGGAAAAGAATTTGGCCATCTACTGGCGGATGCAGATCTTTACCCTGTCTGGGTTGACACAAATAACAAAATATTGTCAATGGTGCCAGTAATTAATTCAAATGACGCAGGCAGTGTAAACATATCAACAAGAAATCTTTTTATAGAATGCACTGGAAACGACCTTGCATTGTTGAAAGTTACGATAAATGCATTAGCTGTTCAAATGATAGACAGAGGCGCAATCGTAGAAAGCATAACAACCATTTATGGAAAAACCAAGATGATTACTCCTGAATTAACGCCTAAAAAATTCTCTGTGACTTTTGATTATTTGAGATCTGTGTCAGGCATGATATTAAAAGACAAAGAAATAATTAACTTGCTTGAAAAGTCAAACTACATTGTAAAATTAAAAAACAAAACAATTGAACTTACCTATCCTGGATATAGAAATGATATAATGCATCCCAGAGATATTGCAGAAGACATGATGATAACATATGGTTACAATAACATAGTTCCTTTGGAAATAAAATTTGGCAGCAGGGGCAGGCTAGATGAAATGGAAGAGTTTTGCGACAGGCTTGCAGACGTTGCAGTTGGTGCAGGCTTCCAGGAAATTTTGTCATACACACTGACAAACAAAGACAATTTGTTTTCAAAAATGAACCTTGAGCCGCAGGATGTTGCTGAAATAGAAAATCCTGCAAGCGCAAACTGGTCTGTATTCCGCAATGCGTTGCTTCCAGGGCTGCTTGAATTCTTCGCTTTAAACAAACATGTAGAATACTCGCAAAAAATATTTGAAATAGGGAAATGTATTTTTCTGTCAGGTGGAGAAACAAAATCTAAAGACGTAAAACACATAGCATTTGGAATAAGCGATTCTACCGTTAATTATGATTTGGTTGCATCCAAAATTGATGCCATAATAAGAAATCTCGGACTAAAATGCCAGTTGAAGAAAATATCCCATCCATCGTTCATTGAAGGCAGATGTGCTGAAATATTGATTAATAACAAGAGATATGGATTGCTTGGAGAAGTGCATCCGTCTGTTCTTAACAACTGGAACTTGGAAAAGCCTGTTATCATGGCAGAACTGAACGCAACAGAACTATTTTACTTGCTTTAGTTCCTGCCTCTCATCTTTACTCTTTTAGGCATAATATCTTCTAGCTCTCTTCTTTTTTTCCTGACTTTTTTTGTGATCTCAAATCTCTGGGCCATAATTTTATTTAGATTCTAAATTTAATAAACAGGTAGAAATTGATTTTTTCCAATTATTGGTCGCTAGCTTAGAAAAACTTGAATCTTTTCTTAGGCTCTTCTCTCAGCTTTACGCCAGCAACCTGTGCAGCTATTTGTTTTATAGCCTTGGCAGCATTGCTTCTTGGAGCATAATGCACAACAGGCGTTCTGTACGCAATTGACCTGTGAACAGCAGAATCTTCAGGTATTACTCCCATTACAGACCTGCCAAGCATGCTTTCAATTTCACGTATCGTCATTTCATGTTTCTTGTCAGACACCCTATTGACAATAACTCCTGTAGTCTTTGCCCCAAGCTGTTCAGAAAGCTTTATCGCTTTCAATGCATCTGTAACTGCCGGCAGCTCCGGAGTAGTTATTAGCAGAAGTTCGTCAGCGCTTTCCATTGCTGCCAATGCTTCTTTGCCCAAACCTGCTGCTGCATCAAGGAGTATGATTTCATTGTGTCCAAGAAGATCAAGAATAGCATTAGGCAAATCCCTTGCATCCGCACCTCTAAGATCTCTTAGAGAAATTCCTGCGGGTATGACCTTTAAACCACTTTCATGTTCGTATATGGCATCTCTAATATTATTCTTGCCTTTCAGCACGTCATGTAAAGTTACAGGATACAATGGTATTCCAAGGTGCAGTCCTAAATTTGGTGTTGTTAAATTGGCATCTATAACAGTAGTATCTCGGTCAAAATCAGCGAGTGCAACGCCAAGATTGGCAGACAAAGTTGTCTTTCCAACGCCGCCCTTGCCGCCTGCAATTGTTATTATACGTGTCATTCCACAAACCCCAAGTGAATCGACGCACAAAGTGCGTATTACTCTGTTAATAACTTTATCTTTCGAGCCGCTTTTAAAGCTTTTACGATTTTATTAACGAGAAAAGAAATAACTATAGCTACGGGCGTGTAGCTCAGCATGGATTGATTTAACACTCACGTAAAGAGCACCTGCCTTCTAAGCAGGGGGTCGCGCGTTCAAATCGCGTCACGCTCATATATGCGCATCAAAATAGTATTGAAATCATGGAATTCTGCAGAGGGTGATGCTAAGGTAAAAGCATTGCAAAATTACTGCTTTAGCGATGTAGATCCAAAAGAAATTGAAGAATGTTTTTATGTTGTAGGGTTTGGGATGCTAATTGCACTGGTTGAGGATAGGATTGTCGGCTTAGCTGGACTATTTAAAAGAACCGTAAACTTTGATAGGAAAAGAATTATCCTTGGAGGAATTGGCGGTATTTGCGTGCATCAGGATATGCGCAAGAAAGGTATAGCATCTAAACTGGTTCATAAGGGCCTTGAGATTCTAAAAGATAAAAAATGCGACGTTGCATGCCTCAATACTGATTTATTAAAAACTGTTTACAAATTTTATGCAAAAATGGGATTTAATCTGATGAAAAGAAAGATTTCATTCGAGGATGTACATGGAAATATAAGGTATGATACAGGAACAATGTTTATGCCAATATGTTCTAAACAATTATACAATCATATAATGAAAAGCAAAGAAACTTTCCATTATGGAAAAGGTTATTGGTAATCATGCCTTCCACAAAAAGTAGCGTAATGCTATCAAAAACCCAGCTGGTTATCGACGGATTTCAGGTTATGCAATCGTGGGAAATAAATTACATGAAAATGTTGGCAGATATAGTCACACAAAATGGCGGGCGTATTCTTGAAATTGGTTTTGGTATGGGAATTTCAGCAGGTTTCATACAAAAATCAGGCAGAACAAACAACCATATTATAATAGAACCTAACACTATAGTCTTGCAGCATGCTAAGGCTAAATTTAAGAAAAAGTTAGAATCCAGAAAAATAAGTTTGCTTGAAGGTTGTTGGCAAGACATAGCACCTAAACTACAAAGTAATTCTTTCGATGGGATATTATTTGATTCATTTTCTTCTTCGAAGTCACCCAAAAAAGAGGAGCTTCTTTTTATAAAAGAAGCTTTCAGGCTTTTGAAAAGTAATGGTGTTCTGACCTATTACGAAAATAAAAAGAACGGACTTTCAAATGTAAAAGAACTGAAAAAAATTGGATTCAGAAAAATAAACTACAAGGTATGCAAAGTAAAGCCTGCAAGCTATTGCAATTATTACAAAAATACGACAATAACAGCGCCGATACTGATCAAATGATTATTCTTCTCGTACTGCTCTTTTTGCCTTTCTTCTTGCTCTTGCCATAATAATTATACACATTTCTAATTTATAAACCCTCACCAGAATATTATTCCCAATGGAAGGCAAACAAATGGATTTCAAAAAAGATCGAAGCACATCAAGTGCTTCCATACACACAATAGAGAAAAAATGGCAGACAAAATGGGAAAAATCTAGAGTGTTTGAATCAAATGTTAGCAACAAAAAGAAATTGTTCTTGCTTCATCCTTATCCTTATGTTAATTTAGCGCCGCATGTTGGCCACAGCTATACTTTCTTCAGGACAGACATTTATGCCCGCTATAAACGAATGCAAGGATATAATGTGCTTTTTCCACAGGGCTTCCACGCAACAGGCGAACCCATTGTAGGCGTTGCTGAAAGAATAAGAAAAGGCGATAAACTACAAATAGACACATTGAAGCTTTCAGGCGCATCTGATGAAGACATAAGACGCTTTGCAGATGATCCAAAATACATAGCTCAATTCTGGATGAAAAGATGGATTAAAGATTTGAAATTGGCTGGATTTTCTATCGACTGGAGAAGAACATTTGTTACTACTCAAATGACTCCGACCTATTCAAGATTTATAGAATGGCAGTACAACACGCTTCGCAAGAAAGGTTATGTTATTCAGGGCACACATCCTGTAGTATGGTGCCCACATGACAAGAGCCCTACAGGAGATCATGACAGATTAAAGGGTGAGGGTGCATCTATAACAGAATTTTCATTGTTGAAATATTTCATCAAAGAAGATAGACGTACAATATATCTGCCATGCGCTACGTTGCGACCAGAGACTATGTATGGTGTTACGAATATATGGCTGAATCCTAACACAGAGTATATGTTGGCTAAGCTTAGCAATGATGAATATTGGTTAGTCAGCAAGCAAGCTATTGAAAAGTTAAAAGACCAGAAAAAAGTTACAAGCGTTGAGCGCTATGATGCCAGTCACCTCATAGGTAAAAGATGCATAGATCCTGTAAGCAACGCTGAAATACCCATCCTGCCTGCAAAATGGGTAAAACCTGATATTGGCACAGGCATCGTTACATCTGTACCATCGCATGCGCCATGGGATTACATAGCTGTGAAAGAAATATTAGAAAAAGAAGAGTATGTTTCTGCCAAAGATTTAGAACCAATACCCGTAGTAAAAATGGAAGGTTATACAGAACATCCGGTAGCTGATGTAATAAGCCAGCTAAAAATCAAAGACACGAATGATATTGAACTTCTGGAAGAAGCAAAAAAGATAATTTATAAAAAAGAACACCATTCTGGAATCATGATAAATTCAGGGCAATATACGGGTATGAGTGTTCAAGAAGCTAAGGGGAAAATGCTGTCGGATTTTATCCAGAAGAAAATAGCCGATGTATTTTATGATATAGATGAAGAAGTAATTTGCAGGTGCTCAACAAAATGCCACGTAAAAATTTTGGAAAACCAATGGTTTCTGAAGTACTCTGACGACAAGTGGAAGAAAGTTTCAAAAGAACATGTAAATAAAATGAACATGTATCCTGAAGATGTAAGAAATAACATACTTATTACAATAGACTGGCTAAAGGACAAGGCTTGCGCAAGAAAAGGCGGAATGGGCACGCCTATGCCTTGGGACAAGGACTGGATTGTAGAAACGCTAAGCGACTCTACAATATACATGGCTTATTTCCCATTGGTTAACATCATCAATAAAAGAAAAATAACTTCAACACAACTAACAGATGAAGTTTTTGATTACATATTTACAGAAATTGGCGATCTAAAAAATATTTCAAAGATGTCAAAATTAAATCCAAAAATCATTAAGGAATTAAGAGATGAATTCCTGTATTTCTATCCTTTCGACATACAAAACAGCGGCAAAGATCTTGTGCAGAATCATCTGACATTTTTCATAATGCAGCATATAGCATTATTTCCTAAGCAGTTGTGGCCAAAAGGCATTGCAGTAAATGGGTACGTCAATGTAGAAGGTCAAAAGATGAGCAAATCAAAAGGCAACATAATTTTGTTTTCTGACATGCTGGACCAATATGGCAGTGACATGACAAGAATGAATATAGCGTGTTCTGCAGAAGGCATAGATGATGCAGACTGGCACGCTGAAAACATCAAAGGTTACAGGCAGCGTATTGAACTTTTGCTTGCTATTGTAAAAGACTTAAAGAAAGCAAAAGGGCAAAAAACATCTTTAGATAATTATTTTGAAAGCAGGCTCAATGATGTGATAAGTGAGTCCACAAAAAACTATGACATATGGCGTTTCAGGTCAGCCGCCCAGCACGCGCTCTTTGAAGCCACCAATGAGCTAAAATGGTACCTGAAAAGGGTTGGGGGCATAACAAAGGCCAATAAAATTACGCTGAAAAATTTCTTATCGATTATTACGCGTTTAATTGCGCCAATCGCTCCACATTCAGCTGAAGAGCTTTGGGCATTTCTTGGCAATAAGACATTTGTGGCAACTGCTGTATGGCCTAAAGTCGGAAAAATAAACATCAAAATAGAAGAAGCAGAAAACATGGTAAAACAGACTTTAGAAGACACTGAAAAAATAAAAGAATTGTCAAAGCTGCAGAAGCCAAAGAAAGTTTCAATTTTCTTGGCAGAATCGTGGAAATTTGAAGTCTATGAATTTGTACTAAAAAACAAGCATAAAGACATGAATTATACAATTGGTCAGATAATGTCCACAGGCAAGTACGGAAATGCAACTGTCGGCTTCATCCAGAACTTATACAAGAAAATAAACGAGCTTAAGCCTGCAGTGCCAAGGCTTGTTCAGGTCAAAACACTGAAAGAATCCACATCTTTCTTAGAGCATGAAATTGGCTGTAAAGTCGAAATAGTAGAAAAGTCAGACCATCCAAAAGCAAAAGCTGCCTCGCCTCACAAGTTTGGAATACTGGTTGAATGATTATTTTCCTCTTTCTAATGGGCGAAAAATTCTGACCTGTAGTACAACTACTGTTCCATCTCTATACGTTCTTTCTACAGGTAGCAAAGAATCATCCACATACCTGTCGTGGTGAAACCTTCCAGGTGTAGGATCAGTTTGTCGGTATCCTCTGCGCCGTGCAGCTCCTCTTAGTTCTCTTGCTGCTTTTCTTGCATAATCGGTTGTTGCCATTAAAATTATAATTAGTATAAGCGAATATTAATTGTTTGCGTCGGTGTAAAATGCATCTACTGACATGCCTATTTTTTCTCTTGCGCCTTCCAAATATTCTCTTGGAAGTCCTTCTAAGTATTTGTCTTGTGAAACACAATCTGAAAAATCGGTGCCGCAAACGTAAACAAGTGGTTTCTGCATTTCTCTTGGATAAATAACAAGTATTTTTTTATTGCCATAATCAGCCACTCTTACAGTTCCAGAAGCATATTCTTCTGGTGCATCTGGCCAATTTTTTCTACCATGAGGCACAACGGCTGAAAGAACTCCAAAGGCCAAAAGACCTCCTAAAATTAAAGTAAAACACCCACCTAACACATAGGTATTCGATCGACGTGTACTTTCTTCTGATGGCATGCTACTTCTGCAACCCATAGAATCAGGTATATATACCATAAAACCACCTAAAACTTATCTAAACTTTCCTTTAAATCATGCTTTTTCATTTCTTCTTCCCTTAGCTTGTCTCCAATAGCTTCAAATATAACTTCTATCCTTCTTACGCGCTTTTCCAAATCCATGTAACCAGATGATTTCTCCTTGTCTAACTCAAGCATTGCTGCCCAAAGCTGGGCTATTCGCACGTCATGAGCGCCCCTGTAGGCAGGCCTATGTTTTGCTACTCTCCTTAAAATAGCATTTATTCTTGCTTCGTCTTCTGCTGACAAGCTTCTTTTCCAGTCATCATGTACCTTGAACATCATATTTTTACACCATCTTTTAACGGCAATACATTACATACTGCATTCCAGACTGATTCATACCATAAGGCTCATCAACATGTCGTTTGTACCTTCTATCTTCTGTGCGAATGTTTACACGAGCAACTAAAATAACTTCCATCTCAACTCCACTTTGTGACGAATCATTTTGCATCTTATCCACAAGTCTCACTATGATTTGGTAACAAAAAAGCTTATAAAGCTTTATTTTGATGAAAGTGACATATATTTTACTTTTAAACATTTCGCTGCATGATAAAGAGATGCAAAAAGGCGATTTCATAAAAGTGAATTATGTAGGCAGGCTAGAAAGCGGGGAAATATTTGACCTTACTGAGGAAGATGTAGCAAAGAAGGAAAAACTGTATAATGACAAAATGCGGTATAGTCCTGTCCCTGTTGTTCTTGGAGAAGGTTTCTTGGTAAAGGGTCTGGAAGACGCCATAGAACATATGAAAATAGGCGAAAGAAAGACAGTAAAAGTTCAGCCAAAAGACGGTTTTGGCGAAAGAAATCCAGGACTCATAAAAGTTGTAAATGAAAAGGAATTTGAAAAGCAAAACCTTAATCCAAAGCCTGGAATGATAGTGGACTTTGGTGGCATCAAAGGCCGAATACAAAGCACTGCCAGCGGCAGAGTAACTATAGACTTCAACAACCCTTTAGCAGGAAAAGTCTTGGATTATGAAATTGAAATAGTTGAAAAAGTTGATACAGCTGAAAATCAGATAAAAGCAATACTTGAGTTCTATGGCGCAGATACTAAGGTCAATGTCGAGGGTTCGGATGTAAAAATTAACGCAGCTATACCTTCTCCACAGCTAAAAGCACGGATAGCTGACTTGGTTCTCAAACACATTAAGGGCATAGAAAAGATTGATTTCATTGAAACATACACAAAAGAACAACAGTCAGCACATGCTAAAAAACATTCAGAAACAGAATGATTATTTCTTCAGCACTAGAGGCTGATAGTGGTACGTGCTGAGCTTGCAATGCGGGCAGAGGCTAGGAACTCTGTCTTTTTTTGTCTCCCAAACATGATTGCATTTATTGTTCGTGCATTTTAGCTTCATACATTACACCTACATTACAAATCCTTCTCTACTCCTACTACTACTCCTACTACTATATTGAATAATATTTTACAGTCTAAGATATTTAAAGTTTGGAAGTGTATTAGTGATAATAAAATTTAACAATTGTGATAATAAATGGGCGTACTATCTTCTCGAGATATTGGTGCTGCACCTGCAGATGACGAATTAAGAAAAATGCTGGAAACAAAAAAAGCAGAGATAAAAGTTATTGGCGCAGGGGGCGGGGGCGGGAATACGATATCCAGATTAATGCAGGTTGGTATAGTTGGTGCAGAAACTATTGCAATTAACACTGACGCACAAGACCTGTTGTACACAGATGCTGATATAAAAATACTAATTGGTAAAGAAATGACAGGCGGCCTTGGCTCTGGCGCAGATCCAAGAATAGGCGAAGAAGCCGCAAAAGAAAGCAAAAACGAAATTAAGAAAATTGTTGAAGGGGCAGACCTGGTTTTTGTCACTTGCGGTATGGGCGGCGGTACGGGCACTGGATCATTGCCTGTAGTGGCAGAAATTGCCAAAAGAGAAGGCGCTTTAGTTGTAGGTATAGTCACCTTGCCATTTTCTATGGAAGGACGCCATAGATCTACAAACGCAAAAGGCGGCATTGAAAAGTTAAAGAAAGTTGTTGATACGCTTATAGTTATACCAAATGACAAGTTGTTGGAAATAGTTCCTGACGTTTCAATTGCTACTGCTTTCAAAGTTGCAGATGAAATACTGGTTAACGCTGTGAAAGGAATAACTGAAATAATAACAAAACCTGGTCTTGTTAATAGGGATTTTGCTGATGTCAGAGCAATAATGAGAGACGGCGGTATAGCAATGATTGGTATGGGCGATAGTGACAGTGAAAACAGAGCTTTGGAAGCTGTTGAACGCGCATTGAATAATCCTTTGTTGGATGTTGATATTAACGGAGCCTCAGGCGCCCTGATAAACGTACTTGGCGGATCTGACATGACAATAAGAGACTGCCAGAAAATTGTAGAGTCTGTTGCGACAAGGCTCAGTCCTGATGCAAAGATAATATGGGGCGCACAAGTTTCCAAAGATCTTGACGAATCCATAAGAACAATGCTTATTATTACAGGCGTGAAATCTCCTCACATTTTCGAAACAGACCATGAATTTACAAAGGAAAAGAAGAAAGAAGTCGAGAAGATGTTTGGCATTGACTTTTTGCAATAATAATTATGTCTATCAATGCAGGTATTTTTTTAAATATGGCAAAAGATGAAGCACGCCTAGATGTAAGCTTGCCTGAAATAAGACAAAAGTTAGCATCCGGATACGAACGCCTTCAAGTTGGTGGTGAAGTTACGCTAACAAGAGCTCGCGATTATCTTATAGGGTTCAGAGATGGGTCGTCTGCTAAAGGCGAAGAAGTGTTTTATGCGTCCGTTGGTCCAAAAGGCTCGCATAGCGATTAATAAGATGCGTTTTCAGGAACTTCATAATAGAAATTTAATTAGTTTCAATGAATTTGTGCTTTCTTGTAATAATAATGAATTTTGGTTATCTTAGAAATATGGAAGACGTAGGAGTTCATTACTTCGACTTTGGCCCCTAGCGGACAGAGAAGCATTTAGAAGAATGCCAGAGGAACAATTATATGAATTCGAGCTTGCCAGGCTTGCAGCTAGGCAATGCAGGGAAATGCTTGATGGAGAATTAAATGAAGCTTTATTTACAGAAATTAATAGATCGCTATTATCATATAAAGGCGTAAATGTTCCTTCAAAAATAGGCAGTGATGTATTTCTTACAGCAAAGCCACAGTACTAAGTTTTATTCACTGCATTCAAAAGAGCTTACAGACATTATTTCGTTATAATTGCGCCCGCGTAGAAATTCTTTATATTCATCTGCAGTAAATGTAGAACTTGTGTGTCTTTGTTGTATGCCATAATGGTCGCTAGGCGTATAATACGTGACAGAAAAGCATGTTTCTTTTTGACTAGAATGCCTAAGTTCGTTTGCAGCATAGCCTGCTCCCAAAAGTGCAAGTGCAACAAGTCCGCGTTTGACATATTTTGGTATCATGCAATAGCATTGTTGGAAAACTATAAAAGCACTTTTTAAGCCTTTCCATTCTAAGAGATAACATGCAACTACTGGAACGCATACGACGTGTTCTGCTTATTTCAACCAAACCTACCAAAACAGAATACAGGCAGTCAGTCAAGATAACAGGATTAGGATTCTTAGTGATAGGAATCATAGGATTTGTTATATTCATAGCAGTTCAACTAATAGGTGGCTTATAATGTTGGCAACAATCCGCATAACTACAGGAAGAGAAAATGTAGTAATCGAATCACTATCAGCTAGAATTAAAAATTCACAGCTGCCAATTAAGTCAATAATACATCCTGAAGAGCTTCGTGGTTATATTTTCATTGAAGGCGAAAGTGAGGAAATAGAGGCTGCAATAAAAAATGTGCCTCACATAAGGGGCTTGATTAACAAGCCTGTGCCATTAAACCAGGTAGAGCGCTTTCTAGTGCCTGAGAAGAATGAAATAAAATTCGAGATCGGCGACGTTATAGAAATAGTTAGCGCCCAGTTCAAAGGCGAAAAGGGCAAGATAACAAGGGTTGACGACACGAAAAACATGATAACAGTAGAGTTCTTGGAAGCAGCCATACCAATACCGGTTACAATACCAATGAACAGCGTAAGAATGGACAAGAAAGCGGGAAAGTAAGTATTTGAAGACTATTATTATCAAATAATAAATAATAGAAGTTAGTTCTTTATGACCTCCATTTCTTTGGGGTTCCTGTAGAGACCTTTGGTCTCTGAGGTCCCAGAGAGGTCTGAGGATCATAGAGACCTTGATGAATCGACGCCCTTAGGCGTCATACAGCAACAAGAAAGGGATGTATTATGCCAGACAAAATTGAAGTTATGATCAAAGGCGGCCAAGCAACGCCAGCGCCACCGCTTGGTCCTGCATTATCACAAGCAGGCTTGAATGTGGGACAGGTAGTTGCCGCTATTAATGAAAAGACAAGTTCATTTGAAGGTATGGAAGTGCCTGTTAAGATACTTTACGACAAGCAAAAAAAGACGTATGAAATAGAAGTAGGCAAGCCTCCTGTAACAACTCTAATTAAAAAAGAGGTTAAAAAAGAAAAGTTGGCAACAGTAGGCGAGGATAAAATAAGAACACATGCTGGTGATATGCCTCTTGAGGCTGTTATTAAAATAGCGGAAATGAGCAACGCCACCGGCGATCTAAAGGCAAAAACAAAGCAGATCGTTGGGACCTGCCAAAGCGGCAATGTTACGATTGATAACAAGCAGCCGAAAGAAGTCATGGCAGAGATAAACGAAGGCAAACACGACACTCTTTTCAAGTAAAACCATCTATTTTAATAATTTTCAGACATCTTCTAATTATGAACGATTGGGGCTACGTGCTAATAATTGTTGCGGCTATTCTGGCCATTAGCGGTTACTTTATTTCATGGCTAATTTCTGCGGCTGCTATTATTATCTTGTTTGTAATATTGATACTAACGTATGAAACAGAAAAAAACTTGGAAGACATGAAGAGGGATAGAAAACACTTATTCAACTCTTTTTCTTTAAGATTGGATTCATTTTACGACAAAATTGAGGTAACAAAAACAGACCTTACAAAACACATGTTTGCAATACAATCCAGACAACATGAAATGCATAAAGAAACAACTGATGAGATAGAGAGAAATTTTAGGGAATTTGCCGGCAAAATGCTTCAGATAGAAAACGGCCTGAATAAACTAAAGAGATTCCTGCAATACGAAGAACAATTATAAATGCCCTCATACGACCTGATTACAGAAAACAGGTTTTTTGCGCATCAATTTCAAAATTCCTGTCTTCATATGGCGAATCTTATTCGCCTATGCAGGAAAAGCTCTGCTTTTCCAAGCATCACACGGCTAACTTGAGGAAATTTTTGATTTCCTAAGTCGCCAAAAGATTTTGAAAAAGTCTTTTGCGCGAAGCCGAT
>ORJL010600277.1_pt1 | contig 78663 bp, 58 predicted proteins | sample 1779941 | NCBI WGS metagenome assembly ORJL01 (sample SAMEA104232317, study PRJEB22302) | groundwater metagenome | biome: forest; feature: aquifer; material: groundwater | place: USA | collected 2011-08-07 | depth 5.8 m | reverse complement strand
CCTCAAAGCTCCGTCAGGAGCGACATCATGTTTCTGCCGCCCATAAATGGGCTGAAAAAATTCACTTGATTCATCTTGTTCTATAGATATTTCGTCCCTACGGGACTGCCCGGCCCAAAACCAATAGGACTCAAGTGTCTGCGCGTTCTTTTTCCTGAGTCACTTAATCAGAGTTTCCTAAAGTTTGTCGGACATCACCTCAACGTTTTTTTGGTTGCGAACTGTCACTCTTCGGCTTGCTCTGCGGGCCCTGCGGCGCGCTGTTCTGATTTGCTGAATTCTGATTCTGGTTCGCATCATTTCCTTTTCCTGCACTTTCATCCTCGCTCATCAAATCATTGACGCTGCCCGCCAGTTGCCTTACGCCATTGGCAGAACTCTTCGTCGCGTTGCCGGCGGTCCGCTCAGCCAGTTGCAAACTCGCATGATAGATTCCGCCGACCGAGCCGTCTGTCGAAACGGTGTTCGTCAGGACGAACACCGAAACCAATAACATCGTCGCCACCGTTGCAAGTTGCGGCGAGACGATCGGATCGAGCGCGCCGCGCAACCATTCAATCAAGCGGGACGTCGCCGACGCGCGCACTCGTTGCGGCAGGACATTTCCGATCGTGCTTTGCAGGATGCGGGCCTCGAGACCAGCGGGCACCGGCAATTCTTCCTGAATGTATGTGTAGCAAGCGCCGATTGAACGGACAACCGCACCGGGCAATTCGCTACAATCCGCGCACAGCGCGGCATGACGCTCCCACCGGTGATAAAGCGGCGCCAGCAGAAAGCCATCAAGATAGTCGGTGAGATGCTCTTCGAAATCCGCGCAACTGATCGCCGTCTGCGGCATCGTTTGGATGAGAATGCGTGCCTCAAGCTCAGCGCCTGCCAGCGGAGCCTCAGAGGAGGAACAGGCGTGCAGCGTGTTCTTTACTTCGCCCAGCAGATCGTGACAGACCGGACAACGCATCGCGTGCTCTGCGAATGCCTGGTTCGCGTGTACTTCGAGCGTGCCATCGAGATAGTCCGTCAGTTGATCTTCAAATTCGTGACAAAGCATCGTGTTTCGTCTTTCCTGCCTTCTGCTTACTGCTGTCTGCCTACTGTTCTTAGGCCTCCACTACTCGCATACGACGTAAGATCTTCGCAAGTTCAATGCGGCCGCGATTGATTCGCGACTTGACCGTGCCTTCGGGGATCTTCAGCAGGTCAACAATCTCGTGATAACTCAGCTCTTCAATGTCGCGCAGGATGACGCAGGTGCGCAGATCCCCCGAGAGTTTGTCGATTCCGGCCTGGACTTGCGCGCCCAATTCGTGACGTTCCATCTCCCTTTGCACCGACGAGCCAGCTGCTCGCAAGTGGTACTTATGATCCTCCAGGTCGTCCGCGGCGGTGTCTTGCGGAGCGCGCTGGCGTTTACGGTAATCATCGATAACCAGGTTGCGCGCCAGGCGCATCAGCCAGTTCTGCAAATCGCCCTGCTTCGGATCGTACTGGTTCAGCGATCGATAGACGCGAATAAAGACTTCCTGAGTCAGGTCTTCGGCAGCATCGGCGCGGGAGGTGAAGCGGTAAGCGAGATTGTAAATCCTGCGGGTGTAAGTTTGGACAATTTCTTCCCATGCCGCCCCGTCGCCCGCGCGGCACCTTCTGACCAATTCGGCCCCTTCGTTGGTTGCCAAGCTCTTGGCGGCTCCCACTTGTGGCGTCTCCGATTTCGTTCGTGATGTTGCTTCAAAGGGCGCGCGTCGTCCGCCCGACATGAGCGTCTTACGTTGGGCTTATTAGCAAAGTTCCGTCAACGCCAGTCTTCGCATGGCTCGTCGCGCCCTTCACGGCCCTGCTTCAGGCACGTTGTTGCGCGCCAACAGCAAACTGTTGTAGCCTTGCTTCGCCACCCCATATCTTGTGGTCGTAGTGCGAAGTTCGTCAAGCTTGCCGGCGCCTTTCTGTTGTGAAGAGCCTTGGGAAGATATCGAAAATATTTGGAGTTTGCGGCGCTGCTAATCCTCGCGGTCGGGATTATTTGGTGGTTTGGCCGGCGACTCGACTGGGGACAAGTCAAACTCGCCTTACTGAAATCGGATTGGCGTCTAATCATTCTGGCGTGCGGAGTTATTCTGCTGGGTTACTTGTGGAGGGCGATTCGGTGGCGCGCGTTTCTGGCGCCGTTGACAAAGGCCAGCCTCCGCGAAGTTTGGATTGCCACGACAGTCGGGTTCGGAGCTGTGCTGACCATCGGCCGGGCCGGAGAAGTCGTGAGACCAGTGGTTTTGGCGATGCGCGACAAGCGAGTAAGACCGGCGGCGTCATTCGTTACCGTCATGGTTGAGCGCGTCTACGACAGTATGACCGTCCTCTTGTTCTTTGCGGTCAATTTGTTGTGGTTCAGACCAACGCCAGAGATGCAGGCAGACTTTGGCCGCGCACGGATCGCCGGGTTTGCTTTCCTCGGTCTGGTGTTGGTCGCGCTTGTGGTGTTGATTTGGTTCAGATGGCGGTCACAGACCTTAATCAAATGGCTCGATCGCAGAATCAGCGCTGGATCTCGATTCAGGATCAGAGCAAAGCGCGCGTTATTGAGTACGCTCGAGCAACTCGCGACAGCGTTGAGTGTTTTATCCAACGTTCGCCAGTTAGCGACTAGTATCGGTTGGTCGTTGCTGCTTTGGTTTTCTGTCGCGCTCGCAAATTTGCTCGTGTGCCAAGCATTCGGCTTGCGATTCGGCATTTCGCAGGTTTTATTCGTGCTGGGTTTTTCAATGGTGGGGTCGGCAGTTCCAACTCCCGGCGGTGCGGCGGGTGCGTTTCACGCTGCAACCGGAGCGGCACTGGTGCTGCTCGGAGTCGGGCGCGAACAAGCAGCAGCGGCGGCGATCATCTTGCACCTGGTTGATTTCGGCCCGGCGGCGCTGTTTGGCTTGTTCTACTTTTTGCGCGGCGACGTGAATCTTGCGCGCTTGCGCTCTCTTGTTTCGGCCAGCGCCGTCGAACATGCGGTGGAAGACGAAAAGATAGCGTTGGCTTGAGTAGCTTAATGGAATGAAGAAAAACAGCGAGAGTGAGGATCAGATCTTATGAAATGTCCCTTCTGCGGTTTTCTGGAAGACAAAGTGGTTGACTCGCGCGAGTCGCGCGAAGGCGATGCGATCCGTCGGAGACGTGAGTGTCTGAAGTGTGAACGGCGCTTTACCTCCTACGAACGAATTGATCACATCGCGTACATGGTGACCAAGAAAGACCAAAGCCGTGAGGCTTTCGATCGCAATAAGGTCATGGCCGGCCTCTTGCGCGCTTGTGAGAAGCGGCCGATTCCGCCCGCAAAACTGGACGGCATCGTGAACGCGGTCGAAAAATATGTTCAGGAGTCTCCAGAGCGCGAGCGCCCCACGACCAAGATCGGTGAATTGATCATGCGACGACTAAAAGAACTCGACAAGGTCGCTTACGTGCGCTTTGCTTCGGTTTATCTTGAGTTTGCGGACGTTTCGGAGTTCATGGACGAGCTCAAGAACCTAGTGCGCGCCCGCGCGAGTGGACCGCTGAAGAAGGCGTAGGGCGATGGTCAAGAGTGTAGGCCCGGCAGGTCTCGAGCGAATCGAGCTCCAGCGACTGACCGAAAGAATCGGGCGCCTGTTCTCGGTCTTACAGGAGGCAGCCGAGGCGCAACTTCCGGCAGTTGCCGGCGCTTGGGCTCCACCCGTCGATGTTTGCGAGACCACCAAAGCGATCTACGTTCGCGTCGAACTCCCGGGGGTTCGCGCGGCGCAGATCAGAATAGGATTGAATAGCAGCAAGCTGCGCGTCTGCGGAGAGAAAAAGAAGCGTCAAACACGCCAGCGGATCGTGTCGCACCTGTGTTCCGAGCGCGCATACGGAAATTTTGAGCGCGTCGTGCCATTGCGCTGGACGATTAGCGTCAAAGATGCGACGGCTGAGTTGGCAAACGGCTTGCTGGTAATTCGCCTGCCAAAGATACTGGAGCGGCGCGGTTCGGAATTTAAGGTCCCCATCACCGAAGTGGAGTCAGGCGAATAGCGCCAGGAAAAGAAGAGGCATGGCAAAAAAAACCGAAGACCAAGTTAAGGATGCTCTGAAGCCGACGGATGTCGAGCAGCAATTGCAGATCCCCAGCGAGCTGCCGCTGCTGCCTTTGCGCGATATCGTGATCTATCCGTACATGATCGTGCCGCTGTTCGTATCGCGCGAGAGATCGATCCGCGCCGTCGATGAAGCGCTGGGCGAGCATCGCATGATCCTGCTCGTCTGCCAGAAGGATTTGGACAAGGAAGAACCGCAACAGAACGATCTCTACGCCGTGGGAACGGTGGCCGTGATCATGCGCATGCTGAAGTTGCCGGACGGCCGCATTCGCATCCTGGTCCAGGGCATATCGCGAGCAAAGGTTGAAGAAGTCCAATCAAGCGGCGAGTTTCTGCGCGCGAAGTTGCAGGTAATCGAAGAAGTTCAGGCGCCGGAACGCTCGCTGGAGGTCGAAGCATTGGTGCGCAACGTCCGCGGCTCGATGGAGAAGGCGGCGAACCTTGGCAAAAACATCTCGCCGGAAGTGATGGCGATTATTGCGAACCTCGACGACGCCGGACGGCTCGGCGATTTGTCTGCTTCCAACCTGGAGTTGAAAGTCGAAGACGCCCAATCAGTGCTGGAGATCGCCGACACAACGGCGCGCGTCCGTCGGGTGAATGAACTGCTGAACAAAGAGATCGAGGTGCTGACTGTACAGCAGGAAATCAACACTCAGGCGCGCGCAGACATCGATCGATCGCAGCGCGAGTTTTATCTCCGGCAGCAGATGAAGGCGATTCAAACCGAGCTGGGTGAGGGTAACGAACTGGCCGAAGACGTTCAGCAATTTCGGGAGAAGATCGAGGCCGCCAAGATACCAAAACCGGCCGAAGAGGAAGCGCTGCGACAACTGAAGAAGCTCGAACGCATGCATCCAGATGCGGCTGAGACGGCGACGCTGCGCAACTGGATGGAGATCATGACAGATCTGCCGTGGTCTAAATCTTCGAAAGATAATCTCGATTTGCACAAGGCCGAGCGCATTCTGAACGAGGATCATTACGGTCTTGAGAAAGTTAAGGAGCGGATCATCGAAGCGCTCGCCGTGCGCAAGCTGAAAGAGAAGCCAAAGGGGCCAATTCTCTGTCTGGTCGGCCCGCCCGGCGTGGGTAAGACGAGTCTGGGTCGATCAGTGGCGCGCGCACTGGGCCGCAAGTTCATGCGCCTAAGTCTCGGCGGAGTACATGACGAAGCCGAGATTCGCGGCCATCGCCGCACCTATGTTGGCGCCATGCCCGGCCGCATCATTCAGTCGATTTCGCAGGCCGGCACAAACAATCCACTCATCATGCTGGATGAAATCGACAAGGTAGGCGCGGATTTTCGCGGGGATCCATCGTCGGCCCTCTTGGAAGTCCTCGATCCGGAACAGAACAACAGTTTCCGCGACAACTATCTTGGCGTTACGTTCGATTTGTCGAATGTCATCTTCATGACGACGGCCAATATTCTCGACACGGTCCAGTCGGCGCTCCGCGATCGCATGGAAGTGATTCGCCTGGCTGGTTACACGGAAGAAGAAAAGCTGGAGATAGCCCGGCGGCATTTGCTGCCAAAGCAAATGGAAGAGAACGGAATCGCGCCGCGTGACGTGAACATCTCGACCACTGCTCTGACAGCAATGATTCAGCGATACACGCAGGAAGCGGGACTGCGACAGCTCGAGCGCGAAATTGGATCTATTTGTCGCAAGGTCGCGCGCCGTATCGGTGAAGGCCAAAAAGGCGTCGTGCGAGTCTCGCTCAAGAATCTGCACGAGTTTCTCGGCGCGCCCAAGATTATTCCCGAAGAAGTCTTGAAGAAAGATCAGATTGGAGTGGCCACCGGACTGGCCTGGACGGCGGTTGGCGGCGACATCCTTTTTGTCGAAGCGTTGCGCATGAAAGGCAAGGGCAACCTCGTGTTGACCGGACAACTCGGTGAGGTGATGCGTGAATCGGCTCAAGCTGCTTACTCTTACGCGAAGTCGCGCGCCATCGAACTTGAAATCGATCCCGAGGACTTTAACAACTACGATCTGCACATACACATTCCGGAAGGTGCGATTCCCAAAGATGGCCCCTCCGCTGGAATCACGCTGGCGACCGCCATGGTGTCAACATTGGCGCAACGGCCAGTTCGCAAAGACGTGGCGATGACCGGAGAGATTACCCTGCGCGGAAACGTTCTGCCGGTCGGCGGCGTTAAGGAAAAAGTCCTCGCGGCGCGCCGAGCGCGGGTGACCAAGATCATCCTGCCGGCGCAAAACCGGCGTGACATGGACGAAGTGCCGAAAGAGCCCTTCAAAGACGTCACTTTCGTGTTTGTGGACAATATGCGACAGGTTTTTCGCGAGGCCCTGAAAGAAAAAGCAACGCCGGCAGTCGGCGCGGGCAGCCGACCCGTTCGCCTGCCACAGGCGGCCAGCGGCCGGACGATTTAGCCGGCATCTAAAGGCTTTTTGACCCAGAAACTGTCACTTGGGGCCGATTTTTGCTGGTCTCTTTGGTTTGACACCCCTCAGACCGTGTGCTAACCTCGGCCTCGATATTGGCCCCGAGCGTTGGGGCCTCGGAAAACCGGAACTTTTACGCGTTCCGTACTGTTTAAGTAGTGAATGCCGCAGGCGCGACTCAGGTGGAAGTCGCAGTCGTGGATTCGCCCAGAGCATTACCAGAGGAGAACAACGATTGATGACCCGTACCCCACTTCGCATAGCTGTCCGCATCTCATTCGTAGTCACGGCGCTTTTCTTTCCAGCAATCATTCAAGCACAGATTCCGGGCGGCTCTTCTGCTCGCGAGATTCCGACTGAGGTCCAAAGGACGGATCCACGCGTCGATCAAGTCATTGATCGCGCGAACGATCATTTCCGCAAAGGCAAACTTAACCTCGAAGACAACAAGCGCGAACAGGCTCGTGACGAGTTTGATAAGGCGGTTGATGAGATCCTGCTGTCCGGATTGGATGTGCGCGCCAGCCAGCGCTTGCAGATCTTCTACCTGGAGTTGGTCGAGAACGTTTATCGCCTTGAAGTGCCGCTGCTCCAGACGGCACCGCAGCAGATTGCCACGCCCGTCGTGGCTCAAAGAGCGCCTAATCCAATTACCGAAACGGTTGAAGTGGCACGGGTACAGCAGCCCAGACAATCTCAGATCGGTTTTCGTCAGCAAGGTTTTGAACCTTCGCCGCTCGATCCGTTGAGCAAGTTGGTTCTTACCGAGGACGAAAAGAAAGTTTCCGATACTCAACTGGCGACTCTTGAAGAGGCCAAGAATGCGCTTGATTTCAAAATCACGATCAATCCGCTGATCCAGCAGTTCATTAACTATTATCAAGGACCTCGCGGTCGCGCCACGATGGAATCTGGCTTGCGCCGCTCTGGTCGCTTTATGAAGATGGCGCGCGAAACCTTCCGACAGGAAGGCGTGCCCGAGGATTTGGCTTGGTTGGGTCAGATCGAGAGCAGCTGGGGGATGAGAGCTATTTCCAACGTCGGAGCGTCCGGGTTGTGGCAGTTCATGCCGGCGACCGGCCGCTCCTATGGTCTGCGTCAAACCGCCTGGATTGATGAGCGTAATAGTATTGAGCAGGCGACTCGCGCTTCCGCCCGTATGCTGAAAGCCCTGGGCAAGAAATACAACGGCAACTGGGAACTCGCGCTTGCAGCCTACAACAACGGTTCAATCGATCGTGCGATTGCACGTGCCGGAGCGGCCGATTTCTGGCGCATCTATCCAGTTATCGTGCAGCAGACGCGCGACTATGTGCCAAACATCCTGGCCACGATCTTGATCGCGAAGAACCCAGAGAAGTACGGCTTCCGAGGCATTCGTCCTGACGCGCCGTTGTCCTACGATCGGGTTGATGTAACTTCCGCAACCAGCCTGAGACTGATCGCCGACGCGACGGACACCAGCGTCGATGTCATTCAAGCTCTTAACCCGGAACTGAAACGCGACACGACGCCGCGTGGTGATTCGTACAGCGTCCGCGTTCCGCTGGGCAAGAAGAATCAATTGGCTTCGGTCCTGAAGCGCGTTCCGGCGGATCGGCGCGACTCAGTGCGGGTCGTGGCGATTGCGCCCGGAGAAGAGCTGCAATCGGTTGCGAACCGAACCGGCCTGAGTGTTGCCACGCTGCAGACGCTCAATTCTGGCGTGGACTTGAAAGCGACCAACAAGCTGGTAGTTCCGAACAGCAGCACCCGATTGACCATCTCTCGGCCGAGTTCCACTCAGACTGGCGCGCCGAGTCTTACGATGGTGCGGGCCCGGAAGGGCGACACGATTGCCAGGATTGCCGCGGCGCGTAAGCTCTCTGTCGATGAACTGGCGCGTCTCAACGGTATCGCACCCGATGTCGAGTTGCGAGCAGGACAAGAAATCAAGTTGCCAGGCGCGGGAGCCAGCGCTCCACCTAAGTCGCGCCGGTGATTAACTAAGACGGGAAGCGTTCGCTGTAGTCCGAGCGCTCTGAAATGCGAGCGCGCTTTCTTTTATTAGAGGCGCGCTTTGCTTTTTCAAGCGGCATAGACTCGCGTAATTGAACTGGGGTCTATGCTGCTGTGATCCTAACTCACGTAATAGGCTGACGTCGGAACATCACGACTCCCATGCTCTTCCGCACCCAATCCGCCGCGGTCTATGGCATCGATGCAAACCTGGTCGATGTCGAAGTCGATCTAACGCCGGCCCGGGGTGAAACTGATCAAACACCCGCAGTGATCATTGTTGGTCTGCCGGACCTGGCGGTCCGAGAATCGCGCGAACGCATTCGCGCCGCCATCAACAACAGCGCGTTCTTCTTTCCGTTTCACAAGACGACGATCAATTTGGCGCCGGCCGATGTGCGCAAGGAGGGTGCGAGCTTCGATCTTCCAATCGCGCTTGGCATCCTGGGCGCGAATGGCGACTTGGGTGACGCGGAGCACCTGACAGACATCCTCGCCGTCGGCGAGCTTTCGCTTGACGGGCGCGTGCGTCCAGTGCGCGGCGCGCTGCCGATTGCCTTGCGCGCTCGGCAATCGCAAACCAAGCATCTGCTGTTGCCTGATGAAAATGCAAAAGAGGCTGCGGTCGTTTCCGACGTCAATGTTTACGCAGTTACGGATCTCAGAAACGCGGTGGAGCTAATCGCGGCAATTCGATCTGACAACCCGCCCGAACCGGTCCGGGTAGACCCCGCCGAGATATTGATTCACGACGAGCGCTACGCCGTCGATTTTCGCGAAGTACGGGGCCAGCAAGCCGCCAAGCGCGCCCTCGAAGTTGCCACCGCGGGCGGGCACAACATTCTGCTGATTGGCCCGCCGGGTTCTGGCAAGACGATGTTGGCCAAGCGTCTGCCAACGATTTTGCCGCCCCTGGAATTCGAAGCCGCCCTCGAGTTAACAAAGATTCATTCCGTGGCCGGATTGACCGGACGGGCGGGGCTCGTGACCGAGCGGCCATTTCGCTCGCCACATCACACGATCAGCGACGCCGGCTTGATTGGCGGTGGCGCGGTGCCGCGACCCGGCGAGGTCTCGCTCGCCCATCAGGGTATCCTGTTTCTCGATGAGTTGCCGGAGTTCGATCGCAGCGTACTCGAAGTCCTGCGCCAACCGCTCGAAGATCAGAAAGTCACGATCAGCCGCGCAGCGATGTCTCTGACGTTTCCGGCTTCGTTCATGCTGGCCGCGGCGATGAATCCCTGCCCGTGCGGATTCTGGAATGATCCGACCCGCGAATGCCGTTGCACTCCCTTGCAGATTCAGCGCTACGTCGGTCGCATCTCCGGCCCCTTGCTCGACCGCATCGACATTCACGTGGACGTGCCCGCCGTTAAGTTTCGTGACCTCACCGGCGACCCGCCGCCTGACGCGGAAGACTCGGCAGCAATTCGCCAGCGCGTCATCAACGCCCGCGCCCGCCAGACCGCGAGGCTTACATCCGAGGGAATCTTTTCAAACGCCGCGATGACCCCGCGCCTGATTCGCCGTTATTGCAAGATTGATTCGGAAAGCGAGACGATGCTCGAACGCGCGATGGCTCGACTGGGTTTGTCCGCTCGCGCCTACGATCGCATCCTTAAAGTCAGCCGCACCATCGCCGACCTCGAAGGCGCAGAGGAAATTCAGTCCGCTCACGTCGCCGAAGCTGTGCATTACCGCTCGCTGGATCGTACGTACTGGACATGATTCGCTGCACAGATCTCAAATCCAAGTAACTCCGCTTCTTTCAATGTAGATCGGCGTTCATGGGTGGGAAGGTTCCTCCTCGGCTTGTCAGCGCGCGTCTATGATCGGATACTAAAACGCGAGTGGCTGCAAGCGAAACCGAAACACCGCGAACTCCGGATTACCAGTTGACGCAGCGGGCCGCCGAAGGCGACATGAAAGCCTTCGAGGAACTGTACCAGCGTCACAACCGGCGCGTTTATTCGCTCTGCCTGCGGATGACTGGGAACGTGACTGAGGCGGAAGACCTGGCGCAGGAAGTTTTCATCCAGCTCTTTCGCAAGATCGGCAGCTTTCGCGGGGAGTCGGCTTTCACTACCTGGCTGCATCGTTTGACGGTCAATCAAGTCCTGATGCACTTTCGCAAACGCGGCACGCGGATGGAGCAGACTACGGAGGATGGCGAAGCGCCGATTCAGATCGTCAAAGGGACGGAAAACCCGAACGCCATGCCAGTCGTCGATCGCATCGCCCTGGATAGGGCAATTGCGCAATTGCCGCCCGGATATAAGATGGTTTTTACGCTGCACGACATCGTAGGCCACGAACACGAAGAGATTGGCCGGATGCTGGGCGTCTCGGTGGGCACTTCGAAATCGCAATTACACAAGGCCAGAATGAAATTACGGGGCTTGCTCAGGCAACAGAACAAGCCGCGCTAGCAACCAAGAAACGGCCTTTTTTGAAGGCTGGCAGTTGTTCGAGGTCCAAGGCGGGCCTGTTTGGCATGGCGGCGAACGGAATCTCGCTGCTGAGAGGACAAAAGAATACGCAGTCTCCCCTTTGTTGCTTTGAGACCGCGAGAGTCGCGCAGTCCCGGGCTGATTAGAAAATGCGCGCATCGGAAGGTTAGAAGAAATGAACTGCGAGAATTACCAGGATTTGCTCAGCGACTTTGTTGATGGGTCGCTGAGTCCCGAAGATCACAACAGCGTCGAGACACACTTAATCGCCTGCGGCGGGTGCGCCGAAGCGCGCGGCGACCTCGATGCTATCGTCGTGTTTTGCCGCGAGAATCGTGGCGAGTATGATGCAGTGCCGAATGAGCACGCGTTGTGGCTGCGGATTAGCAATACGATCGAAAGCGAATTGCCGGCTCGGACGGGCGCCGATGTTGGCGCGGAACGCGGCTGGTGGTCACGCTTGATGACGCAAAGGTGGCAACTGTCGTTTCCACAGCTTGCTGCCGCAGCGTCGGCGATTGTAATTGTGGTGGTAATGGGAACGGTCTTTGGCGTTCGTCGCATCCAGAATCAGGGAATCCCAACGCCGGTTGCATCAAACAGCGCGACGGTCGAGGAACGTTATCGCCAGCAACAGCAAGTGATTGCTTACTGGAACCAGCGAGTTGAACTGAACAAGGCACGTTGGAATCCGCAGATGCGCGAAACGTTCGATCGCAACATGAGCGTGATTGATGCCGCCGTCAACGATTCCATGCGTCAGTTGAAACAGAATCCGCATGACGGAGTTTCCGAAGATATTTTGAACGCCGCTTTGAACGATAAGGTGGAGTTGCTAAAGGAATTTTCCGATTTGTGATCCGCGGCGCATTGATCGCTATGCGTTGACGACCCGATAACGATGAACATCTATCCGCCCACCGCCAGAAACCGAATAGGTCTCGCAGCGCTTTTTGCTTTCCTGGTTGCCGTTTCGTCTACCACGGCGTTTGCGCAGCAGAAAGTGTCGCGCAGCTTTCCCGCAGGCAAGACTGTCCGACTTGAATTGAAGAATCTTTCCGGCACCATCACCGTCGAAACCTGGCAGAAGGACGAGATTCGAATTACGGCGACCATGGAATCTCCGGCGCCGCATTTCAATCCTCGTCAGACCGATGCGGGGTTGGTAATTGACGTCGTCGGTGATAATCGCGGACGCGGCGACGTGGGAGACATGAATTTTAAGATTCAGGTGCCGGCGCGGACCTCAGTTGACCTGGAAACGAGGCGCGGGCAAATCAACGTCAGCAATATTCAGGGAGACCTGGTGCGCGCGCACATCTCGACCTCAGGCGATGTCACGTTGTCGGGAATTAATGCGTCCCGCGTTTTTGCTTCGAACACGACCGGTAACATTTTCTTCGACGGAGAATTTACCTCGGGCGGAACTTATGAATTCAAGTCGGGGCAGGGAACCATCACTCTGCAACTTCCGGCCAACTGCGGATTTCATCTGGTGGCAACCGCTCCGGCCAAGAAAATTTCCCTCGGCAGGTTCTGGAATGACGGCATGAAACTCATGGGCGAAGGCCGCAGAATTATCGGCGACGTCGGCGACGGCCGGGCGTCGGTTACGATCACCACATACCAGGGCAACATTAATTTCGTCCGTCGCTAGACAAAGCCTTTCTTTCTCCCGCACAATCACAATCAGTGAAAACGGCGAAAAGCGCAATCTTCGTTTTGTCAGGCCTGCTTCTTGCCGTTGCCTTTGTTTCCACGCTGCCGGTTGCGGCGCAAAAAAACAAAAAGCCAGTCATACCCGCTGGGCCGCTCCTGACGCGCACGGTCACGCGGCACGAGAGTCGGCGCTTTTTCTACGCCGGCACTGTCAGCGTCGCGGGAGCGCCGAACGGTTCCATTACGGTCGAAGGCTGGCAACGCAACGAAGTTGAGATCACTGCGGAAATTGAACTGCACGCCGCGACCGAGGAAGACCTTAGTCGGCTGTCAACAGTCAACAACTTTATTATCGATGAAGATCGTAATCACCTCCGCGTAATCACTACGGGCACGCACGATCGGACCTTCATGAAGCGCGCGGCGAAGGACTTTCCGAAATCTTTGCTAGGCCTTCCATGGAAAATCGACTATCACATTAAGGTTCCCGCGATGACCGATCTGGAAGTCAACGGTGGCATCGGCGCAACTAAGCTTTCCGGCGTCGAAGGCGTGATTCGGCTGAACGCTATCCAGACAGACGCGACCCTTTCGCTGACTGGTGGTTTGGTTTCGGTGATTGTTCAGAGCGGCACGGTCAATGTCACCATTCCGGCATTGGGTTGGCACGGTCTCGGCGCGGATATTAAGCTGGCGAGCGGCAATCTGAACCTGGGATTGATGCCGGGTTTTAACGGCGACATCAACGCCGACGTTCTCGGCACTGGTGAGGTCAGGAATTCGTTTCCAAATCTCGAACCGCGCGAGCGCAACAGCATCACGCCGCGTTCTGTGAGAGCGCGCGCGGGCAATGGCGGCGCCACGCTAACCTTCACGGTGAGCGCCGGCACGATCCAGATTAACGCAATTAAGCAGTAAGCAGGCGGTACCACCTGCGTTAGCGGGTGGGCCGATCGGGCCGCGTAAATTGATTTCACCAGCCGCAATTCTGCGAAGGCAATAATGAGCACTGAAGTCCAACTCGACGTGCTGGCGATCTTCTCGCATCCTGACGATGCTGAGTTGACGATCGCGGGGACTTTGCTGAAATTGAAGGCGCTGGGCCATCGCGTTGGCGTGGCCGACATGTCGCGGGGCGAGATGGGCACGCGCGGTACGCCGGAAATTCGCGCGAAAGAGGCGCTGGATGCGGCGCGCTTGATGGGACTGGACGCGCGTGTGAATCTTGAACAACCCGACGGTCACATCATGTTGAGTGAAGAAACACGGCAAGCAGTCGTACGCGCGCTCAGAAAACACCGCCCCAAAGTCATATTCACTTCGCACTGGGACGATCCGCATCCCGATCACGCCGCCACCGCGCGGATCGTGCGGGAGGCCTCGCGACTGGCAACAATGCGCCGCTATGATGAGCAGGCCGGGCTGGACCCGATCAAGATGCCCGTAGTTGCCCACGCGGTCTATTCGCGCTTGGTCGTGCCGTCATTCATCGTCGATGTATCAGATTTCGCGGAAGGAAAGATGAAAGCGATTCGCGCGTACGCCTCGCAGTTTTACCGCGCCGAGTCAACGGAGCCGACTACGCGCATAAGTGAGCAGAACTTTTTGCAACAGCTTGACGACAGCACGAGGTACTACGGATCGCTCATCGGTGTCGGCGCCGGCGAAGCCTTCTATGTGCGCGAAGCGCTGAACGTGGAAGATCCTTTCGCGCTGCTCACTCGGCCGATGAATATCTATTCGTGAGACTCGCCGGCATTTAGGCCATCGTTTCGATGCCGGACTCGTCCGGCCCATGCTTGACCCCTGCGGCGGACAAGTCCGCCGTCTAAACGAAGGGGAAAGTTATTTCTTCTTTTCTTCCAACACCGAACGCGCTATTGCGATCACGGCGCACGCTCGCGGCGCATCGCGTTCAAACCCCCGCGCCAGATCGACGGCCCGGGTATAGTCCTCTCTCGCCAGCTCCGTGAATACTCCGGCGACGTCAAAGTCAGGCGCCCCACTCGCCCTGACAGAATTCATCCCCTTGGTTTGCAACCCGATGATGATCCGGCCGTCTTCTCCGCTAAAGCTCTCAGCGGAGTTGGCGGCCTTGATGGCGTCAAAGATTTCATCCCAGCCGCGTTTCCGATCCAGGGTTAGGCGGACATTGACGATGGCCAGCAACGCCCGCGGGTGATCCGCGTCCGATTTGTCTATGCGAGCTGCTTCGGGGGCTGCGTCGTCGAGCAGGGCCAGCGCCTTCTCGGGGTCGGTCTTGAGCAACAGTTTGGAGACCTGGGTCAGCAACCAGACCCGGTGAAGGTGCGATAGTTCACCGATTCGCGACAGCTCCAACGCCTGTTTCGTGTCCTTCTTATCCACTGACCGCATCACCAGGGTCGTGTCGATGAACGCTTTCGCGCTTTGCCGCAATTCGCTGTCATCAATCTTGGCGACATAATCGCGCGCGCGCATGTCTGCCTTGCCAGCGCTGATTCGCGCCAGTTGCAGGTAGAGCCGGTCGCGCTCCGCCGGCGTTTTGGCTCGGTCAATTTGATCGAGCAGAGATTGCTCCGCGTCTTCGCTCTTTTGTGGCGGCTGGATTCCTTCCCGCAAAGTGTCGTCGTCGCGTTTGCGGGCTTCTTCGGAAACGGCCGTGCTGAGCGCTTCCATCTGCGCGTGCATCGCCTCAGTAATTTCTCTGGGCGCAAATTGCTCAAAGAGTGGCATCAGGCGTTTGATGACCATGTACTTTCCTTCGACGCCGGACGAACTCTGATCCTGGCCCGGAGGCGCCAGCGGTCGCATCAGAATGTCGGCCGCGGTGCGAAAGAATAAGGCGCGCAGTTCCGGCGCCACGTTTGGCGGCGGGCTGCCCGCGACCCTCGACATAGACGAAGCCCCGCCGCCGCTAAAGGTCACATACATGTGCGGGGTAAATAGATATGCTGAAAGGACTGCAACTGTGTTTGCGTCCGATTGGATGTTCGCGGCTGCATTTCCCAACATTGCGGCATACCGCTGATCGGCGGCCGCGGCGTCTTTGTCGCGCAGAGAAGAGAGAAAATCCAGACCGTCCGTGGTGACCGTGGCGAGGACCGGATCGGCAAACTGCAGCGCGCGTTCCACGTCGGTGTCCAGCAGTTGGCGCGCCAGATTTAATCGCTGGCTGATCGCCGCCGGGGTGTCCATGGCTGCCCTGGATCCTTCGGACGCCTCAGTGGCTTCCCCTTGCTTTTCAACTTTCAGCTTCGTCAGGAATTCTTCGCCCAGCGCGCGATCGCGGCGCGCTGCCCTCCGCAGAACCTCTCCGCGAACGTTTGGCGGCATCATTACCGCCGCGCCGCCAGTCTTGTCGCTTTGTCGCTGAACTTCCTCTCGCAGACGTCGCTGGCCTTCAGCATCCGCAATCTCGGCTGCGTCCCACGCGTTGCGAAACATCGTGCGGGCTCGTTCCGGGTCGACGTCCCAAAGCGCGTCGGCAATGCGCGCTTGCGTGCGGGCTCGCAACGTTTGGTCGCTGAAGTTGCGCGCATCCGCGGCCAGCGAGATCAGAAGTGTCTGAGCCTGCGCCCGTCGCTCTTTCAAGACGCGCGCCGCCTCGGCGTCTCTAGCTGCTTTATCGGCGGCAGTCTCTTTCGTTGCAGCGCCAGGCTGGTTGTTGCTGAGCGTCTTGCTCGCTGGTTGAGCATTGATGGTGTACGAGGTGATTAACAGGCAAAAGCTTGCCAGGAAGAGAAGGGAAACACGTTTCATCCCGAACCTCCGGAGAATGGATGGACTCACTTGGTTTCAGAAACGCGCGAAGTGGCAGGGGGTTCCAGAATGTGTCAGAACCCCGAGCCGTAGCGAGGGGATCAAGGACTCAAGTTGATTTAGTGATCCGGTCGTTACCCCGACCAGTCGGGTTTCTGACACTAAACTGCGATGACCTCAAGTTCTGGATCGACTTCCTGCTTCAGCATGCCTTCGATGGACATGAGCGTACCGGTCAGAGAACTTGGGCAACTGCCACAGGCGCCTTGGTAGCGGATGCTTAGCGTGTGGTCTTTCAGGCCGATGATTTCCAGATACCCGCCATCGCCCGCTAGTGCGGGTCGCACTTTTTCGTCGAGGATTTCATTGATGCGCAACAGACGTGGATCGTCGCTGGTGACGGCCGCGATCGCGCCGCCGACGGCGGCTGCGACCGATGTGACTGAATCCGCCGCGCGAATCGGCACGGCCAGCACCGGCAAAAGCTCGTCCCAGTCAGCCGAGTCTTCCTTCTCGGCCGTTATCATGTTGTCCATATAAAAGACAGACACGACGCTGCCCACGTCGAAGATCGATTTTGCCAGTGGATCGGATTGCGCCTGATCGACTGAGCCGAATTGTCGCGCAACGCCGTTCGTCACCGGCTCGCGCAGAATAAACTTCACGGCGTTTGGGTTTGGAGTTTCCTGTATGTCACTAATCTTTGGCATTGCTTCTTGGTGCGCTTCAGCGAATCTTACCAGCGCGATCTTTCTTTAGGTTTGCCTCATCAGTATAACCCTTCAGGCGCAGAACACTAACCGCTGACGCGTGCTGGGTTCAGAGTTCAACCTTCAGGTTGTTGATTACGGCGCAAGCTAAAGCTTGAACTCTAAACCGGCCCACTCAAGACGGTCAAAATGCTTGCAGCAAACCCGGGTGCGGAATATACTCGCGGGCCTCACTTGGCCCCCCTTTCTCAAAGGTGAGACAAGTTGAGACGGAGGCAGACGATTGCGAGGGTCGGCTGCCTCCTCTTTTTTTGAGAGCCAGGTAACTGCGGTGAGCCATGTCATCCGCGGCTTATGGTCCGAATCTCTGTCGATATTCCTGAGAATTGACAAAGCCGGTGACCATGCCGCGCGGGTCGTTCGTTTGATCCAGCACTCGGATCCAGTCGAGATAGAAAGCGTCCGGCTGGCGTCGCAGGTAGCCAAAGTATTCCATCACTGCATAAGCCTGATGGTTGTACCTGGTCGATACCTCGGTGCTCCGGCGATCTGCCGTAGCACTGCGGCGCGCGTCGGCGTCGAGTTATTTACCGGCGATCACATTGCGAGAGAGATCAAACTGCGCGCTCGCTTGGGCTGCGGTTCGGTCGAGTCATGAATCGTAGTCTTGCTCTCGGCCAATGTGCCTGGGACGGCGGCGGGCTTGGCAATGATTTTGTGCTGAGAGAATCGTTTATCGACGAAACCCACAGCTATGACCCCGAACAGCAAGGCAAGGGAAATTCGCGGCCACCAAACCCAGCAGCAGTGTCAATGTAGTCTGTCGCAGATTGGATTTCATCTCTTCCCCTTTGCGCGTGCGCTTGCACTGGCCGCAGTTGCGGGGTTGAGTTGAAGTGCGCTGCTTGCTTGCATCCACAACGGCTCACCGATTATTGGGCCGCGCTGCTGGCGCAGCAGCTTTGTTGTTTTGTTCGCGCGCCGCCTTCTCACGCTGTTCCTTCTGCTGCTTCATTTGTTCCGGTCGGAGCGCCCATTCGAAGCTCCGCTCTTCGGGTTGGCCGAAGGCGGTGGGGTTTTGATAGAAGCCACGCTCCAGCGATTGCAGCTAACGCGGTGAATCAGCGCGACGGCTTTGCTTCATCGTCTTTTCCAATGACGCCAACTTGCGTTGCAGCCTGCGCATCGCCACCTGCTGTTTTTGGATGATGACTTGCTGCTCTTTGACGGCATTGATGAGGACGACGGCGAGGCGGTCATATTTCACGCCTTCGACTTCGCCTTTCTCGTTATGCGTCACCAGCAGCGGTGCGACGGCGGCTACGTCTTCAGCGCCCAGTCCCAGATCGGCGGTGCCGTTCGACTTCCAGGTGAAGCTGATGGGACGCAACCGATTGAGCAGGGCCAAGCCGCTGCGGAAGGGCTGCACCGCTGTCTTGTAGCGCAAGCTCGAAGAACACACCGCGAGTCTCGCACCGAGGCGGCAGACCTGATCTGTGCCGCCTGCGGTGTAAAAGTTGATATCAAGAACTCCATTGACGAGCGTATTGCCATCGAAGCGGCCCGCATAGCTGGAAGCGGTGCCAAATCCATGCACGCCGGCACCGGATTGGCTACTGCCCCGCACGCCATCGTCGAACTCGCTTGTTCCAATCACGCCGGCAAAGTTCGTGCTTCTGGCGAAAATGGCGCTATCCGCGCCGCCATTCACATGCAGTTTGAACAGGGGGATGTTCGTCCCGATGCCGACATTGCCGTCTGTACTAATCATCATTTTGGTTGAATAGGAAGCGGTAGTGCCTGTCTGAAATAAAATGCTGTTGTTCGCGCCCGGCAAGGCTTCTCCACTCAGGTTTTGAATGAGTAAAGGTTTCTCGGCTGCCACGTTTGATTGGGCGGTCAGCTTGATCGCACCGGAATCACCACCATCTAGCTGGATGTACTGCGGTGCCGCGTTGCTTCTGGTGCTACGAAGTTGCCCGTTTACTTCAAGCGGAGCGGCGGGCGCGCTCGTGCCGATGCCAACATTGCCGCCGGCAAAGATGGCACTGTAGTTGTTAAGGGAACCCGACTGAGCATCGACAAACAATCCATACGAAGTGTTGGCGCCGGCGAGGCCCTGATTATTAATACGCAGACCATACTGATTAATGGGCTTCAACGCACCAAACGCATAGGGTGAGTTAATGGCGAATGCAGTCCCGTTAGTCACCGCGCCGCCAGTGTTGTTGTAGATGGTAACCGCATTACCACCCCAGGCCTCGGAAATGGTGACGCCTGGCGGCGGAGCAAAAAAGGCCGCAGACACAAAACCCCGAGCCAACCCGATGCTGTTGGTGGGAGCAAAGGTTGGCGCGATGTCCATTCCCACCGGGCCGTTCCCCGAACCGGTGAAGAAGTTGCGGGCTTTGAAGCTTGCAACAAAATCCGCGTTGTTGGTGACCGCAGTTTTGACTTCAATTACTGAGTCGACCGGAGAGGTCAGGGTCTGACTACCCGTGGTTACAATCCGCCCATTCGCTACGTCCAGGGCTTGGGTCGGGGTCGCCGTCCCGATGCCGATGTTGCCGGCCAACTCCGTAACGACTGAATCGCCTACTGAACCCGCATTGTCGGTGAACTTAACTAGCTTGTTCTGAGTGGCGGTGACCGCACTTGGCGACGTGCCATCAGCATTGGTGCGGGTCAGCACTCCTTTCTCGTTCACGTTCAGGGTGCTGCCGTCTGAGAACATGAAACCTTCGCGCGCGCGAATCAGTCCCGCGACATCCAGCTTTGCCTTTGGCTTGGTAGTGCCAAGACCTAAGTTGCCATCTTCAGTCAGACGCATCTGTTCTTTGTCGTTGCCACTGAAGAAGTCTCCAATTCGAAAGGTCAAGGCGCCACGGCCTCTAATCATCTGTCCGTCAGTGCCGTCGTTGGCAATCACCGTTGGAGTCTGCGGCTCGTCCTTCGCGGCAATTGTCCAGGACGAGTTCTCTTCCACGGGCCCGATGGTTTGTGCCTGCGCCGCTGACAGTTGTTTCAATTCCGCCGGCTGCACGCTCGCCGATTTCTCTTCAACGCTCACCGTGCCGATCTTTTGGGTGAGCCTGCCGGAGATGCTCTTGGCCGTGACGACGCAGACGTAGGAGCCGGGGGCGAGACGCTGGGCCTGACCATCCTGCAAGTGCCAGTCAAAGACATTGCCGCCCCGGATCTCCTGATCGAAGAGTTTCTCGCCACTGGCCGCATAGATCTCCACGTGCATCTGCACCACCGAAACGGGCGCGGTAATGCGCACACGCTCGCCGGAAGCAGCAGCCGTGATCGTCAGAGACGATCTCTGAGCCCCTACCTGCTCTACATTATTGTCAGGCTGCGCCATCTGCGCAGAGGCCACGCTGGCCGCGAGCATCAGCCCAGCCAACAGAAGCAAAGAGAAGTTGTTTCTTTTGAGAGTATGACCAAACATTTTCTTTTCCTTTCGTAACGAGCGGCGTTTCTCGATGAAGCGTGCGCCGGTGATGATCTATTGCGCAAAGAAGTTGAATCGCTACTCGCTAACGACATGCCGGAAAGTTTCGCCGGAGACCACGTCCGATCTACGGCGCCGCAAACCGGTGCCGATATTCGACCGAGTTCACAAAACCCTCAACCATGTGGCGCGAGTCTGCCGGTTTCGCATCGAGCACTTGAATCCAGTTCAAGTACAAGACATCCGGATCGCGGCGCAAGTATCCGAAGTACTCCATCACCACAAATGCCTGGTTGTAGTACTTCGCAGAGACCGCGGCACTCTCAGCGATCTGTCTGAGCGCTTGCGCCCGAGTTATCGTGCCGACGTTCAGCGAATCGACTAACTCTTGCCGGTTAGACAGAGTCACTCCCGCCGTCTGTGACAGCGCATCGACGTACTGCGAGTTGCTGAGCGTTCCGTATCGATCGACAAACGCCGCCCGACTCGTGAAGCTAATCGCAAACTGCGTCTTTGCTGATTCCAACTGATCATTCGTTAAGAAGCCGCTGACTCGTTCTAGATCGGGGGTGAACTCGGCAAAGTCAGGCTTGCGGCCCAAAGCCGCCGAGTAGAAGCGATAGACAAAGTAACCACGCTCCTGGAACTCTTGCGAGCGATAGAACATCTCGGACACGTGCACACGGTCGCAACTCGCTTCATTCGGCGCGCAGTTGCGGATAGTGTTTACCCAGCCGTTGAATCCGGACGGATCGGGTTCGCGGCCAAGGAAGTCGAGATACTGTTGCCGGACAAAGAACTCAGCGGTGTCGATCACGTTCGTCTGATCGCGGTTGGCTGACGCCGTGAACGAAGCTTCGGTGTGCACACCCAGCGCGCTGAAGCTGCGACTCGCTGGGCTGAATGAATAGTTCGCGCGCGAGGGCACAACGGTGTAGAAGCCATTCGTCTCGACGTTATCGAAGTGATAGCTACCGTTGCCATCAGTCATCGCGAGACGATTCTGAGTGCCGGTTAGTCTGACAGCCACGCCGGCGATTGAATTGCCATAGGTATCGACAATCTGACCGCTGACCGAACCGTTTGCGGCTGTCGGAGCGGCGTTGAACTCAAACGCGCCGATGTCAACCGTGCCGCCAACTGTTCGAGGCGAAAAACCGCGCTGGTCAGCGGTCAGCGCGGAGTTGTCGAACGGGTTAACCGCTTTGCCATTGTCGCCCGCGTTGACTGCCAAACTAGTCATCTGCAAAGCATGTGTCGGAGTCGGACCGCCGTTATTTTGCAACATTCCCAGCAGTGGATTTTGATCGCGGATGTCTGCCGGTGTATAGGCTATCGGGTTGATGGTATCGAACGAATCGCCTGGCGAATCGCCGATGAAGTTGTTGCCCGCGCTGGTGGTCGTATTGAAATTACCAATTTCCGGAAAGTTGGGAGCGGTATTTCCGGCGATGATGGTATTGCCCATATTAAACATACTGGAGAACACCTCGATTCCACCGATTATCGAGTTTGCCGTGTTGTTTGTAATCGTCGAATTGCGGAAGGTCGCCGTGCCGCCGCTGAGGAGAATGCCGCCGCCCTGACCGGTTACCGTGTTGCCGGAAATGGTCGAATTTGCCATAAACAGCGTTCCGGCGGCTAAATGGAAACCACCGCCGTTGGCGGAAGAATTATTAGAGATCGTGGAGTTGAGAATGCGATGGTTTGTGCCGCCGTTGAAGTAAATGCCGCCGCCGTTGTTCGACCCCGCGTTGTTGTTTCGGACACGCACCGCATTCAGCACGAGCGTGCCGCCGCTCGCGTTAATCGCACCGCCTTCCGGTCCTGCTCCGATACTGCCGCCGCCCTGCATCGTGATGCCTGTGATGGTTAACGTTGCCGCGTTAGTGGTAAAAAAGATGCGATTTGAACCCGCGCCGCCGTCAATCGTTAATTTGTCCGCGCCGGGTCCAGTAATCTGAAGAGTCCCGCCTGCGCCGTTGATCGTGATTTCAATACCTGTTGTCAGCGTGATAGTTGCGTTCATCAAACTCGCGGCAAAGTTAATTGCGTCGTCACCGGAAAGTGCATTTGCTTCCTCGACCGCCGCCCGCAAAGTGCAATTGCCAATTGCGTCGGCGCAAACGCCGTTTCCCGCCGCTGCATCCGAAGTGTCGGCATTGTTATTGACCGTGAAATTTGCGGCTCGCGCCGTGCCAACCAGTAGAAAAAAGAATGAAAACGAAAACAATAAAAATATCCGCTTTAACATAGAATTTTCCTCCAAAAGACGCAGCCTGAGTGTTTTGTGACATCGCCGAGTTGCCCTTTACCGTTTAAGCCCCCACTCTTTACAGTTCCATCCGCTTTGACGACTAAAACGTGAGAAGTGCCGCCGCCGACGGCGATCACGTCGGTAAGCCCGGCAATGGTGGTGGGCGACGGCCTATTGTTAGCGCCGCCACTCGTGCCGTCGCCGATTTGTCCGTTAAAGTTACTGCCCCAGGTCTTGGTCTGAGCGAATGCATCTGTTGTCATCAAAAGCGAAGCCAGTAATGTGCATAGCCAAAGTTGCTTAGTCATTGTCGTGCTCCTAACCATTAACGCGAGACTTGAGGTTCAGATCCGGCACGATGGCGAGATAATTCTTTTGGCGAGAATTGGCACGGGGCGGCGCAGACGGCTACAATGCACAGGCCTTTCAGCACCATCCCCTGGCTTTATCGTGAACGCAGGACATAAGTCAGATGCCCGGAACGTCGTCAATAGAAGTGACTCAACTGCTGGCAGCGTGGAGCGGCGGCGATCGTTCGGCGCTCGACAAGCTGCTGCCTCTGGTCGAGGATGAACTGCACCGGCTGGCGCATCGTTATATGAGTCGCGAGCGCCAGGACCATACGTTGCAAACTACAGCGCTGGTTAATGAGGCTTATCTGAAGCTGATCGACCAGAAGGTGGATTGGCAGAATCGCGCTCACTTTTTTGGCATTGCTGCGCAGATCATGCGGCGTATTCTCATTGACCACGCGCGTAAACATCTGGGCGCCCAGCGACGTGGTGGGAAGAAACTTTCGCTCGACGACGCGGCCGTGGTCAGCGATGAGCGGGCCGCGGAGCTAATGGCGCTTGACGATGCCTTGACGAGTCTCACGAAAGTTGACGAGCGCAAGGGCCGCGTGGTTGAGTTGCGTTACTTCGGAGGCCTCAGCGTCGAAGAAACTGCTGAGGTCCTGGGGGTTTCGGTAGATACAATTACGCGCGACTGGCGGCGCGCCAAGGCTTTTTTACGTCGGGAACTCAGTCGGGACTGACCCATGACCACTCCGCAACGATGGCAGGAAATTGACCGCGTCTTTGCTGCCGCGCTGGAGCTCGAACCGGCAGAGCGTGTGGCGTTTCTTGATCAAGCCTGCGGCGGCGATGAAGAGTTGCGCGGAGAAGTTGAATCGCTACTCGAAAACGATATTCCCGAAAGTCTGGTTGGGGGTCACGCCGTCCAGGCAGCCACGCGCTTGTTGGGGAACAGGGCCGGAGAGCTCACTATCGACAGAATCGGCCGTTACCAGATTATTAGATCGCTCGGCGCTGGGGGGATGGGTCGCGTCTACCTCGGTCTGGACGAGCAACTGAATCGTGAGGTTGCGGTGAAGTTGCTCTCCAATTACAACGCGAGTGACGCGGAAAGGATGCGGCGCTTTCGCCAGGAAGCGCAGGCCGCGGCGGCGCTCAATCATCCCAACATCGCGCACATCTACGAGATTAGTGAGGACAAAGGCACGAACTTCATCGCGATGGAGTTTGTCGACGGCGAGACTTTGCGGGAGAAGCTTCGGGGAAAAGGCGACCTCCGGATTCTGCTCAAACACTTGCTCCAGGTCGCCGAAGGACTGGCGAAAGCGCACGCAGGCGGAATTGTACATCGTGATCTGAAGCCAGAGAACATCATGATCACGCGCGACGGCCACGCGAAGATTCTTGATTTCGGTCTGGCAAAGCTGCTTGAGACACCCAGGCAGAAGCCCGGCCGGGAGGGAGGGCCAGGCGCGAGCGAGATCGCGACCGCCATGATGCCGGTTCAGCATTCGACGCCGGGCGTCGTGATGGGCACAGTCGGGTACATGTCCCCGGAACAGGCGCAAGCCAAACCGGTGGACCAGCGCTCAGACATCTTCTCTTTCGGCTGCATCCTGTACGAAGTGGCCACTGGTCGCAAGCCCTTCGCGGGAGACTCCATCATTGACACGCTGCACAAGATCATTTACGAGCCGGCGCCGGCCATCACTGACTTTAATCCTTCAGCGTCACCCGAATTGCAGCGCGTCATCCGCAAGTGTCTGGCGAAAGAGCCAGAGAAGCGATACCAGACGATCCGCGACACCGCCAACGACCTTGAAGAATTGATCGAAGAGATGAAAGGCATGAGCGATATTCAGCGGTCGGTCGCGCCATCAACGAGCGCGACCACGAGTGGCGCAACCGCGAGCGGCTCCGCCTCGAGTGCAGAATACATCGTCTCCAGTGTCAAGCAGCATAAACTCGCAGCGGTGATTGCGCTTTTAGTGCTTGTCGGCGGCGCGATCGGTCTCGGGCTTTATCTGTACGCGCGCAACACTGGCGTCGCCATTGACTCGATCGCCGTTTTGCCTTTCCAAAATAAAAGCACTGAAACGGACGCTGACTATCTCTCGGATGGATTAGCGGAGTCGCTTGTCTATCGCCTTTCGCAGTTGCCCAACTTGAAAGTCAGTCCCACGAGTTCAGTCTTTCGCTACAAGGGCAAGGAGATCGATCCCGTCAAGGTCGGGCAGGAACTTGGAGTGAACGCCGTGCTCTCGGGCAGGATTGTCCAACGCGGCGACCAGCTCACCATTAGCGTCGAACTCGTGGACGTGCGAAAAAACAAACTGCTGTGGGGCGAGCAGTACGACCGCAAGATGTCAGACTTGCTCGGAACCCAGCGAGAGATTGCGCGAGAGATTGTCGAGAAATTGAAGCTCAAAGTTTCCGGCGAAGAGAAACTACTTGCCAAACACTACACCGAGAGCAACGAAGCCTATCAGCTTTATATGAAAGGCCGCTTCTACTGGAACAAGCGGACGGCCGAAGCGCTTCGGAAGGCTGTCGGCTATTTCAACCAGGCAATTGAAAATGACCCCAGCTTCGCCCTGGCTTACGCAGGCTTAGCTGACTGCTACGTGGTTCCCGTCAACCTGCTGCCTCCGCGCGACGCCATGCCCAAAGCCAAGGCGGCAGCGAGGCGGGCATTGGAACTGGATGAAACGCTGGCCGAAGCACATACCGCACTTGGCCGCGCCCTGGCAACCTACGATTGGGACTGGCCAGGCGCCGAGAAGGAATATAAGCGGGCCATCGAACTGAACCCGCGTTATGCGATCGCTCACGAATGGTATGGCGGGTACTTTGAAGCAATGGGCCACCGCAACGAAGCGATTGCCGAGCGAAAACTGTCCCAGGAACTGGATCCACTCTCCCCTATTGTTAATTTTGAATTGGGCTTGGCTTTTTACTACGCTCGCGAGTACGACCAGGCGATCGCACAATTCCAAAGGACCTTGGAGTTGGACCCGAACTTCCCACCGGCTTCGCAAAACTTGCCTGCAGCTTATGAGCAAAAAGGAATGTATAGCGAAGCCATCGCCGGATTTAAGAGAGCGATTCCGTTGATGGGCGACCATGAATGGGCACTGACAAGAGGCGGACTCGGCCATGTCTATGCAGTAACAGGTAGGAAAAGCGAGGCGCTGGCGATGGTCGATGAACTCAAACAACTATCCGCACGAGGATATGTGCCCGCGACCAGTGTAGCAGTCATCTACGCGGGGCTGGGTGAGAAAGACCAGGCGTTCGCCTGGCTCGAGAAGGCTTACGAAGAGCACGCGTTTCAATTGCAATGGCTCAGAGTGGAACCAAGATGGGATAGCCTGCGCTCCGACCCGCGCTTCGCAGATCTGGTGCGCCGCATCGGGCTGCCGCAATAGCGCAAACTGTCGACGTTGACGACCGAATGGTGGGAAACGTGACTGGCGCCGCGCCAAAGCTTTTCTGCGTCGAGAACTCAGTCAAAACTAACCAATGACTACTCCGCAACGCTGGCAGGAAATCGATCGCATCTTCGCCGACGCTTTGGAATGCGAACCGGCCGAACGCGCGGCCTTTCTTGAGGAAGCCTGCGGCGGCGATGAAGAGTTGCGAAAAGAAGTTGAATCGCTACTCGCTAACGACATGCCGGAAAGTTTAGCCGGAGACCACGCAGTCCAGGAAGCCACTCGCCTGTTGGTGAAAAAAGCGGGAGAGCGCACTATCGACAGGATCGGCCGTTACCAGATTATTAGATCGCTCGGCGCTGGGGGAATGGGTCGCGTCTACCTTGGCCTGGATGAGCAACTGAATCGTCCGGTCGCGGTGAAGTTGCTCTCCAATTACAACGCGAGTGAAGAGGAAAGGATGCGGCGCTTTCGTCGGGAAGCGCTCTCCGCTTCGGCGCTCAACCATCCAAACATTCTCACGATTTACGAAATAGGAGAATTCGAAGGCGCCAATTTCATCACCGCTGAATTCGTCGACGGCGTGACTTTGCGCGCGCGTATGAAAGCGGAGGCCCTACCGACTGATCTGGCTCTGGACATTGCGATTCAGATAGTCAGTGCGCTTGCAGCCGCGCACGCCGCGGGCATAATTCATCGTGACATCAAGTCCGAAAATGTCATGGTGCGCGCCGACGGGCTCGTGAAAGTGCTCGACTTTGGAATTGCCAAGTTTACTCAGGCAGGGGATAGCGAAAAGAAAGACCTGGTGGAAACGATGCCGGGGGCGATTATCGGCACCGCCGCCTACATGTCGCCGGAACAAGCGCGCGGAGCGTTGATTGATACGCGCACCGACATCTGGAGTCTGGGTGTAATCCTCTATGAAATGGTCGCCGGTCGCAGGCCGTTTGAGGGTAACACTCCGGCGGATGTGATTGCCGCTATACTCGAGCGACAGCCGCCTTCCTTGCCCACTCACAATTCAGTTGCGCTTGAATCGCTCGAACTGATCGTCTTCAAAGCACTGCAAAAGGAGCGGAAGAACAGATATCAAACTGCGGCGGAACTGTTGACCGATCTGAAGCAGCTAAGGCAGACGCCGGAGCTTGTTGGCGAGGAAGGGCGATTAGATTCACAGCAGTCATCTGCTTCGCCGGGAGGGATTGCCGGCCCGCCCCTCGAGCCGAAAACCGTCGACGCGTTGCCCGTGCTCATGTCTGGGGAAGTGGGAACAACCGGCTCGAGCGCAGAATACGTTGTTGGCAGAATCAAGCATCACAAGTACGCCGTGTTGGCGGTTTTGGTTACGCTCATGGCTGCCGCCGGGTTCTTAGCCTACCGTTCTCTTTTATCGAACAAGACCCGGCCTATCGAATCCATCGCTGTGATGCCGTTCGTTAACGAAAGCGGAAACCCTGATGTCGAGTATCTTTCAGACGGGATGACTGAGTCGGTCATCAACAGCCTCTCGCAACTACCGGGCGTGAAGGTCATCGCCCGAAGTTCGAGCTTCAAGTACAAAGGCAAAGAGATTGAGTCGCAGGAGGTGGCGCGGGCCCTCGGAGTCGAAGCGATCTTGACAGGCCGCGTCTTGCAGCGCGGCGAGAATCTCCTGGTCAGCGTCGAGCTTGTGGACGCGCGTGATAAGACGCAGGTTTGGGGCGGGCAGTACAACCGCAAAGTGACGGACGTGCAGACGGTGCAGGAAGAAATGGCGCGCACGATCTCGGAGAAGCTGCGCGTGAAACTGACGGGCGCGCAGGAGCGGCAGCTAACGAAGCAAGCGACCGAGAACCCGGAGGCTTACCAGGTTTACTTGAACGGGTTGTTCTACAACAGTAAGGGCGAAGCAGGGGACATCAGGAAAGCGCTTGACTACTACAACCAGGCGGTAACGCTCGACCCGAATTTTGCGCTCGCCTGGCTCGGGGTCGCCAGGGCATACCAATACTTCGCCGGTAATAGTTTGCTCGACCCGAAAGAGGCTCTGGCCAAGGCGAAGGCGGCGACCGAGAAGGCGCTGCGGTTGGATGAGAAGCTGGCTGAGGCGCACGCGGCGATGGGACGTATCAAGCAAGCCGAATGGGACTGGACGGGAGCCGAGCGTGAATTCAAGCGCGCCCTCGAGTTGAACCCGAACCTGGCCGATGCTCACTTCAGGTACGCGGGGTATCTAACGCTGATGGGGCAGCACACGGAAGCATCGGCCGCGATCAAGCGCGCACATGAGATTGATCCGCTGCGGGATGGCTTGCGGGTAATAGAGGCGAACGGCTTATATCTTGCGCGGCGGTACGATGAAGCCCTTGGGATCCTGGAGAATGCCGTCAAGCTGGAGCCGAACAACAGCTCCGCGCACTTTAGCCTAGGCCTAACATATGCCTGGAAGGGGATGTACGAGCAAGCCATTAGTGAGCTTAGAAAAGTCATCAGCATTCAAGGGGAGACAACGACCAGCCAGTGCTATCTGGCTTATGCATTAGCGATGGCTGGCAAGAAAAGCGAGGCGCGGACCATCCTGGACAAGCTGAAGACGACCAAAGACTATGTCTCACCCACGGAGTTGGCAACGCTTTATGTTGGGCTGGGAGATACGGAGGGAGCGATTGCCTCGCTTGAAAGGGCCCACGCCGCGCACGACCTCCAATTGCAATTCCTCAAAGTAGCCCCGGATATGGACAGCCTGCGCTCTGACCCACGCTTCGCGGAACTAATCCGCAAGGTTGGGTTGCCGCAGTGAGGTAGAGAAATCAAGCAGGACCGACATGACCACTCGCGCAACGGTGGAAAGAAACTGACCGCATCTTCGCACTACAATCAAGTCATTGAAAAAGACCCGAACAATGAGCTAGCTTACTTAAATACAAATCATATTTTTCGTCCAAGTTCACAAGGCTGTTGCTTGCCTCCTGCTCACCGCTCACGGCATACTGCTTTTACCCCTTGAGATAGAACGTGCAATCTGGGCCGACGCACAAAAATACTTATCTCACGGGGTTAAATGAGTCATGAACATCGGCATCACAGTCTATCCAACCTACGGCGGCAGCGGCATCGTCGGTTCTGAGCTGGGCAAAGAACTCGCGGAACGTGGTCACACCGTGCACTTCATCTCGTCGTCTTTGCCGACGCGTCTGACCGAACTGAACGAGCGCGTGCGCTTTCATGAAGTCGAGATGATGTCGTATCCGCTGTTCGAGCATCAGCCGTACACGCTCGCGCTGGCAACGAAGATGGCGACCGTGGCCGAGGCCGAGAATCTGGACCTGTTGCACGTTCATTACGCGATCCCGCATTCGATCAGCGCGATTCTGGCGCGCGAATCCTTGAAACCGCATCGACGTCTGCCGGTGATCACGACGTTGCACGGCACGGACATCACTCTGGTTGGCGCGGACCGATCCTACCTGCCGATCACGCGTTATGGTCTGGAGCAGTCAGACGGTGTAACGGCAATCTCGAATTATCTGAAACAGGCGACGATCGAAGCCTTTCAGTTCGATCGCATAGAAGTGATTCCGAATTTTGTTTGTCCGGACGAGTACAAGCCGAAAATCGATTGCGATCTGCGTCAGACTCTTTCACCTGACGACGCGCCGATCATGGTGCACGTTTCCAACTTCCGTCCGGTCAAGCGTCCCATTGATTGCGTCGAGATCCTCGCCCGCGTCCTGAAGAAAACCGACGCGCGCCTGGTCATGGTGGGCGACGGCAGCGAGCGTACGAACGCGATTCATCGGGCGCAATGCCTCGGCGTATTCGACCGTTGTGTCTTTGTCGGCAAGCAGCCGCGCATCGTCGACTATCTGTGCGCCGCAGACATTTTGTTGTTGCCGTCTGAGCAGGAATCGTTCGGGCTGGCGGCGCTGGAAGCGATGGCGGTCCAGGTGCCGGTGATTGCGTCACGCGTAGGCGGTCTGCCGGAGGTTGTCGACGATGGCGACACGGGATTTCTCAGCGCGGTGGGCGATGTGGACAAGATGGCGGCCGACGCAGTCCGCTTGTTGACTGACGTCGACTTGCGCCGCCAAATGGGCAAGCGGGCGCGCGTGTCGGCAACTTCGCGCTACAGCACCGACCTGGTCATTCCGCAGTACATCGAGTTTTACGAGCGGGTACTCGAAAGCAGTCGCTCCAGCTACTGATAACAACTGCCCTTCCTTTTGACGAATCACAGAATCGCAAATCGCAGGCCTGACCCCGGTCCCGATTTTATGGCACATCGTCGACTTGCAAGATGATCGGACTTGCCCTTGCGCCTTTAATTGCACCAACGAGGCGCACAACATCGCCATACTTAATTGAGCGCCGAGCCTTCACAGTAATAGTCTTCTCGACGCGTTCGTCTTCCGGTAAGTCACTGCGCGTTTCCAAACCGCGCTTGTAAGCGTGTTGCTCTTTACGTTGCTGGAAAATTCGATTAAGCGTCTGGCTCAAATTCGATGGGTCAATGGCCGTTCCTGACGGTTGCCCGTTGAGCTCTAGTTTGAGATCACGAGACATTGAGACAACCAGAGTAAGTGGAGTTGGCAAGAACTGGGTGACGTCTTCATTTGGATCCCGTCCTGCCGGAATCTGCACTCTTAGCACGCTGGGAGCTTCACCGTTCTTTGATTCCCTGTCAACCAGCATCGCCACGTCTTTGATGCCTTCTTTGCGAAGTGCTTCAATAGCCCATAGGACGGCGTCGTAATCAACGTAAGCCCCACCGGCGAGATAAACAATCCGGTTTGATTCCGGTCGCGTTTTCAGCACTCGCGAAAGTTGGTAACCCAGGTCCCCTTTCTCAAAGTGCTCGCGGCCAATAAAAAACTGATCATTTTGAGGCACTGAGACAATCACCGCTGATTCCTGCAACACGGCGGGCTCTGGCTCCGAATTGTTTACGCTGCGCGGCAACAGAATAGTTACACCTATCGGCACCCCATTTTTGTCAACGCTTCGCGGTGGCGGTTTCTTGAAACAAGCGATCGCTAAGAAAAGGATCGCAAAGAGTGATAAGGCAACCGCATAATTTATCTTTAGTCTCAATGTGTTAACTCCTGCGAGATTGGAATACGAAATTTGTGTCGGCACAAGCAATTAGAGCCTTCGATTGTGCGATTCCGAGTCCGCGCAACGAACGTACGGTATCACATCGTCCAAACTCGCGCAGCGGGTGTCAGATTTGGAGTGCGGCGACTAGGTCGCCGCTTTCCAAGGCGCTGAGGACCCCAGTTCGTTCCAGCACGAGTTCGTTCTCCCCGCGAAATGGGGCAGCGCGCCCGCGCCTCGGCTACCTCGCGCTACAGCACCGACCTGATCATTCCGCAGTACATAGAGTTTTACGAACGGGTGCTCGCATCGTGAAGCTAACGCTTGACCTTGGGCAAGGGCGGGAATTGTTTACAGACCGGCGGGGGCAAGCCCACCTTCCTGACCTCGAGCTGGCAAGCATGAGTTTTGATTCCTGCTCGACCGGTTTTCAAGGTGAAAGTGAAGAGCCCGTGAAAAACTCTCTCAGGTCCGGAAGGTGGGCTTGCCCCCGCCGCGCTTGATTTAGGGCTCCGTTGGATCGCTATTCGTCGTGATTTCTCAGACCATTGACTGCCGAGATTCGCCTTTGCCGTAGCGGCGGAATAATATTAAGCTGACGGCAAGTTTCAGCGCCGAGGACGCTCCCAATGAAGAAGTTCTATCGGTCTGCAATTGTCTTGATCGTTAGTTTGGCGACGCTGTCGTTTGCCCAACAACCTCGGCCGGTTACCGAGCCCCCACTGCCGTCCGCGACCAAACAGCAGAAACCCGAAGATGTCGACGTGGTTCGCATCACGACGAACCTGGTGCAGGTTGATGCGGTCGTGACCGACAAGAACGGCAAAGTCGTCACCGACCTGAAGCCTGAAGAAGTTCAGATATTCGAAGACGGCAAGCAGCAAAAGATCACGCATTTTTCTTACAACGTCACCGAGACGCCTCCGGTCGCGGAGGGCCCGCCCAAGCCCACAATCGCCGATAAGAACGCGCCGCCCGTTCCACCGGTCGCGTTGAAGCCCGAGCAAGTGCGCCGGACGATGGCCATTGTGGTTGACGATCTCGGTTTGTCTTTTGAGAGCACCTATTATGTGCGTCGCGCGCTGAAGAAATTCGTCGATGAGCAAATGCTGCCCGGCGATTTGGTGGCGATCATTCGCACCAGCGGCGGCATGGGTGCTTTGCAGCAATTCACATCCGACAAGCGCCAGCTTTACGCGGCGATCGAGCGCGTGAAGTGGTATGCCAGCGGCCGCGGCGGCGTGGGGGCGTTCGCCGCGATCGAGCCACCGACGCCCGGCGCGGGAGGCCCCGAGATGGACGCGAAGAATGAAGAGTTGAATCAGTTCCGTGAAGACCTGTTCGCCGTCGGAACGCTGGGCGCGGTTAGTTATGTTGTAAAGGGTTTGCGCCAACTGCCGGGCCGCAAGTCTGTGGTGCTGATATCGGACGGGTTCAGAATCTACAGCCAGGATGATCCAACCCAAAGTTTTCGAACGCTTGATAAGCTGCGCCGATTGATCGATGAAGCGGGCCGCGCGTCGGTGGTTATCTACACAATGAACGCGACGGGCTTGCAGACGTTGGGCTTCTCTGCCGCGGATGACCTGTCGGGCAGGAGCCCGCAGGATATGGAACAGGCCTTAAGCAATCGCCGGACCGCCGCCTTTGAAACCCAACAAGGTCTTGATTTCCTCGCGCAACAGACTGGTGGGATTGCGATCCGCAATACCAACGACCTGAGCGGCGGCATTCGGCGCGTGATGGAAGATCAGAAAGGCTTTTATCTGATTGGATATCGGCCCGACAACGCGACCTTTGAGCCCAAAAGCGGCAGGCGCACGTTTCATAAACTGTCGTTGAAAGTCACGCGTCCGGGAAAGTTCAGCGTGCGCATGCGCAACGGTTTCTTGGGCGTGAGCGACGAAGACAAACAGCCGGCGCCGCGCACGCTGGCGCAACAGTTGATTGGCGCGCTGACCTCGCCGTTTGGTGCGACCGGAGTGCACCTTCAGTTGACCTCGCTTTTCGGCAACGACGCCAAGGCTGGCTCGTTCATGCGTTCGATCCTGCACATCGATGCGCGCGATCTCACGTTCACGGATGATCCCAATGCCTGGCACAAATGCGTCTTCGATGTGCTCGCGATTACGTTTGGCGACAATGGCGTTCCCGTGGATCAGAGCGGCCGCACCTACACACTGAAGTTGCCCGATGAGTTGTATAAGCGAGCCCTGCGCGATGGCCTGGTTTACGAGGTGACAGTTCCGATCAAGAAACCGGGTGCGTACCAGTTACGCATGTCCTTGCGCGACGCGAGCAGCGAGCGCATCGGTGCGGTCAGCCAATTCATCGAAGCTCCCGATCTGAAAAAGGATCGTCTGGCTCTGTCGGGGATTGTGATCAGAGGCGAAACTCCGGCCGCCAAATCAACTTCACCAAGTACTCCAGCAGGCCAAGCCGGCGCGAGCCCGTCGGCAAGCCCAGCGCCCGGGCAAGCTCAGGAGGGCGTCGAACAGGGTAATGCGGAAGCGAGTCCCGCAGTGCGACATTTTGGTCGCGGCATGTTGATGATCTACGCATTTCTGATCTACAACGCGCACCTGGACAAGACGACGAAGGCCCCGCAACTCACGACGCAGGTGCGTCTGTTCCGAGACGGCAAGCCGGTGTTCACCGGGAAAGAGAATCCTTTTAAGATTGCCAACTCGACTGATCTTAAACGGTTGCTGGCCGGTGGCACCATCCAACTCGGCTCCGATCTGCCGCCGGGTGAATACGTCTTCCAGGTCATCGTCAACGACCCGCTCGCAAAAGAGAAGCATCGCGTCGCGACTCAGTGGATCGATTTTGAGATAGTGAAGTGAGTGCGGGCCGCATTCGTTAACGGCGTTTAGAGTACCAACTTTAGTTGGGTTCTTTTTTTGACCGGCTAAAACCCGACTGAAGTCGGTACTCTGAACACCGCTAGCTTGTCGAGATTCCTACTTCGACTGACAGAGCCTTTGAGCGATGAGTTCAGCAGCCAGGCGATGACCCGCCGGATTCCAGTGTCCATTCCCAATGTCTTTGCCAAATCCGTGCAGGAAGATTTTGTTTTGATCAGCATACGCCTGCATCGGTTCAGCCAGATCCAGAAAGTCAATTTGGTGGCGCTGCGCGAAATCCTCTAGCCGCAAGTTTGGATAGAACACGGTGCTCGTGCCGATGTGCTTCATGAAGGTGTGCCGCGCGACCGGATCTGGATAAGCCTGAATTCCGTTGCTAACCGTCACGAGGACAAACTTCGCGCCTCTTTGTCTAGCCTCATCGTGAATCTGCTCGATCAATCCTTCGGTGACTCGCCACGCCTCTTTCCAATGATCGTCCTGCGGCTCGACATAGATCATGTTATCGACGCCGATTGCTTCGGCGGTGGGCGCGGCCCTGGGTGCGACAGCGGCGACCGGCGTTGGCGCAGGCCGTGGCGCGGCGCGCCGTTGATTTCGCCATTCTGTCAGGCGCAGCTTCCCGACGACCTGAACGTAATGAACGAGCTGCACGATGCGCAGGTTGTCGTGAAACCATCTCCCGATCTTACTCAAGCTTGAGTCGTGCCAACGAAACGCGGCCGAATCGCGAAACGACGCGTCGTAAACCAATTCGCCATTTTTATAGGCGAAGTAGGGGATCTCATCGGTCTGCTTGAGCGCGCGCGAATTGTCGGTCACGTCATTGTTGGTGGTGAATGCGAGCAAGACGATATCAGGCGAGTACTGCCAGACATTGTTTCGCAGCGTGATTAGCTCCTGTCCCGTGCCATAACCAGAAACGCCGAAGTTGATAATCTCAACGCGCCTTCCCGGAAAGACATCGCACTCTTGCAGCTTCCGCTCGAGGATTGACCAGAATGCCTGCTCGACCGGCACTTGCAGCGCTTCCGCATATGAGTCGCCGAGCAGGGCAATTCGGATTGTCCCCGCAGGTTTCATCTTTGCGTGTTCGCGGTCGCGCTGACCGTCGCTGTTGATGCGCACGTAGGACTTGCCCTCTTTTTCATAGAACCCTTCGAAGCCGGGTCTGAGGGCAATGCCGCGGTAGTAATCCGTCGAGTAGAAAATCGGATACGAATAGCCGATCACCCACAGAAATACTTCGCAGACCAGCAAGCTAAACAGCAAGCCGAACAAAATCAGATAGAGTTTTTGACGGAAGGCGCGTTTTCTGGTTGGGCTCTTCTGGTCGCCGGCTCTAGTCTTATCGGGCACTGGCTCAAGTTTGTACTACAGCCGGTGGTGAAGCTCAAAACTCGTCTCGCTGGTTTCGGTTTGTGCTAGATTGCTGCGGGCGAAGACGGCACGACGGATGAGAATTCTGCAAATATGTTCGGCGCGCACGATGGGCGGCGGTGAGCGGCACGTCGTCGATCTGGCAAATGGGCTTGCGGCCCGAGGCCACGAAGTTTTCGCGGCGCTTGTTCCAGGCTCGCCGTTGCAAGGTGAACTGTCCGAGTTGGCGAAAGAACGACTAATCGAATCACCGTTGCGAAATTCTCTTGATGTCGCCAGCGCTTTGAATCTGGCAAGGTTCGTTCGCCGGCATCAGATTGAGATTGTCCATGCTCACCTTGCTCGTGATTACCCTCTAGCGGCACTCGCCGCGCGGCGATCGAATGGCGCCCGGCTCGTACTTACCCGACATGTCCTGTTTCCCTTGAGCCGCATACATAAACTCGTGCTTCGTCGAGTGGAGCGCATCATCGCTGTCTCGCAAGCGGTCGCCGATGGGCTGATCGCTCAGAACATTTTTGATAAGGACAAGATCGTTGTGATACACAACGGCGTCAAGGTCGATCGATTTACGCGGGTGACGGAGGCCAGGATTCAGGGGCAGAGAACCAAATTCCGCGTCGGGACAATTGGGGAGCTGGCTCCGATCAAGGATCAGGAAACCTTTCTACGCGCGGCGGCGATTGTCAGCGCTCGCCGCAATGACGTTGATTTCACCATCGCCGGTGAGGATAAGTCTAGCGCTGGCGAGAATCGTCGCTTGCTCGAAAGACTGATCGGCGAGCTTGGTCTGACAGAGCGCGTGCGCATCGTCGGCTGGGCTGATGACGTCGCCGAATTGCTGCGCACTTTTGAGGTGTTCGTTTCATCTTCGCGTTCCGAATCATTTGGCATTGCGATAGTCGAAGCGATGGCCGGCGGCGTTCCAGTCGTCGCCACGATGACCGCGGGAGCGCGGGAGATCATCCACGCAGACAAGACCGGCATGCTCGTTCCTATCGGAGACGCAGAGGCTCTGGCAAAAGCGATTGGCGAACTGCTGGATGATCCGAAAACGCGAGCGCATCTTGCGTCTAATGCCTTGTGCATGGTCAGCGAGCGCTTCTCGCTGGATCGCATGATTGGCAGCACTGAGCAGGTTTACCTGGGCGTGCTCAAAGGTCGCAGCGCGGGAGCGCTTGGTTAGTAGCGCAGGTGGAGTCAGACTCGTGAAGAAAACCCCCGTCGTTATTTGCATCGATGTCGAGCCCGACGAGCGCTTGATTGACCCCAAGCTGCGGGAACCCTGGACTGGCTTTGAAGCTACGTTTGAATTTTTCAACAAGCTAAGACCCCGCTTTCAGGCCGCTACGGGGCAGCCGGTACATTTCTCGTGGTTCCTCCGGATGGATTCGCAGATTGCCCACGCTTATGGAACCGCCGACTGGGTGGTCAGGCAGTACGCTTCATTGATCGAAGGAATCCGGAGCGCCGGCGACGCGATTGGTTTGCACATACACGCCTGGCGATGGGAAGAGAGTCGCGGCAACTGGGTCGTGGATCTCGATCAGGCTTGGGTCGATCATTGTGTCCGCCTCGGCTTCGAGTCGTTTCAGGCGTCAATGAACGAGACGTGCGACTACTTCCGTTTTGGTGATCTTTGGACCAACAACGCGACGCTGGCCCTGGTCGAAGAACTCGGAGCCCAGATCGATTTGACGCCCGAGCCCGGGCAGAGAGGCTGTCGAGCGGACGACTTCTTTGCCGAGTCCTACGTCGACACTAGCGAGATGCCGCGGCGTCCTTACCATCCGTCGAGGGCTGATTTTAGAAAGCTAGACCCAGAAAACGCGGAGAAGCTTTGGATCATTCCGCTGACTACCGGAAGCACGGATTGGAGTCCGAAATCATTCGGCTCGAACGGGACACGTGAGTTGCCGAAGCGAAAAAGCGGGCTGGTTGCGAAACTCCATTCGATGCGGGAGACGCGCGAGGGACGTCTGGAGAGAGCGGACGACGAGTTCATTGCCGGCTGGGTCTATGACCAGCGCCGGCCCGACGCCCCGCTCGAAGTAGAAATATACGCGGATGAGTCATTGCTGAGTACGACGATCGCGGCGACGTTCCGGCCCGATTTGCTTGCGGATGGCAAAGGCAACGGCAAGCACTGCTTCAACGTGGTCACGCCCTCATGCTTGAAAGACGGAAAGCCCCACGCGATTCGCGCGAAAGTGAAAGGGTTGTCCTACTATCTGTGGAATTGTCCTTTGGAATTGACGTGCGCTCCGCGAGATCCAGAGCATGCGACTCTGAATCTATCTTTCAATTCGTGGTCGGTGTGCAGAGTCATTGACAGCGCGTTGCGAGATTCTGAGAATCCTTACCTGGGCTTCGTGGTCCGAAGCGACGTAGCCACACGCCCCGACCAGTGCTCGAACATGGAGCAAACTCTCGAATACCTGTTATCGCACGAGTCGATAACTGAAATGGCCTTCTGCACGCCGGCCGAGATGATGGCGGCTTGGCGTGATTCCTAAATGAGTGTTCAGCGCCGGAGCGGACGGAACATTTTCGCCCGGATAGCGTCCAACACTTAGAAAATGGGGTCGTGAAATCGCCCGCACGGGACGGATGATTAGTTGGTGGGTGACGACTTCCATCTGAGAAAGCGATTGGTTATCATCGGGAAAACTTTCTGAGCCATGCCCAGGGAAAACAGCATTCCGGAAGACAAATCGTCACGCACCATCGTGATCGCGGTTGCGGTGGTCGCGGCCGTTTTGATTGGCGGTCTTTTCTACCTGCTAATGCGCAAGTCAATGCGCGAAACTCCGCCACAGCGAGTTGAGAACGCGATCCGCGCTGGCTCGCCTGATTTTGAGAAGTATCAGAAGCTGATCGCGCTTGACGCTTCGGAAGCGGATGAATCGCCGCGCGCCCTTGGTGATATCGTGATGACGTTGCACACGACGGCGCGCAACTTTACCGGGCGTACGATCACGGGACTGGAAGTTCGTGCGGCGGTCGTCGATCACCAGAACCAGCCGGTTAAAGAACGAACTGTCGTGGTTCTGCCCAACTCGGAACGCGGTGAACTCGAGCCCAACAAGACGATGTTTGTTGGAGTGAGGCTGGAAGGCATGACCGAGGCCGACGACCGCGCGAACATTAGGATGGAAGTGGTGGCGTTTCGGTTTAAGTAGTAGCGTGTCAGAAGCCCGACCGTGAGGGAGGGCTACTAAACTTCCACACATCATGAGCAAGGTCGACTACGTTGATTTTCAAGGTAGAACTCAACCTCTGGCGTTCTTGATCACGTTCCGCTGTTATGGAACATGGCTGCACGGTGAAGAGCGTGGATCAATAGATCGTCGGAATTACCACAGGCACGGAACGCCAGATATGCCTGCGAACAAGAAGCTGCTCGCCGATGAGAAACGCGACCTTAAGAACCCAGCCGTCGTCCTCAATCGCGTTCAAAGGGGTGTCGTTGAGTTAGCAATACGAGAAGTGTGCGAGCATCGTGCCTACGTGCTCCATGCGGTCAACGTCCGCACAAATCATGTGCATTCTGTGGTGAGCGCGTCCTGCAAGCCCGAGCACGTGATGGATAGCTTCAAAGCGTATGCAACAAGAAAGCTGCGCGAAGCAGGTCTATTGGGTCAAGATGTGAAGCCATGGGCCCGACCCGGGAGCACACCCTATCTATGGACGGAAGAAGAGGTCCAACGAGCTATTGACTACGTCATCGACGGCCAGGATGACGAGCCATTCCGCTGAGGGCGAGGGTAGATTGACGCGAGAGTTGCCCTCGCTCACGGTCGGGCTTCTGACACGATCTCGCTACAGAAACAATTCCTCAAGCGATTGCCTGACCGGTTGCACCGAAACCAATTTTCCGTTTGCCTTGCGCACTGCGGCGATTATCTGATCGACTTCCTTTTCGTCTGCAACTTCAATGCGCAAGCCGCTCGCGGTTGCCGTGACACTTGCCGCGCTGCCCAGTTGCTGATTCATCGTCGTCGCATCGACGCCGGTCACAATCACTTCGATCAGGGCGCTTTCGCGCGCGCGTAACTCATCGAGCGAGCCCGCGTGAGCCAAACGCCCACCTTTCAGGATCGCCACGTTGTCGCAAAGGACTTCGATGTCGGACAGGATGTGCGAGCACATGAACACCGTCTTGCCCTGCGCGCGCAAAGACGCGATCAGATCGCGCACTTCACGACGGCCGACGGGATCGAGACCGCTCATCGGCTCGTCAAGAAAGACAATCTCCGGATCGTTGACCAGGGCTTGCGCCATCCCGACGCGCTGCAACATGCCTTTTGAAAACTTGCGCAGTTGCTTGTCCCAACTCTTCTTCTCAAGATTCACGCGCGCCAGCAGTTCGTCGGTGCGTTGAGTGCGCGCGGCGCTGTCTTGTCCAAAGAGCTGCGCGCAATAGTTCAGAAACTCGCGCGCCGTCAGATAATCGTAGAAGTAAGGATTCTCGGGCAGGTAACCGATGCGCGCGTGCATCGCGGTGTCGCTGATGTCGCGGCCCAGAATGCGCGCCGTGCCGCCGGTCGGATAAATCAAGCGCATCAAGAGCTTCAGCGTCGTCGTCTTGCCGGCGCCGTTCGCGCCCAGAAAGCCAAAGACTTGCCCGCTCTCGACCGTGAGCGACAAACCGTCAAGCGCGCGCACTTTGCGCTTGCGCCAAAAGCCGACCTCGTAGTCCTTGGTCAGGTTGTTGATTTCAATTGCAAGCATCTTGTTCGCGATCAATTTGCCACAGAGACGCAGAGACACAGAGCAAAGTCAATCAAACAAGAAATGTGTTTGGATTTGTCGCTCACGATGTTTTGCTTCCTCGGTGTCTCTGCGCCTCTGTGGCTGGTCATCGTTTCGGAACTTTCGTGTTCTCGTCCAGATCGACGTCGCATCCTTCCTTGACCAGGCGATATGGTTTGGCTGAAGGATCGATCGGCGGGCCGCCGGTCACCTCCGACAGTCGCAATTTCGCAGTGCGCATGGCGGCGACCACGTCGTGCCACGATGAGGCGCAACGTCCCGATTGCGCTCGATAATCTACTAGGATGCGGCGAATGACGTCGCGCTCTTCGAGCGAATCAATCCGCATGATCTGTTTCGTCACCATCTCTTTCACGGCTTCGTCGTTCGATGCTTCGTAAAGATACCGGTACATCTCTCGCGCCGCATCGCGCGAGCCGCCTTCGGCTTTCATGCGCGCGGCGAGCGCTGCCATCCATGCGGGCGCGCCTGCGAGTTTTGCCCCGGCGGCGTACGTGTCGCTGGCTTGCGCAAAATCTTTTCGCTGCCAGTAGATGTACCCGAGGTGCTGGTACAAACGCCACGATGAGGGATTCGCCGCGATGCCGGAATTCAAAAGCGTGATCGCTTCCTCCTGATTCAGCTCCGGCAGGATGACGGCGCCATATTCGTAAGGCGCCATGAACTGCGGATCGAGCGTCGTGGTTACGCGCAGCAGCGACGGTAAGAGACGAAGATCGAGCGACGAGAGATCGTTTAGGTTGAACTGGCCGTCGTGCGCGTCTTCGTAATTGACTATCTTGCGCCCCACGTACTGCAACGAACGCATCCAGTACCAATCAGCAGCGAGGCCACTGAAAGCTAGCGTCAGGCGTTTGGCAGTTGGGCCATCGACGTACAGATGCTCTTGGCTGAATCGGGCGTTGGTGTCTTGCCGTCGATCGTCGATCCAATGTGCCATGAGCACGACGGCGGCGAGTCCGAACACGATCATCAAAAATGGAAGGGCGTCTTTCTTCATTTGAAATTGCGTCGATTGAAAACCAGCGTCGCCAACGCTAACAACACGACGATGTAAAAGATCGCGTAGGCTACGGACAACGCTGTTGCGCTCGCTTCCGGCAGGATGCCATGCGCCGCCGCGGTGATCGTGCTGTAGTTAGAGAGATTGGGCAGCAAGTAATAGAGCGCGCGAAACAGCCAACGCGCCGGCGCGCTACCGGCTGAGTTCGCGAGCGTCTTTAAGTCGGCGCTGAAATGGCCGATGACAAATACGAAAAATGTCAGCAAAGCCGAGAGCGCGGGCGATGAAAAGGTCGAGAAGAGCAAGGCCACGCTCGTGACGATCATCAACTCGACGAAGATCAAGAGAATCGCCGGCCAGATTTTGAATACCAAAGGATCCCAACCACGCCGCACATAGACGAGCGCGAGCGAAACTCCCGCGCCCATGATCATCACGTTTACCAGCAGCGTCAGACAAAGGCCGAGATACTTGCCCAGCAGAAACTGGCCGCGGCTGATTGGCTTAGAAAGGATCGCGTAAAGCGTGCGCCGCTCGATCTCTTTGTAAACCAGACCGACGCCAACAAAAATCGCGATGAACACTCCGAAGAGCAGCATCGCGCTCAATCCCAAATCGACGATGATCTTGGCGTCCTGGCCGGCAGACAATTCGCCGAGAAAGATCGCGCCGGCGATCAGCAGCAGGACAAACAGGACCAGGTTGTAAAGGACACGATCGCGTACCGCTTCGCGAAAAGCATTACGCGCAATGGCGAGTGTGCGCTGGATATTCAAACCGACGGAATTGCTGGATTCCGATCCGAGATCAGAAACGGCGCTACTGGTTTGCGTGCTCGCGTCTGGCTTCAATTGGCTTCTGCTCTGCGGCGCTGGCTGACGAACGAACCAAATATAAGAAGCGACGCGAGTAAAGTCCAACTAATTATGCTGACCACGCCCGAAAGTTTGGCGCGCGGAGGTTCGCGAAATTGAAGATTGACCGTCACGCGCCCGGGCGGCAGTGAGATCAAAAGCGCGCCATCGTTGTTGGGACGCGTAGTCAGAGCCTGGCCATTCGCCGTAGCTCTCCAATGCGGATAATAAAAAGTTGCGACGCGTGCTTCCATTGCGGGTCCGGATTCTACTTCGAAGGTTCGACTCAGATCGTTCCATTCGCCGATGCGAATCGTGCGCTCGCCCACATCAATTCGCGCTGGAATCGCGGCTGGCGGGATGCACTTTTCGTACGAAGCTTTGCCCTGTCCGGTCGCGCTGGCCCAGACGGGCAGCCATTGAATTATTCCTGGCGCTTCGTTCAGCGGCCTGAGCATTTGTTCGAACGTCGGCCGCGACAGGTAGGTAGCGCCGCGCACCGTCTGCGAAATGGAAAAGCTTGCGCCAATTAAGACGAGCCCGGCCATTGCGAGTGCGACCGCGCGGCGTGGATGTCGAAGACGCTCAAACCAAAACGGGATGCTCGCGGCCATCAGGATCGGCGCGATTGCCGACGTAACGGCGAGCCAGCGAAACGGATGCTGGGCCATGCGCAGAAAGGGAATCGCGGCCCACACCGGTTTGCTGAGTTGCGTACTCATCAGCAACGAAAATGTGACGAGCACAGCGACGGCCACCAGGGCTCGCTTGCCGGGGCCGGAAAACTTCTTCGCGAAGATTACGACGGTTGGCGTCAGCATCATGATCGTGGCAATCGCCAAAAGGCCCATCCACCAAATCGTTTCGCTCTTCTCTGGCGAAAATGACGAGAAAACGAAATTCCTGCGATAGTCGAGCAGCGGATCCGGATTCACGCCATCGGCAACGATCCATTTCATCTCGGCCACCATCGTCGTCCAATAAAACGCGCTTGCGGCCAGGCCCAGCCCGACCCCGGTAGCGAGTTGAAGGAGCCTGATTCTCAGATGCCCCTTCGGAATATTCATGAGCGCATAAATCAGCAGCGTCAGCGATCCAAATACTGCGAGGGGAAGATGGCTGAGGATTAGCAGCGCGTACGACGCGGCCAGTCCGACGAGATCGCGCGCGCGTCCCTGGTCGCAAAGGCGCTTTGTGAAAGCCAGCGCGAAGAGGAGCGCGGCGCCCGCGGCGAACTCGGCGAGTTGCGATGCCTGATAGACCTCGGCCAGGTGATACGGCATGAAGGCGTAAAAGACTGCGGCCCAGACCGCGATGCGACGCGGCACGTATGAACGCGCCCAGAAGTACGCGGCGAAACTTCCCAAGGCCGATAGGGAAGTGAGTACCAGAAGACTCGCGCTGTACCAATTCCCGGTCAACGTTCTTCCCGCAGCCAGCAGGTAATAAAGAGCCGGCGGATAGAACCGCACGACGGCATCGCCGTATCCGAAGTTCGGCGAAGCCAGCCAGCCGGGATGGATATCGCCGTTCTGGATCGCCTCGTAAAAGGGAAGCGCGAAGTGATAGTGATTCGCCAGATCGTTATTGTTGGGCACGCCCCAAATCACGACCGGCAACAGCGCCAGCACGCCGGCAAGTAACGCCAACGCTGGTGGAGCGAAACGCTTTATGGAATCCCTAGTCATGAATTATGGAGGAGAAGCAACTTGCGCGCGCGTCCTCGTGAACGTTGGCGAATAAGTGCGGGCGCTTTTGAAAGAAGAAGGGCGGCGATCAGGATCCAACCAATGGCGCTGAACAGTTCAGCCTTGTGAACCCGCGGCGGCTGCTGAAATTCCAGCGTGATGTCTGACGCGTTCGTCGGCACCGCGATCAGGATTGCACCATCTTCAGAAGGCCGCGTGGCCAGCGGTTGCCCGCCGGCAGTCGCAACCCAATCGGGGTAATAGAAAGTTCTGACACGCACTTCCGTCTGGGCACCTGCGGCGATCTGAAACTGACGACGTTCCGGTTCCCACGATTGCAGCGTGACCGATCGGGACCCAGCATCAACCTTAGGCCTCTTCAGATCCAGATGAAGGAGATCATGCGCGGCTACGGGCAGCCACATTTTGAAACTTGGCGCGCCGCGAACTTCGCCGGCCATGGAATCGAACCGCGAGCGATTCAGGTAGTCGCAGTCCTGGATGATCTGAGTGGCGACGAAGATCAGGGAAAGCGCGAAGGCCAACGCTACAGCGATATCTCTGGGTCGTACCCTGGCGCGAAACATTTCTTTCCACTGGGGAATGCTTGCGGCGACGAGCAAGCAGCCCGCCAGTGAAGGGATCGCAAGCCACCGCCACGGAAATTGAATTTCAGAAAGCTTCGGTACGACGGCCCACACCGGCCGGCTAAGCGCGGTGGCCATCAGGAATGTCGCGACGGACAAGATGAGCGCGGCCTTGAGTCCCCGGCCAGCAATGCGGTCTTTGAAGAACCGATAGGCCAGCACGAGGCCGGGCAGAAGGAATCCGATCAGCGCGAGCGCCAGGATGTTTGCATACCAGGTGTTTCGATTTGCCAGGGCGGCCGGCGAAAAAAGAAAGTTAACGCGGTAATCGTAATAGATGTTCGGCTCAGATGAACTGCCTTTGATCCATGGCAGCTCTGCCAGCATCGTCGTCCAAAAGAAAGCGCTCGCGGCCACGCCAAGACCGACGGCTGCCGCCAAACGGATCGTCGTTGAGAGTAAGTTCTTTCGTTCGATGCGCAGCACAGCATAGATTGCGAGCGAGATCGATCCAATCACCGTTAGCGGGAGATGCGTGAGGACGAGCAATGCATACGCAGCGCCGAGGCCGGCGACGTCACCGACTTTTCGGTCGCGGCAAATCCTTTCGGTGAAGGCAAACGCGAAGGGAAGAATCGCGCAGGCAGCGTACTCTGACAGCAGCGACGCTTGATAAAGTTCGTTGAGGTGGTACGGCGCGATTGTGTACAGCACGCCGGCCCACATCGCGATCTTTGGCGAACAAAAACTGCGCGCCCAAAAATATGTGCCAAGCCCACCGACGATCGAGAGCAAAGCGAACACCGCGATGCTGGCCGCGTACCAATTGCCGGTCAGCAACCGGCCGGCGGCGAGCAGATAGTACAAGCCCGGCGGATAGAAGCTGAATCTGGGGTCGCCAAAACCGTCGTTCGATTCCGCCAGCCACGCCGGATGCCAATGCCCGCTCTGAATTAATTCGTAAAACGGCTGCGCGAAGCGCAAGTGATTCGGCAAATCAGCGCCGTTCGGAATCCCAAAGATGATTATCGGCAGCAAGACAACAACTGCCGCGATTGCGACGATCAGAATGAAGCCTAGTTCGCGCGCGGGCTGAGTGCCTTCGCCCTGGGACGAGATGGATTGCGTCGAGAAGAACGTTTCGGATGATTGCGCGGATTTCATCTGGCGGGTTTGCTCAGTTCAGGATTGAACGACGACGCGTGAACAAGAGAATGCCGATCGCGAGCCAGCCAACGGCTGTTAGCAGCGCCGCGTAACGGACTCGGCTTGGTTCAAGGAATTCCAGAGTAATTGTCGCGGCTTTTTCGGGCAGAGTAATCAGCAACGCTCCATCTTTGTCCGGACTAGTCACCAGCCGCTGACCGTTCGCGATTGCCGCCCAGTGCGGATAGAAGAAGGTACGCACTCGGGCGACGTTCGAGTGACCCGCGCTCGCATGAAAGACGCGACGTTCAGGTTCCCAGGACTCGATGAAGAGTTTTCGATCTTCGGCTTCAACCTGGGTCGACATGCTTTGCAGTGGTTCGTGAACCCAGGCCGGCCACCATTGCGAGACGCCGCGCGAGCCGGGAATCTCGGCAAGCTTCTGATCGAATTGTTGCTGCGTGAGCCAGTAGGCTTCACGAATAATGTGTGAGGCAGAAAACGCGAACGCGACTGCGAACGTGCCGGCAGCAAGCACCACCAACGACCGGGTTCTTCCATGCGCGATTCGTCTCCAGAAGGGCAGCGACGCCGCCAATCCGATCGCACTGGCCATCGAAGTGATCGTGAGCCAGCGCCAGGGAAACTGCGTGTCTTGCAACGGATGAATCAGGTTCCAAACAGGTCTTGATAGCGGCGTGGCCATGAACATCGTCAGGAACAGCAGCGCGAACAGCGCGCTCAAGCCGCGAAGTTCGCCGCGGATGTTCTCTCGTCCTGAACGACGCAGCAGCACCAGTGCCGGCCAGAACATTGCCACGGTCGCCAGCAGCAGAATGTTCATCCACCAAACATTCAGATAGTCGGGCGAGAAAGTCGAAAGAACAAAATTGTCTCGATAGTTCAGTCCGGGTTCGGGATTAATGTTGTCCGCGCGAATCCACTTTAGTTCGAACAGCATCGTGGTCCAGTAAGACGCGCTGGCGGCCAACCCGATCGCCACCGAGAGCGCCAGACTCGCGAATGTTGCTAACCGTCTCTTCGCATCAGCACGAACGATCGCGTAGACGAACAGAGCTATTGACCCGATGACCGCTAACGGCAAGTGCGTGAGAATCAGGATCGCATACGCTCCTGCGAGTCCGGCGATGTCTCTCGGCCGGCGATGCTTGCAAACTCGTTCAGTGAATGCGAAGGCGAATGGCAGAACGGCCGCGCCTGCGAACTCAGCCAGCATGAAAGCCTGAAAGAATTGATTGAGGTGGTATGGTGCGATGGCGTAGAAAATCCCGGCCCACATCGCCGTTTCGCGGGGCATCAGCTCTTTCGCCCAAAAGTAAATCCCAATAGCGCCCGCAACTGAAACCAGCGTTGCTGTGAAGAGCGTCGCCGTATACCAATTTCCGCTGACGGCTTTCGCCAACGCCAGAAGGTAATAGAGCGCAGGTGGATAAAAGCGAAAACTGGCGTCGCCGTAACCACCGTTGGACTCAGCCAGCCAACCTGGCGCGAGATGTCCGGCGCGCAGCGAATCGTAGAACGGCAGGGCGAAGCGAAAATGATTCGAGAGGTCACGGCTCGAGGGCATGCCCCACCACAGCATCGGCGCCAGGATCGCCGCGCCTGCCAACACGAGCCAAAACACTCTCCGTGTCTCAGGTGAGACTGCGAAGGTGGAACTCTTTGTAGGCGGGAAAGTGGTCGCGGGCGAAATCACAACCTGAAACCTCATTTAAGAAAATGGCGGAGGCGGAGCTTTTACTCCGACCTCCGCAAATTGTGACATCGACAAACGAACTTCTTAGTTGCCGACAGGTGACATGGCCAGAATGGCAGCCTCGCTGGCGGGAGCCGTAAGGGTTGAATCTCCGCGCAAAACGCCGTCTTCGGTAATTCCGAATCTTCGGGTGCCCGTCTTTCCTATGCCGGATGTGGTTGTGGGAATCGCATAGGCCCAGAATTGATCGGGTGGACCGACCACCGGGTTTGACACGAAGTCGTAACCGCTCTTTGAGCCCGAGGCCAGGACACTATCAGTGAGGGTCTTATTACCGAGCGTGGCTAGATCGGTATAAGAGCCGTTACCGTAGGTGTAACGGTAAGATGCCTCACAAGAGCTGATTGTGCGTATTGAAGATTGTGCGGAAGCTTCGTTAGCGGCGCGCCGGGAGGCGAGCAGGTTGGGAATCGCAATTGATGCGATGATCCCGATGATCGTTACGACAATCAGTAGTTCGATCAGCGAGAAGCCTTTGTCCTTGTGTCTCTTCATGTCTTTCCCTCAGGAAAGTAAGAGTGTGGAGTCTCTCACGTGGTTAGTTACCTACTGGGTTAATGGCCTGCACCGCGGCCTCGCTGGCCGGAGCCGTGAGCGTGGTGTCGCCTCTTAGCACCCCGTCCTCGCTGATCGCGAAGCGACGCGTGCCCGTTTGGCCAACGCCGGAAGTGGTGGCCGGTAAAGCATAGCCCCAAAACTGCGCGGGCGGTCCTGCTACGGTGTTCAAGGTGAAGAGGTATCCGCTCTTCGCGGTTACGTCCGCTTGTCCGAGAACGCTGTCAACAAGATTCTGGCCCATCAAATTGGCCAGCGTGCCATAAGCACCAGCGCCGGCGGTGTTCAGGTAAGTCGCCTCAGCGCTGCTGATGGTTCGCAGCGACTGTTGTGCCGAACCTTCGTTCGCAGCGCGCCGGGAAGCAAGCAAGTTGGGAATTGCGATCGCGGCGATGATGCCGATGATCGCCACGACGATCAGTAACTCAATTAACGAAAAGCCCTTGTTGTTTTTTTCGACCATTGTTGCTCTCCTTGAAGATGGTGTTTGTTCAACTCAAGGATCCTTTGCAGCGCTTCTTGACGAACGCTGTCGGGGCCGATGTTCTCAAGCGATGAACCGTGTCTCTCGTGAGAGGTTCGCGTTTGAAAAAGTGAGGGCAGGGGTAAACAGACCCTGCCCTCGTGAGAAACTTAACAGTAGTTGGCAGGTCTTAGTTGCCGACCGGGTTAATAGCCTGGACTGCGGCTTCGCTAGCCGGAGCCGTCAGGGTCGTGTCGCCTCTCAGCACGCCATCCTCGCTGATCGCGAAGCGGCGAGTACCGGTCATGCCAACGCCCGAAGTCGTGGCTGGCAGCGCGTAGGCCCAGAACTGAGCCGGCGGACCCGCAACCACGTTCATCGTGAAGTAATAACCGCTCTTGGCGGAGGCAGCGGCGGTCGCCTGACCAAGGACGCTGTCAACCAAACTCTGACCCATCAACTGGGCCATCGTGCCGAAAGCGCCGTTGCCGGCCGTCGACTGATAGGTAGCCTCAGCACTGCTCATCGTACGCAGTGACTGTTGGGCTGAACCTTCGTTCGCCGCGCGCCGCGAAGCGAGAAGATTGGGGATCGCGATGGCGGCGATGATGCCGATAATCGCAACGACGATAAGCAACTCGATCAGCGAGAAGCCTTTCTGGTTTTTGTTCATCATGTCTGTCATTTGCTCCTTAAAGAGATAAGCTGGTTGTTTTTGCCTTCGCGCCACCGGCTTTGTCTCATCGAACAACCGCAGCGCGCGATTTGTCGCTGCGACTATCATCAAGCCTCGTGCCAAAGCGATTGATCGATCGAAGAGTTGGAAAACGGGAGTGTTTTGTCAGAGAAGGCTTCGAGCTTCAAGAACTGGAAGTGACCAGGCTGGGTTCCTGACAATTTCTGTCAGCAAGCGGGTGACGGTTTTAGGCAGAAACCCGACCGTGAGGAAGGGTGCGTTCTTCGTCGCAGGCCGCTATGCGGCACCCTCCCTCACGGTCGGGTTTCTGCATCGTCACCGCTCGCCGGCGCGAGCCGCCTGTTCAGCATCGTTCACTGAATCGGGAATGTCTTCGGCGCGACGGCGCGGATAGGAATCGCCCGAGCGGCGACGAGGGATCGCCTCTGCGCGACGCTCGTCGCGCATCTGGGCCGTCAGTCCGCGAATGCCGTGCTTGTCCAGCAGGTGGCGCAGTGATCGTACCGTCATCTTCAAAAGCTCAGCCGCGTTGGTTTGATTTCCTTCGGTGCGGCGCAATGCTTCAAGGACGTAGGTTTTTTCGAGCTGGTCGAGATGCGCCGTCAGGTGAAGTCCGTCCGTTGGCAGCTCAAGCTCGGAACTAATTCTTGCGGCGCTGTAGTTGGTAACTTGCGTCGGCAGACGTTCCGGTTGGATCGCGTGGGTTGTCTCCAGCGCCACGGCGCGCTCGATGGTGTGTTCCAGTTCGCGCACGTTGCCGGGCCACGAATAAGCTTCCAGCAGGCGCATGGCTCCGTCGCTAATCGAGATTGAACGATTCGCTTGCGCACAAAACTTCTGAATGAAGTGCTCGGTAAGTTCCGAGATGTCCGCACCGCGCTCACGCAATGCCGGCAGTTCGATCGGAATTACCGAGATGCGATAAAAGAGGTCTTCGCGGAACGTTCCTTCTTTGACCAGCGCCGAGAGATCGCGATTCGTGGCGGCGATGACGCGTGTGTTGATGAGCGTCTCTTCATGCGCGCCGACGGGGCGCACCTTGCGTTCCTGCAGGACGCGCAGCAGCTTAACCTGCATCGCCGGCGACATTTCACCAATCTCGTCGAGAAAGATCGTGCCCTGCTCAGCGGCCTGGAACAACCCCTTGCGGTTGGCCGTCGCACCCGTGAACGAGCCTTTGATATAGCCGAACAGTTCCGATTCCAATAACGTCTCGGTGAAGGCGCCGCAGTTGATAGAAACGAAAGGTTTTTGCGCGCGCGGGCTGAGGTCGTGAATCGCACGCGCTACCAGTTCCTTGCCGGTGCCTGATTCGCCCGTGATCAAGACTGTCGATTGAACCTGAGCTACGGTTTCGATCATTTGAAAGACCGCCAGCATCCGATCTGACTGGCCGATGATGTTGCTTAGTTGGCCGCGGGCCCGTTGGCCCTTGATGAGCGCCTGGTTTTCATCCAGCAGCGTTTGCTTTTCCTTGACCAGCGAAATCTTGGCAAGGGCTCGGGCCACGATCTCTTTCAAGTGATCGTTGTCGAAAGGCTTCTGAATGAAATCGAATGCTCCGAGCAGGAAAGCCTCGCGCGCCGTGTCGACGTTCGCGAAAGCCGTCATCATGATGAACTCAACGTCTGGTTGCAGTTCGCGCGCCGCCCGCAGTAGATCGATGCCGCCCATGTCGGGCATCTTCACATCAGAGATAACCACGTCGGCAGGCTGCGCGCGCAGCGCAGCCATCGCGGCCCGACCGTTTTCGGCGACGCGCACGGCGTGACCTTCATGCTGAAACAGATGCGTCAGGAATTGACGCATGCTCAGTTCATCATCTACTACGAGAATGTTGGGCATGGCTTAGCTTGCCGTCGGCAACTCAACCGTAATCGTCGTTCCTTCTCCCAATCGGCTGCGTACATTGATTGTACCATTATGATCGCGAATGATCTGATAGACAATTGAAAGCCCAAGACCGGTCCCGCCCGTCGTTGAAGAGAATGGCTCGAACAGACGCTCTACTTGTTCCGGCGCCATGCCGCAACCGTTATCGATAAAAGAAATTCGCAGGCGGTCGGGCTCGGGACGGGTTAGGGAAATTCGAAAAGTGCCGCCGTCCGGCATTGCCCGCAAAGCGTTGCGCGCGACGTTCCAGCAAACTTGCTTCAGTTGTTCCGGGTCGCCTTTCGCAAACACAGACTGCTCAGGCAGTTCGTCTTCTAACGTGTGGGTATCGCTCAACTCCGCGCTGTTGCGCAAGAGCTTGAACGTTTCGCGTATTAGAGCGCACACGTCGACGTTGTTCAATTGCGCCGGCCGCGGGCGCGCATAATTCAGGTAATCCGCAACGATGTTATTCAGCCGGTCGGATTCGCGCAGGATGATGTCCATCAACTGTGCCTGCTCCGAATCGCCATCCATCTCTCCGCGCAACATCTGGATCGAGCCGCGCATCGCCGCCAGGGGATTTCTGATCTCATGGGCAATCGAAGCCGCCAGACGCCCCACCGCGGCCAGACGATCCTGGCGCCGCGACGTTTCTTCCATCGCGCGCACGTCCGTTAGATCCTGAAAGGTGATCACCATGCCGCTGGTTTCGCCCGACTCAGCGAACAGCGGAAAAATACTGAAGCCCAATCGCAGCACCAGACCGTCAGGCGCCAGACTGTCGGCTTCAAAGCGCGGACTGGCTCGGCCGGCGGCGGCTGCGCGCATCGAGTCGGGAATGCGCTGCGCCATGTCGCCGAAAAAAATCGAGGCGTTCTGGCCGCGTACGTCCGCCGCGCGATAGCCGGTGATCTCTTCGGCGGCGGCATTGAACGTGTAGATATTCCCCTGAAGGTCGGTCGTGATTACTCCGGAACGGATTGATTCGACGATGCGCTCGTGCAGCGCGCGTAGACTGGCAAGCGTCTGCGTCGTCGCCGCCAGTTGCACGTCAGAGCGAGATTGCCGTTCGGCAAGTTTCGCGGCAAGCAGTCCCACTACGAGAAATGAAACGTCTGAGAGTCCAAGCGACTGAATGGTGTTTGCGATCGAATCTTCTGCATTGACGGCGGCGAACGGGCCAATCCCGTTGATGGCCAGCAACGCGCACGTATTAAAAGCGGCGACGCTCCCCACTGAAGTAATCATCGCGCCGCGCGGTCCGATGAACAGGCTGGCAACAGAAATGACCACGATATAGAGCGCCGCATAGGGAGAATGCACGTTGCCCGTCGCCCACACCAACCATGTGACCAGAAAGACGTCGACGAAAAATTGTATCCGCGCTTGAGTGAGACAATCTTTCCACAGCAGATGGGCGGCGCCGTAAATCAAAGTAAGCGCGGCCACTGTCAGAAGAATCGGCGCGACGATGTTGAGTGAGTTGATTAGGCTGGGACCCGGCGCACTGCGCTTCCAGAGGACACTGATAAGCAGCAACAGAACCACCGCGCCCGCACGGCCCGAAATCAGCCACCACAACCGCGCGCCGAGGCTCACTTGCGAATGTTTGCCGGAATCATTCGCCATGGAGAAAGCGTACCACAACTCTTGGTTTCATTGACGCTGCCCTACGCAAGACAGACGAGGGCGACCCGGAACTGATTCACTTTCGAGAGGGAGTGTGTAGAATGTCGCCATGCTCGTGGTTGACTCTCACCTGCCCGGCCCAATTCACTGGAAACGTTCCGGCGCCCACGGCGACGATCTGGCTTCGGACTGTCAATCTAAGAAGCCCGCGAGTGGCGGAATTTGGCTTGAAATAGACGTTTAAGACTTTGTATCTCAATGTACATTCTGGCTCGCTTCATGATCGTTACGCTGCTTGCGGTTGGGTTGTATCTGCCCAACGGCTTCGGGCAGCAACCAGGGACGGTCAACATTCGACCGCGCATGACCACCGCCCAGCCCGGCCTCCCCAATGTTCGGGTGACCGTCGATCGCAATCGCGTCCCGCTAGGCGATGAAGTGACGTTTACTATAGTTTCCCCAGGCATCGCCGGTGATCCGCGGTTCACGGTCACGATCGATTTTGGCGATCCTTCGCCGCCACAGAAGATGGGCCGAGTGCCAGTCCGTCACTTATATCTCGATCCCGGAACTTACACTTATAAGGTCAAAATCGAGCGGCCGCCGCTCCCCAGCGTGAAACTGATCGCCAATCCAACCACGGTGGCGACGAACAGTCCGGTGAATTTTGCGGCGCAGCTCTCTGGCAATTATCCAAACATTCAATACCGGTTTGTGTTTGCGGATGGATCGCAAACGAAATGGCAGGATGCATCGCAGACTTCGCACCCGTATGCGGCGGCGGGAAGATATTCGGCCTTTGTCGATATCGGTGAAAGCAGCGGGGGATTGACGACGCAGTTCGGCGGCAGCCCGCGACAAGCGATTCAGGTGACGAATCCACCTCCGCGTACGAATACCAATACGAATCTGCCTCCGCGTGGGAATACGAATGCGAATCTGCCTCCGCGTGGGAACACCAATACGAATCTGCCTCCGCGTGGAAATACGAATACGAATCTGCCTCCGCGTGGGAATACGCATACGAATCTGCCTTCGCGTGGGAATACGAATGCGAATCTGCCTCCGCGCGGGAATACGAATGCGAATCTGCCTCCGCGCGGGAATACCAATACGACTACGCCTGCGAATACCAATAACAATACGACCACGACCACGACTACCAATACGCCTCCTTCCCCTCCATGCGTGGGTGAAGGCTGCGACGGATCTTGGCCTTGGTGGATCCTTCTCCTGCTGGCGCTGCTGCTGATTCTTCTGGCGTACCAGGCCGCAACAGTTTTCCTTTTGCCGCGTCCGCAATTAGTGCCGAATCTCGATCCTGGAAAATCACGCGTGGCGCCGGGGAAACCTCTGTCGATCGGCTTCCAACTGGCGCTCGATCCGAATGTGACAGGCGGTGAGTACGGCCTTGAGACGGGGGGAAAGGGCTTGATCAAATCTGAAAGGGGAAGTGATGGCTGACGAATTGAAAGCAGAAACATTGGCCCGCGAAGCAACAGCCGAGGTCGCGGATGACGAGGTGACAATCAAAGCTGTCGCCGCAGACACTTCGGCCGATGCCGCGCCAACCGTTCGCGAGATTTTTGCGCTGCCGGAAAAGGACACTGACCCATCCGACGATCGATGGAAAGAATTTAGAGAGCGGATCAGCAAAGAAGTTAAGGGTATCAAGTGGACCGCGGCCATGCCTGATTTGGCTGAAAAGGTCTGCGAACTTTTGGACATCAAGCTCCCAAACATTCTGGTCGCCGCCTGGAAAAAAGCTAAGGAGCTGCAGACGGTGCTCGAAAAATCAAAGGCGACGCCGGACGAGGTTGTGTACCTCGAACTCGCCGAGCACACCATCAACAGCGATCACAAACCGTCGCTGGACGTGAGAATCAAGGGCGCGACCATTAAGAAGATCGAGCTGGGCGTCCAGCTTGGCTTCAAGCTCCGAGGCTTTGTGTTGAAGGTGCAGAACGGCAGCATCATTGAAATGCAAACAGGTCAGTGCGAAGTCAAAGGAACAATCAAGTACGGCACGCTCATGATCGCGGAAAAAAAACTCGAGCCCATCAAATTGCCTCTCTCGATCCCGATTCCGGCCGCAATCCAAACTTTGACATCTCCGAAACTCAACGCGCCGGAGAAATTGGAAAAGGCAAACGCGGCGACCGCCGGTGTCAAAGCCCCGGCCAGCGACGTCGAGCGAATCGAACTGTAGTTCCTCTCTGTGTCGGTTTACTCTGCAGTTACTTTCGAGACTTTAGGGCTGTGGTAATGGCCTGCTCAGCCAGCGGCGCCATCACTTCGTAACCCTTCTGATTCGGATGTAAGCCGTCTTCGCTCAACTCATCTCTCAGAAATCCTTTGTCGTCCGTCATTGCCGAAAAGTAGTCGAGATAAATTCCGCCATGAACGGCGGCATATTTTTTCATCCATTCGTTTAGCGCTTTGATCTGTTCAGGCGGCCGCTGTTTTGTGCGAATGATTGGTTGACCGTCCCTGGTCTTTTCGTAATCGCTGATCGGGAGTAGGGACGCGAGCACTACGCGGATTCCGTTGGCATGCGCCAAGTCAAACATCGACACGAGATTGTCTTCGATCATTTCCAGAGTCATCGGCCCCGTGTTGCCGGCGATGTCGTTTGTCCCGGCGATAATCACGACCACCCGCGGCCGCAACGCGATCACATCGGGCCGAAAGCGAACCAGCATCTGCGGCGTCGTTTGTCCGCTGATGCCGCGATCGAGGTAAGGCTTGCCGGGAAAGAAGCCGCCGTATTTTGGGTTCTGCCACGAGTCGGTGATCGAGTCGCCCATAAAGACGACCCGGGCCTCGGCTTTACCCGGAGTTGTGGTCTTTGTGTTGGCTTCGCGGTAGCGCGCCAGCGCAGGCCAATCTCTAAGTCGCGCATCGGACCTCGCGGCTAGCACTTTGATGTCGGCGCAAGGGTCGATTGGGCTGGGTGACGGCGTCGTTTGCGCCGAAACCATCGTGGCCCAGACGAGCAAGGTGAGACTGAGAAGAAAGAATCTGAACATGTGGTTGCCTTTCATGAAGGATGTGGCTTATCCCTGTGCCGCGATCACCGCATTGCGCAGCGTGCCGAGCTTCTCAACCGTAACTTCATAAACATCCCCGGCCTTCAGCAGCACCGGAGGCTTGCGAAAGATGCCCACGCCGTCGGGCGTGCCGGTCGCAATGACATCCCCAGGCTCGAGCGTGATCCCCTGCGAAATGTAAGAAATCAGATAAGCAACTTTGAAGATCATCTTGGCGGTGTTCGATGACTGCATGACCTCACCATTCAAGCGCCCTTCGATCTTCAGCGCCTGAACGTCGGCAATTTCGTCGCGCGTGGTGATGAAAGGACCAAGCGGTGCGAAAGTGTCGAGACCCTTACCGCGAGTCCACTGGCCATCCCCATATTGCAGATCGCGCGCGCTGACATCGTTCATGAGCGTGTAACCAAAAACATAATCGAGCGCGGCGGCCTCGCTCACTCGCGTCGCGGTGCGCCCCATTACCACCGCGAGTTCGGCTTCGTAATCGACTTGATTGCTGATTGTTGGCAGCACAATCGGCTCGTTGTGGGCGCTGAGCGAGTTCGGAAGCTTGTTGAAAATCAGTGGCGCTTTGGGCGGCTCAGCGCCGCCTTCAATCGCGTGGTCAACGTAGTTGCGACCGATGGCCACGATCTTGCCGGGATAGACGGCGGGCAGGAAATCGATCGAATCAAGCTGGAACGCTATGGTTGCGCCTCTGCCTGAGCCGGTTTGAACATCAATTAGGAGGCCTTCGATATCGCGAACGGCTGACTCGCCGCGATCAATAACATCCTGAGTCCTTGTTGCCTTAAGCAACCAGCTTGGGGGTCCTCCACCAGTCTCTTTGAGTGCCCGAGCCAGGTCCGCGACGTCGCAAACCACATCGCCGACTAATACGCCAAGTCTTTGCTCAGCCGATTCACCTGTTTTGAACTGGACCAGTTTCATCTGTTTTCGCTCCTGAAGAATTGATTCATGACCTGGCGGTCTCCAAACGCCGCCGCTGAAACTCATCGAACGTAACTGCGAGTACGATCACTGCTCCGATCACAATCTGTTGCGTGAACGATGAAATGCCGAGGAGGTTTGCTCCGTTCGCCAGCACGCCCATAATCAACGCGCCGATGATCGTTCCGATTACGGTGCCCTGTCCGCCGCTGAGCGAGCCGCCGCCGATTACCACCGCGGCGATCACGCGCAGCTCGTAACCTTCGCCGGCGGTCGGTTGTCCCGTCACCAGACGCGCGGATTCAATCGCCCCAGCGAGTCCGGCCAGCGCGCCCAGGATCAAATAGAAAATAATTTGATAGCGCGCGACGCGCACGCCCGCGTAACGCGCGGCCTCGACATTGCTGCCGATGGCATAGCAATAACGACCCAGACGCGTGCGCGACAAAAGAAAATGAATTGCCAGCGCGACCGTCACCACGATCAAGAGCGGCACCGGGATTAGACGTAAGATATTTCCTTCCGCGAGGTAACCATATGTTGTTGGTAATCCAACTACGGCTTTGCCGTCGGTAACCAGCAAAGCAATTCCGCGATAGATGCCCATCGCTCCAAGCGTGACAATGAAAGGCGGGATCCTCAGCGTGGTGATCGCGGCGCCATTCACTACGCCACAGGCGGCCCCGGCAGCCATGCTCGCTGCGACTCCCACAATCGTTGGTGCGCCGCCAGCCAGGGCAAATGCTCCGGTGATCCCAGCGAGGGCCATCACCGATCCGACGGAAAGATCGATTCCACCGGACACCATCACCATGGTCATGCCCATCGCCATGATCGTGATCACAGCCGTTTGGCGCGCGACGCTGCCCAGATTTCCTGTCGAAAGAAACTTTGGCTGAAGCACCGCGATGATCACGCATAGTGCAATCAAGCTGGCGAAGGGAATTAGTCTTTTGATCCAGTCTGACATAAGAACGTGGTTTCAAGTTTCAGGTTTCAAGTTTCAGGTTTGGGCTGCGGAAACAGCGCATTCAAGTTCAACGCATGGCGCCGTCCCTAACTTGAAACCTGAAACTTGAAACCTGAGACTCTTCTTCATCAACTGCAGCGTGGCGCAGAATTTCTTCTTGCGTAGTCTTTCGCGCATCGAGTTCGGCGACCAGACGACCGCGACGCATCACCAGGATTCGATCCGCCATGCCCAGCAACTCAGGCAAATCTGAAGAAACCATAACCACTGCGGCGCCGGCTTTGGCCAGTTGATTGATCACGCGATAGATTTCCGATCGCGCCGATACATCCACGCCGCGCGTGGGTTCGTCGAGCAAAAACACCCTTGAGCCCGCAAAGAGCCACCGCGCCAACAGGACCTTCTGTTGATTGCCACCGCTCATCCGCGCGACGGTCTTGTCAGGGTCGGGTGGACGGATGTGAAGCTTTTCGATCTGCTCTTGCGCGGCTACTTTCTCTCGCTTGGCATCGATCCACAAACCCCGCGCCAAGGATCGTAGGTTTGCGAGCGTAAGATTTCTTGTCACCGACTGATTCAGACACAAACCCGTGCGCTGGCGATCTTCCGTGAGCAGACCCAGCCCGCGGGTGACCGAAGTTTCCGGTTGCGCCTTGTGAACTCGCGCGCCATTCAAATGGATCTCGCCGGCGTCTGCCGGGTAAGCACCAAAGATTGTTTCCACAAGTTCAGTGCGTCCGGCGCCTGCGAGTCCGGCGATGCCAATCACTTCACCGCTGCGCACTTCAAAAGTCACATCGCTGAATTTGCCCTCGCGCGCGAGATTCGCGACGCGCAGCCGGACTTCACCCTTCGCTGCGGCGCGCAGGGGAAAAATCTCTTTCAATTCGCGTCCGGCCATGTGTCGAATGATTTCGGTGCGCGAAATTTCTCCCCAAACACCTGCATAGACCGCCCGTCCGTCGCGCAGAACCGTCAGGCGATCGGCAATGAAATCGAGTTCTTCCAACCGATGCGAGATATATATGATGGCGAGCCCGCGGTTCTTCAATTCACGAATAAGGCGGAAAAGGTCCGCGACTTCATGAGCGGTAAGCGAGGAGGTTGGCTCGTCCATTACCAGAACGCGTTTTGCTTCGACCGTCGCCCGGGTAATCTCGACTAGTTGACGATCGGCAGCGCTCAGACGCTTAACCAGCGTACGCGCGTCGATCTTGAACCCGTATTTCTTCAGCATGCCGGTGGCGCGCTCATTCATCTCGCGCCGATTCACAATGCCAAGCGGCGCAAAGCTGAGCGGCTCGCGTCCGAGAAAGATATTCTCGGCCACGGTTAGTTCAGGCGCCAGAGACAGCTCCTGATAAATCATCGCGATGCCGCTCGCGAGCGCGTCCGAAGGGCGGGCGAAAGAAACTTTCCGGCCGTCGATCAGAATCTTGCCGGTGTCTGGGTGATACACGCCGGCGAGGATCTTCATCAGGGTGGATTTGCCCGCACCGTTTTCGCCAACGAGCGCGTGCACTTCGCCCGCGCGCGCCGACAGATTCACGTCGACCAGCACCGCGTTTCCCGCAAATGATTTATTGATGCCGCGCATTTCCAGCGCGGACTCTTGCGTAGCCATTTTCAAATGTCCGACAAACTTCAGTTTGTCGCTTTCTTCGTTTCCATTCGAGTTGCGCTTGAAGATCGTCAACGACAAACTGAAGTTTATCGGACATCAAACTCTATCGACCAACTCGCTCCGACAGTAATTCCAACCGCCATTCTCGCCACTCTCTTGCTAGTCCCGCTTTGACGGGATTATTGAGCACATACTTAATCGTTTGGTAGAAGTTACTTGCGCGCACCACCCGATCAAAACTTTCGTGCTCCCAAAATTGCCCGGTGCGCGACAATATGCGATTGCACTCTCTGGAGCTGCCACCCTTTAGCGATTGCATGATCCGCGAGAGGCTTGGGTGTTCACTGGTGAAGATTGGACGACCATCATCATCAAGACTCTCCCGCAATTCCCTCTGCGACAGAATTGGTTTGAAAACTGCATGAACGTGGTTGGACATTACACAGTGGGCATCGAGCCTATAGGCATCGCCATTGAGCTTTTGTAGGCTAACCGCGACGGCCTCTGCTACCCGTTCATCTTTCATCCACATCGGACCGTTGTTCGCCTTGTGCATGAAGTCTTCGAACTTGACGAACCAGTCGCGGTTGAAATTCTCAACCTGCTCAAGCCATCTCTTTGATTCTGGAGTGTCTCTTTTTCGCGCCTCATTACTAACAATGCTGAGTTGACCGGCAAGCCACTCTTTCTTTGCCTTGTATTCACGAACCGTAGCCCTTGGTATTGAGCCAGCCAGCCGATAAGTTACAAAAAGAATGGAATCAGGCGGATGGATGTGCGGTCGATGACGCTCGCTGAATTGTTTGTAATCCAGATTACCCATTCAGTGTCCGACAAACTTCAGTTTGTCGTCTTCCCGGTTCCATTCGAGTTGAGACTAAGAGTTGCATCGACAAACTAAAGTTTGTCGGACATTGTCTCTACGGAGACTTGAGCAACTCTCTCATCCGTGGCGTGTCGAGATTCTCTTTCGTTAGCAATGCCACGCCGGTATCGATTATGCGCGGCGGTGTCTGGCCATTCAGCTTTGCCACGATCGCTTTGACGGATTCGTAGCCGATCTTGAACGGATTTTGCAGCACCAGCGAATCGATCGCTCCGGCTTTGAGATCGTCTATCAGATTGGGACTTGAGTCGAAGCCGACCAGAATCACTTTACCGGCCAGACCTTTTTGTTTCAGCGCCTGCACGACGCCGACCGTCGATGATTCGTTCGAGGCAAAGAAACCATTCAGCTCGGGATGTGCCGTCAGCATGTCGGTCGCGCGATCGAGCGAACGAGCGCGGTCGCCATCACCATACTGGAAGGCGACGATCTCGATGCCCGGATACTTTTGCTTGATGGTGTCCCGAAAGCCCTGCTCACGCTGCTCGGTCGAAGCGGACCCGGCTTTGACTGCCAGAATTGCAATTTTGCCCTTGCCGCCGAGTTTGGCTGCGAGCCTTTCGGCGGCGACAGCGCCGCCCTGCAGATTATTCGTAGCCACGTAGGAAACGTAATTCTCGGTGCCGATGCCTGAATCAAAAATCGCAACCGGAATGCCTTCGCGTTGGGCCCGCTCTACAATCGGAACCATTGCATCCTTGTGAATCGGCGCGAGCGCGATCCCGTCGACGCGGCGATTGATTGCGTCTTCGACGATGTTGATTTGCTCGGCAGCTTCATTTTCGTGCTCCGGTCCTTTCCACATGAGCTCGACTTCCAGTTCCTTCGCGGCCGTCGCAGCGCCGGCATGAACGCTCTGCCAGAAAAAGTGCGAAGTCCCTTTGGGAATGACGGCGATCACACGCTTGCCGTTGGTGCTCTGACGACGACAGGCGGGCGCTAGGAAAAGTGAGGCCGCGATCATGATTGCGAAGGCTACGGTTAGTTTGGTTTTCATTTGTCCTCCGTCCGACGACGCGCCGGCGAGCTGCCGTGGAATGATGATTCGCTCGTCAGCTTTGGGTGGACGAATCTTACCGTCATCGATAACTTTCCGCCAGACCTGCGTTGTGCCGGGCAGCGGCCATCGCAACCACCGAGGGGCATCGATGCCTACTCTTGGCACAGAAGGTGCCGATGGTGTTAGACCTTGCCCCACAGGCGGCAAGGTGATGCGTTGTGCAGCGGTTTTTCCAGGCACCGGTCCAATGTGCCGCGGCGAATTGCCCCGACTCTAAGGCGTAGCAGGACCGCCTCGTTCTTCATAAAGAACCCTTCGAATCAAGGGCGCGCTCGAGGAGCGGCTCACATCAGCGATGAATACACACACTGAACTCCGCCCGTCCAAACTGCCGTCGGTCGGATCCGCGTCGCTTGCCAACGCCCCAGGAGGGCTGGCTATCGTCGCGTGGCATACGCGGAACAAGACCCTCGTCCCGTGCGACTGAGGTTTATGACGAAAGCAGGTCAAGGAAAGGTCATGCGCGATCAAGCGACTATTCTGTTGTCCGCCGGTTGAAAATGATGAAAAAATTGATCTCATTCCTTCATAGTGATTCTCACTTGGGCGCAATGTTAGGGCTGTCGTTTGGGCTGCTCATTGCACTTCTGCTCTCAGTTGGCTGGCTGGGGCTTTACGAGCGGCGCCATGTAGATGCGGATCTCAAGAACATTCAAAGCCAGTCGGACCAGGTGCGGTTATCGGAAGAGGCCTTAGCTTACTCAAACCTCAATAACCGAATCACGATGCAGATCTTTCTCATCAACGACCAAACGGAGATTCAGTCGTTATTGACTCGCCGAGCGGAAAACAGCCAAAAGATTTCCAACCTGATAGATCAGCTCGACAGCATCATTGACTCACCAGACGAAAAGCTACTGGTTGCCGCCATCCATGAGAAGCGGACGCCGTATCTGGAAAGCTACAAGCGCGCATTACAATTGCTGGTTGTCGAACACAAGCAAGCCGAAGCAAGGGCGGCGATGGTGGGGGAGGCGCTGCCCCGGCTGCTGGAGTATCACAACGCGGTTAGTGCTTTCGTCAAGTACCAGGACAAGGAAACGAAGCACGTGCTGGATGAAAGTGCTGCCCGCACTACTACGGCCCGCCACGACGCGATTTTACTAATTTCGCTCACCGTTCTTCTCGCGGCCGGAATTGCAATCTTCGTCACCCGAAGCACTACCTGGCAGGTGAATAAGATCAAGCGGGCCGAAGCGGCTCTGCGTCAAGCTCATGACGAATTGGAAGAGAGAGTCCGCGAACGCACCGCAGAACTTGCTAACGCCAACGATGCATTAGGTGCTGAGATTTCAGAACGTAAGCGGACCGAGGCCAAGATCCTCGGTGAGCAGTTATTTTCTGAAGCCATCGTTAACAGTCTGCCAGGTATCTTTTACCTGATCGATCAGGGTGGAAAATTTACGCGGTGGAACAAGAACTTCGAGCAGGTCACTGGCTACTCTGTTGCGGAGATCGCCACCCTCAGCCCGCTTGACCTCTTTGTCGGCGAGGAGAAAGAGTTAATCGCCCAAAGGATTCAGGAGGTTTTTGCCAGTGGCGCCACAGACGTCGAAGCGTATTTAGTTTCCAGAAGTGGCCAACGCACGCCTTACTATTTGACCGGTGCGCGGGTCGACTCAAATGGCCAGCCCTGCCTCATCGGCCTGGGCCTGGATATCACCGAGCGCAAGCGGGCCGAGGCAGCCCTGGGCGAGAGCGAAGAACGCTATCGCGATCTATTTGAAAACGCCAATGACATTATCTACACCCACGACCTCGAGGGTAATTACACCTCAGTTAATAAGGCGTCCGAAACGATCACCGGCTACACCAACGAGGAGTCCCTCAAGATGGACGTCTCTCAGGTAATCGCGCCTGAGTATCTGACCATGGCCAGGAATATGGTGGCGCTCAAGGCCGCCAACATGGCGCCGTCCGTTTATGAACTCGAGATGATCCACAAAGACGGTCATCGAGTGGAGCTCGAGATTAACTCTCGTCTCACTTATGAGGACGGAAAACCAACCGGAGTGCAGGGCATTGCTCGCGACATCACCGAGCGCAAGCGGGCCGAAGCCGACATCCGGGCGTTGCAGGAGTTTCAGGCAGCCGTCCTCTCGGGCGTGGAGCATGGAATCCACGGCATTGATAGAGCGGGAAACTTCGTCTTCGAGAACCCAGCCGCTGCGAGGATGCTCGGCTGGGAGGCGAACGAATTGATAGGCAAGCCGTCGCACGTGACGATGCATCACCATCGCACCGACGGCAGCAGTTATCGGGCCGAAGACTGTAACATCTACGCCACCCTCCACGACGGCCAGCCACGCCACATCATCGATGAAGTGTTCTGGCGACAAGACGGGACATCATTTCCGGTCGAATACAGCGTCGCCCCGATGCACAGCGCTTCCGGCGAGGTTACCGGCACCGTCGTAGTTTTCGATGACATCAGCGAACGTAAGCGGGCGGAATTAGAACGGCAGGTCATCTTTGAAATAGTCGGGGGAGTTATCGCGACGGCTAGTCTGGATGAGTTGTTTAATCTCGTTCACGTCTCAATCGGCAAACTTCTTTCGGCGGAGAATTGCTTCGTTGCGCTTTACGATAAGACATCCGACCTTCTCCACATCCCTTTCTGTAAAGACGAGTTTGATCCGGTCGCTGCACCCCAAAAACTTGGCAGGGGGCTTACCGCTTTTGTTTTGCGCAACGGGCGTCCGATGCTTCTGACTCCTGAACTCATTCAAGAATTAGTGTCAAAGGGCGAAATCGAATTGGTAGGAACGCTTCCGGCGGCTTGGCTAGGTGTACCGCTGCGAACATCGACCGACATTATTGGTGTGCTTGTCGTCCAACACTATGAAAACAAAGATGCCTACAGCCAGCGCGACCTTGAGTTCCTCTCTGCCGTCGGAGATCAGATCGCCCTGGCTATTGAACGCAGGCGTGCCGAGGAAGCGCTCAGAGAGAGTGAGGCCAAGTTCAAAGCGATCTTCGACGATGCGCCGGTCGCTTATCACGAACTTGATCGAGACGGGCATATCACCAGGGTTAACCGCGCTGAGCAACGATTGCTTGGTTACCCAGCCGAAGAACTGCTGGGGCGACCGATTTGGGATCTCGTGTTCGAGAAAGCATCGCAGAACGAAGTCAAGCGAAAACTCACTGGGACTGTGCCGCGAGAGTCATACGAACGGAGATTTATCCGGAAAGACGGAACGTTGGTTCCGGTGCTGGTCGAAGACCGATTGATTTACGATGCGGAAGGCAGCGTCACCGGCATTCGCACAACGCTTCACGATATTACCCAGCAAAAGCAGATGGAAGAGGAGCAGCGTCAGGCACGCGATGCGGCGATTGAATCGGCGCGTCTTAAATCAGAGTTTCTGGCCAACATGAGCCACGAGATTCGCACGCCGATGAACGGCGTGATCGGCATGACCGGGCTCTTACTGGACACCGCCCTGGATGAAGAGCAACGCGACTGTGCTGAGACGATTCGCGCCAGTGGCGAAGCGCTCTTGACGATCATCAACGACATTCTGGACTTCTCGAAAATAGAAGCCGGCAAGCTTCAATTCGAGACGCTCGACTTCCTGCTGAACACCGCGGTTGAGGACACGATCGAACTGCTGGCCGAGCGGGCGCACAACAAGAAGATCGAGCTGGCATGTCTGGTCTACAGCGATGTGCCAACCGCGCTCCGTGGCGATCCCGGTCGCTTGCGTCAAGTGCTCACCAACCTGCTGGGCAACGCGATCAAGTTCACCGAGCGCGGCGAAGTGATCCTGCGGGCAGAGAAGCAAAGCGAAACCGACCACGAGGTAGTCATTCGTTTTCAGATCACCGATACGGGAATTGGCATCAGCGATGCCGCTCAGCAAAGTCTCTTCCAAGCCTTCACGCAAGCGGACGGCTCGACGACGCGCAAATATGGCGGAACTGGGTTGGGCCTGGCCATCTCAAAACAACTGGTCGAGTTGATGGGCGGAGAGATTGGAGTCAACAGCACGCCCGGACAAGGCTCGACTTTCTGGTTCACGGCCAGGTTTGCGAAACAGCCGGCGGATGCGGGCATTGCGCCACCGCCACTGGTAAGCCTTGATAAGTTGCGAGTTCTGATAGTCGACGACAACGCGACGAATCGAAAGATTCTGTCTCACCAGCTTGGCTCGTGGGGAATGATTCATGACGAAGCCGATTCCGGAGCGCGCGCGCTTCAGTTGTTGCGGGCCGCGGCGGCGCAAGGCTCCGCCTACGATCTGGCGGTATTGGATTTGATGATGCCGGGCATGGACGGATTTGAGTTGGCTCGTGAAATCAAATCGGATCCAGCCATCGCTTCGGTTCACCTGGTGATGCTGACAAGTTTCGGAGCGCGAGGACATGGAGCGGCCGCCCGCGAAGCCGGCGTCGCGGCTTATCTCACCAAGCCCGTACGTCAGTCTCAGTTGTTCGATTGCCTCGCTAACGTGATCAGCATTGCTCAAACGGCGCCCACGCCAGACGATTCGCACCCGACGGCCAAATTAGTCACGCGGCACACCCTGAAAGAAGCAGAGATGATGTCGCACAAGCGCATTCTGTTGGCTGAAGACAATGTCGTTAATCAAAAGGTTGCCGTCCGGCAGTTACAAAAGCTTGGCTATCGGGCGGACGCCGTCGCCAATGGGCGCGAGGCCCTCGAGGCATTGGAACGCATTCCCTACGATCTGGTGTTCATGGATTGCCAGATGCCCGAAATGGACGGCTATCAAGCTACCGGTGAAATTCGCCGGCGCGAAGGAACTGCGAAACATACGTTCATCGTGGCGATGACGGCGAACGCGATGGAGGGCGATCGCGCAAAGTGCATTGCCGCCGGAATGGATGATTATGTTTCGAAACCGGTGCGAGCAGAGGACCTCAACGCTGTTCTTGCAAGGGTGCTCGGTAGCGGCGGCAATGGCGACGAGCCGCCCAAAGCGTCCGTTGGGGAGACTGCGGCTCCCGTCGATATGAAGCGACTTTCTCAGGCAATGGGAGATGAGCCGCGCGAGCGCGCAGAGATTATCGACGTTTATCTGGGGCAGATGGTGACAAGTTTGGAAAGACTTGAAGCAGCGATCGAGTTACAGGATGCCGAGACGATCGACTTGATTGCCCACAACTGCGCCGGCGCCAGCGCGAATTGCGGCATGGTGGCGGTGGTCAACCCACTGCGGCAAATGGAACGCCTGGGACGTGAGAATCGATTGGACAACGCCCCAGTGTTGCTCGCCGACATCAGTCAAAAGTTCGCGCGGGTTCAGTCCTTTCTGCAAGAGAACCTGCCGGTGGTTCGGGCTTGAGTAGAGAAAGGGAAATGCGATGCAGATGACCGTCAAACATTCGTCGAACCGCATTCTGATTGCCGACGATGATCCGGTGATCAGACACTTGGTTACTTCAATCGTCGCGAAACTGGGATACACGCCGGTGACTTTGAATGATGGCCGCGAGGTGTGCCGTCTCTTGTACACGGACGCGGATTTCAAAGCCGCAATCCTGGACATGTCGATGCCCCATCTCGAAGGCCTGGATGTGATTCGCTACATGAGAACCGAAAAGCGTCTCATGCGCATTCCCGTCCTGCTGATTACCGCAGAGCAGAGTATCAAGCTGATGAGTGACAGCTTTGCGGCCGGCGCCACAGCCTTTCTCCCAAAGCCCTTCACGCCGGAACAACTTCAGAGCTTGCTGCGGATGCTGCTCGACGCAAAACCCAGCCGGCGGGCTGCGTGATGGAATCAATGAAGAAGCGAGGATGGAATCATGTCAACCGAACTGGTGAGCAACGATATCTTCCTGGTGCAAGCGTTAATCCCCACGGCGCCCACGAACAGCGCTAATCTCGAGGCGATCGATTGGGGAGGGCTCGCGACCCTGGAAGAGATTCGCGAAGATGGCGAACCCGATCTGATCGTGGAATTGATCGATCTCTATATCGGCGACGCTCCGCATTGGATCGAGGCGATACGCATCGCAGTGGCCGGCAACGACGCGCCGATGCTAAAGCGCGCGGCCCACAGCCTCAAGGGCAGCAGCGGCAGCCTGGGTGTCCGTCAGGTCGCTGAGACTTGCAGAATGCTCGAATTGAATTGCAGCGATTCGGCGGGCAAAGTGGAGGAGCTGTTGCAGATTTTGAATCGCGAGTTTGCGGCCGCATGCGATGCGCTCGTCGCTGAGCGCACCAGGAGACTTGGGTGAGAATTTTGATCGCCGAAGATGATGCGGTCTCGCGCCGGATTCTGGAGACGTATCTGCGGAATTGGGGCTATGAGGTCGTGACGACGCTCGACGGCGACGAAGCGTGGCGCGCGATGAGCGAACCCAACGCGCCGAATCTGGCGATTCTCGACATCATGATGCCGGGAATCGACGGCCTCGAGATTTGCCGACGACTTCGGCAACTATCTGGCGCGATAACCCCGTACATCATTCTGCTGACAGCCAAACACGGCGCCAGCGAAATAGTAAAGGGAATTGAAGCCGGAGCCGACGACTATCTAACCAAGCCTTACGATCGCAGCGAGCTGCGCGCGCGTGTGCAGGTCGGCGTGCGGATCGTCGAGTTGCAGAACAAGTTGGCCGTTCGCGTGAAGGAACTCGAAGGCGCGCTTGAGCACGTCAAGCTGCTTCAGGGGATTCTGCCAATCTGTTCATACTGCAAGAAGATCAGAGGCGATCAGGATTATTGGCAAACGGTCGAGAGTTATGTTGCGGATCATTCGGAAGCTGAATTCAGTCACGGCATCTGTCCCACTTGTTACGAAACAACCGTAAAGGATCAGCTCGCCAGATTTCGCGCGTTTACATCCCAGGATAGTGAAAGCGCCCCGATCAAGCGGCGGCTTATTGAGACCTAGCGTGGTGATTAGCAACTCGCTGACCTGGCAGTTGACGCGACCGGTCGCGCACGCGGGCCGGTTAACCTGAAACCATGGGTTTGATATATGAGCCCTGCGGCCAAACTCAAGATGCTTCTTTCCCCTCGCCGACTCTTCTTTAGAGTGCTGTTAGTCGCTTTCCTCGCGGAGATGGTGGTCCACTTCTTCCTTTTCCGCGTGGAGCGGCTCGTTCCGGCCGGCTTTCCCCAGGAACTATTGGATTCTGCAGCGTTGAGTTTGATGCTCGCGCCATTTCTCTGGTGGTGGATCGTTCGCCCGCTGGGCAGCGCTGCGATGCGCGAGAGAATGCTTGCCGCAGGGGTCATCGACACCTCGGTGGACGCCATCATTACGATTGACGACCGGGGCCGGATTACTACGTTCAATCCCGCCGCCGAGCGGTTGTTTGGCTATGCGAAGGACGAGGCCATCGGTGAGAACGTCAAAATGCTCATGCCACCGGCGGAGCGAGAGCAGCACGAGGAGCACCTCGGTCAGTACCTCCGCACCGGCGAGAAGAAAGTCATCGGCCTCGGGCGCGAAGTGATCGCGCAGCGCAAGGACGGCGTCACGTTCCCGATTTACCTTTCGGTGGGTGAGGCGCGCGAAGGCGGCCGGGCGACCTTCACGGGCATCATTCATGACCTCACGGACCGCAAGCGCGCCGAGGCTAATATCCTTAATGAGCAGTTGTTCTCTGAATCAATCGTAAACAGTCTGCCGGGTATCTTCTACCTGTTCGATCAGGATGGAAGATTTCTTCGCTGGAACCAGAACTTCGCGCAGATTACTGGTTACTCCGCGGAGGAGATCGCCACGCTTAGTCCGATTGACCTCTTCACGGGCCAGGAGAAAGAGTACATCGCCCAAAGGATTCAGAGTGTTTTTACCAGTGGCGCCTCAGACGCCGAGGCGCATTTAGTTTCCAAGAGCGGCCAACGCACGCCTTACTATTTCACCGGCGTGCGGATCGACTCAAATAACCAGTCCTGCGTAATTGGCATGGGCTTGAACATCACCGAGCGCAAGCAGCTTGAGGAACAGCTACGGCAGTCGCAGAAGCTGGAAGCGATCGGGCAATTGGCTGGCGGCGTGGCGCATGATTTCAACAATTTACTAACGGCGATTAACGGATACAGTGCGTTGGCGCTGCAACGAATTGGCGAAAACCATCCGCTCACAGGTTATCTCGAGGAGATCAAGAAGGCCGGCGACCGCGCGGCGAATCTGACGCGACAATTGCTGGCGTTTGGACGTAAGCAGATATTACAGCCGGTCAAAATTAATCTGAACGACTTGGTTACGGACATGAACAAGATGTTGCGGCGATTGATCGGTGAAGACATCGACCTCACCGCCAAGTTGGACCCGGCGCTGAAAAGAATAATGGCCGATCCCGGACAGATCGAGCAGGTGCTAGTCAATCTGGTCGTGAATGCCAGGGATGCAATGCCTCAAGGCGGCAACCTGACCATCACAACCACAGGCGTCGAACTCGATAAGGGATATGCCAGTGAGCATGTTGGCGTTTCGCCGGGCAATTATGTGATGTTGGCTGTCAGTGATACAGGCACCGGGATGAACGCAGACACCCAAGCTCGCATCTTTGATCCTTTCTTTACTACTAAAGAGCAGGGGAGAGGAACCGGGCTGGGGCTATCCACGGTTTACGGCATAGTCAAACAGAGTGGCGGCAACATCTGGGTTTACAGCGAGCCCGGCCATGGAACCACGTTCAAAGTCTACCTGCCGCAGTTGGCGGCCGCGCCCCAGAAGACCGAGGTCGCGGTCGTTGAAACATCTGTGCCTCGCGGATCAGAAACCATTCTGTTGGTGGAAGACGAAGACGTCGTTCGAGGTCTGGCGCGGCAGATTCTTGAAAGCGCCGGCTACCACGTTCTGGAAGCGAGTCGCGGCGAAGAGGCCATCCGCTTGGGTATCGAGCACCCGCAAGAAATTCATCTGCTGCTTTCTGACGTGGTAATGCCGGGAGCCAGCGGCAAGGAAGTTGCCGACCGGTTGCTCGCGCGCCGTCCAGAGATGAAAGTGCTGTTTATGTCTGGGTACACCGACGAGACCATCGTCCACCACGGCGTGTTGGATTCAGGAGTCAAATTTATTCAGAAGCCGTTCTCTTTCGCGGCGCTTTGCAGAAAAGTTCGGGGAGTTCTGGATTCGAACTGAGAGACGAGCAGAATTGACATGCGTGAAGGTCATGGCCGAAACCGTCACAAGTTCATGCCCAGACCTTTCAAGTGATAACGCGTGGTGTCGTAGTGGCGCGCAACATCCACAGCGTTGAGGGTTCCCTGAACCACTGAGAGATCGACAAGCGACAGCGTACACGCCGGCGCAATGCCCCGTGCGGACACCATCTTCCCAAAGTCATCGTTGGCGACGGCTTCGGCCGCGCGCGCGCCAAACAGCAAACCCATGATGCGATCGACCGGGCTGGGCGCGCCGCCGCGTTGCGGATGTCCGAGTGTGACCGCGCGCGCCTCGTAAGGCGTTTCGTCCATTATGTTTTTCGCCAGTACTTCGCCGATGCCCCCGAGCCGCGCATGGCCGAATGCGTCGCGATGATCGTCAATCGTGACCGTCTTACCGTCTTCAGCGTACGCGCCTTCGGAAACCACGATCACGGAATAACGCGAGCGATGGAAACGATCTCGGGCCAGCTCGGGCTCTCCCAGACGAGCCTTCAACAGTTGAAAGACTTTGTCGTAACGAAAGGGGTGCTCCGGAATCAGAATCAAATGCGCTTGCCCGGCAACGCCGGCCCAAAGCGCGAGATGGCCGGCATGCCGACCCATTACTTCAATCACCTGGACCCAGCGATGGGAACCGGCGGGCGTCCGCGAGCGTTCGATGACCTCAGTCACATTGCGCAGCGCCGTGTCGAAGCCGAGCGTGTAATCAGTGCCGGCAAGATCCTTGTCGATAGTCTTCGGTACGCCGACTACGCGCACGCCTTTCTGGGCCAGTCGCGCCGCGACGCCCAGCGTATCCTCTCCGCCGCAAGCCACAACCGCGTCGAGGTTCAGTCTGGCAATGTTCTTGATTACGTCATCCGAGCGATCGACTGACTGTGCTTCCGACGCAACTCTAAAAGGATTAGTCCGCGATGAGCCGAGGTTCGTGCCGCCATCGCGATCCCATCGGCTGACCGCCTCGCGATCGAGCGGCATGAAATCAGCGAGCGGATCCAGTAAACCTCGCCAGCCGTCGAACAGACCGATGACGGTCAATCCAAGTTCAGAACCGCGGTAGACCAATCCCTTGATCGCCGGATTCAAACCGGGAGCGTCACCGCCACCCGTTAATACGCCCACACGCTTTTCGGACATCAGTTATCTCGCTCTTAGGTCGGAGGATTCGTTCCCCTGGAATTCTACTATCGAAGGGTGCGTCAGCGAAACAAGATCGCTGGCCGCTCGCGCTGACACGGTCTTCAGTTCAAGTAGTCATGCAAACAGAACTTCGAACCGCTCTTTGCATCGAGAGGTGACCGAGTCTCGAGCATCTGATATTCTGTGTCTTGGAAAGCGCCTTGCCCACGCTCAAACGTGAACGACATGAAGTATCCCAAAGTCCACGTCTTATTTGTTCTGATCGCGGGTCTGCCGTTGCTCGCGCTGCTCTTGTGGGATGCGAGCCTGACCCGAGGCCAGTCGCCGGGTAGTGCAAACTCCAGCAGCAGTGATCAGTCGCGAGTGAGGCCTACGGTCCTGGTTCCGGCTTTCGGTCCGGCGGCAGCCCGCAATGCAGCTTTAAGTACCGAACTCAATTGGACGTTTGGCAGCAAGCAGCAACACGGCTGGTATTTCTACACGGCACTAATCAAACGTTTGATTGACACCAAGGACAACCCTCCTTCGAAAGGTTTTGCCGTGGCGCTCGCGCGCTGGCAACAGAAAACGGGACTGCAACCAAATGGCGTGCTCGACGAAGAGTCCCTTTACGCGATGGTGGCCGAGTGGCAGCGAAGGCGGATTGGCGATCGGACGCCTGCGCTTCCAGAAACGTTGGTCACGGCGCCGCCTTCGGACTACTTCGACCCGGAGCGGTTGGAAGAACTGCGGCAAGTCGAGCGCGAAGCTTATGCGGCTTACAAGCGCATGGTTGCGGCGGCGCTGGCGGATCGATCGCTGGGTTTGGCTAGAAGTCGCGACGGCCAACTCGCCGCGAACGAAAAATTGCTGAAGATTATTTCTTCATTTCGCAGCCGCGAGTATCAGGAAAAACTTCGTCGCGAATCACCAAATGCCGGCAGCGCCGGGCTCGCAGTCAACAGTCCACACTTCACCGGCCGGGCCTTGGATCTGTACGTCGGCGGCGAACCAGTCAGCACCAACGACCGGAACCGTGCAGTTCAGGTTCAGACACCGATCTATCAATGGTTGGTCCGCAACGCCGAACGCTTCGGATTCCGTCCTTATTTCTACGAACCCTGGCACTGGGAATATGTGAGCGCAGGTAGCAGCACGGGACCTCGCTGACAATGGTGATTCCAGCAGGACTCGAACCTGCGCGCGGCTGAGCGGATTACCAGCTGGCGTTCGTCGCAGCCACGCATGACACTTGATGGCCCGCCTGTCAGTTTGAATCGAGAACTTCGCGAACTTTTCTGCAAAGGGCCGCCAGCGAGAACGGCTTCTGGATAAACCTCACGCCTGAAGCCAGCACGCCGTGGTGAACGATCGCTTCATCCGTGTAACCCGACATAAAAAGCACTTTCGTTTTTGGGCGCAGTGACCTTAGCTGCTCGGCGACTTCGTTGCCACTGGCTCCCGGCATTACCACGTCAGAAAGCAGCAGATGAATTTCGTGTGGGTGCTCGATACCCAGGCGGATGGCTTCTTCGCCCTTACCAGCCACGAGCACTTCATAGCCGGCGGCTTCCAGAGTTTCTTGCGCCAGGTTGCGGACAACCTCCTCGTCTTCGACCAGCAGAATTGTTTCCGTTCCAATCTGGGCGTCGTCGTCCAAAGGTTTGGCAGCGGCCGTCTTCTCTGCATCCACTACCGGCAAGTAGACTTTGAAGGTCGTGCCGTGACCAGGCTCGCTGTAGACCCAAACAAAGCCGTCGCTCTGCTTCACAATCCCGTACACGGTGGAAAGGCCCAAGCCGGTTCCTTTATCAACCTCTTTCGTAGTAAAGAAGGGTTCGAAAATCCGAGCCTGAGTTTCCGCGTCCATCCCCGTTCCCGTGTCGCTGACCGCCAGCAGCACATAGTGACCGGGCTTAGTGGGCATATGTTCACGCGCATACTCATCGTCTAGATGCACGTCCGACGTTTCGATGGTCACCTTCCCACCGTTCGGCATGGCATCGCGAGCGTTGACGACGAGGTTCATGATGATCTGTTCGATCTGTCCGGGATCCGCCTTGACCCGGCCCAACTCGCGCGCCGGGCTCGTTGCCAGTTGGACGTCCTCGCCGATCATTCGCCGCAGCATCTTGGACATGTCGCCGACCACCTCGTTTAAGTCCAGCACTTTGGGTTCGAGTATTTGCTTTCGGCTGAAGGCCAGAAGCTGGCGCGTGAGATTCGCGGCCCGGTCGCCGGCCTTCTTTACCTCTTCAATGTAGGATTTCAGAGGACTCGCGTCATCAAGACGTTTCAGCGCCAGCGAGCTGTAGCCATTGATGGCCGTCAAGAGGTTATTGAAGTCGTGAGCGATACCGCCCGCGAGCTGCCCGACGGCTTCCAGTTTCTGGGACTGGCGCAGTTGCGTTTCGCTCTCGCGCAACGCTTCTTCGGCTTGCCTGTGCTCAGTGGTTTCCAGAATCGCGCCGCACATCCGCAGCGCCTGGCCGTTCGCGTCGAAACTGAACTCGCCTCGGCCCATGATCCAATGCACGGTGCCGTCGGGCCAGACGACGCGGAACTCGCGTGCGAACGGCTCGCGCGCGGCGATGCAGCGGGCGGCTTCGGCGTTGATTCCCGGCAAATCATCCGGATGCACGCGTTCTGAGAACGATTCATAGGTGCCGCCAAATTCGCCGGGCTTGAACCCCCACATTTCTTCGTGCCAGCGCGACCAGGTGATGCGATTGTGCGGCACATCCCAATCAAAAGTGCCCATGTGCGCGGCGTCGAGCGCCAGCCGCAACCGTTCCTCGCTCTCCTGTAACTGCTTTTCGGCGTGCTTGTGCGAGGTGACATCAATGAAGTGGCTGTGCATCTCGATCAGCGCGCCGCTTTCATCAAACACACCCTGCAGGTTTTGCACCACCGACATGCTGCTGCCGTCGCGGCGAACCAGTTCCGTTTCAAAGTTCTCGAGTTTCTTGTGCTTGTAAACGAGATTGAGAAGCTCCTCGCGTTCTTGCGCGCTGCCGTAGAACGAGCGAGTCGGCGCCTGGAGCACTTCTGCGACCGACGGGAACCCAAAGATGCGCGCAAACGCAGGATTGCAGGCAAGAATTCTTCCGTCCGCGCTGGAGATGCACGACCCCGTAAGATCCATTTCAAAGATTTCGCGATAGCGTTCTTCGGACAAGCGCCGGGCTTCTTCAGATCTGTTGCGCTCGATGGCGACGGCTATCTGACGACCAACCGAAAAGAGGAATTCAACGTCGCGATCGTCGTAGGCCTGATCGTCTTCATAGTGCTGCACAACCAATACCCCAATTGTCTTTGACGGAGTTTTCAGCGGAACACCAAGCCAGGATGCTGGCGGAGTTCCAATCGATTCGATTTCGCCCTGCTCGATCAAACGCTCGAACAGTTCGTTGGTCATCACAATCGGCGCTCCGGTGCGAAAGACGTAACCCGTACGGCCGCGACCTACCTTCTGCGGCGCGGGCAGCGGATCACGTTGGTCAACGAAGAACTGCATGTTGAGCATGCCAGTGTTTTCTTCATTCAGCGCGACAAAACAGTTCTCGGCATAGACTACTTTCCGAATTGTTTGATGGATGAGTTTCAGCAGCGAGTCCATGTCTGTGCCCGCATTGACTCCCTGAATGATCTCAAAGAGAGCTTGGCGATCGCGTTCCATCCTCTTTCTCTCAGTGATGTCGCGCACCACACACAAAGTCATAGGCCCGTCTTCGGTTTCGACGGGGCTGAGGCTGATTTCGGTCGCGAACTCCGTGCCGTCCGGGCGCAAGGCAAACAGCTCGCGGCCCTGCCCCATCGGACGCGTGGTAGGCGCGGCCGCATAACCCGCTCGCAGGTGCGCGTGGGCAGCGTGAAAGCGCTTGGGCAATAGGGCGTCGACCGAACATCCGCCCGTCAGCACTTCTGGTCTGTAACCGAACAGCTCCGCGGCCTGGCGGTTGGCTCTGGCAATACGACCGTCAGCCTGCACCAGCAGGACAGCGTCCGGAGACGCCTCGAAAAGCTGGCGAAACAGCGTCTGACTCTTGCGCGTGGACTCTTCGCTCCGCTGTCGCGCGGCAAGATCGCGCCGCACCATCATCCCAGCCAGGAGGACTGTGGCGATTCCCATCGCCCCAGCCAGCAAGAGAAAGACTTGCGTCGCGCGGGCGGCATCCCCGCTGCGGGCGGAACGCTCGCTCAACAATCCCCGTTCCTCGTTCACGAGTGCGGCGACCGTCGTGTGGATGGTTTCGTCGGTCGCGCCATCGAGAGCGAAGGCGCCTTGCCGGTCCGTGCCGTCGCCGCCTGGCCTGGACAACGCGATCGATTTGCGGAACTCCGCCAGCTTTTGGCCGACGACCGGCTCAAGTTGGTCCAGACGCTGTTGCTGGCGGGGATTGTCCGCCGTGAGGCGACGCACGCTTTGCAATGTGCCTGGCACCTGCGCTACTGCCCCTTCGAAAGGCTTCAGGAACTCTTTGTCGCGTGTCAGGAGAAAACTGAGGCGGCTGCTCTCAGCGGCGGCTAGCAGATTAGGGATCTGCTGCAGTTCGTCAATGACCTGGTAGGTGTGGCGCGTCAATTCCTGGCTCGATACAAACTGGCGTTGGCTGCGCACGACAAGGATTGCCACGACCAACAGCAATACCAACATTAGGCCAAAGCCGAGATAAACTTTTTGAATCAGGGAAAGTTTCATGTGCGCCCGTTTACGTAACTGGATTGGCGTCCCTCGAAACCGCCAACTCTTCGATTATCTTCATCAACTGCGTGAACGCGCTCGATTTTGATAAGAAATGATCTGCTCCCCGCTCAACGCATTTCAGCCGGTCGCAAGACGTGAAGAAAGATAAAGTGCAGCCGCGGAATCAAACATCAGGCTAGCCATGATAATTCAGTCAGGCATGGGCGTTTTTCGCCATCAGAGTCTGCCCTACGTGATCTGACCCAAACAACTAACTAACCCAGACACTTAAGCCGACACACTAATGAAGACGAACGGATGAGCCGCGTGCTGTATGAATAGAGAAAGGAACGCGACCGCATCCGATTGCCGCGAGCTTATGCTTTTGTTCCAAGCTGAACAATCAGGAGAACCCCAAGGCCTAATCAGGGAAACCCTTAGAGGAAAGTTGGCTGTTAAGGCAGGTTAGTGTGAAGCAAGACGGACGACTGGTCGTCGAAACAACCCATCGATTTCTAAAATGGTGAGCCGAGCAGGGCTCGAACCTGCGACCCGCTGATTAAGAGTCAGCTGCTCTACCAACTGAGCTATCGGCCCACAGCGGAAGTCGAAATTATACGTGGGCACACGTCTGAGTCAAGCAGCCCGCCGGAAAAACACACGCGCGCGCGTCGATGATCCCCGATCGCTTAGGATAGGGTCGTGATTTGACGGCGTATAGAGTACCAACTTTAGTTGGGTCTTTTCTCGCCTTACAAAAGCCCGACTAAAGTCGGTACTCTGAACACCGCTTATCAAAGCAGGACACCGCCGATCGCTCGAGTTTGAGTTGGCAAAGCAAGCCGTTTTCGCAGACAATGTCTTTTCTTTCTTTGTTGGTTGATAGATACTCTTCTTAACAAGAAAACCAGACATGGACTATTACGAAAACGTGCTTGGCCTGGTCGGCCATACTCCACTAGTAAAACTCAATCGTCTGAACAAGGGATTGAAGCCGCTGATTCTCGCCAAGATGGAGAATCTGAACCCCGGCTTCTCAGTCAAGGATCGCATCGGCATCTCGATGATCGACGCGGCTGAGCGCGCGGGAGCGCTCAAGCCCGGCGGCACGATAGTGGAAGCGACTTCGGGAAACACCGGCATCGGTCTGGCGATCGCTGCCTCGGTCAGGGGTTACAAGTGCATCTTTGTGATGACCGACAAAGCGTCGGTGGAAAAGTCGCGGTATCTGAAGGCGCTCGGCGCCGATGTCGTGATCACGCCAGTCTCAGCCAAACCGGGCACGCCCGATCATTACGTTTCGACGGCAAGGCGCATCGCTGCTGAAACTCCTAATTCGTTTTATCCAGATCAGTATTCGCATCCCGCAAATCCAGAAGCGCACTATCGTACGACGGGTCCGGAACTATGGGAACAGACCGAAGGCAAGATCACTCACTTCGTTTCCGGCATCGGGACGGGCGGGACAATCTCAGGAACCGGAAGGTTCTTGAAAGAGAAAAATCCCGACATCAGAATCATCGGCGCGGATCCGTTCGGATCGATTTATAAAACTTACAAGGAGACGGGAAAGATCGCCGAGACGACGCCGTATCTGGTCGAAGGCATTGGTCAGGAAGTTCTGCCCGCGAATGCGCACATGCAGTACGTTGATGAAGTGCTCAATGTTACGGATCACGATTCATTTGAAACGGCGCGCCAGCTTGGCCGGGTAGAAGGGATCTTTTGTGGCGGCTCAACCGGAACCAACTGCGCCGCTGCCTTGCGCGTCGCGCATGACCTGGATGAAACCGCGATCGTGGTCTTCATCGTGTGCGACACGGGCGAACACTATCTCTCGAAATTCCACTCAGACGAATGGATGAAAGAAAAGCGCCTGCTGGAGCCGCAAAAGATCACCGCCGGATTGATTTGCGAAACGAAAGGCGCGCGCTCGCCAAAGGATCTGGTGACGGTTGCGCCGACGGAAAGCGTGGCCGCCGCCCTGGCCAAGATGAACGAGATGGGATTGACGCAGATTCCGGTGCTGGAAGACGGAAAGTCGGTCGGATCATTGAGAGAGGCGCACCTGCTCTCAAAAGCTTTCAATCAACGCGATTTGCTGGAAGCGCCGGTGAGCGAAGTTATGGACAAGAGTTTTCCGATCGTCGACGTCGATGACGACGTGAATCAGGTCACCCGCAAGCTGCGCACAAACCCCGCCGTGTTGATTGAAGAGTACGGCCGCATCACCGGGATCATTACGCGGCACGACATGCTGGATACGGCGGCGTAAGGGAATTAGGGTCGTGTCAGAAGCCCGCGCGTAAGCAAGGGCGACGTTCGTGTCGAGAACTTTGCGTTGT
>ORJL010156968.1_pt1 | contig 78892 bp, 69 predicted proteins | sample 1779941 | NCBI WGS metagenome assembly ORJL01 (sample SAMEA104232317, study PRJEB22302) | groundwater metagenome | biome: forest; feature: aquifer; material: groundwater | place: USA | collected 2011-08-07 | depth 5.8 m | reverse complement strand
TACCGCGCCTTGTATGAGCTCAATATTAACTTCGGCATATCCATTGCAACACGGCGTATTTAATTTCGGTGATTCTTTGTCCGGCGAAGTAACGCCTTTATCAAAAGTGCTAAAGAAGAATGGTTATGCCACGGCTTTTTTGAGCAGCCATAAGGGCATTTCGACTATAAGAAATTTCGATAAGTATTTTGATTCTTTTTATTGTATTTGGATATTTGGCGACCAGTGGGACGATAATAAATTTGTTAATACGCAGGAAGTTACTCCTTTGGCAATTAAATGGATAGAAAATAATAAAAACAGTAAATTTTTTATTTGGATACATTATCTTGAGCCGCATTTTCCGATGATTTCTTCTTTTGAATATAAAAAAATGTTTGCGGGCTACCGGCATAATCCTGAAATTAATAATTTACCTTTGGCAGCAGATGAAGTTTATGGGATAGGCGGTTTGCCGAATAGGCTGGCCCGGCTGAATAATTATAATAAAAACATCGATTACTATATTAATTTATATGATGCTTCTATACGTTATGCTGATGATCAGCTGGGGCAAATATTGAATTGCCTAAAAGCGCTTCATTTAAGTGACAAAACCTTGGTAATTATCAGTGCTGACCATGGTGAGGGGCTGGGTAGGCATGGGTTGTATTTTACGCATGGTTTCCGGTTATATGACGAATTGATAAGAGTTCCGTTAATTATTTATTCGAAGGGTTTATCTATAAGATTCAAAGAAGTCAAAAATCAGGTTCGGCAAATCGATATTGCGCCTACTATATTAGGGCTTCTCGGTATAAGAAAAACCGTGAATATACACGGAGCAAATCTCGCCTTTTTAATTAAAGGCGAGAAAGTCCATGGCCAAGAATACGCGTTTAGTTTTTTACCAAATAAGCTTTCTGTGCGAACTAATGGTTTTAAGTTGATTTACGATACCGACCATAATTCTTATGAGTTTTATAACTTAAGAAATGATGCGGAAGAGTTAAATAGTTTACCGGGCAGAGAAGATAAAGAGTTTATTAACTTTAAAGACAGGCTGGCATACTATGCGGATGAATATGGTTCTTTTAAAGGTATAAAAACTCGTTTAAGCGATGAGGAAAAAAAGGCATTACATTCTTTGGGTTATTTACAGTAACACGTTAAAAACTATGGCGAATTTTAATTATATCCGGGCAGCATATAGGATTGGCATGGCAGGCTTATTGTATAAAACAACGCCATTATTTGTTGGTTGGGCCGTTACAAACAAATGCAATAGTAAGTGCGTTTACTGCGATAGACGGAATCTGAAAGTCCCGGAGCTTGCAACCGGTGATATAGTTTCGTCTATTCGTTCATTGTCAAAAATAGGTTTATGCGGATTAAACTTTACTGGAGGTGAACCTTTATTAAGGGAAGATTTAAGGGAAATTATGGAATATTCAATCAGGACGGGCATCAGGGTCTCTGTAGCTTCCAATGGTATTTTAGTACCGCAGAAACTAGGCCTGTTAAAGGGTGTCAGCCATTTAGGTTTATCGTTAGATGGTCATGAAGATGAGCATGATTTTTTAAGAGGCCGAGGGTCTTACAAAACAGTTTTGAAGGCAGCTGAGGTATCAACGAGGCAGGGCATAAAAGTGATCTTTTATGCTACTATAACAAAAACTAATCTTAAGTCTTTAAATCATATTTTGGGTATCGGGCGAAGATTTAATTCAAAAGTAATATTTTCAATAGTTAGTTCGATACCTTACGCAAGTGATAAGGCAAAAGAATTAGCCCCGGATGCCGGTGAATTTAGTTTATATTTTGACAAGTTGTCCAAGCTTAAAAGAGAAGGAAACAAAAATATCGGTAATTCTTTATCCGGGATTAGGTATATTCTAGATTCTTTTTTATCCTTAAACAAGCATCCATGTAAAGCGGGCTATATGTATTATCGGATAGAAGCTGACGGAAATATATACAGATGCTCTTGCGTTGCGGATAAGGAAGAACCTCTAATGAATTGCAAAGATTTAATTTATTCCAAGGGTTTGAAAAGTGATAATGCGGGTGTTCCTTGCCGGGGTTGTTGGTGCGGGAATAAAGCTGAGTTGAACTGTGTATTATCCCTAAAATTGGATAGTATAATAAACGCCTTAAGGATTAATTAATGAAAAGAGCCGGTATAATTGAACATTCTATGCCTACAATTGGATTAGCGGAAGAAAAAGCAGTAATAAATGTCATCCGGTCAAAGTATCTCGCCGAAGGAGATGTTGTGGCAAAGTTCGAAAACGAACTGAGCAGGTATATAGGATGCTTTGGCGGGGTGGCTACCGGCACCGGAACACAGGCATTGCATCTGGCGTTATTAAGTTTAGGTGTTTCAAGAGGCGATGAAGTTGTAATCCCCAGCTATGTTTGTAGGGCAGTATTAAATGCAGTTTTGTATACCGGCGCCAAGCCTATTTTGTGCGATGTTAATTCCAAAGATTACAATATGTCATTCTCTGAAGTAAAAAATAAAATTTCCCACAGAACAAAAGCTATTATTGTTACGCATATGTATGGGTGTCCTGCCGAGGTAGATAAATTTAAGGAGTATGGCATTCCTATTATTGAAGATTGTGCGCATTCGGTAGGGGCTGAGTATGAGGGCAGGAGGGTGGGTGGCCTGGGTGACCTATCGATTTTTTCGTTTGAAGGTACAAAATATCTGGTTGCCGGAGAAGGCGGCATGGTGTTGGCAAGAAATAAATATTTGTTTAATAAATTGCAAGGCTTAAAAGAACCCGATTCTTTGAATAACACAGTTAAATATACCTATCGCATGACAAATTTACAAGCAGCCATAGCAAGAGTCCAACTTTCCAGGATAGGCGAGTTTATTAAAAGAAGGATAGAAATTGCCAAGATGTACGAAAATTCTTTTGCACGTTATGCCTTTGAATCGCCAGGAAAATATCAGGGAAAATCGCATATATTCCATAGGTATATGATTAAAATAAAAGGCAATATTCATAGTTTCATGAAGGAAAGTTATAAAAAAGGGATAAAAGTTAAGCAGCCGGTTAAACCTTTGCCTTTGTACCGTTACTTGAAGTTAAGTCCTAAAGGATTCCCCAATACCGAATATATCATGAAATCGGCAGTGTCTATTCCAATTTATCCTACGCTTACCGATAGGCAAATTGGATATATAATAAAAATTATGAAGGAACTGTTGTTGCGCGCGTAATATAAATATGAAAGCAAAATTTGGGTTTTTAAATAAAGGGGAGAAGGATTTTCCTCCCATGGTTATATTAAAGATCACTAATACCTGTAATCTCGCATGCATACACTGCCCGCATCGGGTTATTTCTAAGACAAAAGCGTACACGCCTAAACATATGGGGTGGAGCCTTTATGAAAAGATCGTTCAAGAGGTTTCAGGCTATAAGAATACTATATTTAGGCTTTTATCCGACGGTGAGCCTCTTTGCCACCCAAAGTTCTTAGATATGTTAAGGTTGGCAAAATCCAAAGGAATTGGGCCGGTTAATTTTATTACTAACGGATTGTTATTAAATGAGGAGGTTGCTTTAACGGCTCTTGAATTGGGGGTTGAAACGATAGAAATAAGCCTCGATGCATTAAAAAAAGAATCTTATGAGAGGATCAGGGTAGGTTCTAATTTTGATTTAGTTATGTCTAATGTGCACAGCTTAATTGCGTTGAAGCATAAGATGAAATCTAGAACAAAAGTTTTAGTAAGTATTATCGACCAGCCCGAAGTTAAACCGGAAATAGATAATTTTGTCCAGTATTGGGCCCCTAAAGTTGACAAAGTATTGGTGCGTGAATATACAACGATCGGCGGGCTTGTTAAGAACAAAGGAGTAAAGAAAAACGGGCATGTTAAGCGATGGCCTTGTCCGCAATTGTGGCGAAGGTTTTTTATAAATTTAGATGGTTTTTCGGAGTTTTGTGTTGAGGATTGGAATAGCCAAACTGCCATTGGCAATCTTGCTGTGTCGAGTATAAAACAAATATGGAATTCTGCGGAATACCAAAATATCCGCAGGCTGCACTTGGAAAATAGATTTGAGGAAGTGCCTTATTGTAATGAATGTTCAGATTGGCATACGCGGCAATGGGGCTATGATTATTTCTATGCGTTAGAACAAATATTGGGTAATAAATGCTGAATAAATTAATCGTTACGAAAGTCCCTAATATTTTTTTCTGTATTTTATTATTAGTTTTGACTTTATCTGCGAGGCAATGCTGTTTTGCGTTAGAAGGAGTAGGGCCTTATGAGATTATGCCGTGGCAAGTCGGACAATATGCGGTTTACCAGGTCACTACCATGGAGGGCGAAGGCACAGGCAACAGATATAAAATATCCATAGTAGGCGAAGAAACTTTAAATGGTGAAAAGTTCTATTGGCTGCAGCTGGATATTTATGAGGAAGTTACTGTCTATGGATATAACACAGTTAAAAAAGAGATGATAAAGAATATTTCATTTAAAGCGCTTACTAAGCCCAAAGATACCTTGTCTTTTTTTCGGAACCCCGCTGCTTTTATTAGTGAAGGCATTTTTCCCGGATCAGCAATAAAATTGGCAGTGCAAGTTGGGAGAGGGCAGTGGCATTGGATGGACCCGAAGAGTTTATCTTCTTCTTGGGGAATTATTGATAGCACAGATTATTCTTTAACTCCTCATGCAAAAGGCCGGATAAATTTTAGCCGGTTGAAGGTAGATGATAATAAGGCATCTATAAATACTCCGGCCGGTAATCTTGAGTGCTACCATTTTTATGTTTCTACATCTAAGGCTGAAGATTATTCTGATGAGGGTTTCGATTTATATCGGGCTAGTTTGATCCCTATACTGGGTTTGGCTAAGCTGGAGTTTTCAAAGACATTATATTGGGAAAAATACGCGTATAGAAACGAGCCCCATTCGAGGTTTACATTAGTTGGTTTTATAAAAAGTTTGTATATTAAAAGAGTCCCCGGGAGAAGAAGGCCGGATACTTGTGTTATGTTAATTGTTGATTATGGACCGAAATAAGATTTATAAAATTCTTGGCTCAAGGCGTAATTTATTTGCTATGGTTCTCATTGTTTTGTTAACGGTTTTTTATGTTTTGCCTCTTTTGATCAACCTCGTCAATTCTTTTGTCCTTTTTCCGAAGAACATCCCCAGTGCTTACGGAGCATATCCGCTTTATATGTTTATTGCTGATTCTATATTCAATTTTCATTCTTTTACTCTCTGGGTTCCCATACTGCAAGGGGGGAGGTTTATTTTTGAACATCCGGTTATAAATGTCTTAAATCCGTCCTTGCTCTTTACGATCTTATTCGGGGAAGTTGCCGGGATGAATTTATCATGGTGTTTTTTCTTTATAACAGGTTCATGTTCTATGTATTATTTGATGCGCAAAGTATTGAAGTACTCAATCCCCGGGTCAATATATTCTGCATTAGTTTTTTCGATGTCCGGGGTATTCGGCTATTTATTTGAAAATGGCGTTTTTTATGCGAAAGAAACCATGCTATTGCCGTTAGCTATGGCCTTTTTCATTAAAGCTAAGGGCAATCGTAAGTTTGTAATATTATGTAGCTTTATACTGGGCATATTGATGCAAACAGCATTGTTTTTTCCGGTAATAATGTTATTTCTATTTTTGTTTATTAGTTTATATTCATGGAAATATGAAAATAGGCGCATAATCCTGGTAAAAGAATATTTTTGGACATTTTTTTCTGTGTCTGTGTTAACTCTTTTATTCTCTGCCGCGAAAATTATCCCCATGCTAAGGCTGCTTATGACAAACAACCGGGTAAGCGGGATCGCATACGCCGGTTCTATTGATGGCGCAAATAACCTGGAGTTATTATTCAAAAGAATTTTCTCGCCTGAACATTCAGGCCCCGGAACGATGTATTTAGGTTATCTGCCCGTTATTTTAGCCGTATTGGCAGTTATTTTTGATTTCAAAAGAGTTAAGATGTATTTTGTTTTATTATGTATTTTTATTTTTCTTTCTTTTGGGCCAAATATTTCTATGGATTTGCACCGGTTTTTGTGGAAATTGCCTGTTTTTAGCTCAATGAAGGAGATATCCAAGTATTATTCAGTTGTGATTGTTTTTATTATTTCAATTCTATCCGGGAGTTCATTTTTGTTGCTTGGCCGTTTAAGAAACAGAGTTATCCCGGTTATATTGGCAACGGTGTTTATTCTTGCCACTTATTTTGATTTGCTGAATTCAAATATAGGGTATTTTAATGTGCTTGATACCGGGCCAGTCCAAGTGGCTGCTGAAAAAAAACTATATCATATCAAAGGGGTTAATATGCACCAGGGGGATGAGTCTGTTATGACCCCGTTTTTTTATTTTATGGCAAAAAAGAACATCGGTATTCTTAATTTCCCATCTTTTCTTGGCCCGGAAACAAAGGTTATGCCTAAATTATTTCTTTTGCCGCGTTATGTATTTTTATCTCCTTATACAAAAATTAGTGTTTTACCCAATCCGGAATATAAAGGCGAAGCCTTTTTCTTAAATGATCCTAATTCGATCTGCGATATTGATTTTAAGCCTAATAAAATATTAGTTGAAGTTAAAATGAAAGATCCGGATACGTTGGTAATTAACCAGAATTTTGATCCGTATTGGCGGGTAAGTGCGGGAAATATCGAAAATTATGATGGCTTATTATCTGTAAAGTTTAAATCTCCGGTCCGCGGAAAGGTTGTTTTTACGTATTTACCGTTTTTATTCTTCATCGGTTTTGCGATTAGCCTAACGTCTATAATAATCAGCTTATATTTTTTATGTTTAAAAGCATAATTTTTTCGGGAGTAAGATGAGAGTGGGTTTTTTATATCCGGAGATGGAGACTTTAGGAATCCAATATCTTTCCAGTGTCCTTAAGATACGTGGACATGAAACTAAGTTGTTTTTTGACCCTCAGCTATTCGATGATACGATTACGCGGAATAAGCTGTTAAAGCTTAAATTTGATTATAAGGATAAGTTGATTTCGGAAATAGAGGAATTCCGTCCTGATGTTATTGTTTTCTCAGTTTTAAGTACTACTTGTGAATGGGCTTTTTATCTAAGCCAGACGATTAAAGCTAAGATGGATATTCCTATAGTATTCGGAGGCATTCATCCTACTTTGGTCCCGGAAGAGGTTATGCGTAATAGCTTCATAGATTATGCGATTGTCGGTGAAGGAGAATATGCGTTGTTAGAGCTCGTTGAATCAGGATTTGATAAGGATAAAATCCTTGAGATAAAAAATGTATGCTATAAGAAAGATGATGCGCTTGTTTGTAATCCTTTGCGCGCTCCTATCGCTGATTTGGATACTTTGCCTTTTCCGGATAAGGAACTGTTTTATGAAAAAATGCCGTACCTGAAGAAAAGCTATACGATAGTTACCGGCAGGGGTTGCCCTCATGGCTGCACATATTGTTGTAACGGTTATTTGAATAAAATCTACAACCGGGGTTATTTGCGCCGCAGGTCCGCGGAAAATGTTATCGCGGAATTGGATTGGGCAGTTAAGAAATACGGCATAAACCATGTTTATTTTGATGATAGTACGTTTACGTATGACCGTAACTGGCTGAGTAACTTCGCTGTTCATTATAAAAAAAGAATAGGCTTGCCCTGTTTTTGCTGGGTTTACCCTACTGATGTCGATGATGATCTTATTGGAATTTTTAGGTCTCTTAATTGCCGGGCAGTCGAAATGGGCGTAGAAAGCCTGGATGAAAGGGTACGGAAAGATATTTTTGGCAGAGTTTATTCTAATTCCGATGTTGAAAATGCGCTTAAACTTTTTAAAAAAAATAGGATTTTTTGTGTTGTGGATAATATAAAAGGTTTCTGCGATGACCCTGAAAAAGAAGTTAAGGATTTGGTAGAGTTCTATAATGAAAATAGGCCTAATAAAATATACATTTTTGAACACCGGGGATTTCCGAAAACCGAAATATTGAACTTAATTAAGAATAAAAATAGCGGGAAACAATTATTGCCTTTTACCATAGCCACAGAAATAACTAATAAAAAAATAAGGCAGTTGGAGCTGCTGTTAGTTTTTATTTATTTTTTACCGCGTAATGTTGTTAAATATTTACTGCGGAAGAAAATATACCGTATTTTTCCTCCGCTTGGTTCGTATAATATCCTGGAGATATTTCCATATTTCGTAAACTTTTTTAAGCCAAAAAAATACCGTTTTTGGTATCCGGTGCGCGGGACGCGCCATCGATATGTCCATTATTTCATTCACAATCCAGGTTATTTTCTAAAAAGGTTATTATTATCATGGGGATAAGGGTAGCTTTTGTTTCCGGGCCTGAAGAAAGTTTAGGCATAAAGTATTTGTCTGCTGTTTTAAAATCGGCAGGGCATCAGCCTGAGCTCTTTATTGATCCGCAGTTATTTTCCGATGAAATAATATCAAATAAGGCATTGGCCAGGATGTTTGATTCAAGGGGCCATTTGCTGCGAAAAGTTGTGGCTTATAAACCGCAATTAATAGCGTTCTCGGTATTTACCGATTTTTCTTTTTGGGCCTATGATTTGTCTGCCAGGCTTAAGAAAATAACCGATGCGCCGATTATTTTCGGCGGAATTCATCCGACCTCGGTCCCGGAGGAAGTGATAAGCAATAAAAATGTCGATATGGTATGTGTGGGAGAAGGGGAATACCCATTGTTGGAATTAGCCGATAGCCTTGATAACGGCCGTAAGCGTTTAGATATAAAAAATATATGGTTTAAAGTCGGTAATGAGGTGGTAAAGAATCCTGTTCGCAATCTGGTTGATCTGGATGGGCTTCCGTTTGCGGATAATGATATTTATGCCAATAAAGGCCGTCATTTTCGTATAGGTTATCATACCATTGCCTCAAGGGGGTGCCCTTATTCATGTAGTTATTGTTGTCATTCTATCCTAAAGCGATTGCATAATAAAGAAGGTTATTATCGTGTGCGTAAGGTAGATAACCTGATCAACGAAATCTTGATTTCATTAAAGAAGTATGATTTTAAAATCGTAAGATTCTATGACGATATATTCCCTTATCAAATGCCTTGGCTGGCGGAGTTTTCTGAGAAGTATCGCGAGCGTATAAAAGTCCCATTTATTTGTTATTTGCACCCGGATTTTGTTAATTCGGAAAGGGTATTATTTCTTAAAAAATCCGGTTGTGTTGAGATAAGATTAGGAGTCCAAAGTTTAAACGAGGATATGCGCCGGAATATTCTAAACCGGCATGAGTTGAATTCTAACATACGCACGGCTATCAGGATAATCAAAGAGAGTAAGATTAACGTAATTACAGAAAATATCCTTGGTTTGCCGGGAGAAAAAGATGAAGACATGGTAGAGATGCTGAATTTTTATAATATAAACCGGCCGTCAAGAAATCATTTTTTTTGGCTTCGGTATTATCCAGGATTGGAAATCTCAAAATACAGGAAAGATATCTCGGGTTTGGGGCATAAATTAAGCAGCAGGGTTTTTACTCAAGGGGGAGATACTTACCCTGATGTAAATCGTAAGCTGGTAATCGCTCTTTATATAATTAATTTCTTGCCTGTATCCCTAGTCAGGCGAATACTGCGTTATAATATCTGGAAATTATTTCCATCATTTATACCCGTTTGGTCATTAAACATAATGTCTAATATTGCCAGCAGTTCTTATTCTGACCGCATAACAAGGGCGCGTGCTTTTAAAAGGTATAAGACCTATTTATTGCGCAAACGATAGCCATGAAAAATATAAGTATTTCTTTGGTTGTACCGGCATATAACGAAGAAAGTATAATTGCCGAAAGCGCGGATATCTTTTGCAGGAAACTTTCCGGGATTACGAATGACTTTGAGATAATTTTCGTTAATGATGCAAGCAAAGACAGGACGGGTGCTATTTTAGATTCATTCTGTAGCTCAAATCATAAAGTAAGGTTAATAAATAATGACAAAAACTGCGGCAGCGGAGCGAGCCTTTGGCGCGGTTTTAAAGAGGCAAGAAAAGAATTAGTTCTAAGCAATTTCGCCGATAGGCCTTTTGACCTGGATGACCTTGAACCGATTTTACCGTTATTAGATGATAATAAAATAGATTTTGTTGTTGTGGCCCGAAAAGACAGAAGTGCAAACAGCTTTTATAGGAAGTTGACTTCTTACGTTAACTTATTGGCTATAAAGATTTTGTTTAATCTAAAAATCCGCGATTTCCAGTTTGTACAGATTTATCGCAAGAAAATACTTGATGGCATAAATGTTGTTTCAACGGGAACTTTTGTCCCCCCGGAAATAATGATTAAGCTTTTGGCAAAAGGGCATAAGTATAAAGAAGCAGAGTGTAAATTTCATAAAAGGCCTCAAGGGTTTTCTAAATGCGGAGATGCCGCTACAATCATAAAAACGCTTAAAGAAATGTTTGCCTTTTGGTTTAATAACCGGTGCTTAAAATGAAGATCAAAGATACTGAAAGCTTGTGCTTTAAATGCGATAAAAGACTTAAGGCAGAGATAATAGAGGAAGGAAATAAGGTTTATTTAAAGCGTATGTGTATTGAACATGGCGAAAATAAGACTTTGCTATCTACTGATGCGCGATATTACCGGGGTTTGATGCGGTTTTATGATACCTTGGCACATAAGAGGATTAAACAGAGCCGCTACATTCTTTTGTTAACGGATAAATGTAATATGGAGTGCCCGATTTGTTTCTACGATGATAAGAGTATCGCCGCTATGGCTGTTTCGGATATCGATAAGATAAAAGAAATTATTCCTAATAGCGAACTGATCTTATTTGGCAGAGAACCAACCTGTAAAACCGACCTCCCGGAAATTATAAAAACATTAAAGAAATACCAAAAAAATATCAGCTTGTATACAAATGGTGTGTTAATCCTTACTGACGGGTATCTGGATATTTTAATAAAGTCAGGAGTAACCAAGATTTACCTTCAGTTTGATGGGTTTTCAGATGATTGCTATAAGGATTTTAGAAATAAAGATCTTGCATTACAGAAGCGTTTGATTTTGGATAAATTGCGTAAGAAAAATATGCCAACAGTTTTGAATATGACGATTATGCGCGGCATAAACGATATTTATATTAAAGATTTAGTAGAATATGTTGCCAATAACACGTTTATTAAAGGCCTTAATTTAATCGCATATGCGCATACGGGCAGGGGCAAGGATAATTTTGTCCAGAAGAGTATAATGCCGGATGAAGTGGTGGATTTGCTTGAGTCACAAACGCAAGGATTAGTCAATAAGCGAAGCGTTTATTTATTTCAGAAATTGGTTTATGTTTATAAGTTAATCTTTGGCCAGCGGCATTGTCCTTATCTTCAATATTTCTGGTTAGTCAGGCAAAAAAGCGGTTATGTATCTATCGATAAATATTTAAATCTTGAAAGCCTGGGAAAGGTTTTTGATCGCTACCTTGATATTCACAGGTCAAACCGTATTGCGGCCGGGATTTATTTATTTTTTGTGCTTCCGCGGCATTTATTGTCATATAAAACCTTTTGTTTGGCCGGGGAGTTTTTAGCAGTGATCGTTGCTGATTTATTTAAAAAACCTTATGTAAACGTTCCTGAGAGTAGATTATTTCAGCTGGTATTTAATACTGCCTGTGATTGTTATAATGCGGATTTTACAATTGCTGCCAATTGCCACGTCGGTGTGATCTATAAGAACCAGAATGACAAGCTGGAAATATTGGAAAATGACGGTTTATATCTTTTGAGGCACTAAGGAATGAAGGTTAAATGAAAATAGCATTTGTTTATCCTGAATATGAATCTCTGGGTATTGAATATTTGTCGGCAGTTTTAAGGCAACATGGCCATGAAACCAGGGTATTCTTTGACCCGATATTATTTAAGGACTCATATTTTGATATGGGCGGGTTAGCCGGATTTTTTGACTATAAAAAACATATTGTCGAACGGATTATCCGTTATAATCCGGATTTGGTGGCTTTTTCGGTTTTGACTGATTTTTACGGCTGGGCTAAAGGTTTATCGCGGCAGATAAAAGAGCGCATGGATGTGCCGGTGGTTTTTGGCGGCATACATCCTACGGCGGTTCCCGACTATGTTTTAGGGGAAGAAAGCGTGGATTATGTAATTATCGGTGAGGGCGAATACCCTATGCTTGAACTTGTGAATGCTATCCAGTCAAAGAATAAACATCCTCAAATAGATAATGTTTGGTATAAAAAAGACGGCTTGATAGAAAAAACAAAAATAAGGTATTTGATAGAGGATCTTGACTCATTGCCGTTTCCCGATAAGGATATTTTTTACCGCGAAGTATGCAATTCTTTGGATTATATAATATCAACCGGACGGGGTTGCCCGTATAGTTGCTCTTATTGCCATAACAGTTTTACTAAAAAACTATATTCCGGGCTGGGAATGTATTTGCGCAGGCGCTCTCCGGAAAATGTTATCGAGGAACTGGAATCTGGGTTAAAGAGATATAAAATGCATTCCGTTACTTTTCAGGATGAATTATTTACTTATGACAAGAAATGGTTAAGTGAATTTTCCGTATTGTATCAGCGCAAAATAAAACTTCCGTCGTTTTGTTGCGTAGATCCGGTAAGCATTGATTCTCAGACAGTGGATTCTTTAAAGCGTATAAACTGTTATGCCGTGGAAATGGGCGTACAGTCATTAAATGCCCGGATAAGAGAAGAGGTGTTGGGGCGCAAATATACCAATAACGATGTTGCCGGCTCTTTGAAGCTTTTACGTTACGGCAAGATAGAATGTATAACTGACCATATTTTAGGTTTACCTACGGAAGGGCCTGATAGCTATATCGAACTGCTTGAATTCTATCGTAAAAACAGGGCAAGCCATGTAAGCGTATTTTTGTTACGCTATTATCCGAATACCGATATTATATCTAAATCAGGGCTTAAAAATGAAGATATAGACAAGATAAACAAGGGAGAAGATTTTAATAGGTTTACCGTTTGCGGTAGTGCCGGTAAAGAAGATTTCATAATGGCCAAAGAAATGCTAATGCTTTTAAACTTTTTGCCGATAAATCTCGTAAAGTTTTTTCTTTTAAGAAGAAGATATTCGTTTTTGTTATTTATTGCCAAGATCTATAAAGTTTTCTTATGTGCGAATATATTCCGGTTTATTAATCGATTAATCCGTTGGCGTAAAATGATAATTCCTTATCATATTAATGCGTTTCGTTATTTAAAGTATCCTTTGGCAAATATAAAAATCCGGTTATGGGCTTAAAAAAGGAAGGTGGGATTTGCGAGTAGCATTTGTAAGCGGTAATTTCGAAAGTTTGGGCTTGGAATATTTATCTTCGGTGCTGCGTTTGAAAGGCCATGAGACTGAATTATTCCTGGAGCCGTGTATATTGCATGACGATGCAATCTTTCTAAATGGAAAATTACTCAATCGTATGGTTGATTTTAGCGGTTACATCGCAGATTCGGTAAAAGAATACCGTCCGCAACTAGTCGGTATCTCATCAGTAACCGATTATTACCAAATGTATTTGAATATAGCCCGTAAGATAAAAGAGCGTATTGATGTTCCCATAGTTTTTGGAGGAGTCCATCCAAGTTCGGTCCCGGAGAAAGTTTTGGAAAATGAATTTGTGGACTATGTTTGTGTCGGAGAGGGAGAATACGCGCTATTAGAATTGGTGGAATCCCTGGAAAATGGCAAAGATACCGGCGCTTTGAAAAACATTTGGTTACGACAGGGCAAGGAGATCATTAAAAATGAGCCCAGGAATTTAATCGAAGATTTGGATATTTTGCCTTTCCCGGATAAAAGTTTGTATTATAAGAAAAGCTCTTTTTTCAGGCATACATATACGTGTATGACAAGCAGGGGGTGCTTCTACAATTGCTCATATTGTTTTAATAATTATTTTAAGGAAATGTATAAAGATAAAGGGCATTATTTCCGCAGGCGAACCGTAGATAATGTTATTAATGAACTAGCTTTTGGTTTGAGGGGACGTAACTATACGAGCGTGCGTTTTGCCGACGATATCTTTAACTATAATAAGGATTGGCTGAGAGATTTTCTTTACCGGTATAAAAAAGAAGTTAACAAGCCTTTTGATTGCCAGTTGTGGCTTAAAACTGTTGATTATCAAACGGCACGAATGCTTAAGGACGCGGGTTGCTATCTTGTGGAGATCGGCATTCAGTCATATTCCGGCAGATTAAGAGAAGGTGTTCTTGGAAGGTCTTATGATAATTCTGAGGTTGAAAAGGCAATTGATGGATTAAAGGCATCCGGAATAAAAGTTATTTGTGAGAATATTTATGGCTTGCCAGGAGAGAATATAGCTGATATAAAAGCGGCTCTGAAATTTTATGCTTCTAAGTCGGTATCGGCAACGTTTTATGGATTGCGTTTTTATCCAAAAACAAGTATTATAGAATCGGCAAGAGAAGAAGGACTGATAAACACGCAGGACATTGAAAAGATCAACCAGGGGCAAAGAAGCACTATATTTACTCATGGTGGCGATAGCCTTACGGAAGATTTCTTAAGAATTAATCTATGGTTTTTGCTGACTTTCTTATTACCTAGAAAATGGCTTATCAGGCATATTGACCGGATATTTAAAACTTCTCCTCCAAGAAAGTTTGTTGTTCAATTAGTAGTTATATTGACCGGGTTTAGCCAGCGGCCGCTGCAGGTAACTTGTCATCGGGTATTCTCAAGGTTAATACTATATTTTAATTATTCAATACTTAAAATTAATTATGAATTTAAGAAGATGTTTTCTAAAGCCAGGAGTTAATAAATGAAGTTACAGACAGCTGTAAAAAGTGTTTGCCCGGTTTGTTTAAAAGAAATATCCGGCGTAATTCAAGAGCGCGACGGTTTGGTTTTTATGCTTAAGGAGTGCGTTGAGCATGGAAAGTTTGAAAAACGGTTATCCGATAACGCCGGGATGTATTTTGACGCGCGTAATTTCTTTACTACTTTGATAAAACCGGATTACAAGAGAAATAAAAAACTGCTTTATGTCTCTGAAGTTTGTAATCTTGATTGCCCTATATGCTGTTTCCGCCCGGAAGAGAATGTTGTTAAGGGCTTAAGTTTTGAAGATATAGAAAATCTTGCGAAAAAAGACAAGAGCGAACTGATACTTTTTGCAATGGAACCTTCTTGCCGAAGCGATATATTTGAAATAATCGCAATGCTCAAAAAAAATAAGAAATCGGTCCCTTTATATACAAACGGATTAAAAATAGCAGATATGGATTTTCTTAAGAAACTTAAGGCTTCCGGTGTTGATAAAGTCGTAATGCAATTTGACGGTTTTCAGGATGAAATATACAAGGATTTAAGAGGCGGGGATAAATTATTAAGCACGAAGCTCAAAGCATTGGATAATTTACGGGAATTAGGAGTTCCGACTATCATAAACGATACGGTTATGAAAGGTTCTAATGATAGGTATATGAAAGACGTTTTTGAATATGCCGTAAAAAACAGCTTTGTGTCGGGCGCCATGTTCATAGGCTATACGGCTTATGGAAAAGTTGTTTCTCCTGAGAAAACCCTGGAATCCGAAGAGCTCGTTTCTCTGCTAGAAAAACAGACCGGAGGTAAAATTTCCCTTCGGAACGTAAGTATATTCCAAAAATTGCTTTATGTTTATTTGAATATATTAAAAGACGGTATCTGTATTCATCTAAAGAACTATTGGGTTTATAGGAAGAATGGTGATTATATCCCGGTAGATGCGGTTATGGATATGGAAAAGCTGGATCGTTTTTTGAATATTTATCTTGATAAATTCTATAAGAAAAATAAGAAATTATCCGGGATTATTTATCTTGCGGTATCGGTATTAAGAAGTTTAAAGAATTACCGCTTGATATTATTGATGGTTGTTGATGGACTAAAGATAGTGTTAGGGCACATAAGCAAAAAAGCATATTATTCAAAAGAAGCTAACGGATTTTTGCAGGTAAATTTTTCTACTGCTTGCGATCCATATAGAGTAGATTACGATATACTCGATTATTGTGAAATGGACTTGGTGTATAAACGTAAAGAGGAAGGCGTAAGGTGCCAACGGCAATGCGAAGCTTTGATGGATTTTTGGCGCAAGGGGAGCAAAGGTATAATGGCGGTATAGCCGGGAATGGTTATCGAAATGACTAAGACAAAAAGCCTATGCCCTGTATGTCTGTCTGAATTGGAAGCGGATTTAGAGTTAAGAAATGGCAGTGTTTTTCTTAAAAAAACATGCCCGGAACACGGAAACCAATCTTTTAAGATTACCGATTATGGGCTTCAGCATTTGGAACTGCGTAACTATTATTTTACGTTATTTAAAAATGCGCCCGTTCAGGATAAATATTTACTTGTACTGACCGAAGAGTGTAATCTTGCCTGCCCTATCTGCTATTTGAAAAGGAATAGCGGGTCATTCCAGAAGATAGAATACGATGAATTATCCCGCATAACCAAAAATATCAAGGCAGAAATAATCATATATGCTGCTGAGCCTACCTGTGACGGGCGCCTCTTTGATGTTATTAAGTTGCTTCGAAAGCACCAAAAGAGCGTTTCTTTATATTCAAACGGTATAAATTTAGCAGATTTTGATTATGCCTTAAAACTTAAGCGTGCGGGGATTGGAAAGATTATTTTGCAATTTGACGGGTTTAATGATGAGATCTATAAAATTATACGTGGTAGGGGGTTATTGGATATTAAAATGCAGGCCCTAAATAACTTAAAAAAACTGGGCATGCCGGTTATTCTTGATGTTACGGTAATGAAAGATGTGAACGAATCTGAAGTAAAAAACATCATGGATTATGCCTTGGAAAATAATTTTATAAAAGGGGTTACTTATATCGGTTTTTTCTCACCTATGGTTTCAGATTATAAAGACTCAGGTCTGTTTATGATGCCGGATGACATTATTGGCATAATCCAGCGGCAGACTCAAGGCAAGATCCATGTATCTAATATTAATCGCCTGCAAAAGGTTTTATATAATTACATGCTTATGTTTAACAAGCGGCTCTGTTTTTATTTAAAATATTATTGGGTATTCAGGAGCAAAACCGGTTTTTCTACTATTGATGATATGCTTTCTTTAGATAAAACAGAACCTATTCTGGAAAAGTTAAGAACTGCACATGCCCATAATAAAAAAGTCCGTATATTTTTACTAAGGATCGGGTTATTTATGAGTTTAATGAAGAACATAAAATCGTGGGGTATTTTTCGCGGTCTATTTTTATTAGCTATAACGCATTCGTTATTTAACAGGGATCATAATATTATATCTGATAAAATATTGCAGATAGATTTCTCTACCGGTTGCGATCCTTATCGTATCGATTATAAAATTGTCCCGCATTGCTCGATAGGCTATATTTATAAGGATGCCGCAGGGAATGTCCGGGTCAATACTTCAGCCGCGCCCATTATTAAGGACTTAAAATCGTATGGATAATTTAGATTCCAATAAAACAAGGTCAATCTGCGGCGTATGCTCTTCTTTAGTAGATGCTGAAATAATCGAGAAAGAAGGCCGAAGCTATTTAAGAAAACTATGTTCTGTGTGCGGACCGACTGATGTGAAGATTTCTAATTATCATGGATTTTATTCCCGCCTGCGCGATTTTTATTTTAAGGCTGTATCAAAGCCATCTACCCAGAATAGGTATATTCTTTTTTTTACTCCTGAATGTAACCTCAAGTGCCCTATTTGTTATTTACGTCCCCATGACGATACAATACAAAAGATCAATGTGGAGGAAATTGAAAGTATTTTAAAACGTAAAAAGTGCGAATTGATTTTGTATGGCGCAGAGCCTACCTGCTCTGAAGATATTTTCCGGGTGATAAGCTTGGTATCCCGTTATCAAAAAAGCGTGGTTCTTTATACTAATGGTCTTAGGCTGCAGGATTATTCTTATGTACGTAAGTTAAAAGATTCTGGAGTTTCGAAAATAATTTTGCAGTTTGATGGGTTTGATGATGGCGCGTACGAAATTATACGGGGACAAAAGCTTTTAGATATTAAAATGCAGGCTTTGGATAACCTCAAAAAATTGGATATTCCTGTTGTTTTTGATGTTACGGTTATGAGAGGGGTCAATGAGGAGCAGGTAGGCCCTATATTCGATTATGCGCTTAAGAATGATTTCATAAGAGGGATTACTTATTTGGCATACACAATATCGAGGAAGGACAATAATTTCTCCTCCGATAAAAATGTTTTAAGCGATGAAATAATCGATGTCCTTATCAAGGATACTAATGGTAAGATCAAGCGCGAAGATATATTTGTGTTTCAAAAGTTGTTGTATGTAATTTTCTCTTTTTTAAAGAAAAGGGTGTGCCTGCATTCGCAGCATTATCTTGTTATGCGCTCTATTGGCGGATATCTAACTCCTTCGGAGTTATTAAATTTCAGCAGGCTCGATAAGATCCTGGACGAATATATAAAATTAAAGGGACAAAAATATAACTTTTTTGCGTTCTTGTACTTATCTTTAAGTATACTTGGGATGTTGGCTAATCCTGTTTTGTTAATTAGATTATTGCGGTGGCTTAAAGTAGCGTTTTTATTCTTGGTTTCCAAGAAAGATCATCATGGGGTAGGCCGTGATTTTGTTGAACTTGATTTTGTTACCGGCTGCACCCCTCATCAGATGGATTACCGCGTGACAAACAACTGCGTTTCGGGATGGATCTTTAAGGACAAGGACGGTAAGCTTTATATAAAGAATAATTGCACTTCTCTTTTAAGAAAAGTATGGGCGTAATAATTAGGCATACAAAAAGCGTTTGTCCGGTTTGTCGTAGAGAAATTAAAGCATCCATACTGGATGAGGGCGACTCGATCGTTTTTGAGAAAACCTGTCTTGAACACGGAAAATTTAATGTTCTTTTATCGGATAATCCGGGTTACTACAAGGATATCTCAACGGCATATTTTACCCTTATGCCTCAGAATTTGCCGTTAAAGATAATGGAATTAACATTGACGGATAAATGCGATCTTAACTGCCCCATATGCAGCGTTATCTGTTCTGTGGGTAAATCGGCACAGCCGATGACTGTGGATGATGTCAGTAAGGTCATTGGGGATAACCCTGGAATGGAATTTATTCTCTGGGGTATGGAGCCTACAGAGAACAGCCGAATAAAAGAAATCATAAAATTGTTTAAGCTTAAGAAGAAAAACGCCTATCTTTTTACAAATGGGCTTAAGTTTGACAACCTTAATTTTATAAAGAGCTTAACGGAATCAGGTTTATCGCATGTATACCTTCAGTTTGACGGTTTCAACAAAGAAGCATACGGCGTCCTAAGAGATGCCGATCTCCTGGAAAATAAATTAAGCGGATTAGAAAACCTTAAAAAGCTGAAGGTGCCGACTACTCTTAATGTTACTTTGGCGAAAAATGTAAATGAAGAACAAATAGCGCCCATAATCGATTACGCCATAAAAAATGATTTTGTCCGGCAGGTAGGCTTCTTGCCTCTTATAAAGATCGGTAAGGCTGATTTTTATCGTGAGGAAATAATACCCAAGTTGCATGAATTCTTAACTATTATTGAGAGAGAAACCGGAGGCAGGATTAAGGTTGATAACATCCGCATATTACAGAAGTTGATGTACGCCGTATATCGTTTAACGGGTTTTCGAAGGTGTTTTTGGTTTACTTTGCTTATTTTAGTCCGGAACAAAAAACGAGACGGTTATTCTACCCTCGATGAATTAGTAAATTTTAATAAAGTTGACAGGGTTATCGACCTATATATCGATGATGTTAAGTTCCGGCGAGGCATGGCAAAGGATATAAAGTTATTCATTAGGTTGGCAAAAATATTTATTAACCGTAAAACCGCTTTCTTAATCATAAATTTACTGCAATTTATTTTAAAAGAGAGAAGTTTAGAGGCAGCGCGCCGCAATAAAGACATTTTATTTATAACCTGTACTGATTTTTGCGATTTCTATAAAATGGATTTGGACATGGCGGATAATTATTGTGAAGAAATTTTAGCGGTTAAGACAAGGGAAGGCAAGATTATATATAAACCTACATATAAAATGGTTATGGAAAAAACCCATGTTGGATGAAAATAGTTCGATTGATAAAACAAAAGGATTATGCCTGGGATGCCTTAATTGGGTAGATGCCGTTTTATTAAATAAGCAGGGTGCAGCATATCTGGAAACATTTTGTGTTAAGGATGGTTATAAGGAACATTTTCTCTCGGCTCATGCCCAATATTTTAAAGAATTAAGGGATTTTTATTTTTTTGTCACTAAAGAAGTTTATCCGCAGACGCGTTACTTGCTTTTTTTCACTGCACGATGTAATTTGTCCTGCCCGATTTGTTTTATCGAACCGCATTCGAATGAGGTAAGGGAAATTTCACTCGGCGAGATAAGGAATTTGCCCCTAGGGCCTAAAAAAGAATTAATATTATTTGGGGCAGAGCCGACATACAGGGAAGACCTGTTTGAGATAGTGAAATATGTTAAAAAAAAGCAGCATGCCGTTAGCCTTTATACTAACGGGGTAAAACTGGTAGAATTAAATTATCTTCGCCAGTTGAAGAGAAGTGGGGTTGATAAAGTTTATTTTCAATTTGATGGTTTTAAAGATGAGGTTTATGAAGTATTGCGGAATAAAAAACTCGTGCAGGAAAAGATGAAGGTTTTGGATAACCTCAAGAGTTTAAACATGCCGGCAGTCTTAGATGCTTCCATAGTCAAAGGAGTTAACGAAAAAGAAGTCGGGGGGATATTCGATTTTGCGTTGAGAAATGATTATATACGAGCAGTTAATTTTATTGCTTATGTGCGCTGTGGTTGCGGCAGGGATTATTTGGGTGAGGGTTCTCTGACACCCGATGAATTAATCGATATGGTTATTGAATATGCGCAGGGCAAGATAACAAGGCGCGGAATACTGGTATTCCAGAAATTGCTTTATGTTTATATGGCGCTTTTAAAAAGGCGTACCTGTTTTTATATACAATATTATTGGGTTTATCGTAAATCTCCCCGAGAATGGCTTTCTTTTGAGCAGTTTATTAATCTGGATATATTGGATAAATTGCTTGATAAGTATGCAAAAATAAAGGATAAAAACGTGCTTTTATCTAAAATTTACCTTTTTTTTAATATGCCTAAGATGGTGTTTGCAATAAGAAGCCCGGCTTTAGTATTTAAAATGTTACTTATGGCCATGTCCCATGCTTTAAGAATAGGAGAGTATGCAAAGAATGATAGTGGTTTTCTGCAGTTGATCTTTGCTACTGCGTGTGATCCGTATAAGGCGGATAAAAAAATTGTCGAGCGCTGCCATGTCGGTATAATTTATAAAAACGCAGGCGGCGAAGTAATTATTAACCAGGAAAATGGCGCGTATCTTCTTGAAAGGGAATCTAAGGTTAAAGTGCCTGTAGCGTAAATATGAAGAATCGAACTATCTTCTTCCTGATAATATTATTCATAGCCATACGGATGCTCATATTACTGGCTGATGTTTCTCCTGCGGGTTTTTGTGAAGCATTCAGGGCAACTTGTGCTTATGACTTTTTGGCTGAAAAAAACCTTAATATTTTTGATTATACTTTCCGCCATAATGAAGGAGGTAGCTTAATTGCAGCATTAATCACTTCCGTTATATTTAAAGCATTTGGCGTAAGTGTATTTTCTCTCCATTTGACGCCTCTTATTTTTTCTTTATTTTCATTTTTAATAGGTCTCTTCCTTGTAAAAAAATATTACGGGATAAAAGAGGCGTTTTTTTTCGGGATTTTATATATTTTTGTCCCGCAAACATATATGCAGTTATCTTTGATAGCCTGGGGTAATCACGTAGAATCAATCCTATTCACCTTTTTGATCATATATTGTTTAGGTAATATTTCAGCAGGTAAAAAAGTTTATAAAGCCGGTTTTTTTGCATTATTAGGGTTTGTATGCGGATTTTCGATTTGGTTTGCGTATATAAATATGATAGGAGTACTCGCGGCTATACTCTACTTATTTATTTTTGGGAAGGGCACTCTAAGTATTAAACGCGCGCTTGTTTCCCTGGGCTTCTTTGTTATTGGTATTTCCCCGCTAATTTTCTATAACATATTTTATGCACAAGGTAAAGTCGGCATGGTTTTATATAAACCTCTCTATGCCCATTTTATGAACTTTAGTATAGCCCAGGTTTCTTTAAAATTTTATTCATTGTTTGTCCATGACCTGCCCATGTCTTTATTCTTTAGAGGCGTATTATTTATTCCTCGAGAAATACTGGCTTATTCAAGCTATGCCTGTATGGCGTTATTTTTAGCTATTCCTATGTTCTTGAAGATGAAAACGGGAAGATTGAGGCTATTTGTTGCCCGAGAGGTAAGGTTTTTGGATATTTTTATTTATATTTACGTTGTTGTTTTCTTTCTTGTGTATTTAATAAGTGATTTTACCGTTGACCCGGGGAATATATTCAAAGGCTATAGATATTTAGCGGCGATAGTTCCTATTATGCTAATTGTAGCTTGCCGTGTATATGGTTTTTTATCCCAAAAAAGGACGAAATTTGTCTTTTTAATTTATATTTATCTTCTTATTTGCCTTATGGGCATTATTAATCTTATTGGTTTTAACCACGTTCTGAAAAGAAAAACCTATAGCCCGCTTTCTTATCAGAGCGTTGGTTGGAGTATAGCAAATAAATTCGGAGATGATTTTAAAAAGTGCATTATTTACGCGGACAAAATGAAAGCGGGAAAAGAGAGATTTTTCTTTTTCTTTGGTTTAGGCGAAGAAATTTCAAGTTGGTATGTCCATGATTTTGACCGGCTTAATGCTGAGTTTAAAAGTATCCCCGGAGAATACCGTGTGCCATTTTACCTATCTTTAGGGCAAGGCCTGGGAGGGAAGCTCTCCTTAAAGCCGGGCAGCATTTTAACAATTATAAATAAAATTGATAAAGATTACCGGCAATATGCATATGTTGGATTGGGCGCAAACTTAGGATTAAATAATAATGTTCCTACAATTGAGCGTCTATCCGGCATGATAAGCGAAGATTATTTATGTAATTTTTATAAAGGGGTTGGCGGGGCTTTGTTTTTTTTATCAGGCTATGATCTTAATAAAACCAATGATGTCTTGCTTAATATGGGTGGAATTAAAGATAAATATAGGCATTGTTGTTTTTTAGGATTGGGTTTGGTGTTTTTAGATGAAAATATTAACGTTTCCGCAGCTTATTATAAAATATTGGAATCTTCATACGCCGCGGTGGATGATAAATATCGCGATGATTTTTTAGAGGGATTAAAAGAAGGTAAAAGTATTTTCCCGGATTTATTCACGGAAAGTGTTAAATAATATGTGCGGTATATGCGGTAAATATATATATGGAACAGGCGCAAGCGTCAACAAAGAAGTTTTGGCAAGAATGACCAAGAGCCTTTATTCCCGCGGTCCGGATGAAGAAGGATTTTTCTTTGATACCAATGTGGGCTTAGGAGTACGCAGGCTGAGCATACGAGATAAGAAGCTGGGGAAACAGCCCGTATATAGTGAAAATAAAAACATATGCCTTGTTTATAACGGAGAAATTTATAACCATACAGAACTCCGCGATTATCTTTTGGAAAAAGGACATGTATTTCTTTCGGGTTCTGATGGAGAAGTGATTCCGCATTTGTATGAGGAATTTGGTGATTCTTTTATCGAGAAATTGAATGGAATGTTCGCTTTGGCTTTGTTTGATGCGCGGAAGAATAATTTGATTATTGCCCGCGATAGGGCTGGAATCAAGCCGCTTTATTATGCGCAAACAGGCGATTCTTTTATTTTTTCTTCCTCGGTTAACTCATTGTTGCAGGAAAAAGACATATCCCTTGATATGGATCTTCAAGGCATTAATTGCTATTTTACCTATAATTACTTTCCTTGCGGCTACTCGCCATTTAAAAATGTAAAGAAACTCTTGCCGGGTTCATGCATAGTGTGTAGTCCAAGCGGTATTAAAGTTAAGGGTTACCAAGAATATGATTGTGAGAAAAACCCTATAAAACGGGACCGTTATGCTCAAGAGTTCCATGGCGTATTTTCTGAAGTAATCAATGACCAGCTTCAGGCGGATGTCCCGGTTGGGATTTTTTTAAGCGGTGGATTGGATTCTAGCGGTTTGGCGTATTTTGCCAGCCAAAAAAGAAAAGATTTACCCGTTTTTACATTGGGGTTTAAAGAAGATACGTATAATGAATGTGATTATGCCGCGATAACCGCAGGCCACTTAGGATTACGCCACCATAAATTTATCATAGAAGATAAAATCCCGGAATTGTTTAAAAAAACCGTGCAATCTTTAGATATTCCCATGGGGGAGCCTTCGGTATTGCCTACTTTCCATCTGGCAGGTTTTGCAAAGGAATACTGTGGAGTAGTTTTATCCGGAGAAGGGGCAGATGAGCTGTTCGGCGGGTATGATACTTATAAAGCGGATGTTCTGGCAAGGTTTTTTGAATATTTACCAGTCAAGGCTAAAAGATGTTTGTTTAATAATGCCGTAAGGTTAATGCCTGTCGGTTATGGATATATGAACGATAGGCTGAGATTTGAATTATTCTCAAAAGGCATTTTGTCTAATAAGATTGCGCATTATTCCTGGCGGGAAGTTTTTTCTGAAGAGGAAAAGAAGTTATTTTTTTCGCAATATCTGTTGAATAAATTATCAGCCGCGGATCATTTAAATGAACCATACCGCATATTCCAGGAATATTTTAATAAACTGAGTTTAAAAGACGACCTGGAGAAGTCTATGTTTTTTGATCGCCAAATATGGCTTGCGGATTCTATATTGCAAAGAGTGGATATGTCCAGCATGTTCCACGCACTAGAGGTAAGAGTGCCTTTTTTGGATAACAGAGTCGTCGAATTTGCCTCCCGTCTGCCTTTAAATGAAAAAATAAGTTTTATGAAAGGTAAGCGTTTGTTGAAGAAGGTATTTTCTGAAGGATTGCCTAAAAAAATAATAAACCGCCGTAAACACGGCTTTGCAGTACCGGTAAATAAATGGCTTTGCTACGAGTTAAAAGATTTATGTTTTGATATAATTACGCAGGCAAATAAAGGAGTTTGGGAATTTTTGAATCGCGATTATTTAGTTTCTTTGTATAAGGCGCATATTGTCGGTAAGGCAGATAATTCCAGGAAATTATGGAGTGCGGTTATGTTTATTTCTTGGTATGATAATTTATCTGTTAACAAGGACTGATTTTTCTGAGGTGGTTAAATGCGAGTTTCGATAATGCAACCCGGATATTTGCCATGGCTCGGTTTTTTTGAGCTTATATACAATAGCGATTTATTTGTTTTATTCGATGACGTTCAATATACAAAAAAAGATTGGCGTAACAGGAATCGTATTCGTACATCAAACGGATGGATTTGGCTTACGGTCCCGGTTTTAACGAAGGGAAATAGGCTGCAGCATATTTGTCAGGCGAGGATTAACAACAGTACTAATTGGTCCCAAAAGCATTTAAAGGCGGTAGAGATTAATTATAAAAAAGCTGAATATTTCACGAAATATTTTATTGGTTTACAGAAGATATTTGATTCGAAATGGGATTATCTGGTTGATTTAGATCTTGAAATAATCAAGTGGGTGGCCGATTCGATGGGCATAGAAAAGCGTATTTTGAAGTCTTCAGAATTAAATATAAAAGCGGATGGGCAGGAAAAGATAATTGAGGTTTGTAAGAGGCTCGGGTCTAATGAGTTGTATGATAGTAAGGCTGCAGCGCTTCTTTTGAATGAAGAAGATTTTATGAAAAAAGGCATAAAGCTTGTATTCCAAAATTATGAACATCCTGTATACGAACAGGTATATAGGCCTTTTTTTCCTTATATGTCAGCTATTGATTTACTATTTAATTGCGGAGAGAAGAGCCTTAAAGTTATGCTAAATAAAGGTTATAGCCAATGCGCGCAAGCACGTTAAAAATTAAAAATATACACATTATTTTACTGCTTGTAATCTTGATTATGTCATTTTTTCTGCGTATTTATAAGCTGGCAGATAAGCCGGTTTGGTATGATGAAGCGGTAAGCATTGCGCATGCTGAAAAACCAGTGCCTTTCTACATTTTTTCCCCAAGAGTTAATTATAAGCCGGTTTATTTCTTTCTGCTGAAAGGCTGGATATCGGCATTTGGAGAAGATGCGTTTAATTTAAGGTTATTCTCGGTTATCTGGGGAGTCCTTTCGGTTTTATTGATATATTTATTGGCTCGTCTGATGTTCAACCGCCAAACCGGAATTATCGCGGCGTTTTTACTGGCGATTTCGGTTTTTCACATTTTTCATTGCCAACAAATACGCCAATTTTCATTTATAACTTTTCTTGGTATTCTTTCCGTATTTCTTTTATTTAAATTTAAAGAAAATAAAAACTTGTTTTATCTTTTTATGCTCGGTTTGGTGAATATCTTAATGATTAATACGCATCCTTATGGATTTTTCATTATTATTGCGGAGCTCGTTTTTGGGGTCATTCAATTTAAAGGAAAAATACTTTTTTCCTGGGGCCTCGCGCAAATACCCCTTATTTTTTTTATTGTATTATGGTTCATCCTACCGAATAAAGAGCATCTTAACAGCATGCTTTGGTGGATACCAAGGCTGGATGGGTGCTCTTTAATTGAAACTTTTAATACTCTTAGCTGGGGTGGGCCAAGATACGGCTTGGATGATATTTTAATATGGGGAGGAGAATTCGAATTAAAGTATTCTGCGGTTATAAGAGTATTTGCGTATAGTTCGCTAGTTATATCGGTAGTATATTTTGTTTTACTTATATCCGGGGTGATGCGTAAATTAAGCAAAGATGCCCATGACAAGATATGTTTCCTGTTATTTTGGTTGTTGACTCCAGTGTTAATTAGTTTTGTTCTGTCATTAATCAGCAAAACATCAATTTATTCTATCAAACATCTGATTATTACCTTGCCGGCTTTTTATATTCTTATTGCCCGCGGGCTGTCTTTATTAGGCTTAAAAACCCGTAGTTTTATTTTGGTAATAGTAGTTTTATTCAATATGGCTCCACTGGGCATTATGTATAATAATTATTTTCTTACCGACTGGAAGTCAGGCGCCGAATATTTAAAAAGCAATATCAAGGACAACGAAGCCGTAATAATATCAGCTTTGCATGAAATAGTGCCGTTTTATTATTATTTTAATAACCATAAGCCGAGTTTGCCGGATATTGATATTTACGGAAAAACTGCCGTTTCAGGGTATGACGATATTTTTCTTACTGATAGGAATATTTTAGTTGCAGGCATACGGCAAAGAGGGATTGAAAATAAAGGCAAAGGTATAGCTCTAGACGATTTTAAGAAAAATGTAATAACCAGCGAGCAATTACGAAACAGGGGTTTATGGGTTATGTTATCGCTTTGTACTGACCCGCAGGATAAGGAATTATTCCTGGAGTATTTTCACCGAAATTATATTCAGGACAAAAAAGTAAGATTTCAGCGCTTAGATTTGTATCACTTTATTTTACCCGGCAATAATAAGTAATCTAAAAGGTTTAATAATACCATGAGGATTAAGAATAAGAAAAAAGCTATAGGCTTATTAATTAAAGCGCGGATGTTTAACAAGCGGGTGCCTTTGGCGGTGCGTTGGCAATTAACAAACAAATGTGTTTTAAAGTGCGGTTATTGTAATGTCTGGAATAGTACGAAAAAAGAGTTAACCTTTAACGAAATTTCCGGGATACTTGATCAAATGGCTGCACTTGGCACGCAAACGATATCATTTAGCGGCGGAGAGCCGATGCTCAGGAATGATATCTTTGAAATATTGGCGAAAACAAAATCAAAAGGAATCTCAACGGAAATGAATTCTACGGGCGCATATATACCGGATAAAATAGGCAAGCTTGGGGACCTGGATTTCCTAAAAATCAGCCTGGATGGTTCTGAAAAAGTGCATAATTTAATGAGGGGTAACGGTGCCTATAAAATTGCCATAGAAGCAGCTTCGGCTGCCAAGGCCAATAATCTAAACTTTATTTTTACCACAACTTTAACGAAATTTAATCTAGGCGAAATTGGTTTTCTTTGCAATTTGGCTAAGGAATACGGGGCTATGGTGGCTTTTCAGCCGATTAAGAACATTTATCGCGGCATAAAAGACATAAGCCATTTAACACCGGCACCCGGTGAATTTAAAGATACCGTAAACGAATTAATAAGGATTAAAAAGCATGATGGGTCTTGTATGCGTAATTCGCTGATTGGGCTTAAACATATTTATGATTGGCCGCAGTATAAAAAGATAAATTGTTGGGCCGGTAAAATATTTTGTATATTGGATACGGACGGTACTTTAATGCCATGCGATAGGATTTCATATAATTCCAAGTTGCCAAATTGTGCGGAAATTGGCTTCGAAGATGCCTTTTCTGTGTTGCCGAAAGTGTATTGCGGTGGCTGTGGTTTTTGCGGGCCTCTTGAATTAAATTACTTGATGGATTTTAAATTCAATGTTTTTAATTCGATAAAAAGAATATTATATTAATAATTAAAGGGTTTATCCCAGATGAAAATAGCGTTAATACATTGCCCGTTCGGGCATAAGAAATTCTCGGAAAATATAAAAGTGGTGGATGAGGAGTTTTGCCTGGCCCCGCCGATAGTCTTGGCATATGTTGCTGCTATTCTTGAACGAGCCGGGCATAAAGTAATTATTATAGATGCAAACGCGTTAAAGCTGGCCAAAGAGGAGGTTTTAAGGATTCTAAAAAATTTTTCAGCCGATGCAGTATGTTTCAGGGCCGATACTTATTGGTTCCATAACATTGTCGAATGGGCGGGTTATTTTAAAGATTTAATCAAGGCAAAGATAATCGTCGGAGGGATCAATATAACTTTATATCCTAAAGAGTCTTTATCCTATGAATGTTTTGATTACGGTATAATAGGCGAAGCGAATAAATCGCTGGTTGAATTAATAAACGCTTTTGGCAATATCGATAAAATAAGAAAAATAAAAGGAATTGTTTACCGCGACCTTGATCAGCTGATAATTAATGAGCCTGATAGCGAAGCTTTAGACTTTAATGGCTATCCTTTTCCCGCCCGGCATCTTTTGCCCAACCATCTTTATTATTCATTTACTTCGCAGCGAAAGAATTATACGGTTATGCTAACCACTACGGGATGCCGTTACAAATGTATCTTCTGCGCAATATCAAAGTTGCCGTACCGGGAGCGGTCAGTTCAGAATGTGGTTGACGAAATACAGGAGTGCTATGATAAATTTAATATCCGAGAGATAGATTTCTTTGATGCTACATTCTTTATAAATAGGGCCAGGGCTATGGATATATGCCGGGAAATAGTCCGCCGAGGGATAGAGATCGAATGGTCTTGCCGCTCGAGGGTCGACCTTGTTGATGATGAATTGTTGCAAATGGCGTATCTTTCCGGATGCCGGAAGATTTATTACGGTATTGAGTCCGCATCTGCGGATACATTGAATAATATAAATAAGAATATTAATATGAACCAGATTTGCGATGCAATAAAGCTGACCAAGAAGAATAAAATAAAGGCCCTGGGTTTTTTTATGATCGGCAACCCCGGGGATAATAAGAAAACCATATTGTCCTCTATCCGCCTGGCGAAAAAATTAGGCTTGGATTATATACAAGTCTGCCGTGTCGTTGCCAAACCAAATTCTGTCTTGGAAAATGTGTTAATAAAGAATACCGGCATTGATTATTGGCGCGATTATATATCAGGCAGGAATAATGATCAACGGCTACCAATTCCCTGGACTATTCTTTCTGAAGCCGAGTTAGAAAATTATACAAGAAAATTCTATAGAGATTTTTATTTTAGGCCGAATTATATTATCAAGAAGGCATTAGAACTGAAATCTTTTGATGAATTGGCAAGATATATTAAGGTTGGAACAAAATGGTTTTTTTGTAATAAACGGGATGCTTTAAAATGAAAATATTATTGTGCAATAAGTTTATTTTTAATCGCGGAGGCGCAGAGCGTTATTTGCTTGACTTAAGGGATGGTTTACGTGAACGCGGCCATCAAGTGATTGATTTTGCTGTCCGGAATGCCAATAATCTTCCTTCGGAATATTCGGATTATTTTGTCCGAAGCCCCGATCTTAAACATGCCTTTGATTCTGTTTACTCGTTTTCGGCTAAAAGAAATATTACGCGTTTAATAAAAGATAGTCGCCCGGATATAGCGCACATACATAATATATATCATCAGATTTCTTCTTCGATTTTACATCCCTTAAGGAGGAGCGGGATCCCTGTTGTAATGACAATGCATGATTATAAATTTGTTTGCCCGAATTATTCTTTGTTTGTGAATAATTCCGTATGCCAAAAGTGCATAGGCGGGAATTATCATAACGCCGTAAAATACCGGTGTTTAAAAGATTCTTATTTGATCAGTCTATTGGCTTATTTAGAAATGATTTTTTGTAAAATATCCAAGATGTACGAAAGAAACGTTGATTTATTTATTGCCCCGTCTAAGTTTATGTTTAATAAGATGATTGAAGCCGGGATAAGCCGGAAAAAGCTCCGTTATCTGCCTTATATAATCAGAAAGCCTTTAAATGGTTATGATTTTAGTAAGGGGGAATATATTTTATACATGGGTAGCTTAACTGATAAGAAAGGGGTGGACATTTTAATTGAAAGTGCTCAAAATTTTCGGCATATACCGATTAAAATAGCAGGAGATGGCCATAAAAGAAATGAATTGAAGTTCCAGGTAAAAACGATGGGGTTAACGAATATAGAGTTTTTAGGGCACAAGTCAAAAGAAGATTTAGCCGGCATTATAAAAAATGCATTTTTCTTGGTGGTGCCTTCAAAATGGCCTGAAGTATCCGGGCTGGTGGTCTATGAAGCTTTTGCTTTGGGAAAGTGTGTTGTTGCTTCGCGTATGGGAGGTATCCCGGAACTTATTGATGATGAGGTTAATGGGCTTTTGTTCGAATCCGGGAATGTTGATGATCTATCTAGGAAAATAAGGTTTCTTTTGGATAATCCGGGAAAAAGAAAAGATTTTGAGAAGGCTGCTTTCGATAAGTTTTCAAAAATTAATGATGAAAAATCACATTATCAAGAACTTATCAGTATATATAACGAGTTGATAAATGATTATAAGTAAAAATGGGCAGGAGGAGATACTGTTTCTTATCCCTCCGGTTGAATTAAATCCTAAGAAACGTTTTGTGGATCGGGTCTATGGCTGTAATTATGGTTTCGATTATAAGCCGGCAATACATCTTTTAATTTTAGCAACTTTGGCAAAAAACTTAGGTTATGGTGTTCGTTTTCTTGATTGCCCGGCAGAATCTTTTAATACTAATAAGTTAATCGCTTATATACGGAATAACCATGCCTTAAAGATGGTTGTTTTTTTTACTGTTTGGTTATCTGCAGGTGAGGATTTGAAAGCTGCTGAAATAATTTCTAAAGAAATCCCCGGAATAAAAATAATATTTACCGGTTCTTACCCTACATGGAAGCCCAGGCTCTTTACGCTAAAAAATAATTATTTGGTGGTGCGTGGAGAACCGGAGAAAACCTTTTCTGAATTTCTACAGCTATCGGGGGATAAAAAGCTGCAAGACATCAGGGGGTTATCGTTTTTTGAAGCCGAAAATAGTTATTTTCAGGAATTGTCGGATATGAAGGATGTGCCTATTCCCGATAGGTCATTACTTAAGAGGCCTTATTTTATAAACAGGATTTGTGCTTATCCGGCAACGGTAATAATGACTTCGCGAGGCTGCTCTTATAAATGTACATATTGTGCACCGAATGCCTTAGATCAGGCTATAGAATTGGAGCTTTCCAGGTTTAAGCGCGAAAAACCGCCTTTGAGGCTTAAGGAAGCCAAAGATGTTGTGGAGGAATTTAGGCAGGTATATTCTTTGGGCTATAAAGGGGTAGAAATATGCGATAACCAGTTTCTCTGGGATAAGTCCAGGGCTATAGAGATATGTGAAGGTATAAAAGATTTTAAATTGAAATGGATTTGTTGCGCAAGGGCGGATTATTTAAAAGATAAAGATATGTTGCGATTGATGAAGGATGCCGGATGTATTTCGATTTATATAGGCACAGAGTCGTTTGACCAGAGGGTTCTTGATGATATTAATAAAGGATTGTCTTTAAGCGACAACTATAAAGCGGTTGAATTAGTCAGGGGAGCGGGTATTCAGCCCGAGGTTTCAGTCCTTTTGGGCGCATCATCTTTAGATAGCAAAGATTCTATTAACTATGCAATAAAAAGAGCCAGAGAGATGAATACGGATTTTGTGCATTATAGCATAGCTCTGCCATTGCCTAATACTAAGTTATATCAAAAGCTTGTAGAAAAAAAGTTGATCAAAAATGGCGATTTTAACCCCGTAGATAATATTGAAGATGCCGTACCTGTTTTTTCTGTTTTAGAAGCCCGGGAGTTAAGAAAGCTTGTAAGGAAGTGTTATTTTAGGCAATATTTATCTATCCGGTTTATCCTTAAACGCATATTTGATCTTGATTTTTTATGTACTTTTAAATATAGGTTGGGAGCTTTATTAAGGTTTTTAAGGTATTTGGCAAACATTGGATAAGTTTATATGATAGTCGCTATAATCGGAGTAAAAGGCGTGTTAAAAAGATATGGCGGAGCCGAAGCTTCTGTTTATGAGACGGCAAAACGTTTGGTTGAAAAAGGGCATAGAATAGTAGTTTATTGCCGAAAGCATCATAATCGTGATATTGCTGTAGACAGGAACATAAAGCTAATTTTCTTACCGACTATAAATGATAAGAATTTAGGCACCATTGTCCATGTTTTTATATCGACTTTGCATGCTTTATTTTCCAAAGCGGATATTATTCATTATCATTCATTAGGCCCCTCGGTATTTTCTTGTATCCCGAGGTTTTTTGGTAAGAAAACCATCGTTACCGTGCATGCCTTGGACTGGCGAAGGAGAAAGTGGGGGTATTTTGCCAGCAAATTCCTATATTTTTGTGAATATTGCGCCATATTTTTTCCGGATAGAACAATAGTTGTTTCAAAGACGCTTAAGATATATTTTGAAACTAAATTTAACAAAGAGGTTTATTATATTCCGAATGGCGTTGATATTAATTATGAGGATAAAGATACAGGTGTTAAACAAACAGTTAAGTATGTTTTATTTGTAGGAAGGCTTGTGCCTGAGAAGGGGATTCACTATTTAATCCAGGCATTTAATGGGTTGGGTTCGGATTTTATGCTTTATATAGCCGGCGAACCTAGTTTTACGGAAGGGTACGCGAAATATTTAAAGAATATTTCTGGGGAAAGAGTAAAGTTTTTAGGTTTTCAAGATGATGAGCTTAAGAAATTATATTTAGGCGCGTATATTTTTGTATTGCCATCGGAGGTCGAAGGCCTTTCTATTTCGTTATTGGAAGCGATGAAATATGGCAGGTGTGTATTGGTCAGCGATATTCCGGAATCTTTGGAAGTGATTGATGGCTGCGGGTTTAGCTTTAAATCTCAAAATATAGAAGATTTAAGAAATAAGCTGCAATATTTAATTAATAACCCGGAGGTTGTTAATAGGACCGGGATTATGGCAGGTGAGCTTGTAAAAAAGAAATATGATTGGGACAAAATAGCGGAGCAAATTGATAGGTTATATACAAGTGTTTAGAAAAACTTTAATATGGAAAAGGTAACTTTATATATACCGTGTTATAATTCCGCAGAATTTATTGGCAGCTGCCTGGATGCCGTAATGAAACAAACCTATCCGATAGACGAGATATTGATTATTGATGACGGTTCTACTGATGATACGGTTAAGTTTGCTTCAAGATATAACGTAAAAATTATAAAACACGGCAAAAATAGAGGTTTGGCTTCAGCAAGGAATACGGCTTTTAATGAAGCGCGGAATGAATTTATTGCATCTCTTGATGCTGATTGTGTGGCAGATATTGACTGGCTTGAGCATTTAATGGAGTGTTTCAAAGATGGGAATATAGTAGGGGTGGGGGGTAAACTTATCGAGAAACATTTCGTTTCGGTAGCTGACAGATGGCGCATAGCGCACATGTCCCAGCATTGGGGTAATGATTTTATATTAAATCCACATTTTTTATATGGAAGCAATAATGTTTACAAGAAGGCATCCGTACAGTCCATAGGTTTATATGATGAAAAGCTCAAGAATAATAATGAAGATGTTGATATTAGCTTAAGGTTTTATGCGAATAAATTTAAATTAGCATATAATCCGCAGGCTATTGCCCAGCATTTAAAACAGGATACGGTCGGTTCTCTATTAAGGAGTTATTGGCATTGGACAAGGAGCGCGCATATTAATATTTACAATAAGTTTAATATAAAAAGAAGGGCGGCTTCCCGTCTGGCGCTTATATTAAAAATTACTGAGAAATTTTCCCGGGAGGATATTAAAAAACTTAAGTTAGATTTGCTTTTTATAGATTTGATTTTGGCGCCATATTTTATTTATTTAGATGTACTTAATTTGATAAAACAGGTATGCGGACGGATACGCCTAAATTCATAAGCATTATTATTCCAACTTATAATAGCAGGAGCAGCTTGGAAAAGCTGTTAGGATCACTCTGCCGGCAAACTTATCCTATGGATAAAAGCGAAGTGATTGTTGTCGATGACGGTTCCCTGGATAATACGTCTGAGATGGTTAAGAGAGAAATAGACAAAGCTCCGTTTGTATTAAAATATTTCTTTCAAGAAAATAAAGGCCCGGCTGCCGCAAGGAATTTAGGCATTAAAAACTCAAAAGGCGATGTTGTTGTTTTTACTGATTCTGATTGCATCGTTTCAGAAAAATGGTTGGCAGAATTGGTTAAAGGCTATGATGACGAACAGGTTGCCGCAACCGGAGGCTCTATCCTGGCTTTGCCTGTCAATTCGCTGGTTAGCAGGTATTGTGCTTATATTGGGATGAATGGCCGGCCGGAGATAAAAAACGGTATAGTTTCTTATGTTATAACCGGCAATGCTTCTTTTAGAAAAGATATTTTGGTTTTGATCAGGGGTTTTGATGAAAGATTTTATTTCCCAGGCGGGGAAGACCCAGATATTTGCCGTCGGATAATAACAAAAGGCTACAATCTTATTTATAACCCTGATGCAATAGTTTTTAATCCGCATAAGAAAAATATTAAAGAATTAATGAAGACTTATTTTAATTATGGTAAGGGGCAATCATTCTTAGCGTTAAAAGAAGGTTCAGGATGGGGCCTGAGTCAAATGCGCGGGTTAAGGCTTTATGTGTGTTATCTTAAGATAACCTTAAATTTTGGACTGATGATTTTGCAGGATTTAGAATTGATTTTTGATTTATTTAAAATCCCGCTTAATGCCCTGTCATATTATGGGCAAAAAGGATTGCCGGTTAACGATTGCCTGGCGTATTCTTTGCTGGATTTCTTAAAAATATTTAGTTTCCGCCAAGGTTGTATTGCAGGATACTTGAAAGGTAAGCTTTTAGGGTTAAAGAAAGAAAATGAATAAACGTTTAAACCATAATATAAAGGATATTTTAAAGAATAGCGGTTCAGTTATGTTCAGCAATATATTCGATATCTTTATCAATATCGTAATAATTTCTGTTTTGGCCAAATATTTCGGCCAGGCTGAATTTGGCAAGCTTTCTTTCTTGAGTGTATTTTTATTCTTTTTTGGTTCGCTTGATGATTTTTTGATCAAGCCTATTTTGATAAGGGAGTTGTCAAGAAACCGTTTGAATTCTTCGGTTATATTAGGCAATGGTTTAATTATACGGGTGCTTTTGTCTCTGATTGTAATTGCCGTATTCTGGTTCTGCGCATATTTTACATATTGGAAAATTAGTTTTATAAAGTTAGTTTTCTTTGCTTCGCTCGGGATAATTATGACATCGATAGGAGCTTCATATGAAACCGCGTTCCAGGCGAATCTGAGGATGCTATTGCCGAAAGCTTTGAATGTTATAAATAAGATTATTACGCTGGGCTTGGTATACTTGGTTGTAATTTTCAAAGGAACGCTTTTGGATTTTTATATGTTAAGCTGCATTTTGGGGGCATTGCTGCTATTAACACTTAAACATTATGCCGAAAAACTGATTAAGCCGGAATTTAAGATCGATTTTATGGTTTGGAGAGAGATCATTTGTGAATCTTGGCCTTTATGGTTAACGGCAATTTGCATATTTATTTATCATCGCATAGACCAGATACTGCTTTTTAGAATGAAGGGCCCGGATTCGGTGGGGTTTTATTCTGCGGCCGTAAAATTCTCGGAAATATTTAATGTGGTACCGATGGCGTTAAAAGCTTCTATACTTCCTTTATTGGCCCACTATTATAAAATATCTTCCGAAAGTTTTACGAAAATATACGAATTAAGTTTCAAATATCTTTTGTTATTTATAATTCCAATTGTGATTATCGTAAATATCTTTTCCAAGGAAATAATTTATTTTATTTATGGGGATAAATTTATTATTTCCGCTTCGGCTTTAAATATACTTATTTTTTCGGAGATATTCGTATTTATGGGGATTGTCAATAATTCTATCTTGATCGCTTCAGGTAAACAAATTATGGATCCGGTGTTCACCGGCGCCTCGGCTTTTATTAATGTAATTTTAAATTTATTCTTAATCCCGCGTTATGGTTTTATTGGCGCAGCTATTGCCAGCCTCGTTTCATACCCTGTGGGCCCGGTTATGGGGTTTTTCTTCAAGGTTACAAAACCGTATTCCTTATCGATGTTCAGGCATTCATTAAAACCATTGGTTGGCGCGGCAATTATGGGTTTGTGCGCCTTCCAGTTTAAGGATAATATATTTATTTCTCTTGTTATTGCTGCAGTGGTTTATTCCTTAGTGATATATTTAATCCGGGGAATTAATAAAAGCGATAAAGCTATTTTAATGAGTATTTTTACGGGGAGCAAAAAATATGATATTTAAACCAAGAAATAATATTAAGACGGCCGGAAAAGAAGGAGCCAAAGATTCTATTCGTTATTGGCTGGATAAATCATATGAAGATTCATGCCCGTATCTTTCTCCGGTTCGCCTGGACATAAGTATAACTACGGATTGTAATACCAAGTGCGCTTATTGCTGGCAGCAGCAAAAAAATGGGAGCCTGCTTACATTTGATAACGTGGCAGGCGTAATCGATGATATATGCGCGCTAAATCCGCCGAAACTAAATCTTACCGGAGGAGAGCCGACCATATGGCCGGATTTTGAAAAACTTATTGATTATGCCAAAAATAAGGGTATTAGAAAGGTTCTTTTGTGTACTAATGGTATTCGTTTGGCGGATTTAAAATTCGCAGATAAAATAATCAACCTGGGAGTGACCGGTATAAATATTTCCGTAGATACTCTTAATCCTGAAAAGTTTAAGTTTTTAAGGGGCTATGATTTTAAAATTCTTAATAGGATATTATCGAATTGCGTAATATTAAAGAAAAAATATCCGGGGGTTTTTATTACTCTTTGCTCGGTGATGTCAAAAGAGGTCACTCCGGAAGAGCTTTTTGCGGTAAAGGAGTTTTCCGATAAGAATAACCTCGGTTATTTTATGCAGACCTTTGACCACACCAGATATTTTGACATAAATAAAAAATTTAATTTATCTTCCGCTGAAAGGCAAGAGTACCATCAAAGAATCGATTGGTTGCAAGGCATGGTTGGGGAGGCTGTTAAAAGGAATAATAATCCTTTGATCGATACCGATAAAGTTAAGTGTTATAAGGGGATTACTACCGTTAAGCTGACTAGCGACGGTTCGGTTAGTTTTTGTTGGAAGAGTAAACCAATCGGCAATATTCTAAAGGATAAATTCATAGATATCTGGATTTCGCAAAAGGCAAAAGAAATGAGAAAATATATACGTGATAAACAATGTGATTGTATTTTTGATTGTGATGTTTTTGAGAGCTTAGAACTTTATGAAGGCTCTTAGGCGCGGTTAGTCCGGATATTTAAAAAGTTAAAGATATAGCTTATATTTACAATGGCTAGGAATAAGTAGTTTATATTTAAAAATACGATGAACCTGACCGGGTTTATAAATAATTTAATTAAAGAAATAAATAGCAAAGCTATGTTTTTATCATAATCTCCCCAGGCTTTTCCTTCGGCATAACTTCGTTTTATAAGATATTTTATTTTTAATCTTTCAGTAGGAATATGATGGTAGACGAGCATGCCCGGAATAACCTTTAAAGATAATCCGGTTTTTAAGGCTTGCTTTACTCGATAATAATCTTCGACATATGGCAGGAGCCCGGAGTTTTTATTATTTTCTTTGTTTAGTTCTTTTAGCGCATCTTTTTTAAATGCAATGTTGCTTCCCAGTGGAGGGAATTTACCCGTTGGGTTTGGGTTTATTCCGATAAGCCAGTTTAAAGAGTTATTCCACCATTGGGGGAATCGTGTGTTTAAAATAGGCAAAACCGCGCCTCCTATAAAATCATAATCCGCAATCGACTTTTCTATTGTATCTAGCCAATTATTCGGGGCAATACAGTCATCGTCTATAAAAGCAATTATTTCTCCGGAAGCATTTTGTATGCCTAAATTCTTACAGGTATTTAACGGGATCCTTCCGGAATTTCTTATATATTTAACGGATTCTTTGAATGTTGCCTCAACCAAGTTGTCTGTGCCATCTGTTGAGCCATTATCGATTACGATAATTTCATAATCTTTATAAGATTCTTGATGTAAAATACTTTCAAGGCAGGACTTAAGGAGAGGCCTTCGGTTAAAAGTAACTATTATTACGCTTATTTTTGGTTTCATTCGAAGCACATATTTAATTCAACGATATCGTGATCTGTGGCTGATAGATAAAGGGTATTGTTTGGGCCATTGGATATTTTAAATGCCAGGAGCAAGTCGTTATTTTGATTTACAATAAAAGGCTCTACGGTATATTTATCTGAGTGCGGGCGTATTTTTATCTTTGATATTTTCTTAAGACCGCGGGTATTTATTTTTATCAGCGGCCTTTCTTTTAATACCGTAAAAATGTCCGGGAATATGAGAGCTAAATAGTGATTTGTCAAAACTATATTTTCTTGAGCTGAGATATTTATTTTTACAATTAATTCTTTGGTATTTGGCATAGCCAAATACCATTTTTCAATAACCGGTACATTTTTCCATCTCATATTTAAACTTATTCCGCTTTGATTTTTGCTAACGCTCCAGTCTGCCTTGTAAGATTTAAGTTCGATTCCTTTGTAGATAAAAGCACTGCATAGGCCTTTTTTTGAATTGATGGGTTTATTTTCGCAGTAAAGCTTTATTTTACCGTTTCCGGCAAAAAGTTCTAAAGGGTATTTCCCGATTTTTGCATATTTGCGCTTGTTTTTAAAGATTAATAATTTTTGTCTTTCAGGTAAATTAACCGTATCTATTAAATCAAAATAAACGATACTTTTGTTGAAGAAATTGTCCCGTGATCCCATGATTGCTTTTTTAAATCTTTCATCTAGGTCTATTCGAGTCAAATCATTATTTTCTTGGATGAGCACATAATCGGCATCATTTCTTAAATCAAATGCGATAGATGTGTCAAGATACAATTTTTCTTCGTTTATTTTGACCATGTGGACGTTAATATTATAATTATTTAGGAGCGAGAGATACTCCATGGGCTGTGAAACTTCCCGGAGGTCATCAACGAAGAAAACGTCTTTTTCCAGATATGACGGCCCTAAATTATTGTTGATTATCTTTATTATATCTTCAACCGGCCATTTTGTATCGGTTGGGTAGATATGAGTTTTTTCTGTATTCCGAAAATAAAAATCAACGTCCTGCCTAAAAAATATAATGTTATCCAAAAGGTTATTTTGCAGGCCAAAAATTCTTTGAGGCACCTGTATTTGGACCCGGTCGGGCATAAAACTTAATTTATAAGATAAGGATAAATATTGGATTGTCCCGAAAACAGACAATAGAACAATGATAATTACCATAGATATTTTATTCCTGATGTTTGCTATGCCTATGGCGGATATGATTGCAATCGGTACCAGCGCTGGCATTATATAGCGTTCTTCGACTGGATAGTGGAAGGCAAAGCTTAACAAAAGCAGTGGGAATAATATCCAGGAAAGTAAAATATTCCGGTATGGTATTTTATTTTTAGCTATGTAAAATAAACCGAAGAAAAACGCGATAAGAAAGGGCGTCGTCACTGAACTGTTTACCAGCTCTTTTATGTGCCATAAGAGGAATTTTATTCCGGTGTATAGCCAGCCTAAGAATAAACTATAAGATGATTTATACAAGGCAGAATACCTGGGGTAAAACCATGAACATTCATACAGTCGGAAGAATATTTCCCAGAATTTAATCTTCAGGAAGGCAATCGTTAATATAAGAGTTAATAGAAGGGCAACGGCAATATGCTTAAAAGTCCTCTTTGTTTTTACAGAGCGTAAAATAACAAGAAAAGGCCATGTTATAAAACCGATATAGTTGAATTTAATCAATATCCCTGCGGCTAAGCATAATCCAAAAAAGAAAGTATATACTTTATTTGAAAAGTTTTTTGTTTTCAACAAAATATAAATGCTTAGCGCAATAATCGCAGTTAGAGGCAAATCCAGCATATAAATTCTTAAGTGGTTAAAAATAAGCGGGTACATGCTTACCAGAAAGGCAGAAATTATCCCGGATTTTCTATCGGATATCAGCTTGCCGATTTTATAGGTTGATAAGATAAGCGTAGGGAAAAAGATAATATTGCTTATTATTATCCCGGAATCTTGGGTAGGGCCAAAAATAAAATATAGCGGAGCGGTTATGTAGCTTAAGAATATGCCATGCCATCGGGTGGATGTTATGCCAAGAATATAATTTAATCCGGGGAACAGGTTATTGTTAATCGCGTTGTATACTTTTAAGCTGGATAAGAAATAATCATGCGGATCGCTGATCAGGTATGTATGGTCGAGTTTAAGCCAGATATAGGTATTTATAAGATGGAATAGCAGGATGGAGGAGAGTATGAGTGAAGTAAGTAACGTTTTTCTATTGTCTATTTTCATTTTATTGTTTTTCTTCTGATTATAAAATTATACCTTACGAATTCCGATATGGCAATACAAGGATGCGGATATTGATTTTTGCTCAAGCAATGTTACAATAATAATTATGAAAAAGCCGCATTTGGCCGTGTTGTTTCTTATCGTTGCCGTTTATCTATTCAGCGGGTACTTAATTAATTCAAAACGCATCTTGCCCCTAGAGAACGATGAAGCAGTCCATCTGACTCATTCGTTTTATTATTATGATATTTTCAAGAACCCATTCCCGCATACTTTTAACCGTTTATTAGATGTGGATGACCGGTGGCCGCCGTTTTTCCATTTTATTTGCGGCCTGTTTTGTTTTATTTTTGGCAAGTCCTATAACTCATTTTTGTTCGTACATACAGCTTATCTATTTTTAGCGTTATTCTCCATATATTTTATAGTTAAGAAAATAAATTCTGAAGAATCCGCAATATTGTCAATCCTGGTTTTCGCGGCTTACCCCCTGACCTTCATGCTTTACAACTGGTTTGTATTGGAATTTTCGCTGGCTTCATTGGTATTGTTTGGCTTTTGTTGCCTTGTATATAGCGAGAACTTTCAAAACCTAAAATTTTCATTATTGCTGGGTTTCGTTTTTGGAATAGGCATGCTTACTAAATGGACGTATTTATTTTTTATAGCAGGGCCATTTCTTTACTTTTTTTTACGTGGTTTAAACAATAAAAGAAATACGGTTATTTGTAATGCCCTTTTGGTTTTATTAATTGCGTTTTATCTCGGGCATTTCTGGGTTTTCAGGCATTTCAATAATCTTATTAAAGTAATCCCCGAAGGCTTGATCAGGACTTCAGAATCTATACCAAAATTATCGTTATCGGGCGTGTTGTTTTATATGAGAAGTTTTTACTATGGGGTATCCTGGGTTGGTTTATCGGTTGTTTTTGTTTCACTAATATATTTTGTCGTATCGAGTAACAAGAATAAGCTATTGTTTATTCTTACCGTGATATTCCCTTATTTTATTTTGACGCTTATTGATAATAAATGGGGACATTATATCTTTCCGGTTTTCCCGATTTTTGCGATGATCTCTGGTATAGCCATTACTGATATGCTTAAAAAGACCGATGCTGTTTTTCGTATGGGCATTTATGTTTTAATCGCGGCAGCCTTTTTTCTAAATACAATATTTATTCCGGTGTTCTATCCGATATCCCCAGGGATAAGGCTGTATATCAAAGATTGCAGCATTATGCCGAAAAAGAATAACCAAGATACGCCTATGCCGCGAAGCTCCGGCGGGCATGCATTCTATTTGGGGAATTTATACCGGGATTATTTTAATGTGGCTTCGCTAGGTAGGATGAAATATGTAAGTTTGCATAATCGAGATAATTTGAATAACGCATTGCAATATATGGTTAATAACACTGAACATAGCCTTTCTGTGGGGGTTGTTGATTTGGTGACACCTTCGATTCTTTTTAATTTGAGATACTTAAGCGTTCTTAATGATATTGATGCTAATTTTTATAGTTTGCCGTATTCGGTGAATGATTTTATGAAAAACATGGATATTTTTGATTTTATCCTAGTAAATATTCGGGATCCTGAGGGTAATAAAGACAGCCTTAGGGGTATCTTTAAGGCTGAAAAATTAGATAAAATAAATAACCTTTCTGATACCGAGATTTCCAGGATTGAGGAGGATCTCGGTAAAGTATTGCATAGATTTGATTTAGTCAAATCCTATAAAATTTATAACTCCAATCCCATGCTGGATTCTTTTTTGTTGCTTTTGAAAAGTAAGCGCTCTGTAACTCCTCTTGATGGCGGGCAATCCTACGGGTATTATTTGAATTATTTTAGTAAAAGCCTGGGTAAGATTTCGGAAGGTTTTGATTTAAAGAACAATGTTTTAAACTTAGCATTCCGGGGAAATGAGATAATGGCTGTTTTTAATTCGTGGGGAACGTTATTTAGTTCTAAAGATTTTATCTGGGATTTTAAAAAGGTTTCGGAAGAACGCGCTATAGCTTTGGGGTATTCGCGGTTTTTTCCTTTCTACCAGTCTTGGGAATTTGAGATTAATGGCCAAGAGGTCTTTCTGCGAATTTCCATGTTTGTTGATGGTTTTATTTCCAACGTACATAGCTTTAATTTGAACACAGGGCATTTCTCTATTGAAGATACCGTAAAGAACCGCTTTAAGGACCATTTATTCGGTTTTATCGGCCCGGGTGAGCATAAATTATTCGATGGATATTTGATATCTCCGGATAAGGCAGCAGAGGACAAAAGGTATTGACGGTTAATTGATTGTTGGCTATAATAGAAAAATATAAATTAAAGGAGGATTTTTATGAATTTATCCGTAGCTTGTAACTGGGATAAAGCTTTAATCGATGGGCTCTCCGCTTATAAAGAAGTTGAGTGGGTTTTTGCTAAGCTCGGTACCGATAAGATGGGTGGCGGAAGGGCAGCATTTGTAATTCCAAGATTAAGCAGGCAAAAAGCTGAGGATTATATAAAACATTGCCATTTGAAAGGAATTAAGTTTAATTATCTTTACAATGCAGCTTGCCTGAGCGCAATGGAATTTTCTAAGGCAGGGCGCAATAGGTTGATTTGGGAATTGGATTGGGCGATAGAACGAGCAAAGGTCGATGCGATTACGGTATCAACAAACTATCTTTTTAAGTTAGTCCGGAAAAGATACCCTAAAGTCAGGGTGAGCATAGGGATATTCATGAAAATGGCTGAGCCGGAAAGGTTTAAATACTTTGAGGATCATGGCGCCAGCGAAATAGTAGTGGGTTTTAATATAAATAGGAATTTTAAAGTTTTAGAGAAAATCAGGCGTATGATTAAACATACGGATTTACGCCTTTTTGTAAATAACATATGTTTATTCAATTGCCCTCATATGATGTACCATCCGCAAGTGTTGACCCATTTTTCCCAATCTCATAATAGATCTTGCCGTTCTTGCGTTGATTATCATACCTGGACTTGTAATAAGATAAAGTTAGATAGGCCGGAAGAGTTGTTAAAGTCAAGATGGATAAGGCCGGAAGATATAAAGATATATGAAGATATCGGGTTTGACCGCTTTAAGATAACCGATAGGTCGCGAGCAACTTCCTGGTTGCTAAGAACTACGGAGGCATATGTAAAGCGCAGTTACGACGGAGACCTTAATGATATTCTATCTTTGGAGATACCGGGAGATGAAAAAAATATACAGTCGGATATCAACAAGGAATTCAGAAAGAATCTTTTGCAATATTGTAAATCTGACAGGGTCTGGCTGAAAGGTTCTTTTGGATGGGGTAAATACGGAAGGCCGTATATCGATAATCGTAAACTCAACGGATATTTAGATTTCTTCAAGAAATTTAATTGTTTCTTTGCTGATTGCGATGTGTGCGGTTATTGTAAAAAATGGTCTGACAAAGCGATATCGTTTAAAAATGAAGAGGCCCATCAGAAATTAAGGATGATTTTAGGGCAGTCCGTAAATGAATTTCTGCATAACAATCTATTCGTTCCTGCTAAAGAAAAGAAAGAGTTGGCGCTAAAATGAAACTTACAATAACTACGAATTGGGCAGATGATTTTATAGATAAAGTAGCAGGCTTTAAGGAAGTTGAATGGATAAAAGGCCGCCTATATAATGACGAAGTCGGTGGGCAGCTTCCACCGTCTATTTTTTCGAAACATCCTACCCGTAAAGCAGTCGAAAAGGCAATAAAAAAAATACATTCTACCGGTAAGAAATTCTCTTATGCCCTGGATGGGCACTGCCTGGAGAATAAAGAATATACTTATGAGGGGCAGAGGAAAATATTGGAAGATATTAAATGGATTGATGGTTCTGGCGCTGATTCCGTCACTTTGGCCATCCCTCATCTAGTTGAGATATTCAAAGGCCAATTCCCCAGGTTAAAAATTGATTTTGGTACCTCCAGGATAGTTGGGGAGATACAAAGGATTAAGTATTTTAACCGTCTGGGAGTTGATTCCATAGCTGTAAGGTCGGATTTTAATAGGAATTTTGCTTTATTAAGACTTTTTAAAAAAGCCGTGTCATGCCAATTAAAACTTACTCTTAATTCTCTGTGTTTGTACTATTGCAATTTTGCCAATGACCATGAGAACATGCTTTCTCATACTTCGAATTTTACGACTAAAAGTAAGTTTTCCCGTTATTATAATCATGTTTGTAATCTGGAGCGTTTGAATAGCCCGGAGGAAATTATAAAAGCTCCTTTTATACGGCCTGAAGATTTGCATATATATGAATCTTGTGGATACGAAGATTTTATATTGGAGCCAAATTCTTCAATAACTGATGATGCGGTTAAGATGATCAGGGCTTATGTTAACCGGGAATATAATGGTAATCTGCTTGAAATAATGTCTGCAATGGGGGAAAAGCCTTTTCAGGACAATAAGGGCCGGATGGCTCGCGCAGGGTTGATACTAAATAATAGTAAACTCGATGGCATGCTAAAATATTTTACTCACGGAGACGGAAATTCGTGTTTTTCCAGTATATGCGAGGTTGAATGCTCGCATTGCAGGAAACTAGTGGGCAAGGCTATCAGTTGTGAGAATAAGAAAGATTTTAAAAGCCTGGTTAATAGCGTAAAAAAGTCTATAGATAATATTGAAGAGGGGATTTTTGTATAATTAATATTAGTTAGAGGATAAACATGGACAAAAAGATATATGAAGATGTGCGCCGGGTAATAAACGAAGTTATGGAGAAAGAGTCTCCGGACTTAAGCCGGAAAAGATCTGCTACATTGGATAAAACAGCGTCTTTTATGGAATCGCTTGAAGTAGATTCTTTGTTGGCGCTGGAGATGGTATCTAAAATAGAAAAGAAGTTCGGGGTTCAGCTTAAAGAAGAAGATTTTATGCACTTTGATACTTTGGAAAATATTGCAAGTTTTATCGAAAGAAGAATGAAAGAAAAGGGCTCTCCCAAAACAAAGCCTCCTAAGAAGAATATTGTAAAATCCAAGAAGATGCCTCGAAAAAATAAATCCCGATAATAATCGAATGTTCGATATAGGCGTGGACATCGTTGATATCAAGCGGATTAAGAAAACCCTGGAAAGAGATGACGGAGCTTTTCTCGGCAGGGTATTTACAGAGAAAGAAATCTTAAATTCATCAAAGGCCCTAAATAAAGAAGATTATTTTGCCAAGCTTTTTTCTTTTAAAGAGAGTTTTGCTAAGGCAAAAGGCACGGGATTTGTAAGTTTGATGAAGCCGAACGACATCGAGTTTGATTGTTTTCCCGAAGATTGCTTGGTTTCGGGTGCAAGTTTTAAAGTTTCGGTTAATAATAAAAAAGTTGCCAATATAGCGGATGTAAAGTTTATGAAATTAAACGGTAATATAGTTTGCCGTATTATTTTAAGGAAAAAAAATGAGACGTTTTCGGAATAAGAAAATACTTATTACCGGCGGCGCTAAGGGTATTGGATTAGCTATACTGCGAAGGTTTGTTAAAGAAGGCGGAAAGGTATTTTTTACATACAATTCCAGCATAAATGAGGCAAAGGCTATCATAAATGAGCTTGGCCCTGATGACGTGCATTCTTTTAAGTTGGACATTTCCGATTATGCGAAAACAGCATCGGTTATAAAGAATATTATGAAAGTTTCCGGAGGGATTGATATCTTGGTTAATAATGCCGGGATAACCATAGACAAGCCTATCGTAGAAATGAAGCATGATGAATTTGTAAAAGTCATAAATATAAATCTTGTCAGTGTTTTTAACATTTCAAAAGCGGTTATCCCGTCTATGATATCAAAAAAAAGAGGGGTTATTATTAACATTTCTTCGGTTTCTGCTATTAAAGGAGTAAATTTTCAGGCAAATTATTCTTCTGCGAAAGCAGGAATACTGGGTTTTACCCGTTCTTTAGCCAAAGAAGTCGCACGGTTTAATATTAACGTAAATTCAGTCTGCCCGGGTTTTATTGAAACAGATATGTTTAATAGGCTGCATCCTTTTATCAAAGCCAATGCTTTAAAATTCATTCCTCTAAATCGTGTTGGGAAACCTGAGGAGGTGGCCGGATTGGTTGCGTATTTGGCTAGTGATGAGGCTTCTTATATCACCGGACAATATTTTGTTATGGACGGAGGCATGTCAGCATGAGAATAAAAAAAGAATATACGTTTCGTGATATAAAATATTTATTGCCTTATGAGTACCCGTTTTTATTTATTGATAAGGCAACGTTAATCGAGGAAGGCAAGAAAATAGTATGTATAAAAAATGTATCCGGTAATGAGTATTACTTTGCGGCCCATTTTAAGGATGAGCCTATTATGCCCGGAGTAATCTTAATTGAGGCCATGGCCCAGGCGACTTTTCTGCTGGAAAGGGTATCAATTAAAAAAAGCGGCATGAGAGGATATTTAGCCCGGATAAAAGACCTGCGATTTTTCAAGGCTGTTTATCCCGGAGATCAGTTAACCATCGAGGCGGAAGTAAAGGCGAAGATCTCTAATACTGAATTAGTTGAAGCGAAAATTTTATGTAACGCAGAGCTAGTATGCCAAGGTGAATTAGTTTTTGCGATGTTGCCCATCAATAAAAAGAAATAGTCAGAAATTAGCCAAAAGTGGCACAATAATCGTATGTATAAGAAAAGAAGAGTTGTTGTAACCGGTATAGGAGCTATAACTCCTATTGGTACAGGTAAGGAAAAGTTTTGGCAAGCTCTTATCAACGGAGTAGACGGTGTGCGCAGGGCTAGAAAGATAGATACGAGCCGGTACCGAACCCATATGGCTGCTGAAGTCAAAGACTTTTTTCCGGGAAAATACCTTAATTTAAAGAGTTTAAAATATCCGTCGGTTACAACTTTATATGCTTTAGCTTCGGTTAAGATGGCCATTGAGGATTCCGGATTAAAAATAAATCCGGATAACCAAATAGGGGTGGTTTTGGGTGCGAATACTCCGGATCCTTTAGTTAATGCGGAAGCAATAAACTTCTGGAATAAGAACAAATATTCTGCGACCCCTGAGAGAATATATAGCAATCTGAATACTAATCTTCACGTAGTTAGAATTTCCGAATATTTTGATCTTAAAGGCCCGGTTTCTGTTATCCCGGCAGCTTGTGCTGCCGGTAATACGACTATAACCTATGCTTTTGATATGATAAGGACAGGACAGGCTCAGGCAATGTTTGCCGGAGGCTGTGACCCGATAAATCATCTTGCATACGGCGGCTTTGACAAGATGAAGGCAATGTCTCCTGATCGTTGCCGGCCTTTTGACAAAAATAGAAAAGGGATGATTGTCGGCGAAGGTTCCGGAATAATTTTATTGGAAGAATTAGGGTATGCGCTAAAAAGAAAGGCAAAAATATATGCCGAAATGTTAGGCTATGGCCTGGCTACGGATGCGTATAGTGTTGCTATCCCGCATCCAGAAGGGCTTGGAGCCATTCAAGCTACAAAAATGGCATTAAAGATGTCTAAAATACGCCCTCAAGAGGTTGATTATATAAATGCACACGGCACGGCAACTATTGCAAATGATAGGATGGAGTCTAATTTAATCAAGACGATTTTCAAGAAAAGTGGAAATGATGTTGCGGTCAGTTCAATAAAGTCTATGCTGGGGCATTGTATGGGTGCTGCGAGCGGCATTGAGGCGTGTGCTTCGGCTCTAATCGTACAAAAAAACATTATACCCGCGAATATAAATTATCGGGATCCTGACCCCTTATGTGATATTAATATTGTTGCAAATAAACCTTTGCATAAGAAAATTAATATAATGATTTCTAATTCATTTGCATTTGGCGGGAATAATGCCGTTATCGTATTGGCAAAATTAAATGGGCGATAAGAAAAAACGAATAGTTATTACCGGTTTAGGGGTATTAAGCCCGCTGGGTATCGGAATTAAGCAATACTGGAATAGCCTGTTACGAAAATCCTTTCCTTTAAGCAATATTGATTTATTCTCGACCACAGAATTTAAATGCAAAAAAGCCTTTCAAGTAAAGAATTTTGATTTTAGCAAGTTTTATCCTCATTTAAGATCGGAATATATGCCGCGTAGCACTAAGATGCTTCTTTCTTCCGTAAAAATGGCCCTGAAAGATTCCGGTTTAAGCGATAAGGGCCCCTATGGTAATAGGGATTGGGGGGTTTTTACTTCTACGATATACGGCAGTTGGAAGGCTACTTATTATTTCTACAAAAATGTGTTGTTGAACGGCCCGCAATATGTAGACCCGATGGCTTTTCCTCCTGCTTTGATAAATTATTCTTCGAGTTATCTTTGTATCGTAAATGGTTTCCAGGGCCCAAATCTTACCTTCTCCGGAGGTTATAACGCAGGCCTTGAAGCTATTAATTATGCTTCGGAAATGATTAAGTATGGTTTGATCAAAGTGGGAATGGTTAATGGATTGAATGATCTGGGAGCTGATAGCTATGCGCATTTAAGCTTAAAAGGGTTGTTGTATGTTCCAAATAAAAAAGAAGGGTATAAACCCGGAATTTTTGACGCGAGAAGAAAAGGTTTTATTGTGGGAGAGAACTCTTCGTCTGTTGTCTTGGAAGATATAGAAAATGCAATTCGAAGAAAAGCTAAAATATACGCGGAAGTAGTAGGGTATGGCGTGAACTTTGGGAATACATCCGAAGACTATGAGAAGGTTATGCTAACTGCCATCAACAATTCTAATTTAAAGCCGGCGGATATTGACGCTTGCCTTATTAACGCAAGCGGTAGAAGGCTTGCTGACGCGTTAGAAATAAAGGCGATAGAAAAGTTGTTTAAAAGCTCCTTAGAACAAATTGATTTTTTAGCGTTAAAGGAAAATAACGGTGAATGTGAAGGTGCTTCGGCTGTCGTAGAAACATTAACTGCTGCAAAAGCTTTACGCAGCAGGGTTTTTCCGCCATCCTTGCTCGAGTATAAAAATAGTAACGTTTTAGGCAAAATCGGCCTTATACGCAAGCGCCACAATACAAAAATAAAGAATATCTTAATTAATTCTTTTAATATTGAAGGGAATAACTCTTCTCTAATAATTAGGGGTTTAGGGTAAAAAGACCGTGGATAATAAATACGACGTAATCATTATAGGCGCAGGGATAGGCGGATTGGTTTGCGGAAATTATTTAGCCGACCGCGGAAAGAAAGTTTTAATTTTAGAAAAGAATGATTTTCCCGGAGGCTGCTGCTCATCATTTGTGAATAATGGTTACTTTTTTGATACCGGAGCGCATTTGTTAAATGAGTTAGGTGTTGGCGGGTCTTTTCGAGATATCTTAATTGAGCTTAAGTTGTTTTCGCGAAAAGATTACGTTGTTTTGGATCCGGTTTCTATTTTTTATTATTCCGGTGAAAAGTATTTGTTTTATGCCAAATATGAAAAGAATATCAGCTACCTGCAGCATAAATTCCCAAAAGATAATGTCTCTAAGTTCTTCGCCTTGCTTGATAAAGGTTTTATTTCTTTATATAAAAAATTTAAAACTGCAACTTTTGCAGAGGTTCTTGACGAATATTTCATAAGTGACGAGATAAAACTTATTTTTTATGCATTTGTTTTGCCGTTAGGTATGTCACCTCAGCGGATTTCTGCTATTTATGCGTTAAAATTCCTAAGATCAGTTCTAAAAGACGGCGGTTTTTATCCTAAAGACGGGATGCAGAGTATAAGCGATAGATTGTTAAAGGGCTTTATTAAAAGAAAAGGCCGGGCGGTATTTAATAGTACAGTTGATAAGATATTGGTAAGGAAAAATAAAGTTTGTGGGGTTAGTGATTGCAGCCGGAATAAATTCTATTCGGATATTATCGTTTCGAATATCAGCCCTAACAATACCTTTGGGTATTTATCTGGCAGGCTGAATTGTATCAATGTTATTAGGGAAAAAATGTCTAATATGTCTCTTTCGGAAAGCGGCCTCGTTTTTAATGTCGGCTTACATAGAAAAATGAATATTTTTTCAAAAGAGACAATAACTTTCGTATTAGTTAAGAATAATTTTATAAAAAATAAAGGTTTGTTTGTCGGCCGCGCTCCATTCAAGAGCCCTTCGGGTTTTATTTGCGTGCCTAATAATATATTCCAGACAGACCCTGGGCTGAGTAAAAACATATCATTGAATTTGATGACAATCACTCCTTATATGCCTAAAGAGTATTGGGTTAAGAATAAAGAGATTATTTTTAGTGCGATAGTAAAAGACTTGGATATAATTTACCCTGGTTTTAAAGATAACATTATGTTTGTAAAGACGATCACCCCTGTTACGATTGAATCTTATACGGGAAACGATAACGGCGCAGTCGGGGGATGGGCAATGACTCCCGGCCAAACCGGGTTTAAAAGGTTTCCGTATGAGATAATTAAGAATAACCTGTATCTTACCGGGCATTGGACTCATCCCGGAGTGGGTATCAGCAGTTCGGCTGTTTCCGGAAGAAATGTGGCAAAACTTATCTTCTCTTAGATGAATCTTTCCATAGTAGTCCCTGTTTTTAACGAACCGCAAACGAATATCGGGGATTTGTATAATAGAATAACCGGTGTGTGCCGCTCTTATGAATATGGTTACGAAATCATTTTTGTTGATGACGGAAGCAGTAACGGTATATCGGATTTTATCAAGAAATTACAATATAGCGATAAAAATGTAAGGTTGATCCGTTTTATAAAGAACTGTGGCCAAGCTAAGGCTTTTTTAGCCGGTTTTTCATTTGCTAAAGGCGATTTTATTATTACTATGGATTCGGATCTGCAATATTTACCTGAGGAAATCCCTCTTTTTTTAGAGCAGGTAAATAGCGGGCATGATGTTGTCGGAGGTAAGAGGCCGGATAGTTCAAGGAGTCTGTTATCCAAGTTCCTGGCGTTTTATTTCAGTACTTTTTATGGCATCCGCATGAAAGACCATACTTGTACCTACGGCGTTTTATCAAGCGGAATTGCAAAAAAGATCCTCAAAAACCAGGCCTCTGTATGCATAAGGCATTTAGCTTATATATTCGGCAATAATAAAACCGAGATAGATATAACTCACTGCGAGAGAAAATACGGTAAAACCAGTTATCCTTTGTTTAAATATCTGTTTCATGGGGCAAGGTATCTTTTTACTTTCTCAAAAGCCCAAAAGATGGGCCCGGATGATTTCTTAAAGTTTGATAATATATGCGAACAAATAGCATGAATGCGATAAAAATTGAAGAAATATCCTATAAAAATAGGCATCGATTAAAACATTTTTTTGAAGGCAATAAATATAGTCCTTATTCCGCCCTTAGATTATATACGGATGCCGGGAAATTAACCGCTTATTATTACGAGCAGGTATTTTCGAATAAAATAATTAGGATCCTGTCTGCGGTAAAACGGGATACAATCGTGGGTTTATTGATTTATTATATTTCTGACTGGGATTCGAAAATTTTTGAAATCAAAATGGCGAATATCGAAGTTATTATGGCAGCAGGAGGCTATACCGCCGAGCTTATGATAAAGAACAAACTTCTAAAAGAATTGATTTCTCGTGCTAAAGATATGAAAATAAAACATTTGTCGATAAGAGTGGATATGCGTGATCTGTCATCCGCTCATGCCGTAGAATTAAATGGTTTTAGGATAATCGACAGCCTTTTTACCTATATACTAAAAAATCGCCTGATAAATATTCCTTCGATGAAAAATATGTTTAATATAAGAAAGATCCGTCGGGAAGATATTAAGGAGTCCGGCGACTTGTTTGCTGATCGATATGTAACCGGACATTATTCGGTTGACCCGCGGATACCTTCGGATAAAGCGAAAAATATGTACCGAATGTGGCTTGAAAATAAATTTAAGGATCATGTTAATAATGATATTTTTATTGCGGAAAGAAGCGGCAAGATCGTAGGTTGTTCGATGTTTTCTTTCGATAATCTTTTAAAAAAATATACAGGGTTGAACAGCGTGCACAGGGGGTTAGTTGCTGTTGAACCTAGCGCAGCCGGTTGCCTTGTTGCTTTTATAAAAGCTCAAATTGAAAAAAGGAAAAACCTTGATTTCGCTGAGTTTGAAACGCAGGGGCATAATTATAGGATGCTTCAGGCAATGCAGAAGTTAGGAATGCAGATCACAAGATCCAGGTATACTTTCCATAAAGTAATTGCTTAGGTTAGTATGTAATCAGTAAATACATTGGCCCAATATGCCCAATCAGGTGTGTTTATTTTTCTATTTAGGATTCTATTGATCTTTGTATCATGAATCTTATTGGTTTTTATCAAGTCTTCACCCATCGCTTCTAAATATTCCTTAACTTTCAATTTATACTTTTCTTCCCTTGGGCTGTTGTCTAGGTTTACGGCGTCAGGGATCGCTATATTGCCTAGGAATGTAGCTGAGGTGGTTTCCGATAACAATTCAAGGTATTTTGTTGTTGGAAGAAATTGTTTTTTGTCCGGATGCCCGCTTATCGATAAGCCGAGAATATATTGTTTTTTGTGAGCTTTGCGTTTATTATAAATTACAATCTTTTTATTCTTCGAAATTGACCGGTATATATCTCCTAGTGCAAACCATTTGTCTATAACTGATTTTAATTTCCCGGGTAATCCCCCGGTTAATATAGGGAAAGCAAGTAATATTAAATCTGCTTCTTTAATTTTACCAAGAATATAATTTGAATCATCTTTTGCCGAACATCTGCCGTTTGTTTCAAATTTACACGAAAAGCAAGCATTGCAGAAGTCAATATCCTTTTCATATACGTAAATAATTTCAATGCTAATATCCTGTTTTTTTATGCCTTTTAATAAATAGTTTAAGTATATTTCCGTATACCCCGATTTTGACCTGGGGGAAGCTTGTAGGATTAAGATGTTATCTATGGATTCTTTTCCGTCTGTATTTCTTTTTTGATGGTATTTCTTATTTGGCCGGACAAAACATGATATGTAATAAGCAGCATGGCGGAAGAACCCTAAGTTAATTTTAGAATTTATTCGAATGTTATTATGAAAAAATATAGAAAAGAATCCTTTTTCTTTGGCGATATACTTTAGACAGGTTTTGGCATCTTTAAATGATATATCCAGCAATATTTCTTTTGTCTTCTCATCGATTAGTAATTTTGCCAGGTTTGTTTCCGTTCTTAAAATAAACGTATGCTCCGGAAACCTGAAGATAAAGTCGCCGTTGATTCTGTGCCTGGCGGCGGGATTGTAAGCGATTGCCTGCAAATCAAATAAAAACTTTATTTTATCGTAATCATCTAGATTAGAAGAGAATGGTTTTAATTCTGCGGCTTTGGGTATTTTGGTATGCATATGGAAATGATAGCATATTTATTAAAATGAGTAAATAATTTTAGCCGGATGGATGACTATCATATATAATAGGGGTTATGAATAATTTTTTTAGATTGTTAGATAAAGTGCTGGGAGTGATGCTTGCCGGGATTTTTAACAATCGGGGGCTTTTTGTTAAAAGCCGCGGTTTCGCTAAGAACTTAAAGAGTGAAGATGCGAAAATACTATTGATAAAGTTCTGGGGCTTGGGAAACCTTGCGATTATTTGGCCACTTATTGATAAAATAAGGCAAAGGTATCCAAATTCCTGCATTATATTCTTTACCTTTGATTTAAATAAAGGTTTTCTGGAAAGAAACGGGTCAATAAGCAAAATTGTATATTTTAAGTTCACAAGAAATATATTTTTGCTTATAAAGCAATTTGTTTATTTCGTGTCGTTATTCAGGAAGGAAAAGCCTGATATTGTAATAAATTTCGAGACATTTAATCTTACTTCTGCGCTGTTTTCTTTCCTAACGGGCGCGCCATTTCGCGCAGGGATAAATAACAATCTTGAAAGTAAATATTATAATTATTGGCTTGATAGTAATCCGAATATACATATTTCTAAGGTATTCACTAACCTTTTAAAGCCTTTTGCCGTAAGCCCAGACTATAAATATCATTATTTTGATGAGGCGGGGAAAGAAAAGATTGCAATAGAGGCTATGCTTAAGCAAATCAATGTCTCAAAGTTTATTTGTATCCAGCCAGGGACCAGCGAGAATTTTAAAGGTAAAAGGTGGGGTATCGATAAATTCTCCGGGCTTTCTAACCTATTAATTGAGAATTATGGTTTTTCGATAATTTTTACCGGCGGTAAAAATGAAACGCATCTGGTAAAAAGAATAATGCGAAATGCCGCAGTTTCCGGTAGGGTTTTTGATTTCTCAGGCAAGTTAGATGTATATGAATTTATCGAGTTAATACGCAAGAGCCATCTGTTTATTTCTAATGATACCGGCCCGGCTCATATTGCATTTTCGCTGGGTGTAAATACCGCGGTTATTTATGGGCCTACAACGCCTGAGAAATACGGTTCATTGAACGATAATAGCTTATCTTTTTATGGATACGTTAAATGCAGCCCATGTGTAGGGATAGATTATGTGAATAAAAGATGCCGGAATAAATTTAAGTGCCTGGATATTGACCCGCGTGAGGTATTTTTAAAGATTTCACAGAGGTTTTTAAATGCGTAATCTTTTATCTTTAAGCAAAAATATATTATTATCCAACATTAAGCGTTTGAGAGATCCTTATAAACTTACCTTTGCTTTAACTTATAAATGCAATCTTAGGTGTAAAATATGTAAAATCTGGAGTAAGCCCGAGGCGGAAGAACTTAATATGTGTGAGATAGAAAAAATATTCAAGAATTTTAATAACCTTGGCTGGCTTGATCTAACCGGCGGTGAAATAACCTTACGCCAAGACTTAATCGATTCTTTAAGGGTTATAGCAAAAAATTCAAGAAAGCTATTTATATTACACATTTCCACCAACGGGCAATTACCGGATAAAATTTATGCGTTAGCAAAAGAGGCAATAAGGCTTGGATTAAATCCTTTAGTCAATGTCAGTATTGATGGGCCTGAATGCATAAATGATAATTTAAGAGGAATCAGTGGGGCCTATGCGAATAGCCTTGAAACATTTAAGTTGTTAAAGAGTATTAAAAATGGGCATTATTATTTAAGTTGTACGATTTCAGATTATAACATAAGCCATATTGATCAGTTGATCTTAGGGTTGGATAGAGATTTGCCGGGTTTTTCATTAGCTGATTTGCATTTTAATATTTTTCATAATTCCGCACACTACTATGACAATCAAAATGTCGTTGGTTTATCAATCAAAAACTCAGCGCAGATTAAAAAATATGTTTCTTTGTCTAAAACCGGAGGTATGCTAAAGAAAATTATCGAAAGCAGGTATTTAGATGGGCTCGACTATTATTTTAAAAATGGAAGGCCTAATCTCCGGTGTCAGGCATTAAAGAGTTCTTGTTTTATAAATCCTTTTGGAGAAGTCTATCCGTGCGGGATGCTTGGGGATGCTCTTGGGAATATGAGAGATACTGGGTATAATTTTAGAAAAATCTGGGAAAGTCCCAAGGCAAAAGAAATTTCAGGCAAAATAAAAGACAAGATTTGCCCCGGATGTTGGACACCTTGTGAGGCTTATCCGGCTATGCTTGGAAACCTTTTAAATAAATTTTCATAATTGTAATTGATAATTTATTGCTGCAGAGATATAATAATGTTAACAAAAAAAGGGGGTGTATATGGATAATAAACTTATGAATACTGTTGTTATAATCTTAGTTGTGGTAGTTTTGGCGATATTCGCTAATTTTGGTTTTAAGTCATATATATCAAATAAATATTTTGGTTTTCCGGAGTTACAAAAATATCCCCAGATGTTAAAGTTAATGCAAGATAATTCCAAGTTTACTCTTTTTTGTACGAATAATAAGGATTTTTGTAATAGTATATTGAGTTATTTAGGAAAGCATCCAAATCCTTCGGCGCAAGAGAGAATATTTTCCAGTCATGTAAGAGCGCATTCTCAGGTAATTTATATGCTTGAACGTAATGCCGGGATTAGGAAATATTGTATGAATAGCACTGATAATTGTTTAAAAGTCCTCGATTATATGAACAATAATCCTGAGAAAGCAGATGAGCTTTATGGTTCTCTGGAACAGGGCCAGGTGCTTGGAAAGTTTATGCGTGAGATGCACGGCACGGCGAATTGATAATATATAGTTCCTTCCGTTTGTCTTAACGATACGTTGAAATTAATCTGAGTAATCGTTTAAGATATCTTTATTTATACCCAATCAGGCTATTATGTTTATTGTGAGTGTGAAGCATAAAAACTGGTTATTCCTGGGTCTCATAATTATTCTAGGGGTTTTTCTGAGGTCCTATAATCTCGGAATAGATTATTTCTGGTATGATGAAGTTAATTCGATTTTGGTCGCAAATGAAACTAGTTTTACTCTTTCATTCTTTGAGAAATGCTGCCAAGAAAGAAATCCGCCCTTATTCTTCATTCTTGTCAAAATCTTAAAAGTATTTGGAAGTTCCGAAGCTATGCTTAGGGTGCTGCCTGCTTTTTTCGGAATATTAACCATTATAGCTATTTATAAAATCGGAAAGTTGATTTTTAACGATAAAGTCGCTTTGATCAGCTCGTTGATTTTTTCGCTCTCGCCTTTTAATGTCTATTATTCCCATGAATTACGAAGTTATACGCTTTTTACATTTATAGCAACGGTATCGGTCTATTGCTTTTATATATCTTTAACTCGGAACAAGCGCTGGTTTTCTTATATATTTTTTACGGCTTTGTGTTTTTACACTCATGCCTTTGCTCTATTTTTAATTGCTGCCGAGGCAATTTTTTTTATTTCATTTATCCGCAACCATCGCAAGTTATTACGCCGATGGATTATCAGCCAAGCCGCAATTTTTTTATTTATATTACCGTGGTTACCGATTTTTGTCCGGCAGGCAGTTAACGCAGGCTTGTCGGGGGAGCTTTCTCAGTGGATACCGGAATCTTCGTTATCTTCATTTTTAGAGAATCTAAGGGTTTTTAGCTCTGGTTATAATGCTGCGCCAGATATTGGCTCATTGGTAATATTACTTTTTGGCATATTGTTTTTGTTAGGTTTATATTTTTCTTTTTATAAGAATAAATATGCGGCTGTATTTACATTTTCGTGGTTTTTTATCCCTATTTTATCTGCCATGTTGATCTCTACGGTGGTTCCGATATATTTATTTAGAGGGCTTATATATGCTTCAGTGCCTTATTACATTTTTGTTGCTTATGGTTGTTATTCTGTTTATCAATATACCGCATTTATCTTTAGGAAGGCGCTTTTTTGTTTAGTATTGATAGCCATCGGGCTGATTTCTTGTATGACTTTACGTAATTTTTATCTTAATATTTATCCAAGTTCTGATTTTGAGTTTTCCTCAGGGGTTTTCCCCCGGAAAAATATGCGCGGCGTAGTTAATTATATTAAAGATGAACTGCAGAAAAAGGATGTTATCGTAAATACATGCCGCTCTAGTTATTTGCCGATTTATTATTATATTGGTAGGGAGTATAGGCATAAACTTATAGATAAAATGACCCCTAAAAGTTATTATAGCGCGTATAAGAATATATTGGCCGTGGTTGAGATGCTTCCGGATGATATCAATAGATTCGGTTTCGAGTATGATCGTATCTGGTTAGTTAATTCATCATGGAATCCGAAAAATATGGAGTATCAATTAGATAAAGGAACGCAGGATTGGTTAAATAATAATTGTGTTTTGATAAAGAATAAGGATTTCGAAGGGGCGCAGGTATTCCTTTTTAAAGTGAATAAATAAAATTGCGTATGACTAAAATCTCTGTAATTGTTATAACTTTAAATAGTACTAAATTTATAGATCCTTGTTTAGGTTCTTTATTTGCCCAAGAATTTAAAGATTTCGAAGCTATTGTAGTAGATAATGGTTCGACAGATGGTACGGTTGGTATGATAGAAAGAAACTTTCCTCAGGTAAAATTGATGAAAAATAGTGAAAATCTGGGGCCTTCCAGGGCCAGGAATCAAGGTATTATGACTTCACAGGGGGAGTGGGTTTTGGTTTTAGACTGTGATCTTATTTTGGCTAACGATTTCCTGATGAAAACCTCCGAGCTGTTAAGAAAAGTTGCTCCTGAGGTTGGGATGCTCCAGCCTAAAATATTAAGCACTGACCATAAGAAAATATATTCTTGCGGTATTTATTTTTCATATTTAATGCGTTTTTACGATATGGGCATGGGTAAAAAAGAAACAGGTGTTTTTAATAAGCCGCGTAATGTTTTTGGGGCTTGTTCAGCAGCAGCTTTCTACCGGCGTAAAATGCTAGAAGAAATTAAGGAGCCAGCGGGATACTTTGATGAGCGTTTTTTCTTTTTGGCAGAAGATGTTGATTTGTCCTGGCGGGCGCAGAATAAGGGCTGGAAGGCGTTATTTAACCCTGATTTAGTATGTTTTCATGAAGGCAATAGCTCAAATACCAAAAAAGAGGTAAGGCAATATTTATGCTTTCGCAACAGGCTTTTTGCAATAATAAAAAATGAAAGAAGTCTTATCCGCAGGGCGTTTTCTTTGGTTATATACGATATTCCGCGTATAATTTATTTGATTTTTGTAAATCGCCTTATATTTAAGGCATTAAAAGAAATATTTAACTTTTCCAGAGAATTAAATAGCCAGCCCGATTATAATCCACCAAATCAAGGCAACTTCCGGCAGGAAGAAAGAAAACCCCGGGAAGTTCGATAATAAAAATAGCATACTTGCAGTCACGAGGGGTATATAAAATGACTTATTCTCTTTTTTTATTCTAAATATAGAAAAAACCAGATAAGAAATTGCTAAAATTCCTAAAGTTCCGAATTCGGCACAAATTTGTAAATATGCATTATGTGCGTAGCGGCTTAAAGCAAGATTGAAATTACCGGGCCCAACGCCGAGAATAGGGTAGCGTATAATTATTTTAAATGTTTCCTGCCAGTATTCCAGCCTGCGTATCCCGGAGAAAAGCGGTAATAAATGTTCTTTGATTGTAATTTGGCGTAGAAATATTATTGCTGCGGAAATTAAGATTGGCAGGACTATCAGATAATATTTTTTAAATGGCAGGTCTTTCCTAAGGTAAAAATAAAACATCATTCCTGCCAGAAGCCCTAACGCGGCATTGATTGATTTTGTCAGAAAAATGGCAAAAAGTAAGATCATAAGGATAAACCATTTCTTCTTGCCTTTAATTATCAACGCAAGGGGTAAAATTAATAAAAGGTAATCTCCGAGAATATTCGGCGTAACAAAGGGCAAGAATACCCTTTGTTGGCTTGCGTATTCTAATATAAAAGGGTCAGTAATGTTTTCTTTCGCCAGGTAGCTTAATAAGTGTTTAAGCCCGAAGAAATATTGGTGAATTGCAAGAACGCCGACCAGGGCTGCGCTTAAAACGATTATTCTAACGGTGCGGTATTTTTCTTCTTCGGTTAATGAAGCCGCAAAAATAAAGAGCAATATCCCGCTTAGGTATTTGTATATTTCTTTTAAGCTGTTTATGGGGCTTACGGAAAAACAGGTTGATAGGATTATAGATAAAATAAATAGGATCAGAGGGGCCTTGAGGCCGGAAATTTTAGTAAACGTCGGTTTATTAAGCATGCCCCAGGTAATTAATGCGGTTATCAAGACAGTGGAATAATAGGCGTTTAAATAAGGGTAAGCCAGAGAAGATATAAACGGCCGGAAAAAGATTAGGGTTAGAATAAAGACTAACATTATGATATAATTCTATTTAATAATGGATGAAAAGTCAAACGGATTAATAAATGTTATTGTGGTAACCCAAAAAAAAGGCGATTATTTAGAGTCCTGCCTTAAGTCTGTTTCAGCGCAAACCTACCCTAATCTTGAAGTTTCGGTTATTGATAATTCCCAAGAGAACCTTTTTTACTGCCAGGCATTGAATCAGGGTATAGCGCAAACTAGTGGAGAGTTTGTTTTATGCCTAAATGACGATGTTGTTCTTGAATCTGCATTTATCGAGGAAGCTTTGAAAGGTTTTGCATTAAGTAGCGATATTGGTATGGTTAGCGGTAAAATCTTGCGCATGGACAAACAAACTTTGGACAGCACCGGTCTATTCTTAACTTGTTGGCGTACGGCGAAAGAAAGAGGCTATGGAAAAAAAGACCGCGGCCAATTCGATATGCCCGGGTATGTTTTCGGAGTTAACGGAGCAGTAGCATTTTACCGCAGGAAAATGCTTGATGAGATAAAAATGGATTCTGAATATTTTGACCAGGATTTTAGGATTTTTTATGAAGATTTGGATATTGCCTGGCGGGCGCAAAGGTTTGGTTGGGAGGGGTATTATCTGCCAAAGGCGGTTGCTTATCACTTAAGAGGCGGGACGGTCAGGCTGGGGGAAGGCGTAAATAAAAAATATGCCCGCCATTACCTTCGTGATGAGTTATTTGTGGATCTCATTAAAAACAGGCTTCTTGTTATTATTAAAAATGATTCTTTGCCTAAATTTATATTATTCTTACCAATTATAATGTTGCATGATGTTTTTTCCTGGCTGCATATTTTTGTTTTTCGAAGACGGTTGATCAAACAGATAATTGCAGGCTTAATTTATATTCCCGCCGCATTTAAAAAGCGCCTCATTTTGGATAAAAGAATAGCAAATTTGTCTAAATCTCTAAGAATTTAATGGTATAATTAGCCTATGGATGACCTTGAATTTATCCATAAATGCGCTTCGGGTGATAAAAGTGCATGGAATGATTTTGTCGCCAGGTATTCCCGCCTGATTTATAGCTATATACACGCCACCCTTAAATTAAACGGTTCCAAGCAAAGCCAGGATATAAATGTTTCGGATATATATCAGGGTGTCTTTGTGTTATTAATGGATGGAAATTTTAAGAAACTAAAAACTTTTCAAGGGAGGAATGGTTGTTCTTTCGCCGGTTGGCTTAAACCGGTCGTGGCTAATTATGCCATAGACCATATTCGCCGGACAAAACATACAGTATCGATCGATGAGCCTATCGAAGACGAGTTTACTCTGAAGGACATATTGGTTGCTCCCAATAAGAATGCTAATGAAGAAGCCGATTATAGCCAGAAAATAAAGGAATTAACTGATTGTATCGAGCGCCTGGATACAGATGAGCAATATTTTATTGAATTGCACATTAATCAGAAGATCAAATTAGATGAGTTAATGGATTTTTTTAAGATTACCAGGGGCGCAATCGATATGCGTAAGTCCCGGGTTATCGATAAGCTTAAAGAATGTTTTAAAACCAAAAGAATTTTGTTAGATTTTTGAAAGTTTTGCGTCTAATATAGCAAGGGAAGGTGCGTAAAATGCAAGACCGTAAAGATAGAATAATACAGGGTGTTTACCGGGAATGGAAAAATTCTCACCTGGTGTCCGGCGGGCATTTGGATGAAAATGAATTTGCATGCCTGCTGGAGAATAAATTGCCTAAGGAAGATTCGATGCGTATAAAAAAACATATTTTAAGCTGTAATGTTTGTGCCGAGAAATTGGCTTTGCAAATAAAATTAGGCAATGTCGTAGATGAAGAAGTGCCGCTTGAATTGATGGATAAGGTTAAGCAGGCGGTCTATAAAAATATAGGGGTGTATGTTTTAGAGATTTTGCTTAAACTTAAAGATAATATTTTTGAAGTTTTAAACGTTACCGGAGACATCGTTGTCGGCCAAGAGCTTTTGCCTGCGGCAGTATTACGCAGCCGAAATATCAGTAATTTTAAGGATGAGATAATTATTTTTAAGGATTTTAAGGATATACGGGCGGAAATTAAAATCGAGAATAAAGCCGGCAAGGCTTTTGACCTTACGGCCATAATCAAGAAAAAGGATACCCAGGAAGTTTTAAAAGATTTGAGGATCTCATTGTTCAGAGAAGGCGCGGAGCTGGAGTCTTTACTTACTGAAAGCGGCAAAGTTACCTTTAGCCATATTTCATACGGAAACTATGTTGTGGAAATTGTCAGTTTGAGTGAAAAAGTCGCATCGATCGTCATCGATATAAAACAATAAAAAATATGGATTCTAACAGCCTGGTTTTAGAGATATTGCGGCAAGAAAATCTGTTTAAGATGAGTATATTCCAGAAGCAGGACCTTGCCTCAACCGTCCGGCATTATAGCCAGCGTTCTTTTTCTATCGGCGAAATTAACCGTTTATGCCAGGAAATAGTCTGTATCCTAAATAAGGCCAACAAAAAAGGGTTGCTTGAGAATGAGGCGCTTGAAAATTTGCGCAAGACCGGCCAGCTTTTTTGGGAGCATTTCTTTACGCGCGAAGTAAAAGAGAAGCTAAAAGCTTCATCTCCGACAGACCTAATACTTTCTTTGGACGATGATTTAATCAATATCCCTTGGGAGCTTGTTTTTGACGGGGAGCAATTTTTATGCCTTAAGTTTAATTTAGGAAGGTTGGTACGTACAAAACAGCAGGTCCGTATACCGCAATACCGCAGCCTTTCACATAAGCCAAAGATGCTTATTTTAGCTAATCCTACCGGTGATTTGAAGTCGTCATATCTGGAAGGCGTAAACATCAGGAATCAATTTGATACAAAACGTTCCCAAATAAGCATTTATTTTAAATCAACGGATGCCGATTCTTTGTATGTAAAAAAGAATTTGCGTGATTATGATATAGTACATTTTGCCGGACATTGTGAATATGATCCAAACGATCCCCGGAATACCGGCTGGGTTCTATCGGATAGGATATTCAGCGCAAAAGACATATTGGTAATGGGAGAGGATTATTCGTTGCCGAGCCTGGTATTTTCGAACGCATGCCAGTCCGCAAAATCTGATAGCGGCACAATTAACCCGGATTATCAAACAAAAACATATAGCCTGGCCTCGGCGTTTCTTTTTTCCGGGGTAAGGCATTATATCGGTACTTCGCGTAAAATCGAAGACCAGGTAAGCTTTCTTTTTGCCAAAGAATTCTATTCGCAGCTTATCCGCCATAAAGCAGTGGGGGAGTGTATGCGTTTATCGCGCCTGCGATTAATCAAAGAATATGGGATAAATTCTATTTTTTGGGCAAGCTATCTTTTATACGGTGACCCAAATTTTATACTATTAAAACCCAAGCCAAAGGGCTCGCCTTTGAGTTTTAAAAAAGAAAACTTTTTTTCAGGCAGGCCATTAATAATTTTTCTGTTGTTGCTGGTAATTTTATCCATATTAACGGCGGCATTTTTTTATTTTCCTTTAAGGTACCCGAGGGAATATTTTAATTTCTTAAATTCAAAGGAATTGTTCGATAAAGGCGAAAATATAAAAGTTATGCGCAATTGCGAAGCAATCATTAAAAAAGACCCTTTATTTTTGGATGCTTATATTTTGTTGGCAGATACTCATACCCGATTAGGCCAGTCGGACCTTGCCATCAAGGATTATTTTGATTTGGCGTTATATGGCCAGAAGAAAAATGACGTGTCTAAGGTTTCTTCTGCGTATATCGGGATTGGCTGGATCTATCAGCAGGAAGGAAAATATTCCAAGGCCATGGAGTTTTATAACAAGGCCTTGGCTATTGCCAAAGAATCCGGTAATAAGCTCAATGAGGCGATCGTATTAAGAAAAATGGCAGTTTGGAATATCGGCAAGGATAATAATGATGAGGCATTGGTTTTATTGACGAAAAGTTCGGAGATTAACCGTCAGAGGCAGTATAAAAATGAGCATAAATACCATTTGGCCTGTGATTATTTTGATATCGGGCTGGTTTTAGAAAACAAAGATGAATTTGCATCTTCCAGGGAATTTTATCTTAAAAGCAAAACGCTTTTTGAAGAGATAAAGGCCGCCAATGAACTAAGCGATTATTATTTTAATTTAGGCGAGGTTTATCTGTTTGAGAAAAATTATCAGAAGGCGCTGGAATCATATATGGTCGGCCTAAAAATCGACCAGCTTAAAGATAACCGTCCAAGCCTGGCGGCAGATTATAATATGATCGGTGAATTATATATGGAGATGGGTAACCTTGCCGAGGCAGAAAATTATTTTAATAAAACCATCCTGCTTGCTTCGCAAATAAAGGTACCTCAAGAGCTGGCCGCGGCTTATTATGATTTGGGTGTTTTAAATAAACGGACCGGTAATATTAAGAAAACCCGCGATTTCTTCAATAAAGCCATTGAGATTTATCATGATATCGAAACTTCTGATTTTAGCCGTGTTACGAATGAGTTAAACGAGTTGCCTTCCGATACTAAATAATTCCCTAAAAAAATTGTTAGATTTGGTTATTTTTTGCGTCTCTTACTGCGATGGGAAGTGCACCGGCCAATCCGATATGGCCGGGTGTTAACTGCCGCGAAGGAGGCGAAAATGGATAAATGTAGGATGGTTTTTGCGGGGTTTTTGGGTATTTTTGTTTGTATTTCAGGTATTGGATGGGCTGAGGAAATTGTATGGGAAGATACCGGCGCAAACATAAAGGGCGCAACTGCTATTTTAGTAGATACAGATACTATTTATATTGGAACAGAAAACGGCAGTATAGTTATTTCAGATGACGGAGGAATTAATTGGCGCCAGGTGTTGCGTGTAAAAGGAGAAAAAAGCAGGGTTAACTCTTTAAGTTTTGGAACTTCCGGCAATAGTTTGATTTATGCGGCTACCGGTAATGGGCTCTATTTAAGTTCAGACAGCGGCATAAATTGGAAAAGGATCTTTAAAGGCAGGGGCGGCCTGGACTCGGAATGTACTTCGCTGGCAGTATTGCCTGAGATAATTTATTTAGGCACAAGATCGGGTTTATGGGTGAGTAAAGACCTGGGTAACAGCTGGGTCAAGGCATCCGGAGAATTAGGAAACTTAGAAATTATATCGATAGATTCTAACGGAAAGGATAATTCGGGAGTTTATGTGCTTGCGGTAAGGGGTGTTTATAAAATAGAAAACGGCATAGAGAAAATCGTAAGGGTATTTATGGGCATTTCTTTAAATCAGACGCAGGAAGATGCAGGAGAGGAGGATGAAGAGGGTATTGAAAGCCGCTTGCTTTCTATAGCATTAGATAAAAGTATGCCGGGCTGTGTTTATTTAGGGACTTCACGCGGGATATATCAAAGTAAAGATAACGCAGCAACATGGGAGAAGTTATCGGGCTATGGATTATTAAACGATGATATTGATTATATTTTTGTTTCTGAGGATTCGGGCCTGTATGTTGTGACAAGCTCCGGAATATTTAAATATGCGGCGGAGAGATGGCGTGAGCTATCTTTTGGTTTAAGTTCCTTACGGGTTAACCGCATATTTTTAGACAGCTATGGTAGATTATACGCGGCTTCGGATAAAGGTTTATTTCGTGGTGTGTTTAAAAATAGCATGATGAAGCAATCTGGCGCATGGCAGTCTTACTCTGAGGGAGAGCCTTCGATAAAAGAAGTCCGGGAGGCGGCAATTGAATATGCTGAAGTTAGCCCAAAGAAAATTTCTAATTGGCGCCGGCAAGCAGCGCAAAAAGCATGGCTTCCGCAATTAAGTATGGGGGTAAACAAGAATTCTACGGATTTATGGCATTGGGAGGGTGGCTCGACCACTAAAACCGAAGATGATATTCTGCGCAGAGGAAAATCTTCGGTAGATTGGGATGTTACGTTGAGCTGGGATTTAAGCGAAATCATCTGGAATGATGATCAAACTTCTATTGATGTGCGCTCAAAGCTCATGGTCCAACTGCGCGAGGATATTATTGATGAAGTGACCAAGACTTATTTTGAGCGCCTGAGGGTCAAGGCAGAATTAGATGCTTTAAAGATTGAAGACAAAAGAAAACGTTTTGAAAAAGAGCTTAAATTAGAGGAGTTGACTTCGTTGCTGGATGGGATGACCGGAGGTTATTTTAGCCGTAATTTGTAGCGCAGAATTTTCTTGCATTGGAGTTTTAATTGTGTTATTTTATATGAGCATACCTTTTTATTAACCCCATAACAACCTATAAAAAAATGGCACTAATACATTTAAGCGATGATAATTTTAAGGTAGAAGTTTTGCAATCTAGTTTGCCGGTTTTAGTTGATTTTTGGGCGCCTTGGTGCGGGCCCTGTAAAATGGTCGGCCCGATAGTCGAAGAGTTGGCCCGCGAGTATGCCGGTAAAATCAAAGTAGGAAAGATCGATATCGATGAAAATTCCAAGGTAGCTACTCAATATGGGATAATGTCGATTCCTACATTGATGTTTTTTAAAGGTGGCCAGGTTATTGAGCAGGCCGTCGGTGCTTTGAGCAAAAGCGAGCTTAAGAAAAAGATCGAGGAGAATATTTTATGAGTCCCGGGTCAGTTTCAAAATCAGGTGGAGATGTTATTGAGGCTTTAAGGGAAAAGGCAAAGTCTAAACAAAGAACTATAGTATTGCCGGAATATGATGATAAGCGCGTGGTGGAAGCAGTAAAAATTATCGAAAAAGAAAAGATCGCCAAGACGATATTGCTTACCCCCGATAAAATAAATGCTGATGATAAAGAGAGATATGCCCAGGAGTTTTTCCATATGCGCCAGGAAAAAGGTATGGATATCGATACTGCCAGGAAGACCATGGATAACCTGCTTTATTATGCTTCGATGATGGTCTGGGAAGGTAAGGCTGACGGTTTTGTTGCCGGGGCAAACCATACTACTTCTGATGTGGCAAGGGCAGCGATACATTGTATAGGAATTGACGGACGTTTAACCATAGCTTCCAGTTGTTTTCTTATGGTGGTGCCTAATTGCCCTTATGGCAAGAACGGAACTTTTATTTTTGCGGATTGCGGGATTATCCCTGAGCCAAACGCAAGGCAGCTGGCTTGTATTGCGATAGCTTCTTCGGAATTAGCGAGCAAAGTCCTAGGAATTGTGCCGCGCGCGGCACTTTTAAGTTATTCGACTAAAGGCTCAGCAAAGGGCAGGTGTATAGATAAAATTGTGGAAGCACTCAGTATAGTTAAAAATATGGCTCCGGATTTGTTGGTTGATGGTGAAATGCAGGTTGACGCAGCAATTGTTCCGGAAGTTTCCAAAATTAAATATCCGGATAGCCCTATCGGCGGCAAGTCTAATGTATTAATATTTCCGAATTTAGAGGCAGGAAATATAAGCTATAAATTGACGCAAAGGCTGGCTAATGCCCGTGCAGTTGGTCCTTTATTTTTAGGATTAAATAAACCTGGAAGCGATTTGTCCCGCGGTTGTTCCGCAGAAGATGTCGTGGATAGCGTTGCGATAACCGCGATAAGAGCGCAATAATGTTCTTAAAGCTGGTTTTCTTTTTATTCTTAGCCGGTTTAAATGTAAATGTTTATGCGCAAAGTGTAAATATGAAAAAAGCAGTGATCATAATCGCCAAACAGGATTTTCGTGACGAAGAATTATTGGAGCCTAAGAAAATTCTGGAAGATAACGGCATCGAAGTCAAGGTTGCTTCTACAATATTGGGTGAAGTTAAGGGTGTTTTAGGGGCTAAAGTCAAAACCGATTTGTTGGTTAAGGATATAAAAGTATCTGATCTTGATGTTTTGATTTTTGTAGGAGGAGCGGGCGCGCAGCAATATTGGAATGATCCTTTAGCGCATAAATTGGCACAGGACACTTTAAAGGATGCTAATAAGATTTTAGCGGCTATTTGTATTGCTCCGGTTACATTAGCTAAAGCTGGGGTATTAAAGAACAAAAAAGCTACGGTTTGGTCTTCCGAATCCGGGCAACTTCAATCTGCGGGGGTTAATTACACTGGTAACGATGTGGAAAAAGACGGCAATATTATTACTGCCGCCGGGCCGTTTGCCGCGAAGAAATTCGGGGAAGAAATAGTAAAGGTGCTGAAAAAATGATGAGGACAATCTTAAAATCTAAAATACACAGAGCGCGCGTTACAGAAGCAAATCTTTATTATGAAGGAAGTATTACTGTGGATGCTGCGCTTCTGCGCGCCGCAGATATAATCCCAGGAGAAAAAGTCGAGGTTTTTAATCTTAATAATGGCGTACGCCTTGAGACTTATGCTATAGAAGGGAAGAAAGGTTCCGGAGTAATTTGTTTAAACGGCCCATCTGCCCGCGGCGCCTGTGTCGGAGATGAAGTTATTATAGTTACTTATGTTGTAGCCGCCGATGATAAAGAGGCAAGGTCAATAAAGCCTAAAATTATAAGCGTTGATGAGCGAAACTGCATTAACCCCGCCCTTTCTAAAAGGAAAGTTTAATATGGAAGAAAGGGCTGGGTTAAGAATTAGGCTACTCGGCGATCCGGTCTTACGCAAGAAATCAAAGCAGGTTTCCCGCATAACTGCCCGCCACCGCGATATTTTAAGTAAAATGTCCAGGATGATGTATGATTCCGGAGGTATTGGTTTGGCTGCGCCTCAGGTTGGGGTCAGCGAATCAATGATAGTTGTAGATATAGGCAATGGGCTGTATAAATTAATAAACCCCAGGATAGTAAAAAGGGAAGGCGCAAAATCCAGGGAAGAAGGTTGTTTGAGTGTCCCCGGAGTGTGCATTAAAGTAAAAAGGGCAAATAAGGTACTTGTGCATGCCCAAGACGATGAGGGTAAATCTATTGAAATCAAGGCAGAAGATTTGCTTGCCTGTGTTTTTCAGCATGAGATCGACCATCTTAAGGGCAAGCTTATAGTTGACCACGCTTCTTTCTTAGATAAAATCAGGATAAAGAAGAGGGTTGAAGAAATAAAAAGACAGGCTAGAAATGAAAAATTGCCCGAATCAGAAACAAAATCTTGCAAATTGCAATTGTAGTTATAGTTCCCCCGACCGTTCCATAAAAAAATTTATATCCATAAATAAATGAGCCAACTTTATGATTTGATTATTATAGGCGCAGGGCCTGCTGGCTTAGCTGCCGGGCTGTATGCCGGGCGATACCGTTTGAATACGCTTATTTTTGAGAAAATGGTTGTTGGCGGGCAGATTATGCTTTCGCCTTCAATAGAAAATTATCCGGGTTTCCCCGAAGGAATAACTACCGATGAATTAGTTACCCGTTTTAAAAAACATGCTATTGATACCGGGGTAAAGATCATAGAAGAAGAGATAACCGGTTTTTCTTGTGTAGATTCAAATGGCATCATTTATGAAGTAAAGACCGAAGGCAATATTTATAAAACAAAAAGTATAATTCTGGCAACAGGTGCGCAAGCCAAACAGCTTGGCGTACCCGGTGAAACCAGGCTAACAGGTAGGGGGGTTTCGTATTGCGGAACTTGTGATGGGCCTTTATTCAGGAATAAGGATATTGTCGTAGTTGGCGGGGGGGATAGGGCAATCGAGGAAGCTATTTATTTAAGCGGTTATGCCAGTAATGTTACTGTTATACACCGCAGAGATGAACTACGGGCTTCGCAAATACTTGTAGAAAAGGCCAAGGAAAACCCGAAAATAAAATTTATTTTATCAAATACACTTGAAGAAATATACGGCAAAGATAGGGTTGAGGGGATAAAGATTAAAAACCTTAAAAGTGGGGTTGTTTCAGATTTTTCCTGCCAGGGCGTATTTATATTCGTAGGGATAAGGCCGAATACTTCTTTTTTAAAGGATATGGTAAAAATAGACGAAGGCGGTTTTATTCTTACTGATGAAGATATGCGTACAAATTTAAAAGGGATATTCGCTGCCGGTGACTGCCGTAAAAAGAGCCTTTATCAGGTAATTTGCGCTTCATCCGATGGGGCAGTAGCTGCGCATTTAGCGCACAAGTATTTACTATAGTTAAACATGGATATCTTAAAAAAAGTTTTTATTAATTTCCTCCGGATAGGCGTAAGCGTCGCTTTGTTGTTTTTTCTTTTCAGGCAAATTGACGAGAAGAGTATCTGGGGGATAGTCAAGAATATTAATAAACCTCTTTTGCTTTTAGCTTTTTTTATATTTTTCTTTAATTATGTTTTGTGTTTTTACCGCTGGAGGATGCTGCTTAAGGGCGCGGGTATTCATTTGTCCTTAAAAAGGATAATCATTTCTTTTTCCGGCGGCATATTTTTCAATCTTTTTTTGCCTTCTACTATCGGCGGCGACCTTATCCGTAGTATTGATTTAGGCGTGCATACAAAAAGGCCGAAAGAAATATTCGCGACTGTAATTTTGGACAGGCTCAGCGGTTATATCGGCCTGGTTATTGTTACTTTGTCTGCTTTGCTTTTTGGTTACCGTTTTATACAGTCGAAAAGCGTGGCAACGGCGGTTTTGATTATTGCTTCAATTTTAGTCGGTATACTCCTGGTGTTTTTTAATGATTTTATTTATTCCCGCATAAACAAGCTGTTGCATTCGCCTAAGGCAGGAAAAATCAGGGAATATATCACGGATGTGCATAAGGAGATTTATGTTTTTCGCCGCCACAAAATAATAATTTTAAGCAATATTTTGTTGTCAATAATGGTGCAGGCCATAATGCCGGTGGTGTTTTATATAATTGCTTTGGCGTTGGGCGTAAATATCAATATTATATATTTCTTTGTTTACCTGCCCATAATCGGCGCGATTACGCTTTTGCCTATTTCAATCGGAGGTTTGGGCTTAAGGGATGCTATTACTATATTTTTCTTTGCTCAGGCCGGTTTAAGTAAGGATATAAGTTTTGCTATGTCATTGTTGAATTTCTCTTTCCTGGCGGTATACGCCGGCATCGGGGGTATTATTTATGTCCTTACAGTTCGTCATCGACGGATATAATGTCATCAAACATCCTCTGTTAAATTTCTTAACAAAAACCCAAGATCCTAAAATAGCTTTGGCAGATTTGATAAAGAATAATGCGTTATGTGGAAGCATGAATAACCAGGTAACGATTGTTTTTGATGGCTACGCCAACAATCCCCAGATTAACAGCTTAGTTAATGATGTGCACCTGGTTTTTTCCTGCGAAACTAAGGCCGATGATAAGATTAAGCGCATGGTCGAATCTTATAAAGATCCAAAAAACGTTATTGTCGTATCTTCGGATAATGAAATAAGGAATTTTGTAAAATCCTGCGGCGCAAAAACCCTGACTGTCGAAGAATTTATCCATAAACCTAAGAAAAAAGATAAGGCGCCTCTTGGCGAGCCAGCGTATAAGTCGGATTTGAATTATAGCCAGATGAGCAAGATAAACGAAGAATTGCGTAAAAAATGGTTAAAAGAGTAACAACAGAAAACAAGGATTTTATTAAATTTCTCGGGACTGCAGGCGCGCGTTTTGTAATGATCAAGCAGCTGCGCGCATCAGGAGGTTTATGGGTTTCGTATAAGGGGACGAATGTTTTAATTGACCCCGGCCCGGGCAGTATCGTACGTTGTGCATCCAGTAGGCCGAAACTTGACCCTTCGAAGCTTGATGCTATTATTCTTACGCATTGCCATTTAGACCATTCCGGAGATATTAACGTAATGATTGAGGCAATGACTGAAGGCGGATTTAAAAAACGAGGTATTGTGTTTTGCCCGCAGGATGCTTTGGATGGCGATGGAGTAATTTTTAAATATTTGCGGGCCTTTCCCGAACGAATAGAAATTTTAGAGCCGAATAAAAAATATAAAATAGGAAACTTGGCATTTGAGACGTCCATGCCGCATCATCACCGGGTCCAAACATATGGGTTAAGGTTTAATATTAACGGTAAAACTTTAGGCCTATTGGTTGATACCAGGTACTTTAAGGAATTGGAAGATTTTTATAAAACGGATATTTTGATAGTGGGGGTTGTTTTTGCCGAGCCGCGTCCGGAAATAGACCATCTTTCTTTACCGGAAGTGGTTGGGCTGATTAAAAATATCAAGCCCGAAAAAACCATACTCACTCATTTCGGTATGACTATGCTTAAGGCCGGGCCGCATTTGATCGAAGAACACCTGACCAAAGAATTGGGACTGGAAGTCATTTCTGCTTATGACGGAATGTCGCTTGAATTATGAAACGTTTACTTTTGCATATGTGTTGTGGAGCATGTTCAAGCTGGCCGGTTGAAAAAATAAAAGCCGATGGCTATGAAGTCATAGGTTTATTTTATAACCCGAATGTTCAACCGCGCGAGGAATATTTAAGGCGGCTTGAGGCAATAAAAAAAGTTTCTCAAATGATGGGTTTTAAGTTGATTGAAGGTATATACGATGAAGAAAAATGGCTTGAGAAGGTTAAAGGTTTGGAAAATGATCCGGAGGGTGGGAAAAGATGCGAGGTTTGTTTTCGTATGCGCCTTGAGCAAGCTTTGGATAGGGCAGAAAAAGAAAACGCGGATTATTTTGCCACAACACTTTCAGTGAGCCCGCATAAAAACGTAAAAGTGATAAACAGTATAGGTAAATCTTTGGGAGGCGATAAATTTTTAGAATACGATTTTAAGAAATCCGATGGTTTTAAGAAAACAATGGATTTTTCTAAGACCCATGAAATTTATCGCCAGAATTATTGTGGTTGTATTTTTAGTAAGGATAGGAAATAATGCAGAAATTTGACGTAGCAGTTATAGGTGGAGGCGCTTCCGGGATACTCGCGGCAATAAGCGCAAAGCGAGCCGGTAAATCCGTGGTTATCTGTGAGAAAAATCCGCGCTTAGGCAAAAAATTGCTGGTTTCCGGCTCCGGCAGGTGCAATCTGGCAAATGAAGATTTGACTGAGGCGCATTATAATCCTGATGCGCGCCTGTTGGTAAAATCCATATTTACTCAATTCGGCATTAAAGAGATAGATAGGTTTTTCTCTCAAATCGGGCTTAAGCTTTATTCACAGAATGGCCGTATTTTCCCTGTAACTAACCAGGCCGCATCAGTCTTAAAATTGCTTGAAATGGAGCTTGCAAGGCAGGAGGTTATATTAGAGCTAGGTTTTGAAGCGGTTAAAATCGCTCATAGTAAGAAAGGTTTTGTTGTATCCGCTAAAAATAACCGCAGTTTATCCTGTGATAAACTTATAATCTCTGTCGGCGGTAAGGCATATCCGGCATTAGGCTCGGAAGGCGGCGGTTATAATCTGGCTAAGCAATTAGGGCATAGTATTATTGAACCGGTGCCTTCAGCAGTGCCGTTGGAAGTTAAAGATAAAATTTGCCATATTCTCCAAGGCCAGAAAATAAGTGCAAAAGCCTGGAGTGTAATTGATGAAGTTAAAAATCCGCAAGTTGAAGGAGATGTGCTATTTACTAAATATGGTTTGTCCGGGACTGCGATATTGGATGTGAGTCAGGAAATTTCGCTGGCTTTAAACCGCCTTAAAAGAGGAGAAGTTTTTGTTTGTTTGGACCTGATCCCGTTTATGGCAAAAGATGCCCTGGAAAAAGAATTATATAAAAGAGTTGAAGAAAATATAGCGGATGAAGATATTCTGGTGGGAATATTGCCGAATAAATTCGCGGTGGCTTTTAAAGATCTGTTTAGTGTAAGGGATATTGAAAAAGCAGTAAGCGAACTTAAAAATAAAAAATTTAAAGTAACGGCAACACGCGGCTGGAATGAAGCGGAGTTTGCTTTAGGGGGAGTTAAAGTTTCCGAAGTAAAAGAACCGACTTTAGAATCAAAAATAGTCCCTGGGCTATATTTGGCGGGTGAAATTCTGGATGTTACCGGAAAGCGTGGAGGATATAATTTAGCCTGGGCCTGGGCTTCAGGATTTATCGCAGGGCTTTGTAAATAAAATGAACCCCGCCCCTTCTACTATATTTAGTGTTTTAAGAGAAAAGGTTTTAGAGTATATGAATAAGAAAGAAGGGGCGGGGTGAACCTACTTTTTACAGTTATACTTTTATTTTTACCTTTGGCAGCGGGGTATTTTATCTACGGCAGGTACCTTAAGAAAACTTTTCGCCTGGATAATAACCGTAAAACCCCGGCGCATACTTTACGTGATGGAAAAGACTTTGAGCCGACGAATAAATTTTATCTTTTAGGCCAGCATCTTTCGGCGATTGCCGCAGCCGGGCCTATTGTAGGGCCGATTCTGGCTGGGATGTGGTTTGGCTGGGGGCCGGCTATACTTTGGATAATTTTAGGCGGTGTTTTTATCGGCGGTGCCCATGACATGAGCTCACTCCTTGCCTCAATACGCCATCAGGGCAAATCCATTGCCGAAGTAGTAAAAGCGCATATGCCCAAAAGGGCATTCATTTTATTTCTGGTATTTTTGTGGTTTTCGTTAATGTATATCATTACTGCTTTTACTGATATTACGGTAAATACGTTTATCGAACCGGTAAACGGCTCAAAAGTCGCCTCAAGCTCGATGATGTACCTTGGCATTGCATTGGTAATGGGAATTGCAGTGCAAAAATTTAAGCTTAATCTGAAATTGGCAACCGCAATTTTTACTCCGCTGATTTTGCTTTGTATTTATGCTGGTAACTGGCTGCCTTTAAAAGTTCCTGTGATATTGGGCATGGATGGCCGCCAGGTATGGAATATGCTCTTAATCATTTATTGTTTTATTGCTTCAGTTATACCGGTATGGCTTTTACTGCAGCCGCGAGGGTATTTGGGAGGTTTCTTTTTAACCGGGACGGTTTTTATAAGTTTTATCGGTATTGCAGTTGGTTCGTTATTTGGTAATTTGCGGGTTGAATATCCGGCATTTATTTCGTGGCATAACCCGGCAGGATTACCGATGTTTCCCTTGTTATTTATAACTATTGCCTGCGGCGCATGCTCCGGTTTTCACGCGCTTGTGGCAAGCGGCACAACTTCAAGACAGCTGGATAAAGAAAAAGATACAGTTTTAGTTGGTTACGGCGGAATGATCTTAGAGAGTGTTGTGGCAATCATTGCGCTGGCAACTCTTATGGTGGTGGGGCTAGCCCAAGCAAAAGATTTAAAAGACCCGAATATGATCTATGCCAACGGAATTGCCACATTTTTAAGCTTTTTAGGTATAAATAAAAGTTTTGCGCTTAATTTTGCATTGTTAGCATTTGCTACTTTTGTTTATGATACCCTTGATGTAGCGACCCGCCTGGGCAGGTATATATTTGAAGAATTGGCCGGATTGCGCACTAAGTACAACCAATATATCGCAAGCTTTATTACGCTTTTATTACCGGCAATTTTTCTGATGCAAAAGATAGTTGACCCTTCAGGAAATGTGATACCGGCATGGAAGGTCTTTTGGACGGTGTTCGGGGCAAGCAACCAGCTTTTGGCGGCGTTTGTGCTTTTTATTATATCCTTGTGGCTTTATACGCATAAGATGAAATACCTGCATATTCTTATTGCGACTGTTTTTATGCTTATAACATCAATGGTATCTTTAGTTCTTTTAGTTAAGCCCACGGTTGTTAATATGCTATCCGGGAATTTTCGTATGGGCCCGATTGATATTACGGCGTTTATTTTAATCGGCTTGGCAGCGCTTTTGATATTAGAAGGCACGCTTATTTTTATAAAGAGGAAATAAAATGGCTGTTTACGGCAAAATCGACGACATTATAAAGAATAATAAGTTCGAACATAAGATAGGCGTTGCCCTTAAATATTTAAGAGGCTTGGATAAAAAGATTTTATCGGGCAAGCCTGTCGGCTACTCAAACAAAGTCGAAATCCGCGGCAAAGATATTTTCGCTATTCATCAGGTATATAAAACAAAGCCAGTAAAAGAAGCGCGTTTTGAGGCGCACCGCAAGTATATAGACCTGCAATATATCTGGAAGGGCGAAGAATTGATACCTATATCATTCTCCGGTAAACTGAAAGTTATTCGTAAGTATGATAAAGAGAAAGATGTTGAGTTCTATAAATATTTTCCTGCAATATCTTTAGTCATGGAACCGGGTGATTTGGCGATATTGTATCCTTCAGATGCTCACGCTCCGGGGTTAGTATCTAAAAAGCAACAATTAGTCAGAAAGACCGTGGTGAAGGTGAAAGTTTAAATAAGATGATGGTGAAGAAGGGTTATGTTAATATTTTCGGTATTTAAATATTAAAACAGGGATTGCTTTATATGCATAATAAAGACATCAAACCATGGCAACATGACCATGTTTTTGGGCAGGACCAGGAATGTATTGGTGAGCGCAGGACTTTCTTGGTTACAATTATTACGCTGGTAATGATGGCGGTGGAAATAGCGGCAGGTATTATTTTTGGTTCTATGGCCTTGCTTGCTGATGGTTTGCATATGGCGTCTCATGCAACCGCGTTGAGTATAAATACCTTTGCCTACAGGTATGCTAGAATCCATGCTGATGACAAGCGGTTTAATTTTGGAACAGGGAAAGTTAATACTCTGGGAGGTTTTACTGGCGCGATACTATTGGGGTTTTTCGTATTGTTCATGTTTTGGGAGAGCGCAAAACGGCTTTTTTCCCCTGTTGGAATAGAATTTAATCAGGCTATCTTTGTTGCCGTGATTGGTTTAATTGTTAATTTGCTATCTGTATTTATCCTGGAGGCAAAACATTATACCCATGATAAAGATTTAGAGCAATCCGAGCGCCCTCATAATCACCATGAGCATGACCACAATCTACAATCCGCGTATCTCCATGTTCTTGCTGATGCTTTGACATCTGTGTTGGCAATCGCAGCGCTTCTGTGCGCAAAATATTCCGGGCTGATCTGGATGGATCCATTGATGGGCATTGTCGGCGGCATGATGGTTTTTCGCTGGTCTCTGGGGCTTTAAAAGCCGCCCAGCCATATTTTACTGGATAAGACAGGCCCGGAAGAAGTCCGGAGGATTATTAAAAAAAGTATTGAAAAAGACGGTGACAGTAAGGTATCTGATTTGCATCTTTGGTCAGTTGGCCCGGGCGCCTATAGCGCGATCGTTTCTGTCGTTGCCTGTAATCCGCTTGAACCGGAGCAATATAAGGAGTTGATTCCTTTAAGCCTCGGGCTTGTTCATGTGACAATAGAAATTAGCAAATGTAAAAGAGGTGCTGTTTAAGATGTCAGTAAAAATAAGTATCAAGACTTTCGGCTGTCAAATGAATGTTCGTGATTCGGAGGTAGTTTTGGGCCTCTTGAAGAATGCCGGCTATATAATTACGGATGATTCAAAAAAAGCCGATATTGTTTTATTTAATACCTGCTCTGTGCGGCAGCATGCGGAGGATAGGGTTTGGTCGGAAATCGGTACATTTAAAGATACTGATAAAATCGTCGGATTAATCGGTTGTATGGCTCAGGAGCATAAAGAAAAGGCTTTTGAGCGCATGGAAAATATAGATTTGGTTGTGGGGCCAAGCGATATAGAGAAAATTCCCGCAATCATCAAAAAAGTTTTAGAGCATAGAGAGAAAAATAAGTCTAAAGATTTATTTGAGTATAAAATCTGGGAAACTGATGGAGAAAAGCGTCCGGATGAAATTTACCACAGCGGGTTTTATGAGGATAAAAATCATGCTTATGTGGTGATTTCCGAAGGGTGTTCGAACTATTGTTCTTATTGCGTGGTGCCGTATGTCCGGGGAGAATTAAAAAACCGTAAGCATGAAGATGTCATAAACGAAATAAAAGAGGCGATTAAAAAAGGCATTACCAAAATAACTCTTCTTGGCCAGAATGTGAATGCTTATAAAGATAAGAATGTAGATTTTGTAGAATTGCTTACTCAGATCAATGCCATAAAAGGTTTGGATGAGTTGAGTTTTTTTACGTCACATCCTAAGGATACATCGGTGAAGTTATTCGAGGCGATGCGTGATTTGGAAAAAGTAAAAAAACACCTGCATTTA
>ORJL010011421.1_pt1 | contig 79169 bp, 80 predicted proteins | sample 1779941 | NCBI WGS metagenome assembly ORJL01 (sample SAMEA104232317, study PRJEB22302) | groundwater metagenome | biome: forest; feature: aquifer; material: groundwater | place: USA | collected 2011-08-07 | depth 5.8 m | reverse complement strand
GGGTGGTGGCCATCCCCAACAACAAACCGGCGGCCCCGCCCACCCGGCGGCCCCCGCTGTTTCCCCAGGAGTAGATATGCATGGTAGTGGCCGGCCACCGCGCCCTTCAGCGAACCCGCCAGGCTGAGCACGGTGGCCGGGTCGTCGCCGGACACGTACACACCGTAACGGCCGCAGATTGCCGGGGCGTTTCGAGGGGGTTACAACCGCGCGGCGTTCAGTTTTCGGTGGCGTTTCGGTGCTCTGATGGCGAGGTGGTTGCTCCCGGTTTGGCGCATGGCGCTTGACAAGGGAGCATGATGGACTATTAATAGATATTGTCGATTTATTCAGTAGACTTATAAGGAGCGGGCTGATGGTGCTTGACCCCGGATTGGTGGCCCTGCTGTGCATCACGCTGTTCGCGGCGACGGTGAACGGCGCGCTGGGCTACGGCTTCTCAAGCCTCACCGTGCCGGTGGCGCTGCTGTTCTTCGCCAGCCGCGCCCTCAGCCCGGCGCTGGTGCTGGTGGAGGTGGTGCTGAACGCCTACGTGCTGGTGGTGAACCGGCGCAGCTTCTCGGCCGTGTGGCGCCGCATGATCCCAGTGCTCATCGGTCTGGCGCCGGGGGTGCTGCTGGGCAGCTACGCGCTCTCGGTGGTGAACCCCGGCGTGATGAAGCTGGTGACGTACGTGGTGCTGCTGCCGCTCATTCTGTTGCAGGCCTCGGGACTGCGGCGGCCGGTGCAGGCCGAGAAGCTGATCGGCCTGCCGGTCGGCTTCGGCGTGGGCATGCTGTACTCGGTCACCACCATCTCGGGGCCGCCCCTGGCGCTGATGCTGAACAACCAGGGCTTCGTCAAGGAGGAGTTCCGGGCGGCGCTGGGCGTGGTGCGGGTGTTCGAGTCGAGCCTGACCGCGATCGCGTACTACTTCTTGGGCCTGTACACGGTGGAGAGCCTGCAGCTCATCCCGTTCATCGTGCCCAGCATCGTGGTCGGACTGCCGGTGGGCGCCGCGCTGATCCGGCGCATGAACCAGGAGACCTTCCGCCGCATCTGCATGAGCTTCGACGCCTGGGTCGTGGGCTTCGGCCTCTCGCGCACGCTCATTGACCTGAAGGTGCTGCCAGACCCCGCCGGCTATGCCGCCCTGGTGGTGGCAGCCCTGTGCGATCTGGTGCTGCTCTACCGGTTCTTCAACGCCCAGCGCGAGGAGCAGATGCGCTACCAACCCGCGACCGCCCCCGGTGACCGCCGCTCGGCGTAGAACCGTGTGTACCGTGGTCAGTATCGGTTGAACCGGCCCGACTGGGGACAAACGAAAGGGAGGGCATTCGCCCTCCCTTTCGCTGTCGCTAGGATGGCTGAGGTTCCAGACGCTAGGCCCTGCCGGTAACACGCTCGCGTACCTCATGTTGAAATGATTGGGTGGCTGTGCCAGCGAGCGCACAAAATGTGCCCCAATGGGTGTACTTTCGCCATAACCTTGGATAATGTGATGTAGGTTCTATGCTGGGAGGTTGTGGCTTCCTACCATAAGGCAGGTTATGGTCTGCCGCCGGGGACGTCGCAGAACGGAGCGCAGGTTCCGGGGCAGGCGCGGCGGGGCTGGCGCCGGCCGAAAACCGCGCGTAGGGCGCGGCCCGGCCGACGCTCTGTTGCCATCGCTCTGGGAGCTGCGCTGTGGCGAGTAGAAGAGACGGGACGAATCGCGTGAGTTTGCGGACGCGGATTTTGCTGTTGTTCGGCGCAGCACTGGCGGCATTGCTGGTGGTGGCGGGCGTCGTGGCGCGTTGGGTCGTGCTCGATAGCTTCGAGCACCACGACCACATCGAGGCGCTGCGCGACGCCGACCGGGTGATGGCGGCCATGGACAGCGACAAGCGGGCGCTGGCCGGGGCCACGCGCGACTGGGCCGGCTGGGACGACATCTACCGCTTCATGCTGGACCGCAATGCGCAGTTCCGGCGCGAGAACCTCGAGGGCGACGCCAGCTACATCAACGCCCGCATCAACTTCATGCTGCTGGTGGCCAACGACGGTACCATCGTGTTCGAGCGCGGCTTCGACCTGCGGCGGGGTGTGGCGATACCGGTGCCTCCGGCACTGCGCCAGGAGCTGAAACCGGGTAGCGCACTGCTGCAGAGACCCGATACCGAGACGGCGCAATCGGGCCTGCTGGTGCTGCCCGAAGGGGTGGTGTGCCTCTCGGCCCAGCCCATCGTGACGAACCTGCGGCAGGGGCCGGTGCACGGCACGCTCATCTGGGGCCGCAGCATCGACGCCGCCTCAGCGGCCGACCTGGGCGACCGTCTGAAGATGACCCTAGCCATTGCGCCCCTACCAGGGGGCGCCACCAAGACCGACGTGGACGCCGGTGGGGTGTCGTTGGAGGAGCCCCTTGCGTCGCTGGTGTTGAACGGTGACGTAATTGCCGGCTACACGTTGTTCCCTGACCTTTATGGCAAACCGGCCTTAGTGTTGCGGCTGAGCGGCGACCGCGACGCCTATAAGCAGGGCGTCACCGCTGCATGGCTGGTGGTGATTCTGCTGGGGTGCTCTGGATTGCTGTTGGGCGGTGTGGTGGCGGTGACCGTGGACCGCGCGGTGTTGCAGCCGGTGGAGGCGCTGAGCCGCCGGGTGGAGCATGTGGCCGAGACCGGTGATGTGGCGACCCGAATGGAGCATCGGCGTAACGACGAGGTGGGCAGCCTGGTCACCGCCATCAACAGCATGCTGGAGGCGCTGCACACCGCACACCTGCAGCGCGAGTCGCAGCAACGCCAGCTCGAACAACTGGCCCGCACCGACCCGCTGACCGGCCTGCTGAACCGGCGGTCGTTCGAGTCGCTGGCGCAGCGCGCGGTGGAGCAGGCGGCGCTGGACGGCCAGCCCGTCTCGTTGCTGATGCTGGACCTTGACCATTTCAAGCAGGTCAACGACGAGTTCGGTCACCAGCAGGGCGATAACGTGCTGCGCAGTGTGGCGACCCTGTTGCAGAGTGCGGTGCGCTCCCACGACATGCTGGCCCGCCTTGGCGGCGACGAGTTCGCGGTGATGATGCCGGGAGCCGGCCGGGCCGTGGCGGAGCGGGTGGCCGAGCGGGTGCTGGTGGTGCTGCGCACCGAACCGGCGGCGCCCACCGTGGGGCCGGTGACGGCCAGCATAGGCGTGGCAGTCTTCCCTGAGCACGGCCACACCATGGAAGCCCTGACGGTGGGCGCGGACCAGGCGCTGTACCGCGCCAAGGCCGGCGGGCGCGACCGCGTGGCGGTGTACACCGGCTGATCGGTGCAGCCGCCAGAGCTGGCAAAACGGGGGCCCTGTGCCCACCAAACTGCACAGGCCGTAACTTCTGGGCGTATCGCGAAGTAGAGGAAGGTGTGCGATGGTGCTGTGGGGCCCGTGCCCTGCCGCTCTCGGCCCACACCGCTCACACCCACAACGTCCGGAGGTCACTTTGCGCCTGGTTACCCTGCTGCCGGTCACGGCCGCGCTTGCACTCAGCCTCATCACCGGGTGCGCATCGCCGCAGCCTGCCGCCGCCCCCGCCCCGGCCGCGCCCCAGCCGGGCGCTGCCACCCAGCCCTCCACCACCCCCGGCACACCAGCGGTCGCCCTCAAGCTCGATGGGCAGAACAGCGAGGCCCGCTATGTGGTGAACGAGACGCTGGCCAACCGGCCGCTGCCCAGCGATGCCATCGGTACCACCAAGGCCGTGTCGGGCACACTGGCCTTCGACAGCAAGGGCCAGGTGGTGCCCGGTCAGTCGAAGATTGTGGTGAACGTGCAGAACCTGACCAGCAACGCCAACGGGCGCGACAACTACCTGCGCCGCAACACCCTGAAGACCGACCAGTACCCCGACGTGACCTTCATGCTCAGGTCGACCGAAGGCATGCCGTTCCCGCTACCGTCCAGTGGCACTATCAGCTTCAAGCTGCTGGGCGACCTGACGGTGCGCGACGCCACAACGCCTGTGGTGTGGAACGTGAGCGCCACCATGAACGGCGGCGCGGCCGAGGGCAAGGCCTCCACCAGCTTCACTTTCGCCGATGTCAAGCTTGATAAGCCCAGTGTGGCGCTGGTCCTCAGCGTGGCCGACACCATCCGCCTCGAGATCGACTTCGCCGCCAAGCTCTCCGACGCGTAGCGGGCCGCTGCTAGACCATCGCCACCGGGAGGGAGATGGTGAACGTGGAGCCGTGGCCGGGCTCGCTCGCCACGTCCACGCTGCCGCCGTGGGCCGTAACGACGGCCTGCACCAGCGAGAGGCCTAGACCGGCGCCGCGGTGCTCGGAACGGTCGGCCCGGAAGAAGCGCTCGAAGATGTGCGGCAGCGCCTCCGGCTCGATGCCGCGGCCGGTGTCACGCACCGTCATCGCCACCCGCCCGTTCGTCTCGGCGGCCGCCAGGGTCACCGATCCTCCGGCGGGGGTGAACTTGATGGCGTTTTCCAGCAGGTTACGCACCGCCATGGTCATCTGGCTCTGGTTGGCCCGCACCGGCGGCAGGTGGTCGGGCACCTGCACATCCAGCCGCAGCCCGGCCTCCTGCGCCAGCGGGCCGTATTGGTCAGCCAGCGCGTACAGCAGCGGCGCCAGGTCCATGGCCGGCTTGGGGCTGCGCTCCGGGTCCGACACCACCGACAGCGTCAGCAGCTCCTCGGCCAGGTGCTGCAGCGAGCCGACCTCGCCGCGTAGCTTTCGCAGATAGCCGGTCACCAGCGCAGGGTCCTCGCCGCCGTGCGATTCAATCATCTCCAGGCGCAGTTGCAGGCTGGCGAGCGGTGAGCGCAGTTCGTGGGCGGCGTTGGCTACGAAGGCCTCCTGCAGGGCCAACGTGTGCCGCACCTGGGCGCTCATGTGGTTGAACGCGTCGGCCAGCCGGCGGGTCTCGGCCGGGCCCGCCGGTGTCACCGACCGGTTGAGGTCGCCGCCCGCCACGGCCTCGGTGGCGGCGGTGAGCGCCTGCACCGGGCGGGCGATCTGGCGGGCCACCAGCAGCGCACCGGCCGCCGAGCCGCCCAGCACCAGCGCCGCGCCGCCTATCAGCGTCAGCCACATGGTGCGGATGGTCTCCACCATCTCACCGGCGTCGCGCGAGACCTGCACGAAGCCCACCACCAGCCGCACGTCTTCGCGGATGGGCGCGGCCGAGTAGAGCCTTTGTTGATTGGTGGAAGGGTCCCGCCGCAGGTCGGGCCCGTCGTCTTTGGGCAGCACGTCGGCGCTGGCCAGTTGGGCGCCCTGTACCAGCGAGTCGTCGGACGACGCGGCCACCCGTAACGCGCGGTCCACCACCACTACCCGGTCGCCGGTGGACTGCGCGTAGGTGCGCACGAGGGTGACGAGCGGGATCAGCGCCGGTGGCTGGCCGCGCCGGGGGGGGCCCAGGTCGTCGAGGGGCTCGCGTAGCAGCGGGGCCAGCAGGGCGGCACGGGCGTCGAGGTCGCCGGCCGCGTGCTCGAGCGTGGCGCGCTGCAGGTTGAAGCCCACCCACAGCACCAGCACCACCACGGCCGGCGCCACCAGAGCCAGATAGGACCCCAGCAGCAGCGCGACCAGCGGAGCCGGCCTACCCGGCAGGCGCAGCCGCACTCGGCTCGGCCAGACGGTAGCCGAAGCCGCGCACCGTCTGCAAGTACTCTGGGTGTGAAGCGTCGGCCTCAAGCTTTTCGCGCAGCCACCGGATGTGCACGTCGAGCGTCCGGGTGTCGCCCACCCAGTCGGCTCCCCACACCCGGTCGAACAGCGCCTGGCGCGCCACGGCCCGCCCGGCCTGTTCGGCCAGCGCCAGCAGCAGGTCCAGCTCGCGGTTGCTCAGCGCCACCTCCGTGGCGCCGCGCCACACCTGGCGGGTGCCCCGGTTGATGCGGAGTTCGCCGATGATGGTCTGCTCGCCCGCCGCCGCGGCTGAGCCGCGGTCCAACTCCCGCCGCCGTAGCAGCGCATGGATGCGCGCCAGCAACTCGCGGAAGCTGAAGGGCTTGGTCACGTAGTCGTCGGCGCCCAACTCGAGCCCCATCACCCGGTCCATCTCCTGGTCGCGCGCCGTCAGCATGATGATGGGCACCGCCGACTCGTGACGGAGCTGCCGGGCCACGCCGAACCCGTCCAGGCGCGGCAGCATCACGTCCAGCAGCACCAGGTCGGGCGATTCGCGGCGTGCGGCCTCGACGCCCTCGACGCCGTCGCGTGCCCGCACCACCCGGAACCCCTCGGCCTGCAGGCCGTAGACCAGGGGCTCCGCAATGTGCTCGTCGTCTTCCACCAGCAGCAGTGTTTGCGCCATCACCGGTTACCTCGCCCTGGCAGTCACTGCCTGGGGCTTTTTCGTGGTGCTGAGTATCCGATACACCGTGAGGGCGTACACCGAGACCGTGGCAATGCCATACATCCCCAGGATAGCCGGATTCGAGGCGTCCGTCCCAGCTCCGAGGCCGTGGGCGGTGACCAGGGTGAACATGCCGAAGGTGGCGTAGTGCAGCAGCCGCCAGGTGCGCTGGCCAATGCGCTTGCGCAGGTAGAAGCTGGCCGCGAGCGGGATGCCCAGGTACATGCCGATCTGGCCCAGGGCCACCCATACCGGCCGGTAGTCGCTCAAGAACGGCACGCTCAGCGTAAGCGGCGTGAACTTGATGTACTGGTCGCCCAGCAGCACCAGGCCGTGCACCAGTGCCAGGACGATCGCACTCAGGGTGGTGAACTCGTGCAGGTCCACCGCGGCGGCGCCGGCCTTCCACTGCTTGGCCACCCGGCCCGTAACGGAGAGTCCCAGCACCATCGAGAGCCACAGCAGGCCGTACGCCACCAGGCCCGCCGCCCGCGAGATGTACCAGAAGCCCTTGGCTTCAGCCCCGCTCAGCGAGGTGGCCAGCAGGGGCAGCCCCAGACGCACGGCCATCGCCCCGAACGAGCCCAGGGCCAGCCCCCCGGCGATGTAGGCGCCGAACAGCACCACGTCGGCCCATGGGCTCCGTGAGCGGTTGTCAGGATAGGTCATCATGCGGGCACCCCTTGTTCCGACCATGCCAGATCACTGAAACGCGGCGTCAATGCCAGGGTGCCGTCCTCCCGCACCAGCAGGCCCTCGGCGGGCCGGCAGCCCAGCCAGGCGATGCCCGCCTCGGCGCCCTGCAGCAGCGCCACCTTAGCCAGCACCTCCGCCACCGCCGCCTGCTGCGCCACCACGGTGGCGGTCAGCACGTCGGTGTGCACAGGCCGCTGGGTCACCGGGTCGATGATGTGGTGTTGCGGCGAGCCGCCCATCATCCAGGTCCGGAAGTCGCGGCCCGAGGTCGCAACGCCGGCGTCGCTCAGCGCCAGTACCACTAGGTCGTCGTCGGGGTGCAGCGGGTCGGCCACACCCACCGGCCAGCCGGGCTCGCCGGGCGGGCGGCCCCGCAGTGCAATATCGCCGCCCATGTCGACCAGGCAGGGGCCGCAGTCCGCCAGCTTGTCCGCCAGCTTGTCGGCCAGCCAGCCCTTGGCGATGCCGCCCAAGTCGATGGCGGCGCCCAGCGGCAACCGTACGCTATGGCTTGCGGCCCGCATTTCGATCTCCTGCCAGCGTGGCCGGTGCAGCGTGGCGTCGGGCCGCAGCTCCAGGTGGTGGCCCGCCAAGTCGTCAAACGACCGGTCGTAGCCGGCCGCCCGCAGCGCCGGCAGCACGGTTGGGTCGAACAGGCCGCCGGTGCTCTCGGCCGCGGTCAGCGCCACCGAGAGCACGTCCCACAGCAGGCCGCTCACCGGCATGGCGCAGCGGCCTGCTGCGGCGTTCAGCCGGCTCAGCTCGCTGTGAGCCAGGAACCGGCTCAGGGCCTGTTCGGCGGCGTGCACCTCCTGCTCGGCGGCGGCAAAGGCTGCCTGGGCATCGGTGGCACAGCCGCCCGCCACCCAGAACCCGATGGTGCAGTTCATGGCCTTGAATTCGTGGTGATGCAGGGCAGTCAACATGGCGGCCTCCTAGCGGGATGAGCGGGTGCGGGCGATGGAGCGGGTGGTCGTATTGGTGGACGGCCGCGTGACCGTGGCCGAGGACGCCGTGGAGCCGGTGGACGGCGTGGTGACCGATGCGGCCGTCTGCGCCGGGCTGGCGGTGGTGACCGGTGCGATGTTTTGCACCAGGACCAGCGGCTGCTTGGCGGCCGCGGTCTGGTCGCCGGGCGTTGTGCTCGCTGCCAGCGCAGTCCAACCGGCCATCGTCAGCAGCGAGCTGATAGCTAGGATGGCGACTTTCAACGGTGCTCTGGTCATCGTTCCCTCCCAACCCGACAAGAAAAAGAATAAGACCCGTACTCATCGTGCAGGCCGTACAAAAGGGGGTGGTTAACCGGCCTTTATGGGCCGATTAACCACCCCTTAAGGTTGCGAAACCGGTCGGGAAACCTAACGGGACGAACGAGATCGGGCGACGGGACGGGGCGCGGCCGGCGCAGGGGCTGGCGCTGTGACCACCGGGGGTACGACCGGTGCAGGAGCGGGGGCCACAGCAACCGGCACGGCGGCGGGGGCCGCCGCGCTGGGCGCGGCGGCAATGGGCGCTGCGGGTGAGACGGCCGTCGTGACCGGGGCTGCACCACCAGCCGAGGGGGCCGCCGCCGCCGCAGTCTCCACCGCCGGAGCCGCTGCGCCGGAAGGGGCAGAAGGCTGAGCGGCACGCTGCGCGCTGGCAATGGTTGCCGTGCCACCCGATGGTGCAGCAGCGTTGGAGGCCGGGGCCGCCGCGGCCACCGGCTGCCGTGGTACCACCACCGCAGGTACGGGCGGCAGGTCGAGTGCCGGCACCTCGCGCAGCGGCGGCATCTCTTGGTACACCAGCGTTGGCAGCGACAACGAGTCCACCATGGCAACGGGCGCCGGCGCCGCTTCGTCGTTGGCGGGCGGCTGGGTAACCACCAGCGCTCCCCAGCCGCCAGCGGTCAACAGTGCGGTCAGTGATAGCAGGGCAAGTTTGGCGGGGGTTCTAGTCACGGTGGCGTCCCTCCCGTTCGCGTTCGCGTTCGTTGCGCACCGTTATGGCCTGCGGGGTTGGCGCCCGTGGTGGCGTGATGGTGGGGGATGGCGCGACCGGGGTGATAGGACGGGCGGTGGCCGTGGGCGTTGTGGCCGCGCCACCCAGCCGGGGTTCAGCGGCCGGCGCGGTTGCCATCGCCGGTGGTGGCGCCTGCCGCGGTGGGTCTGCCGCCACGGGCGCCTGCTGCACCATCGCGGGCGGTTCCGGCTCCGTCGTGGGTGCGGTGACCTGTGCTGGGGCCGGCGCCGGGCTGAGCGCCGGTTGGGCCGCGGCGGACGCCTGTGCCAGCCGTTGAATGGCGGCATTCGCCTCCGCCAGGCGGGTGCGATAGGTCTGCTCGCGGTCCAGCAGCGCGCCCACCTGCTGCTCGAGCTGGGCGGTGTGGTCCAGCAATGCCTGGGCGTACTGCGGGTCGACGCCCGCCTGGATCACCGGGGCCGCTTCGGCCGCGGTGACGACTGCCTGCTCGGCCACGGGCGCCGGTTGCGCATCCGCCGCCGGCGGCTGGACTGCGAGACCCGCCAGGGTCGCTGAACTTCCCATCACCAATACCGTCAACGCGCTTGTGAGCGCTACCGCATGTCGTGCTTGCATGTGCCTCCCCTCCAGTACCTTCCCCTTCATGGTGGGACGCGGGAGGGTGGCGGGGCTTAACTGCGGGTTATCCCCCTCTTAAGACACCATTAACGAGGACGAGCGGCGGGACACGGTTCCCGCCACTCGTCCTTGGGTGACGTGAGCTAGCGGGTGCGGTTGTAGGTGTAGTCCTCGCGGCCGCCGGCGCCGTCGGCGCGCAGTTCGGGCCGCAGCGGCGGGCGGGTCTTGTTGACCCCGGCGTGTACGTCGAGGTCGTGCTGGCTGGTCCAGCGCTCCAGCAGCACGATGTTGTCGGGGTCGACGGCGCTCTGGAACACCTCGAACTGCTCGCAGCCGGGCTCCTTCGCCACCTCCTCACAGCGGCCTTTGTAGGCTGCGGCCAGCTCGGCGCCCTTGCCCGGGACGGCCCGGAAGTTCACGACCAGTCGTACTGCCATTGGTGTTTCTCCTTCGATGTGGGTGCTGCTAGTCTACGGTGAACCGCTCCGCGGTGGGAGTACCCGCCCGCAGTTCGGGCCGGAGCGGGGGGCGCGTCTTGTTCACCTCGGCGTGCACGTCCAGGTCGTGCTGGGTGGTCCAGCGCTCCAGCAGCACCAGCACGTCGGGACGGCCGGCGCCCTGGAACACCTCAAACTGCTCGCACCCCGGCTCCTGCTGCACCTCGGCGCAGCGCGGCCCGTAGGCTGCTGCCAGTTCGGCGCCCTTGCCGGGCGCGGCGGGGATGGTGACGATGATGCGGACTGCCATTGGTGTGTCTCCTGGCGTTTTTCGAATCCCCCTCCCTCGAAGCCCTTGGAGGGAGGGGTAAGGGAGGGTAGAAGCTGCGACGAAAGCGCGCTCGGCTCGCGGCTACCCCATCTGGCCCCCACTCTGGGAGGGAGGAGGGCTGCAGGTTTGGATCCGATCACATCGTATCCCACCCGCCCACCCTCAGGAACTCCTTACCGAGGGGGATACCAGGGCTGTTGCATTTTCGCCGAGGCTTGACCCCCGCCAAAGCGCGCGCCTACACTAAACATGACCGAACAAGTAGGGAATTCGCCGCCGCCGGAAAGGACACACCCGTGAGGGTATCCGCCAAGAGTGAATACGCCGTACGGGCCATGGTCTACCTGGCGCGCACCCACGGCCAGGGGCCCGTGCCCCTGAGCCAGGTGGCCGAGCGGGAGCACATTCCACTGGACTTCCTGGAGCAGGTGATGCTGCAGCTCCGCAACCGGGGACTGGTGAAGAGCGTGCGCGGCGTGCATGGCGGCTACCTGCTGGCCGCCCCGCCCGAGGACCTCTCGGTGGGCGACGTGATGACCGCTGTGGAGGGCCCGCCCATCCCGGTGCCGTGCATCGAGCTGGCGGCCGATGACCAGCAGACCTGCACCATGGGCCAGGTCATGCTCGACTGCTCTACCCGCGACGTGTGGGTGCTGCTGTACAGCAAGATCTCTCAGACCCTCGGCTCGGTATCGCTGGCCGACCTGTGCGCCGGCCACGCCGGGGCTCCCCCCACGTTGCGCACCACCCTGCCCATGGTCGCCGCCACCGCGGCCGCCGTTTGATGTTAGGAAAGGACCCCCTCATTACTATGCCCGAACACGATCCCGATACCCTGGTCATTGAGGACCTGCACGCTGCCGTCGACGGCAAGCCCATTCTCAACGGCGTCAACCTCTCGGTCCGCAAGGGCGAGGTGCACGCCCTGATGGGCCCCAACGGCAGCGGCAAGAGCACGCTGGCCAACACCCTGCTGGGCCACCCCAAGTACGAGGTGACCGGTGGCCACGTCTGGTTCAAGGGCCAGGACATGCTGGCGGTGGCCACCGACGAGCGGGCGCGGGCGGGCATGTTCCTGGGCTTCCAATACCCACTGGAGATCCCCGGCGTCCGCCTCAACAACTTCCTGCGCCTGGCCCTGAAGGCCCGCCGCGGGCAGGACATCACGCCCATCGCGAGCTGGCGCCTGATCCAGGCCAAGATGAAAGAGCTGGAGATGGACGAGTACTTCGCCAGCCGTTACCTGAACGAGGGTTTCAGCGGCGGCGAGAAGAAGCGCAACGAAGTGCTGCAAATGGCCGTGCTGGAACCCGAGATGGCCATTCTGGACGAGATCGACTCCGGTCTCGACATCGACGCGCTGCGGGTGGTCTCGGCCGGCATCAACAAGCTGCGCGGCCCCAAGATGGGCGTGCTGCTCATCACCCACTACCAGCGCCTGCTCGACTACATCGAGCCCGACTTCGTGCACGTGTTCGTGAACGGGCGCGTGGTGCGCTCCGGCGGCAAAGAGCTGGCCAAGGAGCTTGAGGCGCAGGGCTACGACCAGTTTACCAAGGAAGCGGCCGCCGTCTAGCGGCACACGGACGGAGGGTCGACGTTCCCTGAGCCTGTCGAAGGGACCGTCGCACCCGCAGCCGGCAGTCAACACCGGGCGGCACAACGGAAAGGCGGAAGCCATGGATACCACGAACACCCAGTCCACCTCCGGTCTGGAGAGCATGCAGGACGAGTACGCCGAGAAGTACGGGTTTCACGACGACAATGCCCCGGTCTTCAAGGCGGAAAAGGGCCTCAGCGCCAAGGTCATCGAGGACATCTCGCGTGGCAAGGGCGAACCACAATGGATGCTGGACTTCCGCCTGAAGGCGCTGGACACCTTCCTGAAGAAGCCGATGCCCAACTGGGGCGGCGACATGTCGGGGATCGACTTCGACGACATCTACTACTACATCAAGCCCGCTGAACGCCAGGGCGATAGCTGGGAAGACATCCCCAGCTACATCAAGGACACCTTCGACAAGCTGGGCATTCCCGAGGCCGAGAAGAAGTACCTGGCCGGCGTGGGCGCCCAGTACGACAGCGAAGTGGTGTACCACAGCCTGCGCGAGGACCTGGTGAAGCAGGGCGTGGTGTTCGTGGATACCGACACCGGCCTGCGCGAGCACGAGGACATCTTCCGCGAGTACTTTGGCAAGCTGGTGCCGCCGGGCGACAACAAGTTCGCGGCGTTGAACAGTGCAGCCTGGAGCGGCGGCAGCTTCGTCTACGTGCCCAAGGGCGTGCGGGTGGAAGTGCCGCTGCAGGCCTACTTCCGCATCAACGCCAAGAACGCCGGCCAGTTCGAACGCACGCTCATCGTGGCCGAGGAGGGCAGTTACGTCCACTACGTGGAAGGCTGCACCGCCCCCATCTACAGCAGCGACAGCCTGCACAGCGCGGTGGTGGAGATCTACGTCAAGGAAGGCGCCCGGGTGCGCTACACCACCATCCAGAACTGGGCCTACAACGTGTACAACCTGGTCACCAAGCGCTCGGCGGCCTACAAGGACGCCATCATGGAGTGGGTGGACGGTAACCTGGGCAGCAAGCTCACCATGAAGTACCCGTCCATCTACCTGATGGAACCGGGCGCGCGCGGCGACATCCTGTCGGTGGCCTTTGCGGGCAAGGGCCAGCACCAGGACGCCGGTGGCAAGGTGGTGCACATGGCGCCCAACACCTCGTCCAACATCGTGTCGAAGAGCATCAGCAAGGGAGGCGGGCGCACCAGCTATCGCGGCCTGGTGAAGGTGCACCCCGGCGCCACCAACGTCAAAAGCTTCGTGCGCTGCGACGCCCTGATGATCGACGAGGCCTCCCGCTCCGACACCTACCCGACGATGGAGATCGACGAGGAGGACGTGAGCATCGGGCACGAGGCATCGGTGAGCAAGGTGGGCGAGCAGCAGCTCTTCTACCTGATGACCCGCGGCCTGTCCGACACCGAGGCCACCACCATGATCGTGAACGGGTTCATCGAGCCCATCGTGAAGGAACTCCCCATGGAGTACGCGGTCGAACTTAACCGTCTCATCCAGCTCCAGATGGAGGGGTCGATCGGGTAGGAGGTTGGGCTGCACCCTCACCCCAGCCCTCTCCCAGAGGGAGAGGGAGCCAGCCGGAACAGGTGAGTCCAGGGAGGGCAACGCCCTCCTTGGCAGGGAGTCCGAGGGGTGTCCCCTCGGTAAGGAGTTGTTGAGGGCGGGCGGGTGGGATACGACGTGAAGGGATCAATCCTGCAACCCTACAGCCAAAGCACCCGGGCTACGTTCCACCTAATGCTGGCTTAGGTCCCGCCCTATTCAGGCCAACGTCATACCAAACCACGTAGAGACCACTCGCCCCGCCCCATCGGCGGCGCACACCGGATAACCATGACCACCACTACCCAAACCCTCAGCGAATCCCTCGCCCTCGCCATCTCAGCCGCCATTGGCGAGCCGGGCTGGGCCCGCGACCTGCGCCTGCAGGCCTGGCGCGCCTACACCGCAACGCCCACGCCCACCCGCCGCGACGACACCTGGCACCGCGTCAACCTGACCGGCCTCGACCTCGACGGCCTGAAGGCGGGCCGCCCGGGCGACATGCCGCTGCCCGCGAGCGCCGCCGCCGTCCTGGAGCCGGTCGCGAATCGTGGCGGCCTGGTGGCCCAGTACGGCTCCCGCAGCGTAGCGCCGCAACTCGACCCGGCACTGGCCGCCCAGGGTGTCATCTACACCACGCTGGAGCAGGGCCTGCGCGAGCACGGCGACCTGCTGCGGCCGCATGTCGAGCGTCACGTGCTGGCCCCCAAGGCCTTCAAGTTCGCCGCCCTTAACGCCGCGTTCTGGACCGGCGGCATGGTGCTCTACGTGCCTAAGGGCGTGCACATCGAAGCGCCGCTGGTACGCAGCCGCATGCTGGAGGACGGCGACACCGCCGCCATCGGCCGCACGCTGGTGGTGCTGGAGGCGGGCGCATCGGCCAACGTGGTCGACGCTGCGGGCTCCGGCGAAGCGGACGGTCTGCACGCCGGCAGCATCGACCTAGTGCTAGGCGAGGATGCCGAGCTGCATTACCACACGCTGCAGGGCTGGGGCGGCAACGTCTGGAACTTCGAGTTCACCCACGCTTGGTTGGCCCGTCGGGCGCGGCTGCACACCCTGGACGTGTCGCTGGGCAGCCATCTCACCCGCAGCCATCTGACGGCGGTGCTGGAGGGCGAGGGCGCGAATGCCCGCCTGCAGGGCGTGTACGTGGGCACCGGCACCCAGCAGTTCGACTTCCGCACCCTGCAGGACCATGTGGCGCCGCACACCAGCAGCGACCTGCTGTTCCGCGGCGCCCTCAAGGACACCGCCCGTGCCGGGTACGAGGGTGTGGTGCGCATGGAGACCACCGCCCGCGGCGCCGGGGCCAGCCAGGCCAACCACAACCTGCTGCTCAACCGCGGCGCCACCGCCGACTCGGTGCCGGTGCTGGAGATTCTGGCCAGCGACGTGGAGCACTGCAACCACGGCGCCAGCGTCGGCCAGGTGGACCCGGAGCAGCTCCACTACCTGTACACCCGCGGCCTCAACGACACCGACGCCCGCGAGCTGATCGTGGCCGGCTACATCGACCCCATCCTCAGCCAGCTCCCCACCGAAGCGCTGCAGGCCCGCATCCGCGCCGCCGTCGGCCAGAAGCTGGCCTTTGTGCACGACCTGGCCGAGGAGTTGGCATGACGCAGCAAGGAAGCAGCGGGCCTGGACCGAGTGCCGGCTGAGGGCGAACCCGTGTCTAGGGTTGGCGGGACCTGTAAGAGTTGTCCCGCGTTCTTGGTGAACGTAAGAATAGACCGCCGCCCTGAAGGGCGGGCCCGCCCTTCAGGGCGGCGGTGAGGAGAGCGAACCATATGTACGATGTCGAACACGTTCGCCGGGACTTCCCGATCCTGGAGCGGCAGGTCAACGGCTGGCGCCTCAACTATCTGGACAACGCCGCCACCTCGCAGAAGCCGCGCGCCGTCATCGAGGCGCTGGCCAAGTACTACGAGCAGTACAACGCCAATGTCCACCGCGGCCTGCACACCCTAGCCGAGGAGGCGACCATCGCCTACGAGCGCTCGCGCGGCCGGCTGGCAGCGTTCATCAGCGCCGAGTCGCCGAACACCATCGCCTTCACCCGCAACACCACCGAGGCCATCAACCTCATCGCGTACGCCTGGGGCCGCCGCACGCTGAAGCCCGGCGACGAGGTCATCCTGAGCGTGATGGAGCACCACTCCAACATCGTGCCCTGGCAGATGATGGCCGGGGAGACCGGCGCCGTCCTGCGCTTCATCGACATCGACGACGAAGGCCAACTCGACCAGGCGCAGTACCACGAAATGCTGGGTCCGCGCACCAAGCTGGTCAGCATCATGCAGGTGTCGAACGTGCTGGGCACCATCAACCCGGTGAAGCAGATGGCCAAGGACGCCCACGACCACGGCGCGCTCATGCTGGTGGACGCGGCTCAGAGCGTGCCCAACATGCCCGTGAACGTGCAGGACTTGGACTGTGACTTCATGGCCTTCAGTTCACACAAGATGATGGGACCCACCGGCATCGGCGCTCTGTACGGCAAGCTGGAGCATATGGAGCCCATGGGCCCCTTTATGGGCGGCGGCGAGATGATCCGTGAGGTAACGCTGGAGCGCACCACCTGGAACGACCTGCCCTGGCGGTTCGAGGCGGGCACGCCCAACATTGCCGACGCGGTGGCCCTGCTGCCCGCAGTCGACTACCTGAACGAGCTGGGCCTGGAGAACATCCGCCAGCACGAGGTTGAACTGACCCGCCACGCCCTCAAGAAGATCGGCGGCATCGAAGGGGTCACCATCTACGGCCCTCCCAAGGCGGAGGACCGCGGCGGGGTGGTGGCCTTCACCATGGGCAATGTGCACCCGCACGATATCGGCACTGCGCTCGACCAGTACGGCATCGCCATTCGCGCTGGGCACCACTGCGCCCAGCCGTTGCACCGGCGGCTGGGCATCGGGGCCACCGCCCGCGCCAGTTTCTACGCCTATACTACGATGTCAGAGATCGACCAGCTTGCCGATGCGCTGGTCAAAACCCAGGAGTTCTTCGCCCGGCGCACCCGCCCCACCGCGGTGTAGCGGCGAAACTCAGGAGGAGCACGACCAATGTCGCTCGACGCCCTCGACGCCCTCTACAAAGAGGTCATCCTCGACCATTACCAGAACCCGCGCAACATGGCGCCGCTGAGCGAACCCACGGTAGCAACCGACGGCTTCAACCCGGTGTGCGGCGACCAGGTCCACTTGGAGTTGGCCGTGGAGAACGGGGCCATCACCGGTATCAGCCTGCACGGCAAGGGCTGCGCCATCAGCCAGTCCTCGGCCAGCATGATGACCGAGGCCATCATGGGCATGCCCATCGATGACGCCGACGGCCTGGCCAAGGCCTTCCGCGACTACATGACCGGCCACGACGCCACCCCCGCCCGCGATCTCGGCGACCTCGAAGTGCTGGACGGCGTGCGCAAGTTCCCGGTGCGGGTGAAGTGTGCGACCCTTGGCTGGAACACCCTGCAGGAGGCCCTGAAGGAGTTCCGCGCCGGCCTCAAGACCGGCAACGTGGTCATCAAGGACGGGGAGAAGCCCCAGGCTCTGCCATGACCACCCGCCCCAAGCGCAGCAAGGCCACCCCACCCGTCGAGCCCGTCCCGCCCGCCGAAATGCCGGTGAACCCGCTCGACCAGGAGCCCTACCGCAGCATGTTCGCCGAGACGGCGGCGCGGATTGACCGTGCCCTCGCGAAGTACGGTGAGCCCACTATGTCGCTCGAAGAGTTGCGAGTTGCCCTCCACGAGGCAATGGGTGTGGAATCGTTCTCTGACCTGCTCTTGGAAGACCGAAGGTCTCAGTTGTAGTTGATGCTGTTCTTTCTCGACGCTTCGGCCATCATGAAGCGATACTATCCCGAGCGCGGAGCTGGCACCATTGAGGCCTTACTTTCAAGCTCCCCGGCAACAGACAGGTTCTACGTGTCCGAGTTGTCGCTGCTTGAGGTCACCGCGGGAATTGTCCGGCGTGTGGCTCCCGGCGTGGTCGCCAGCGATGCGCTTGCCCAATTTAGACACGACTCGGGACCGCTCTTTCATGTCCGGCCCTTGGGCGCTGGAGTGCTTGAGGTGGCGCTCCAGGTAGACGAGACGTATCGGCTACGTTCCGGGGATGCCATTCAACTGGGCACCGCACTCCACTCAGCGTCGATCAGTGCGCCAATCCCTATAATCATGGTGACGTCCGACCGAGAACTCCTCGCCGCCGCCCGCCAATCTGGCCTCACCACGCTCGATCCCACCCACCCCACCGCAATGGCCCAGCTCCAGACCCTGCGCGCCGCCCCTTAGACCTGCTACAACCCCGCCACGAACTCCTCGACCAGGCGGTTGTAGGCGGCGGGGTTCTCCAGCGCTGGGAAGTGGCCGGCGCTCTCCAGCCGCACGTAACGCGAGCCGGGGACCGCGGCGTGGATGACCGCTTCGCCGTCGCGCTGGTGGATGACATCGGTGACACCGCGGATGAGCAGCAGCGGAGTGCGCAGCTCGCCGATGCGGGCGCTCACGTCGAAGCGCCGCAGCAACGCCAGGTCGTGGTGCTGCGACTTGGGGCCGATGCGGCGGTGGCTCGCCATCAGGCGCGCCCGCAGCTCCGGCTCCACCCGGGCGATCGACGCCTCCATGTTGGCGAGCCAGGTGTCGTAGGCCTGCTGGTCGCCCGCCGCCGCCTGCAGCCGCAGCTCCAGCGAGCCGGGCGCTGGCGTGGTGGCCGTCATCGAGATGGTGGACAGCACCAGGCCGCGCACCTCGTCCGGGTAGTCGAGCGCGTACTGCAGGCCGATGGCAGCGCCCAGCGTGTAGCCGCACAGCACGAGGTCGCGGGTCATGTTCTGGCCGTGCAGCCACGCTCGCACCCACTCCATGTAGCCTTTCACGTCATCGCACTGCACGCCGTCCGGATGCCCCGGCAGAGTGGGCGCCACGCTCCCGGCGAAGTGCTGTAGTTGATAAGTCCACGTTTCGGCACAGGCGCCGGCCCCCGGCCCATGCAAGAACACCAGTTGCGGCATACACAGCCTCCCACCGAGCAGGTTCAGACCCTGCTGCGGTTCGTGCTCCATCTTAGCCCGTCGGAGTGGCGCACTGCGCACCTCGTTCCCGACTCGCTCTCGCCCCGCGTTCCGCAAGCGCCCAGCCGGTTCGTGGTACGCTGGGGATGACGCTGCTCACAACGTGGGCGGGGCGATCCCCACGGTAGGAGTGACCTATGGAACTTGCAGCGCAACCGCGCACGGTGGTCGGGAAGAAACTGACCGCTCTACGGCGCGAGGGTCTGACCCCGGGCAACGTGTTTGGCAAAGGGATGGCTTCCACCCCGGTGCAACTCTCCACCACCGTGCTGGAGAAGGCCATTATGCACGCCGGCACCAATGATGTTATCAGCCTGAAGGTATCGGCCGGGCCTGGCGCTCCCGCCATCACCCACGATGTGATCCTGCGGCACGTGGAGCGCGCCCCGCTCACCCGCCAGGTGCTGCACGCCGACTTCTTCCGCGTCTCGGCTACCACCGCTATGGAGGCCGACGTGCGCGCCATCTTCGTGGGCGAACCCCCCAGCGTGGCGAACAAGACGGCGGCTCTGGTGGCTGCCCAGACCGCATTCCGCGTCTCCGGTCTGCCGGCCCTGCTGCCTTCCTCGATCACCATCGACCTGTCTGAGCTGACCGCATTGCAGTTGCGCCTCAAGGACATCTCGCTGCCGGAGGGCATCACGCTGGTGTCCGACCCCGAGGCGGTATTGGTGAACCTTGTAGGGATGCGTGGCGCGGCAACTCCCACCGCGGCCCCTGCGACTACCTAACCTCGCTCGCTAGCCCGTGCCCGGCGCCGGCAATCCGCAGGCCGCCGGGCGGCTAGGCGCGCTTGCCCACCGCGGCCGCAATGCCACCAATCAGGTCCTCCATATCCCGCAGGGCGTTGAAGCGGGGTTGGGCGGCCGTGTGCGGTGTCATGAGCACGTTCGGCAGCGTCAGCAGTTCGTCGTCGGCCTGGCCCGGCTCTTCGTAGAGCGGGTCCAGCGCAAACCCACCCAGGCGTCCGGACCGCAGGGCGTCGATGAGCGCGCCCCGTTCCACCTGGTCGGCCTGGGCGGTGTTGATGAGGCAGGCGTTCGGCTTCATCACGGCCAGCCGCTCCCGGTTCAGAAAGCCGCGGGTGCCGCCACCACGGGGGAGCTGCATGCTCACCCAGTCGCTCTCGGCCAGCAACTGCTCCAACGGGGCGTAGGTGGCCTGCAACCGCTGTTCCTCGGCCGCCGGCAGACGGGTGCGCTGGTAATACAGCACCCGCATGCCGAACGCCACCGCCCGCAGCGCCATCTCGCGGCCGATCTCGCCAAACCCGATGATGCCCAGCGTCGATTCGTAGAGCATCTGCAGCCCGGGGATGCGGGCCCACCCTGAGTTGGCGGTGTGCCGCCGGTCGAACGGCTGGGGGTGGTAGCCCAGCGCCTCCAGTTGCTCGTAGCTGATGATGCCGGTGATGGTGTTGAGCTTTTTGGCCAGCACCAGCATTGACGCCAGCGTATGCTCGGCGCACGCCACATTGGCCCGGCGACGCAGCGTCAGCACCGGCACGCCACGCGCAGCGCACGCCGTGGTGTCGATGCCGCGCAGAATCGTGCCGTACTTCTGCACCACGGCCAGTCGCGGCGCCAGCGCCAACTCGCCTGCCCCCATCTCCAGCGACTCCACGATGACCGCACGGGCGTCCGGCAGGCCGGCCCGCAGCTCATCCTGGCTCTCCACCATGCGCACCTCGGCCGGATACAGCACGGCGGCGGCCTGCTGCACCTTGCGCCGCCAGCCGTCGAAGTCCGGCAGGTCGTGGGCGAAGAAGTCGGTGAAGGCGGCCAGCCGCTCGGCACTGGTCTCAGGGTCTAGCACCACCTGCACAATGCGGATGAAGGGGTCGTCCTCAGCGAGGATGAGCGGGCGCGATGGCGGGGCAGTCATCGGTGTCTCCAGGGTTGATAGTGTGGTCCGAACGGTGGCAGAACGAGCGGCAGTGTACCGGCCCCCGGAGAAAGGGATGCCCTTCGACAAGCTCAGGACGGCGCTTCGTCGTAGGACCTCGGCGACGGCTAGCGGACGTCAGGCTCCACTTCGAGGGCCTGCAGCACCCTGGTGTGCATGTTGTAGGTGCCAATGAGCACGGTCAGCTCCACGATCTGCCGTTCGGTGAAGTGCTTCCGCACCTCGGTGAACACGGAGTCGGGCACCTGCACGCTGCGGGTCATGGCGTCGGTGTAGGCCAGCGCCGCCCGCTCACGGGCGTCGAACAACTGCGAGGGAACCCAGTTGGCCAGGGCGTCGCATTGCTCCAGCGTTAGGCCCTCCTCCAGCGCATAGCCCGGCACGTGCGCCTTCACCACATACGCCACCTGGTTCACCAGGCCGATGCGGATGATGACGATCTCACGCAGCTTGCCGTCGAGTCCGGTCTTCCACCGTACGGCCCCCACGTGCTCGAACCAGGTCTGGGCAATGTCAGGGTTGTGCAGCAGCATGCGGTACAGGTTCAGCAGCCGTCCCCGCCGCCCGCCTGCCAGCTTCCCCACCACCTCGGCCAGCTCCGGGTGCTCCGACTCCTGCAACAGCTCCACACGTGCCATAACGCACTCCTCTGATCGGATTCCCTCTCCCCTTGAGAGAGGGCTAGGTGAGGGTGCTCCTGGGCTCCCCCCGTCTTACGCCTGCTTCGGGCCCCCGAACCACCGGCGCGCCCCCGCCATCACAATCAGCAGTCCCGCCAGCGCCTGCAGCGCCGTGAGGGCGTGCAGCGTGGCGAAGCCGAAGTGCTCCAGCACCACGCCGCCGGTCACCGCACCAATGCCGCTGCCCACCTGGAAGGCCATGGTGTAGGTGGCCATCGCCCGCCCCCGCCGGTGCCCCGGCGCCCGGTCGATGGCCAGCGCGTATAGCGACGGCTGGCTTACCGCCGACCCGAAGATCCACACCGCCCCGCCGATGGTGAGCAGCAGCGGGTTCTGAGTCAGTACGAAGCTGACCAGGCCTAGGAATTGGATGCCGAACCCCCAGCCGATGGCCCGCATCCGGCCGATCCTGTCGGCCCAGCGGCCGATGAGCCCGCGGGACACGATACCCATGAGTCCGAGCACCAGGAAGTAGCCCTCGATGCCGCCGAGGTGCAATTCCCGGAAGTACAGCGGCATGAACGAACTGACCACCTGCCCCGGAATGGTGTTCAGCACCAACAGGCCGGCCCCCAGGAAGGCGCCGGGCTCCACCACCCGGTGGAACCAGGAGAGATGGGAGTCCTCGGCAGTGGCGGCCGCAGACGCCGCAGTCTCGGCGCCGGACCGAGCGACCATGCTGGTGACCAGCACGGCAAACCCCAGCACGCTGGCGGCGATGAACGCCGGCGGGAAGTCGACGTTGTTCACCAGCCACAACCCCACCACCGGTCCCCAGGCGCTGCCCACCCGTTGCGCCATGGTGTAGTATCCCAGCGCCTCGGCCCGGCGTGCGGTGGGCGCCAGATAGGCCACCCAGGCACTGCCGGTGGTGTTCACGCCGGCCCAACCCACGCCGTGAAACGCCCGCACCAGGAACAGGAACACCGAGTTCTGCACCAGGTAGCCGGCCGGCCCCAGGGTCATGAACAGGCCCGCTATGCTCATGGCAAAGCGAGGGCGGCCGGCGTCCACCAGCCCGCCGAACGTGGGCCGCACCAGGAACGACACCACGTTGAACGCCCCCAGCGTCAGCCCCATGAAGCTTTCGCTGTAGCCCTGCATCACCATGTAGAGCGGCACAATGGGGGTGCACAGGCTGTTGGCGCTAAAGCCGAAGAACTGGCCGATGCAGACCGCGATAAAGTCGCGGCTCCACATGCTTTTCGGCTCGCGTGCGGGTTCGGTGTCGGGGGTGACAGAGGGTTGCGTCGTCATAGGGTGGCCGTGCGGATAATACAGCGCTGAGCACGGCAGCGCCAGCAGTGGGCGCACCACTACCCAGTGCCATGCGGTAGAATGCACCACGTCGCCGTATGCATGGCAACGGCGGCAATCGCCGGCGGGAGGTCGCAGCTATGGTGGTCTATCTCAGCGATAGCGATGTGCGCAGCCTGGTGTCGGTGGACGACGCGTTTGCCGTGACTGACGACCTGTTCAAGGACGCCGCGCAGGGCCATGTGGACAACCATCCCACCACCGAGCTGAACGTGCCCAAAGGCTTCTTCCGCCTCAAGGCCGGGACCGCGCTCGGGCTCGACGTGTACGGCTTCAAGGCCTATGGCGGCGTGGCCCGCGCCGGCCGCTACCTGGTGTTTGTGTACACCATGAGCACCGGCGTGCTGGAGGGCATCGTCGAGGCCCGCTTCCTCACCGAGATCCGCACCGGCGCCGTGTCGGCGGTAGGTACGAAGTACCTGGCCAATCCCGGCGGTGGCACGCTGGGCATCATCGGCACCGGGCGCGAGGCGCGCGCGCAACTCACGGCCATGCACCACGTGCGCCCGCTTACCAACGTGAAGGCGTACAGCCGCTCCACCGAAAAACGCGAGACCTACGCCAAGGAGATGACCGAGCGCCTGGGTGTCGAGGTCACTGCCGTCGCTACCGCCGAGGAGGCCATCCGCGGCATGGACCTGGTGGTGACCATCACCAGTACCAGCGAGCCGGTGCTGTACGGCGCATGGCTGGCCGAGGGCTGCCACGTGAGCGCGGTGGGCGCCACCACCCCTGAGCGCTGCGAACTCGACGTCGAGTGCTTCGAGCGGGCGGCGGTGGTGGCCGTGGAGCACATGCCCCAGGCAATGGCCGAACTCGGCGAGATTCAAGAAGCGGTGAAGCAAGGCCGCTTTAGCTGGGACCGGGTGAACGAGTTGGGCGACATCATCGGCGGCAAAGCCAAGGGCCGCACTGCCCCCAACCAGATCACCATCTTCGACACCGTCGGCGTCGGCACCGAAGACGTCGCCATCGCCTCCTACGCCCTCAAGAAGGCCCGCGACACCGGCATGGGCACCACCCTAGCGATGTAGCACTCCGGTTCCCTCGCCCCACGGGGGAGAGGGCTAGGGTGAGGGGGCTGCCGCGGTGGTGGAACCGTGCGCAGGGCGGCGAAGGGGCAGGGGAGAGAGTGTTTGCGCCTTCGCCGGCGGTGAACCCGGAAGAGTTCGGCCCAGCGCCACCCGGCCAGACGGCCCGCACCGCTCGATTCCGGTTCCCTCGCCCCACCGCGGGAGAGGGTTAGGGTGAGGGGGCTGCCGCGATGGCGGAACCTAGAGTCGGACGCTCAAAGCGGCAAGTGCCAGCCAGCGGAGGGCCCGTTCCCCGCCATTCACTCACCACCTCCAAACCACCTACTGTTGCGAGCCCCAACCCTCCTACTCGGCGTTATCGAGCGCTGTCACCTCCGCGGCCCCAGCGCAGCACGGTGATGCACTCCACGTGGTAGGTCTGGGGGAACAGATCCACCGGTTGCACGCTTTCGAGCACGAAGCCGGCGTCGACCAGGATGCGGAGGTCGCGGGCCAGGGTGGCGGGGTCGCAGGACACGTAGATGATCTGGCGCGGCGGGTGGTCGGCCAGCGTCTGCAGCACGCGCACGTGGCAACCGGTGCGCGGCGGATCCAGCAGCACCACGTCGGCCTGCACAGCGAGTTCCGGCAACACGTGCTCCACCTTGCCCTCGTAGAACTCCAGGTTGGCCATCGCCGCGCCGTTCTCGCGCGCGTCTTTCACCGACGACGGCGACTCTTCCACCGCGATCACCCGCCCGACCACCGGCGCCAGCAGCACGGCAAAGGTGCCCACGCCGGCGTAGGCGTCCACCAGCAGGTCGTTCTGGCCGGCCCGCAGGTGGCTGCGCACCAGTTCCATCATGCGTTCCGCTTGCCCGCTGTTTACCTGGAAGAAGCTGGGTGACGCCACCTTGAAGGTGATGCCCAGCAGCTTCTCGGTGTACGACGGCTGGCCGGTTGGCACGCCGGCCTCCGGGTCCTTCAGCTTGGGTTGCACCAGGAAGTCGCCGGTGTTCACGCCGTAGCGGATGTTGAGGGCGCGCGTCTCGGCGCAGTGGCCCCGCAGCGCGGCCACCGTGCGGTTGATGCCCTTATGCATCAGCAGGCACTCCTCGATGGGGATGAGCGTGTGGGTGCCGCGCCGCACAAACCCGATGTCGCCGAACTTGCCGACGGTGAAGCGGGCGTGGTTGCGATAGTGGAACTGGTCGGGCGAGGGCAGCGTGTCGAGCACCGGCGCGTCGGTGAAGTGGCCGATGCGGCGCAACTGGTCCACCACCACCTGCCGCTTCAGCGCGAGCTGACGGGGGTAGGCGATGTGCTGGAACTGGCAGCCGCCACACGCGCCGTAGTAGGGGCACGGCGGCGTCACCCGGTCGGGCGAGGCCTCCAGCACCTCCACGGTCTTCGCCTCGGCGTAGGTGCTGTGGCGGTCGGTGATCTCGGCCACCACCGTCTCGCCCGGCAGGGCCAGGCTCACCCACACCACCTCATCGCCGTTGCGGGCCAGGCCCATGCCCTGGTGGCCCATCTCGGTCACCTGCAGGGTCAGCCGGTCGCCCAGGCCCTCCACCCGCGCCTTACGCCGCTGGCCGCGCGGCATCAGACGGTCACGTAGGGGCCGAGATAGCGGCCGCCCAGCACGTGCAGATGACCGTGGGGCTGGCTCTGCGCCCCCATGCGGTCGAAGTTGGAAAGGATGCGGAAACCGCCGGGGCAATGCTGTTGCCCCATGCGCACCGCGATCTTCGCATAGTGGTCCATGTCGCTCCAGAACTCGACCTGGCTCAGGTGACGCTTTGGTACCACCAGCAGCATCACCGGCACCCAGGTCAGAATGTTGTCGAACACCAGGGTCTGCTCGTCTTCGTAGCGCACACTGGCGGGCTCGACCCCCGCCCCAATGTCGCAGAACATGCACCCCGGTTGCGTACCGGGCGGGTAGCCCGTCACCGGCGCAGATACTCGGTGAGCGTGAGGCCACTGGCCGCCACCTTCTGCGCCACGTCGACGCCTAGGTAACGATAGTGCCACGGCTCATAGGCGTAGCCGGTCACCGCTTCCTTACCTTCAGGGTAGCTTAGAACGAAGCCGAATGCCGCGGCATGTTGCTGCATCCACACCCCCGCTTTGGTAGCGCCGAAGGTCTCCTCAAGCTGATAGCCATTCTCCGGACTCCCAAAGTCGAGCGCGGTGCCCATCTGGTGCTCGCTGTGGCCGGGCTGGGCCGAGATGCGCGCCGCCCGCTCCGCGCCCATCTGCTGCACATAGAACCGGTACAGCACGTCCTGCTCCTGATACGACCGGTAGCCCGACACTCCTGCCAGCGTCACACCGTCGGCTGTGGCCTGCTGCACCAACGCGCGCACCGCGTCGGCGGCCGCCTGGCGCAGGCGGATGCCGGCCCGCACCGCCACCGGCACCGGCAGGTCCACCAGGCCGGGCGGCACAAAGGTGTCGGCCAGCCTGGTCTGCTTGGTCAGCGGAGCCAGCAGATTGGCGCCGTCCAGCGCGCTGCCGTTTGGTGCTGACGTGGCGGTGGGTGCGGGCGCCGGCACAGTGGTCGCGCTCGGCAACGGTGCGGCCGTGTGGCCCGATGCCGCCGTGGCGGTCGCCGCCACCGTGGTCGCGGTCGCGGCGGCCGGCTGAGTCGCTGCCTGCCGGGTTGGCGTGTCCTGCACGAACGCCGGCGGCTGCGGCTCGCCGCATCCGACCAAACTCACCATGGTGAGTACTACCAAGGTGCCGAGCATGGCGCAACGGTGCAACGGTCCGCCATGCGAGGAGCACCACGCACCGTTTGGTCCGTAGACGTGCTGGGCGGACTGGCGTGCCACGCTTGCGGGCGAGTGCAGAGAGGGCGCAGCCCTCTCTGCCGGGGGGATGGGGGGCGCCGTCCTGAGCCTGTCGAAGGGGTGTCCCCCCAATTGGAGTGATTGAGGGTGGGCGGGTGGGATACGACCTGACGGGATCCATCCTCCACCGCGAGCAACCGCACAGAGAAGCCGCTCAAGAGGCCGAACGGGCACAAGGCCCACTGCGGCGGCGACCGACCGCACAGCCGCGCCTACCACCCTCAGGTTGACATCGAAGAACTTCACGAACCTATGATACGAAGGCCGCCCACATTCCGCGAGCGCCGGTCAGGACTTTCTCTACCAACACTATGCGTTGTTATGCTTGCAGCCACGCCGCGACCGGTCAGTGTTACCGCTGCGGCCGGCGCTTCTGCCCCGAACACGGTATCGACCAGTGCGCCCGCTGCATGGACCCGAGCGGCCTGGCGCCGTCGACCCTCCACTTCCGCGCCGCCGTGGCGCTGCTGGTGGTGGGACTGGCATTGACGGCGTGGCACGTGGTGGCGTGGCCTCAGTTCCCATCGCCAGAGCCGTTGGCGATCGTGGTCCCGTCACCCACGCCGACCGCGCTGCCGCCGCTGCAGGAACTGCCCACCGGCGCCGGCGCCCCCGAGCCCAACGCCACCGCGTCCGCCCAGCCCGCGGCCCCAGGCGCCGCAGCCTCCCCATCACCCGCCGCGACCTCAGCCCCCGCTGCCACGCCGACGCGTGCGCCCGGCGCCGCCCGCCGTTACGTCGTGGCGGCCGGCGACACCCTGCTGGGCATCGCCCTTGAGCACGGCACCACCGTCGAAACCATCCTGGCGGCCAACAACCTGACGGTCGATACCATCCTCCGCATCGGCCAGGAGTTGGTGATCCCATAGCAGGTGGAGATCCATCCGGCAGCCCTGCCCCAACGCTGATGACTGTTGGCTCGCACAAGGCTGAGGGTTACGTCGCATACCGCCCCAGCGTTTGACCCCTCAACCTTGTGGACGTATAGTCCGTGCACCGATCATGCCAAGCGCTGAATACGACGCTGCCGAAGGCTCCCAACCACCGAACGGCGTCTAGCGAGAAGGATTCCATCATGCTCAGCACCGAAGAAAACGAACTGCTCTGTCGCGTCGGCCCCGGCACGCCGATGGGCGCGTTCATGCGCGAGTACTGGCTGCCGGCGTTCATGCCCAGCGAGTTGGAGGCGGACGGCGCCCCCATGCGGCTGCGGCTGCTGGGCGAGAACCTGGTGGCGTGGCGCAACACCGACGGCTCCATCGGCCTGATGCAGAACGCCTGCCCGCACCGCGGCGCAAGCATGTTCTTCGGCCGCAACGAGGAGAACGGGCTGCGCTGCGTGTACCACGGCTGGAAGTTCGACACCACCGGCGCCTGCATCGACATGCCGAACGAGCCGGCTGAGTCCAACTTCAAGCACAAGATCCGGGCCGCCGCCTACCCGTGCGTAGAGCGCAATAACATCGTGTGGGCCTACATGGGTCCGCGCCAGGCGCCGCCGCCCCTGCCCGAGTGGCTGCCCAACCTGGATGCCGACTGCCAGGTGTGGATGCGGCTGCAGGAGAGCAACTGGCTGCAGGCGCTGGAAGGCGACATCGACACGGTGCACGCCTACTTCCTGCACTCGGGCCATGTGGCCACCGAGAACAGCCTGCCGGGCAGCGACGCCTACTTCATCAGCCAGCAGCGCGAGGCTCGGTTCGAGGCGCGCGAGCACGAGGTGGGCGGCAGCTACGCCGCGGTGCGCCGCGCCTACCCCGGCACCGAGTACTGGCGCATGGGCCATTACCTGCTGCCGTTCTACACCCTGAACGCCCCCGGCCTGCTGGGCATCAAGAACAACTCGCTGGCCTGGGTGCCGCTGGACGACTACAACACCATGGTGTGGAACGTGGGCCGGCAGGGCGCCATGGCCGCCGAGACCGAGACCATCGGCCAGTTCAAGTGGGGGTACGTGCGGCAGGACCCGGTGAGCCCCACCGACCCCTACGGCACCCGAGACGCCAACGGCATCCTGGCCCGCAAATTCGAGCACACCAGCGACTGGTTGGGCCGCTTCCGCCCCATTGCCAACCAGCACAACGACTACCTGATTGACCGCGAGCTGATGAAGAAGAAGCCGGGCAACACGTGGACGTACAGCGGCCTGCCGAGCATCGCCCAGGACGCGGCGGTGCAGGAGACCATGGGGCCCATCTACGACCGCACCCAGGAGCGGCTGGGCACGTCGGACGCCATGATCATCCGGACCCGCCGCAAGCTGTTGAAGGAGGTGCGGGCCTTCCAGGAGGGCACGTCCCCGTCAGGCGTCGACAAGCCTGAGCTGTACCGCATGCGGTCCGGCGGCGTGGTGGTGCCCGAGGGCGTCAACGGCCTGGACGCCATGGCCGACCTGCACTTCGACCGCGTCCCGCTCGCGGAGTTCCGCAAGCGCTGGGAAGCCGAACTGGCCGCCCGCAGCTAACGCACCCCCCGCCAGCACACCGAGCGCCCCGGCCATTGTGGCCGGGGCGCTCATGTTCTGGTTCCCGCTCCCTCAAGAGAGCCCCATGCCCCGCTATGCTCAATGGCCGTGGTAAGGCACAAGCACCTCTTCCAACTCGGTGTACCACGGGCGGCTGACCAACGGTACCCGCTGCCTATTGAACGTTGCGAACCCTGGATCGACCGACCGGGCTTCGTTCCGGTGGTCAAGCGTGCTCAGGCTTGGGTAGCCAATCTCATGAACCAGGGTGTTCCCGTCGCCGCTCATAAGCCGGGCGGTCACGGCCACGCCCACGCCATCGGTGTGCATGCCCGCCTGCGCCCATTCGGTGAGCACGCGCCGCAGCTCGGTGTCCATTCCCAGTGCCGGGTGGTGCACGACGTGCTGCACGTAGCGCGGCTGCGGCACGTCGCTGGAGTATGCCACCACCTCCTCGTAAAGCTCCGACGTATTGGACCGAGTGATCAGTGTGATGAGACGCGCGGTGAACAACTGGAACTCCGGGTTGGTATATCTGGCCTGCACATAGCGCTCGTACACCCCGAGGTTCTTGTGGCGAATGCTAATGGTGAAGCATGCGCTGCTGGCAAAGAGGCGCGTGGTCAGGCAGGACTCCACTCCACGCACTGGGCTTCCACTGACCCAGTGCTCGAGCTGACTACGCAGCTCCTGATTGCGGCCGATTTCCGGGAAGAAGGTGAATCGCGTGATGTACATGAGTGGCCTCCGCTGATGCTTTCTGTGGCCTCTTGGTCGCTTAAGGCTGGGATGCCACGGCTCCTTGAGGGTCACGATTCCTGAGCTGGTTCGTTGGGCGAGGTCGCGCAGGCAGGCTCCGGGCACTGCCGCCATCTCTGGTTCCGAGATACTGCATTATTCTCTATAACTTGTCAAGATGATGATAGGCATTACCTATATCTTGTGAAAGAATGCACTATCGGCCTCGCATGGCCATCGACCACGTCACGCCAGAGGGCAGCACGAGGGGTGCAGCTCAACCCCGCTCCCGCCACTATGCCGCACCCCACACGCTGGTATGCCCGTTCTGTGTGTTGTTTGCCGCAAACGCAAAGGGTAGAATAGCGCCACTGTGTCGCGCACCCAGGGCGCGCAGACCCTTCGAGCACTGTGTAGTGAGAAAGGACGGCTTGTGAAGAAGCAAGCAGCAGTCGAATCGGTAGCAGAAGCCTATTTGGAGATGCTGTCGGCCCGCGGTATCAAGTATTTCTTTGGTAATGGCGGCACCGACTTCGGCCCCATCGCCGATGCGTACGCCAAGCGTCTCGACTCCGAGACGCCCGTTCCCACCCCCATCACCTGCCCCCACGAGATCCCCGCCATGGCCATGGCCCACGGCTACACCATGGTCACCGGCGAGCCCCAGGTGGTGATGGTGCACACCATCGCCGGCACCGCCAACGCCACCGGCGGCCTCATCAACGCCATCCGCACCGGCATCCCCATGCTGTTCTCGGCCGGCCGCACCCCCCTCACCGAAGGCTCGGCCAAGGGCTCGCGCGACGGTGGCATCCACTGGGCGCAGGAGTCGTTCGACCAGGGCAGCATGGTGCGAGAGTGGACCAAGTGGGACTACGAGCTGCGCCACGGCGCCGACGTCGAGGGCATCGTCGACCGCATGCTCGCCATTGCCCAGACGGAGCCCAAGGGCCCGGTCTACCTGACCCTGCCGCGTGAGGTACTGGCCGAGGGCCAGGAGAGCATCACCTACAACGACCGCCCCCGCATGACGCCGTCGGACATGGCGCCCACCGCCAGCGCCGTTGCCGACGCGGCGAAAGCCCTGGCCGGCGCCAAGAACCCCATCCTCATCACCCGCTCCGGCGGCAAGGACCCGGCGTCGGTGCCGGCCCTGGTGCGCCTGTGCGAGCTGCTGAACATGCCCGTATTCGACGCCGCCCCCACCCACATGAACTTCCCGGCCACCCACCGCTTGCACGTGGGCGGCGACGTCACTCCCTACCTGGATAAGGCGGATGTGGTGGTGGTGCTGGAGAACGACGTGCCCTGGACGCCCAAGCGCAACCAGCCGTCGCAGGACGCGACCATCATCTGCATCGGCGCCGACCCGCTCTACTCCCGCTACCCGGTGCATGGCTTCCAGGCCGACATCAACCTGGCCGGCAACGTAGCCGCCACGCTGAACAGCCTGGCCGACGCCGTGAAGGCCCAGCCACTCGACGCCACGAACATCCAGGCCCGTGCCGGCCAGTGGGAGGCCAAGCACAAGGCCGTGCGCGCCGACGCCGTGGCCCGTGCCCAGGCGGCTAAAGACAAGCAACCGCTCGACAAGGCGTGGGTCTCCTACTGCATGGAGCAGCTCCGCGATGAGGACACCATCATCGTCAACGAGATCGGCTTCGACACCACCCAGTTCGAGTTCACCTCGCCGGGCCAGTTCTTCGGCGTGTCGGTGGCCGGCGTGCTGGGCTGGAGCATCGGCGCCGCCCTGGGCGCGAAGCTGGCCGCTCCCGAGAAGACGGTGGTGGCCTGCATGGGCGATGGCTCCTACATGTTCGGCGTGCCCACCGCCACCCACTGGATATCGCGCAAGTACGACCTGCCGGTGCTCTACATTGTGTGGAACAACCAGCAGTGGGGCGCCGTGGCCAGCGCCACCCGGGGCGTCTACCCCGATGGCTACGCCGTGAAGACCAACAACTTCCCCTTCAGCGACCTCTCCCCATCGCTCGACTTCGAGCACCTGGTGGAGACCGCGGGCGGCTACGGCGAACGCGTCACCGACCCCTCGCAGGTGCCCGGCGCGCTGGAGCGGGCACTCCACGCCGTGCGGGTGGAGAAGCGCCAGGCCGTCCTCAACATCATCGGCGCCACCCGCTAACCCGCGGCGCTGCCCGGCCGCAAGGGGCCACGCTCAGTCAGCGGAAAGGAACCCGCAAGCACATGCCACGCATCCAGCCCATCGCCAGCAAAGCGGACGTGCCGGCCGAGTACGGCGACATCGTCGACGGCGTGCTCAAGGTGTTCGGCGACATCCGCGGGCCGTACAGCATCATGCTGCACAGCCCCAAGGTCGCCGAGCGTACCCTTGGCCTCACCACCTTCTTTCGCGATGGCACCATCACCAAGGACAAGGAGCGCTCGCTCGCCATCCTGGGGGCGGTGCGCGAGCGGGAGGGCGCCTACGTGTGGGCCGCTCAGGTGGCCGCTGCCAAGCGGGCTGGTGTCAGCGACGCCACCATCGACGTCATCCGCGCCAGGGGCGACTTGTCGGCCCTGCCCGCTGAGGAGCGCGACATCGTGTCCTATGCACGGCAACTGCTGGGCGCCAACCGGGTGGACCAGGCCACGTTCGACGCTCTGAAGAACCGCTATGGCGTACCCTGGCTGGTAGAGTTGACCGTGGCTGCCAACTACTACGGCATGCTCTGCGGCGTCGTCAGCGCGTTCGAGGTCGATCCCCCGGCCGGCGGCGACCTGCTGCCCGGCTAGCACCTGCCCTCCCCTGGCCAACCACCGGATCACCCCAATCGCCAGCACCTGCCCCCGCCACCCAGGCGGGGGCAGCCCGTTCCCCACCCGCCACCATCCCTAAAAGGAGGTCACCATGATCATCCGCCCCAACGACACCCCCGAAGCCGCCCAGGACGGCCGCCCCCTCACCCTCAAGCGCGTCATCAACATCGACGAGCACTCCAGCGATATCAGCGTCACCTGGGTCGACATCTGGGGCCACCACGACCGCGTGGTCAACGACATCAGCGATCGGGTGTACTACATCATCGAGGGGGACGGCCGGTTTCAGGTGGGCGACGGCCCCCCCATTGAGCCGGTGACTGCCGGCGACTTCGTGTTCATCGCCAAGGGTGTGCCCTACGAGTTCGACGGCCACATGCGCTACGTGGTGATGAATGGCCCAGCCTACCGCACCGCCTCCGACCGGGTGCTGCCGCCCAACTTCCCGGCCTGAAGGCCCCAAACAGCAACGTTTCAAAGCCAGTAGATAACCTAACGCGCAAATATTCGCTTGCGCTACCTGCCCTTACAGGCATGGAACAGCCTATTAGCGCGTTAGGTTCGGCTTGGGGCCGCGTCCGAGGATGCGGCCTCCGCGATGGCCCGATCGCGCAGCCGCTGGCCCTCGGTGGCCTTGAAGTACAGGATGATGACGGCCTGCACCAGCGTGAACACGTTGGCCAGAATGATTGGCAGCGCCCCCAGGACCAGGCCGTAGACCAGCCACAGCACAATGCCCACCACAAACAGCAGGTACATAGTCAGCGAGAGGGCCCGAGTATCGCGGTACCGCACTACGCGCACTACCTGCGGCAGGAAGCACACGGTGGTGGTGATGGCCGCCACCAAGCCCAGCATGTCGGCCGGGGTCATCGCGCTACCTCATGCTCCTGCAATGGGACGCGTAGGCGCGAGTGTGCGCTGCACGCGTTGACGGCGGGCCCATGGCCCGCCGTCTCTTGGTCGCTGTTAGCACCATTCGTCCTAGTCGTACAGGTGGCACGATGCCCAGTGACCCGGGCTGTGCTCCTTCCATTCGGGGGCAATGGTATCGCACTTGCCCTGAATGGCCCAGGGGCAGCGCGGGTGGAACCGGCACCCCTTCGGTGGGTTCAGCGGGCTCGGCACCTCGCCACGCAGAATGATCTCCTCGCGTTTGATGTCGGGGTGCGCCGGTAACGCTGCCGAGAACAGCGCCTTAGTGTACGGGTGCAATGGATTGGTGAAGAACTCCTCGGTCGGAGCGGTCTCCACCATCTGGCCCAAATACATCACCGCCACGTTATGCGAGAGGTAGCGCACCGTGGCCAGGTTGTGGGCCACCAGCAGGTAGGCCACGCCGAATTCCCTTTGCAGGTCGCGCAGCAGGTTCATGATCTGCGCCTGCACCGACACGTCGAGCGCCGACACCGGCTCATCCAGGATGATGACGCGAGGCTTGTTGATGAGCGCTGCTGCCACGGCGATGCGCTGCCGCTGGCCGCCGCTGAACTCGTGCGGATACAGGCTTGCCTGGGTAGCGTGCAGTCCCACCGCCTGTAACAGCCCTTCCACCCGTTCTTTCACCTCGGCGTTGCTCACCCGCCGGTTTACCACCAGCGCCTCGGCAATGATGTCCTTGACGTGCATGCGCGGGTTCAGCGAACTCCATGGGTCCTGGAACACCGCCTGCACCGCCATACGGTACTGGCGGAGGTCCTCGCCGCTGATTGCGTGCACGTCCTTCCCATCGACGTACACGTGCCCGGACGTGGGCTTCTCCAGCCGGAGCAGCAGTTTCGACGTGGTGGTCTTGCCGCAGCCCGATTCGCCCACCACTGCCAGCGTCTCGCCGGAATTGATGGTGAAGCTGACATCGTCCACCGCCTGCACATGGCCGACGGTCTTCTGCAGGATGAGCCCCTTGGTAACGGGGAAGTACTTCTTGAGGTGCTCTACGCGAACTAGGCTGTCGGCTGCCATGTGCCTTCCAATCTCCAGCAAGCTGCGGTATGGCCATCGGGCGCTCCGAACGTGGTCGGATACTCCGCCCGGCAGCGGTCGTCGGCAAACGGGCAGCGCGGCGCAAACCGGCAGCCCGGCGGCAGGTTGTACAACGCCGGTGGCGAACCTTCGATGGAGTAGAGTTTGTCGACGCGCTCTTCCATCTTCGGCACCGAAGACATCAGTGCCTGGGTATAAGGGTGCGCAGGGTTATTGAACAACTGACGGGTGGTGCCCTGCTCCACGATCCGGCCGGCGTACATCACCACCGCCCGGTCGCACATCTTGGCCACCACGCCGAAGTCGTGGGTGATGAAGATGATGGACAGGCCCATCTCATCCTGGATGCGGCGGAGCAGCCGCAGGTATTGGGCTTGAATCGTCACGTCCAGCGCCGTTGTCGGCTCGTCGGCAATGAGCACCCGTGGGCGGCAGGCGATAGCCATGGCGCCCACCACGCGCTGCTTCATGCCGCCCGACATCTGGTGCGGGTAGTCGTACATACGGCGCTCGGGGGCGGCCACCTGCACCATGCGCAGGGCCTCCACCGCCCGGTCGAAGACTTGGGGCTTACCCAACTTCTCCCGCGAATGCGTCGACACCGACTCCATCACCTGGTTGCCCACGGTGAACACTGGGTTCAGCGAGGCGTGGGGATCCTGGAGGATCATCGCGATCGCGTTGCCGCGATAGGTGCGCATCTCCTCTTCGCTCAGGCCCATCATGTCCACGCCATCCAGGACGATCTGGCCCTCCACGATGCGGCCTGCGGGCCGTGGCGGCAGCCGCATCAGCGAAACCGCCGTCATGCTCTTACCGCAGCCCGACTCCCCTACAATGCCGAGGCTTTCACCTTCGTTCACATGGAACGAAATGCCATCCACCGCACGGGTAGTGCCCCAGCGCGTATAGAGGTAGGTCTTGAGCCCCTTGACGTCAAGGACGCGCCGGTCACTCTTCTTAGGCGCCCCTTCGGCTGCTTGAACCACGTTGGTCATGTTTCCCTACACCTGACGTAGTTTGGGATCAAGCTGGTCGCGCAGCCAGTCGCCCATGAGATTTGCACTGAGCACCACGAGCATGATGGCGATGCCGGGGAAGAAGGCGATCCACCATGCGGCGATGATGTGGTCACGCCCATCGGCCACCATGACGCCCCAACTAGGGAACGGGCGCGGGATGCCAGCGCCCAAGAAGCTGAGCGTCGACTCCAGCAGGATGACGGACCCCATCTCGAGCGTCGCCAACACAATGATGGTGTTGATCACGTTCGGCAGGAAGTGCCTGTACATGATGTGCACCGGCGATGCCCCGGCCACACGGGCGCGGGCCACAAAGTCCAACTGCCGTATAGTGAGCGCCTCGCCCCGGGTCTGGCGGGTGTAGCCCACCCAGATGAGCGATGACACAATGCCGATAACGGTGAAGAAGCTGGGGCCGAACACGGCCACCACTACGAGGGCTAGCAGAATCAACGGCATCGACAGGAAGGTGTCGACGACCCGCATGATGAGGCCTTCGACCCAGCCGCCGAAGTACGCGGCACTCAGGCCGAGGGTGGTGCCAATAGTGCCCCCAATGCAGATCGCCGACAGCGAAACCATCAGCGAGATACGGGCGCCGAAGATGATACGCGTCAGGATGTCGCGACCTTGCTTGTCGGTGCCGAGCCAGTGGTCGGGTGTGCCTCCCTGGATCCAGAACGGCGGCGTCAGGCGGGCGCTGAGCTGTCCCTCTAACGGGTCATAGGGTGCGATAGAAAACAGCACCGTGTCCCCGATTTTGATTTCTGCCAGCACCGCCGGCAGGATGAGCACGAACACCAGCACGAACACGGGGATGACCGGGTAGCGGCGGAACGCTCTCCAGACCTTCCCGGCCGTCAGGCCTTGGGTGGCCCGCTTCCCGGGGATTTGTAACGTAGCACCAGTGGCCATCGTGTACTCCTTCCTCTCTACAATCCGTGCGCTTGCTTAGCCCAAGCGAACCCGTGGGTCAACGTAGGCATAGGCCAGGTCAACCAAGAGGTTCATGAAGATGAAGATGGTCGAGACGATCATCACGACGGCCTGCACCACCTGGTAGTCGCGGGCGTTCACGGCGTCGAGCGCCAACTGGCCCACGCCTGGCCAGGCGAAGACCGCCTCAATGGCCACCGAACCGGTGAGCAACCGTGCCACGAGGATGCCGAAGAAGGTGATGGGTGGGATGGCGGCGTTCTTCAGGGCGTGCTTCCAGACGATCTTCCACTCCGGCACACCCTTCAGGCGGGCGAGCTTTACGTACTCGCTATCGAGGGCGGTGAGCATCGAAGACCGGATGAGGCGCATGAACGCCGCCACCGGGAACCAACCGAGCGCCACGCCGGGCAAGATCATGTACTCTAGCCCCCCGCGGCCCGAGGTGGGCAACCATCTTAGCTGCACCGCGAAGACCCAGATCATCATGATGCCGATCCAGAAGGATGGCGAGGACTGGCCCAGCAGGGCTATCAGCTTACCCAGGTAGTCCATCCAGGTGCCCTTCTTGTAGGCGGAGAGCACGCCGATGGGTACCGCCAGGAAGATGGCGACCACGATCGCAACGGAGGCGAGCTGGAGCGTGGCGGGGAACCGCCCGAGCACGAGGTCCATCGCCTTTTGGCCTTGCCACTTGATGGACTTGCCAAAGTCGCCTTGGAGGGCGTTGGTGATGAAGATGAAGTACTGTTCGTGCACCGGCTTGTCTAGGCCCCACAGGTGGGAGATCTGCTCAATGACCTCCGGGCCCGACTCCTCAGGCACCAGCACATCCAGCGGGTTACCGCTAAGGCGGGCCAGAGAGAACACAATGATACTGACGCCTAGAAGCGTCACGAGGCTCTGACCGAACCGTATGGCTAGGTAGCGCTGCATGCGCGCCTCCTCTCGTGCGGGTGTTGGACAAGCATAGCGGCCTTGTCTAGGTTACGCAAGTAACTCCGATAGGAAGTTACAGTACAGATTTTGTGGTGGTTAGGCATGATTTGGTGAAGGTTTAAGCCGCTCTTTACGATTTAATGCCGTCGCCGATTTCTTCGATGAGCTGGCGAATCCGTTCTGTGATCCAGCTTCGATCGTGCCGGATGAACAGGTTGGTACGATTGCGGGTGGGGTCACCACCGTGCCAGTACTCGTACAACTCCTGCCGGTTGGAGAAGGTGCTGAGGGTCAGGTCGGCGCCCATGCGGTATAGACGAGATTTATAGGTCACGTCAACGCCAGCGCCACGCATGTAACGGTCGAGGTATGGCCGCAGGGCCGCTGCCGCCAGGTCCTTCTCGCTGGGCTGCATCAGTAGGCCCGAACCACCCACCTCGCGCAAGATCTGCGCCACCCGCTGCGAGGTCATGGCCGTCCACATGCCCAGCGTGTTGCCGGCAGGGGCGAACCGGGTGTACTGCTCGCCGGCGTTCTGGGCGTCGAAGGCACGCTCGGCATCGGTCTGCACCGCCGCCATCGCCAGCCGCAGGATCTCGGCGTACATCGCCAGCTCGCCCAGCTTCTCCCGCACCTCGGGGAACCCGTCCACGCCGATAGAATCGGCAATGAGCATGGTGACGCCTACGTACGTGAGCAGCCGGTGGTAATAGCGGATCTGGGTGCTGTTGACGCCCCGTCCGAACGCCGCGCCCATCAGGCGCACCGCCGCCTCCCGGTCGTACAGCATGAAGATGCGCTCCCACGGCACCAGCACGTCGTCGAAGAACACCATCGCATCCTGCTCGTCGTAGCGCGAGGCGAAGGGGTAGGCGTGGCCGGTGGCAGGGATCGACAGCGGCTCGCGGCAGATGATCTTGAGGCCCGGCGCATTCATGGGGATGCCGAACCACTGCACGAACTCGTCCTTGGCCCGGCGGGAGAAGGTGGCAGAGAGGTACACCAGGATCTCGTTGGAGATGGGCGCGAGGGTGGCGAGTTGCTTGGCGCCCCGCAGGATGACGCCTTCCGACGTCTCCTCCACCACCCGCAGCGCCATGTCCGGGTCGTCCATGGGGTTGCGGAACACGTCGGCCCGGTTGATCTGCGGGTCGCCGATGGCGTGGGTGAGCGAGACGTCGTGCTCCATGCAGAAGCGGTGGTAGTTCACCGCGTTCTCGCCGAACATGGGCCGCACCGCCGAGAGCTGGTCTTTGATGCTGACCCAGCCCACCAGCACGCCGGCCATGAAGTCGGGCGTGCGGCCAAGCTGGCCCCAGCTCTGCTCCATCCAGGCGGTGGAGTTGTCGTTCTTCGCCCGTAGGTCGGCGCCGGTGGTGGGCACCTTCCAGCTCACGCTCACGCGGTGGCCGGTACCGTTGGGCGATTCGAAGGTCATGCGGTCGCGATAGGCGGGGTCGTGCTGCAGGTCGTAGATGCGGGCGAACTCGTGGATGGCGCCGGTGAAGGCCGGATGCTTCGTCACATCCTTCACGCGCTCGCCGTCCAGCCACACCTCGCGGTCGTCCCGCAGGCTTTCGATGAACCTGGCGCCGGTCAGGGCGCCCTTCGCATTGGAGATGTCCAACGGGGGAGTGGGCATTGGAGACATGCGGTTCCTCGCTTTCTAACGCGCAGGCTGGGGTTTAGTTGTAGTGCAGCAGCGACCACACCGGTGGTGCATCGCCCACGGGCAGCGGGTTCGCGATGAAGTCCTTGATGCGCTGCTCCAGGTCGGTCCTGTCGTAGGCCAGGTACAGGGCGTTCTTGTTGCTGAACGTGTCGCCCAGCAACCAGCGGTCGTACAGGTCGCGGCGGGCGCCGGTGCCGTCGGCCATCACGTCCCATGCGATGCGGAACAGGCGGGCAGTCTCGGCCACCGGCAGGTTGCGGCTGGCCATGAACTCTTCCAGCAGCGGCCGCAACTCCTCGTTGGCCAGGTCCGCCTCGCTGGGCTGCAGCACCACGCCGCCGCCTGCGATGTCCTTGGCCAGCTCCAGTAGGCGTCCGGCGTAGTGCGCGCCAAAGATGGCCACCGGCAGCAGGCTGTTGGGGCGCAGCAGCCCGCCGGAGGTCCGCACCGCCTCCACCTCGGTACCGCCCAGCGCCGTGCGGTACACCTCGGGCACCAGCACCATCTCGCCCAGTTTGTCGCGCATGTTGCGGAACAAGTCGGTGCCGTTGGCTTCCGCCAGCATGGTGGTGACACCTACCAGCGACCACATGTGGTAGTACTTGCGAATGAGCCCGCTCCACATCAGCCACTGCTTCAGCACATCGAGGCCGCGCTGCGCCAGCTCCTGGTCGAACAGCAGGAAGATGCGTTCGTTCGGCACGAACACGTTGTCGAAGAACACCACCGCATCGAACTCGCCGTAGCGGCCCACCAGCGGGTGGCCGTCGGCCTCGCTGTGGGGCGAACGCGGCTCGTTGCACAGGATGGTGATACCCGGGGCGTTCAGCGGCATGGCGAACCACGAGATGGCATGGTCCGAGTCCTCCTGCTTCCGCACCGAGGAGTAGAACACGAAGATCTCGTGGGCCAGCGGGGCCATGGTGCAGAAGGTGCGCACGCCGCGCACCACCACGCCGTCGGGCCGCTCCTCCACCACCTCCAGCTCCGACCCAGGCCGGATCTCCTGGCCGGGGTACAGCTCCGAGCGCTGTACCTGCGGCTCGGTGATGCTGTGGGCCACGAACAGGTCGTTCTCGGCGGCGTAGCGCACGTAGGCCTCGGCGTTGCGGCCCCAGGCGGCGTTCTTGGCCCCCAACTCCTTGCGGAAATCGTGCAGGCCCACCAGCGCCGAGGCGGTGAACTCCGGCGTCGCCGTCAGTAGGCCCCACGTTTCGCGGCTCCACGCCTCGGCATTGGCCCGGCGCTGCGCCAACTGCTCTCGGGTGGCCGGCAGCAGGTAGTTGGTACTCAGGCGGCGGCCCGTATCGGGTGAGGTGAAGGTCTGCTGCGTCTCGAACCGGCGGCACAACTCGCCCAACAGGCCGGCGAAGGCCGGGTGGGTGGTCACATCCACCTGCTGACCGTTCAAGAACACGCGCCGGCCGTCCTGCAGGCTGGCCCGGAAGCGGGCGCCGGTCATGGCGCCCTGCGCGGTCGCGACATCCAATGGCATCTTCTTCTCCCCTTCTACCGTGGCTGAGGCGCGGCGGTGGGCATGCCACCGGGCAGCGCTGGCTTCGCGTCGTAGTCTATCAATGCTTCACACAAGGGTCTACCGCACACGGAAACCGGCCGGCTGTGGCGCGCCGGCCGGTTCAATGGAGCCTCGGGTTACTTAGCCGCCCGCAGGTTCTCCTGGTGCGTCCAGGTGCCGGTGATGGAGCCCGGGAACACCCAGTCGGCCACGAATTTCGGATTGATCACCACCTCTGCGGGGATCCAGAACAGCGGGATGGCGTATTGGGTCTTGTACACGTGGTCGCCGTACTGACGCCACAGCACCGCCTGCTTCTCGCCGTCCAGTTCGTCGTTGATCTTGAGCAGCAGCGCGTCACCGATCGGGTCCTCCATGCCGCTGTTACGGGGCGGGATGGAGGAGAAGTAGGCATTGCTGCCGATCAGCTCGCCGGAACTGGTGGCCGACATGAAGAAGTCGTTGGAGTAGGCGAACGCCCGCTGCTTCGCGGTGATCTCGCTGTTGTCCTCCTGCGCGAGGGCGGGCTCCACGCCGGCCGCGCGCCAGTACCCGGCGATCGACTCGATGATGTCGGGTGCGCCCGGCACGTTGGGGAAGTTCTGGATGTGCAGCGTCGTCTTCAGCGCTTTGCCGGGGCCGTACCCTGCATCAGCCAGCAACTGCTTCGCCTTGGCCACGTCGTAGCCGTACTCGGTGGGGAAGTTCTTCTCCCAATCGGGGTTCCAGCCGGGACGGGTGGGGTGGAGATGATAGTTGTACATCGTCTCGCCCTTCCCGCCGAAGAAGGCCTTGTTCAACTCGTCGCGGTTAATGGCCTTGTTCAGCGCCTGCCGCACGCGCACATCCTGCAGTGGGCTCTGCTGCAGGTAGCCGCTGTTGAGGTCTTTGGGGTCTTTAATGAAGCAGCAGGAAATGTTGAGGAAGGCGCGTGGCCCAGCCACCTTGCCCTTCAGCACCTTGAAGCCCGACTGCTCGGCCCGCTTCTGAAGGTCCTGCGGGAGGGCCGCCATGTGCACCTCGCCCGCCAACAGCGACGCGACGCGCGTGGAAGCTTCTTTGGCGAAGCGGAGCTCGAACTCGGGGAAGTCGATCTGATAGTTGGCCCAGTGCTTGTCGGCGCGCCGCTCGTAGCGCACGTACTCTGCCTGCCGCCGCTCCTTGTACTGGTAGGGGCCGGTGCCGGCGGTGGGCTCACCCTGCATGGTGGGGTCGCCGTTCTTGTCGTGGGCGGCCTTGCTGATGATCTCCATCACGTGTTCGGCACGTGAGAGGCCGTGGATGAAGTTGGCGGAACCCTTGGGGTTCATCTTGAACACTGCTTCGTAGTCGTTCGGGGTCTCCAGCGCCAGCACCTGGGCCTTGTACCACGTGCTCTCGCCGTGCAGCGAGCCTTCTCGGGTCAGGTCCTGCCAGGTGTAGAGGACATCCTTCGATGTGAACTCGCCAAAGCCCTTCTGGAACTGCACGCCCTTGCGCAGCGCGAAGCGGTAGCTCGTGCCGTCGGGCTCCAGCTTCCACTCGGTAGCCAGCGCCGGCACGAACTTGCCATTGGTGGCGTCGTAGCCGATGAGGTACTCGTACATGGGGTTGAGCTGGAACAGTGTCGTCTGTCCCAGCATGCGGGTTTCGTTACCCTCGGTGGTGGGCGGGTCGATGGCCAGCACCACGCGGTTCACCTTGGGCGCCGCTGGGGCGCTGGGGGCGCCGGTCGCGGGTTCGGCGCCACTGGGGGCTGCTGGCGCCGCCGCTTGGCTGCCGCACGCCGAGAGCAGCAGTGCGCCGGCTGCCGAAGCGGCAAGGAAGCTTACTTTCGTCCATAGAGAGGTGTTCATCGCTCCTCCTTCAATACCTGACCTGCAGCAGCGGCTGAGAACCCGACCGCCACGCTTCCACGATCGCCGGCGGCGGCGCACCCGCCTGCCCACGAATGGCCTACGCATAGTCGCATGGCCATGTCCTAACAGGAAGCGTACGAACGGTTCGCTTAACTGTCAACTACTAAACTGTCGATGACTAAACTGTCTGGCAGGCTGAACGGCCACAGTGGCGCCGTGTCGTTGCGGTCTGCCCGCACCGGCCTAGACCGCCAGGGCTATCAGCGCGCCGAACCGCCCTGTGCGCCGCTGCGCCTTGCGGTCGCTGAACAGCAGGTCATCGTGGCAGGCGGTGCACAGCCGCAACACCTCGATGTTCGCGGCGGGCACGCCCAGCGCAAGCAACTGGCGGCGGTTGGTCTCCTGCAGGTCGAGCATGGCATGGCCCGGCCGGACGGGCGTGGTGACCTGCGGGGCGAGGTGCGGGAACGCGGCGGCCAGCGCGTCGAGCACCGGAGCGTCCACCTCGTAGCAGCAGGGCCCAATGGCCGGGCCGATGCCGACGCGCAGGTCTGCCGGATCGGCGCCATACGTCTCGTGCAGGGCACGCACCATGGCCCCGGCGCCGCCCGCTACGGTGCCGCGCCAACCGGCGTGCAGCGCCCCCACGGCGTGGTGCGCCGGATCGTGGAACAGCATGGGCACGCAGTCGGCAGCCAGCACCAGCAGCGGCACGCCGGGTTCATCGGTGATCAGGCCGTCGGCCTCTTCGGGCGGCGGGGCGCTGGGCCGGATGCCGCGGCCGCGGTCTGCGGCGCCGGCACGCACCACTCGGGTACCGTGCACCTGCGTCAGCACCACCAGGTGGTCTTGCGAGAGTTCCGCGACGGTGCGGGACAACCGGTCACGGTTCTCGGCGGCGGCGGCGGGGTCATCGCCCACCTTGCCCGAAAGGTTGAGGCTGCTGAACACGCCGCCACTCACACCGCCACCACGGGTCGACACGCCGTGGCGCACTGTGGCGGGAAACGTGCCGAACCGCAGCACGTGCACCCCTCCGGCCACTTGGCCCGCCGGGCCCGGCGTCGGAGCGGCCCGGTCACTCATGGGTAGGCTGAGACTGCTCTTCCGGCGTGCGAACGGCCGGCTCGGCGCGGTCGACCACCATATGCAGGTCGCGCATGCGGTAGGCGGTGAAGATGCCGTAGCTCAGCATCAGCAACGCGCCGATGAACGTGACGCCCACGATGCCCACGCGGTCGGCCAGCCCGCCCATGAACAGCAGCGGCGCCACGGCGGCGGCGTTGGCAAAGGCGAACTGGGGGGCGAAGATGCGGCCCCGCAACTCCAGCGGTACGTTCTCGTGCACCAGGGTCTGCGCCGCCACGTTCACCGAGGCGTAGCCGAACCCGAACACCAACGCCATGAACGCCACGATGGCCACGAGGCCTGCGCTCTCGAGGTGGGTAGCGTCGGCGAGGGCCTTGAAGGGCTCCCACTGGGAGATTGGCTGCTGCAGCACGCCCACTGCGCCCAACGCCAGCAACGTCCATGCCGAGGCGAAGATGCCGACCACCGCGATCACTTCCTTGGGCCACCGCAACGAGAGCCGTGGCAGCAGCGCGATGCCCAACAGCATGCCGAGCCCCGCCGGCGCCATCACGAAGACCGCGTCATCAGCCCGAATGTTGAGCACCCGGCTCACGTAGCCCGGCGCCAGCATGCCGATCACCAGAATGAGCGAGTTAATGAAGGTGAGGTGCGAGACGGAGAGCGATACCCGCGTATCCTGCGCCAGCAGGCGCCAGCCCTCCTGCAACTCCAAGCGCACCGCGTGCAGCCAGCCACGCGCCAGGTCCTCGCCGGCCACGAGTGCCGGCTCGGGCAGGCGTATGAACCCGATGAGCAACGAACACCCTGCGTAGACCGACGCGAGGCTCAGAAACGCCGCGTTGCTGCTCATGCTCTTGGTCATGAGGGGACCAATGAAGACGAAGCCCAGTAATTGAGCCCCGCTCATGGTGATGTTGAACAGGCCGTTGGCCACCAACAGGTCTTCCCGCTCCACCACCTGGGGGATCGACGCCGCCTCGGCGGGCAGGAAGAACTGCGAAACGATGGAGTAGGCCAGGTTCACCAGCACCACCAGCAGCAGGTTCTGCGCCAAGACCACGAATGCGGCCACGATGACCGCGCGCAGCAGGTTGGTGGTGATGAGCACCTGCTTCTTGGGCCAGCGGTCCACGAAGACGCCGGCCGCCACCCCCATAATGACCGACGGCACGATGAACGACAGGATGAGGTAGCTGACCGCGATGCTAGACCCGGTCCACTCCTCCACCCGCACCAGCAGGATGTAGATGGTGGCATTCAGCGCGATCTGCGAGAGGCCCTGCGCCGTCCATAAATAGAGGAAGGAGGGATTTGCCAGAACGCTGGAGATGCCCCCCAGTGGCCCCCGCTGGCGGTTCACGGTTGCGGGGTGACCTGGGTGCGCACTGTTTTGATGCGGCGCTCTAGGAGGCGGCGCTCGACGAGCACCCGGTGACGGCAGGCGCTGCACTCGATGCCGATGTCGGCGCCGAGGCGCACCACCGTCCAGGTGTCGCCACCGCAGGGGTGCTGCTTGCGCAACTGGAGCACGTCGCCCAGTTGGAAGTCCACGATCTGGTTGGGCATAGTTGGCGGGCGATTGTCAGGCAGGATTGGCCGCACACGGCGGCCGTTTACAAGAACTCTCAGCCACGTTCGCCGCGAAACCCCACTTCCCAGTGCCCGTCCGGGTGCAGAAACACCGGCACGGTCGCCTGTTTGGTGTTGGCAAGCACCGAGGCCTGCCACCCGTCGTTGTCGTCCAGCATCCGTTCTTCGTAGTCGATGCCCTCCGCGGTCATCACATTGCGTGCCTTCACGCAGGTGGGGCAGAACTCGCTGGAGTACATGATGAGGCGAGCGCCGGGCTCTCCCATAGGGTCCTCTCTTCTGTAACGCCCTGGAATCGTCCGTCAGGCGTTGCGGTTGGCGGCGGGTCGCGCCGCGTTCAGGCGGGTGCGCAGCCGCTGGGCCGCAGCACGCGCCGCGTTCTCGTAGTCCTCACTGCGCGAGGCGTAGAGCACCTGGCGGGCCATGTTAACAATAACGCCGCCACGGTCGGCTCGCACCCCATCGCGCACCGCCGCATCGTATCCGCCGCTCATCGGGCTGATGTCCGGCACCAGGATCACCTGGTCCGGGCACATCGCGCGCACCCGTTGCAGTTCCTCAGGATACATCGGCGCGACCACGATGCCCACATTGCCGTAGGCGTTCCAGGCCCGCGCCCGCTCCGCCACCACTTCGTACAGCGGCGCCGTGCCGCCATCGGGCCGCTGCACCGGCAGCAGTTGCAACTCGCCCGCATCGCGGTTGTTAGTGCGGCATTGCACAAACACCCCCTTGTCGCGGTAGGCCACAAACGGCTCCACAGCATCCAGCCCGCCATAGGGGTTAACGGTCACGGCGTCGAAACCGAACACATCGTAGATGGCGCGTGCGGAAAACGACGATGGCAGGCTCTGATCGCTGCGGTAGGCCAGCGCAATGATGGGCACGTCGCGCGGAATGAAGTCGCGCAACTGCTCCAGCACCTGCGTGCCCTCGCTGCCCAGCGACTCGAAGAACGCCAGGTGCGCGCTGAAGGCACAGACCTGATCGGCGGTGGCCTGCACGATGGTGCGACAAAAGGTGAGCACATCGCGCTCGGCCATCATGTCGGGCTCAATGTCGAGGCCCACGCACAGCAGGCTGTCGTTGCGTTCGCTGGCCGCCTGCAGCCGCTGCTGGAAGGTGATCAATGCACCGTCACGCCGGAGCGGACCCCCTGAGGCCACAGCCGTTCGGCCACCGCCAGAAAGCCATCCCGGCCGGCGCTGGCCAGCACCTGCACCGTCCCGACCGCCCGACGCTGCGAGAGCAGGTTGTGCGCTTCCAGGATGCGGCGGACCTGCGCGGCCACCGCTTCGGCGGTGTCAATGACCGTCACGCCCGGCCCGGCCACCTGCTCGATGGCGCGGCGCAGGAAGGCGTAGTGGGTGCAACCCAGCACCAGCGTGTCGACGCCATCGGCCAGCAGCGGGTCGATGTACCCGTGCAGCAGGCGGGCAACCTGGGGGCCGTCGACCACACCGGCGTCCACCAGCGACACCAGGTCGGGGCAGACCTGACACCGCACGTCGACACCCTCGGCGAACTGGGTGACCAGCTCCGCAAACACCTGCGTCTGGAAGGTGGCGTCGGTAGCCAGCACGGCCACTTTGCGATTGGCGGTGGTGGCGGTGGCCGGTTTCACGCCCGGCACCACGCCCACGAACGGCACGGGGTAGCGTGTCCGCAGCGTCGCCAGCGCCACACTCGATGCCGTGTTGCAAGCGACAACCACCAGCTTGGCGCCCCCGGCCAGCAGCGCTTCGGTGGCGGCGCAGGCCAGACCGCGCACATCGTCCTCGGTGCGGCCGCCGTACGGGAAATGGCCGCGATCGGCGAAATACACGATGTCCTCGTGCGGCAGGCAGGCGTGCACCGCCGCGGCAATCGACAGGCCGCCGACACCTGAGTCGAAGATACCGATGGGATCGCTGGGTTGGCTCATACCACGCGCGTTACGTCTAGCAGACTGCGAAGTATCGTAGCCGGTGGCGGGGAGGGTGGTCAAGAATGGTGTTGTATCCCGAATCCGTGAGTGGGGTAGGGGATGCTGGGGCTAGGGCTGGAGGTCCTTGGCGTCATACGGCCGGACCGGCACATAGGGATGGCAAGGCCTCATCCCTGCTCCCACCCCGCTTACCCTTATCCCTTCGGCGCCTATTCCTCCCATCGCGGATTGCCCGCCCTCACGTGCACTGCTATCATCGCAGGGCTTCCCAGCGCACCGTCACCCGCTGCGCTGGCCGCTCTCACCGACGTTCGAAGGAGACCCGAGATGGCACTGGATTTCGTGACGGCTGAAGAGGTGATCCGGGCGGCGCGCCGCCGGCTGCACCAGGGCGCGTGGGACTACCTGGTGGGTGGCTCCGAGACGGAGACGACCTTTCGTCGCAACCGCATGGCGTTCGACAAGATCGCCTTCCGCCCCAAGGTGCTGGTGGACGTGACCGAACTCGACCCGTCGGCCACGCTGCTGGGGCACAAGCTGCGCATTCCGGTGCTGCTGGCGCCCATCGGATCGCTGCAGGAGTTCACGCCCGAGGGCGCTATCGCGTCGTCGCAGGCCGCCCACGAGTTCGACATTGTGCACGTGGTCAGCTCGGCCACCCAGCCGGCGCTGGAGGAGACGGCCGCTTGCTCGCCCAGCCCGAAGATCTTCCAACTCTACATTCGTGGTGACTGGGCGTGGGTGCAGGACATGGTGGCCCGCATCAAGGCCGCCGGCTACAAGGCGCTCACCATCACCGTCGACACCGCCGTCATCAGCCGCCGTGAACGCCCGATGCTGACGCGCTGGGTGCAGCCCACCCGCCGCGTCGGTTGGGATAACCGCCACTCCGCCTCGGTCACCTGGGACACCGTGGACAAGATCAAGGCCATCTGGGGCGGGCCGATGCTGTTGAAGGGCGTGGCCCGGGCCGACGACGCGGTGCGGGCGGTGGAGCATGGCATCGACGTGGTGTGGGTGAGCAACCACGGCGGCCGCCAGCTCGACCACGGCCTGGGCGCCATGGACACGCTGCCCGAGATCGTGCAGGCGGTGGCGGGCCGGGCGCAGATCATGGTGGACGGCGGCGTGAACCGCGGGTCCGACGTGCTGAAGGCCCTCGCCCTTGGTGCTAACGCCGTGGCGGTGGGCCGGCTGCAGGGCTACGGCCTGGCGGCGGGCGGCAAGGACGGCCTGCTGAAGGTCCTGGAGATCCTCGAGGAGGAGATCTATTCCGCGATGGGCCTGCTGGGCGTCACCAAGATGGCTGACCTGACCCCCGACTTTGTGTGCAAGACGGACGTTGTGGCGCCGTCGCATGAAATGAGCGCTTGGCCCAACATGCCCGAGGTGCGCATCCGCTAACGACCGCTCCTTTCAGAGTTCCGGCGCCGCCCGGCGAAGTTGTTGTGTGTATCCCTAATTAAATACAACACAACAACTTCGCCGGGCGTACTTATGCCGGCCGGCGTTTGTACCTGCTGCGGGCGTAGTCGTCCACCCACAGGCGGCTGCTGCGCCACAGGCCGTCGGTGCCCCGCATGGCGCGCAGGCGCCCGCGCTCGGCAGCGGCCCGCAGCGCGATGTGGCTGAGGTCCGGCGTCGCCAGTGCGTCCAGCGGCACCAGGCGTGCCGGACCGGCGATGGCCGGCAGCACGAAGCGAGTGAGGTTATCGAGCAAGCTGCGTGCTATCAGTTCGCCCAGAGGGTCAGGGTCGCCATGGTCGGCGCGGTCGAGGGCGCGCAGGTAGCGGGCGCGGTCGCGTAACTGGATGATGGCGGGCGGGTAGCCCAGCCGCACCAGGACCAGGTTCATGATCAGCCGGCCGGTGCGCCCGTTGCCGTCGAGGAATGGGTGAAGCCGTTCGAAAGCGCTGTGGTGGCCGGCGATGGCCACGGCGATCGGGCGGGCATCCGCCTCAAGCTGGCCGGCCGCCGCCCCCCAGTCGCTGAGCCGTGCTGCGATCTCGGTGAAGTCGGGCGGGGTCATGCCACCGCCGAAGGGGTGGATGTTGTGCCGGCGGAAGTTGCCGGGCCGCTCGGCCTCGGTGGCGTCGGGGTGCGGCGCCACCTCCCAGACTGGGGTCATGGCACGGCGGTGCACCTCGCGCACCTCGGTCACGGTGAGCAGACCATCGGCAGTCCAGTCGCCGTGACTGAGGGCCTGGCCATACACCCACTGGGCGGCAGCCGCATAGCCGCGCACCTCCAGATAGTCCTTCAGTTCCTTGTTGCCGATGGCGCGGCCCTCGGACAGCAGCGTCTCCACCTCGCGCAGCACCAGGGTGTTACCCTCCAGGGCGGTGGAGCTGTGTGCCTCGAAGTGCCAGATGTCTTTCCAGATGCCCTCTGCCTCCTCCGGCGACGGCAGACCGCCGAGGCGTTCGCGCAGGTCGCGGATCTCGCTGGCGAGGCGGCTGTGGATGGCGGCACGCGATGGGCGGCCAAGCGGCATGACGGTACTCCGAGTTGTTGAGCTGGCCCTTGAATAAATCTTACACAACAACTCTAGCATGAAAGTTGTTGTGTAGCAGCTCATAAAATAGAAACACAACAATTTCTAACCATTTTCCTTGACCCGCAAGCGGTGCGCTCCCTAGACTGAGGCGGAGGGGCGATTAGCTCAGTTGGTTAGAGCGTCTCGCTTACACCGAGAAGGTCACAGGTTCGAGCCCTGTATCGCCCACCACCCTTCCACCACCCTCCGGGCTCTTGTCCCGGCGGGCCCTGCGCCGTATGCTGGGTGCGCAAGAACGCGTTGCGGCTCGCAGCGCCCAAGGAGTCTGATATGCCAACGTGGCCTGCGATTATCTGTGGCGGCATCGTGGTGCTCACCTTCATGAGCCTGCCGGCGTTTGCAATAACCAATCTCCCGTTGTTTGCCTACCTGTTCTACAAGATCCCGCACAAGCTCTGGGGCACCGACAACCCCCTGTAGCCGCGACCTTGCTGCGACGAAGCGCCGCTCGCCCGAGCGGCGCTTTTCTATGCCCTGTGGACGGGGTATGGCAACGCGGCGGTGTAGAATGCGGGCAGGCGCTGGGCGATGGGGGTGCGATGTGACGGTGGCCGGCTGGTTGCGGGCGCTGGCGGGCGCGGGCACGCTTGCCACCGATTCAGAGGAGCAACGCCTGCCGAAGACGGTGCTTACCGTTGCGGTCGCGGGGTTCATTCCGCTGGGGCTGGTGTGGGGCTTGGCGTACCTGGTGCTGGGGTTGCAGCCGCCGTCAGCGGCGCCGGTGGCGTTCTCGCTCCTTTCTGCGGCCAACCTCACCCTGTTTCTGGCCACCAAGCGGTACCGGCTGTTCCGGGTCGCCGAGCTGGGCATGGTGTTGGTGCTGCCGTTCGCGCTGCAGGTGACCCTCGGCGGGTTCGCCGCCAGCGGTGGCGTGATGCTGTGGGCGCTGTGTGCGCCGTTGGGCACGCTGGCGCTGCAAGGGCCTCGTATGGCGTGGCCGTGGGCAGTCGCCTACCTGCTGCTGATGGCAGGCGCCGCGGTGGCCGAGCCGTTGCTAACGCCGACGGTAGTGCCGCCCACGGTGCGCACGCTGTTCTTTGTGGCGAATGCGACGGGCGTATCGGCCGTGGTGTACCTCGTGCTGCAGCATGCGTTTCGCACCCGGCAGGAGGCGCGCGACCAAGCCGAACGGCTGTTGCTGAACGTGCTACCGCGCGCCATCGCTGAGCGGTTACGGCATGGCGCCGAACCCATCGCCGACGGCTTTCCTGAAGTGGCCGTGCTGTTTGCCGACATCTGCGACTTCACCGAACTTTCGTCGCATCTGGCGCCCGAGCGGCTGGTGGCCTTCCTCAACGACCTGTTCACCGCCTTCGATGAGTTGGCCGAGCGCCACGGCCTGGAGAAGATCAAGACCATCGGCGACTGCTACATGGTGGCGGGTGGCTTGCCCGATGCGCGGCTGAACCCGACCGCGGCAGTGGCCGATATGGCGCTCGACATGCTGGCGCTGGTTGCCACCCGCCGCTCGCCGGACGGACGGCCGTTGCGCCTGCGGGCGGGCATCCACATCGGGCCGGTGGTGGCGGGCGTGATTGGCGCCAAGAAGTTCGCGTACGACCTGTGGGGCGATACGGTGAACACGGCCAGCCGCATGGAGTCGCACGGGGCGCCGAACACCATCCACGTGAGCGCCGCGGCGTACCAGGCGCTGGGCGATGGCTATGAGTTCGAGGCGCGCGGCCTCATCGACATCAAGGGCAAGGGGCCGCTGGAGACCTACTTCCTGCGGGGCAAGCGGAAGGCCGTTCCGGCATAGAAAAGAGGCCGGGAGTTGCTGCCCTCGGCCTCTTTGTTGTTGCGTGAACTGGCCAGTTACTTGGAGTCGCTGCGCAGCACCACGTTGTACTGCTTACCGCCGGACTCGATGCGCCAGGTGCGCGCGTCGGCCTGTTCTACCTTCACGTCGCCGGTTGCGCCGTGGGCCAAGACGATGGCCTCCTGCGGCGTACTGGCCCAAATGGTGCCGCGTCCATCTACATCGTACAAAGGCATCGTAGTAGGTCTCCCTTGTGTTCTTTGTTGTGACCGGTGGGATCCCAAGTTCTCCCCCCTGCCTAGGGGGGAGCTAGAGGGGGGGTCAAACCGGCGGCCAAACCACCTAAGGCCGCCGTACACCCAACGCCATGTCATGCTGCGCCTCCGAGGCGAAGCATCCCTTTCAGCCCGGCCGGACGGTGTGCCCGCCGCGGCTGCAGCGCGAGGGATGCATTCGTCGTCCGACTCCTCAGCATGACATGAGTACTGGGGTCGTTACACCCGGCCCGCGACGCGGTCGCCCATGGACTTGTCGATCTGGTGGGGCCAGGTGCGCTTCTTGTCGTCGCGCACCATGAAGGTGAGGCGGCCCAGGGGCCCGCACTCCTGCTCCACCTTGTTGCCGTCTTGCACCGGGCCAATGCCCTGGTGGTTGGTGCCCAGGCTGATGATGTCGCCCGGCTCCATGATGGTGGTGGTGGTCACGTACTCCACGCAGCGGTCGATCTTGTGGCCCATGTCGCTGATGGGGTAGTTGTGACGGTCCTGGCCGTTCACCCACAGCCGCATCTGCATGGCGTAGGGGTCGCCCACCTCGTCGGCGGTCACCAGATAGGGACCCATGGGGCCGAAGGTGTCGAACGACTTCTGGAAGTAGAAGCTGTTCTGGTGCAGGCCGCGGGCCGAAACGTCGTTGAAGTTGACGTAACCGAAGATGTACTTGAAGGCTTCCTGGCGGGTGACGTTGGCGGCCCTGCGGCCGAACACCAAGGCGAACTCCGCTTCGTGGTGGAAGATGGTGGCCTCGTACGGCGGCAACACGCAGGTCTCGCCGGGGCCGATGACGCTATCGGACGACTTGAGGAAGGCATTGATGGGACGCGGCTCCTTCAGATAGCCGTCCTCCAGGTAGTTGGCCGCCATGCACACGATCTTGCCGGGGTGCGGCAACGGCGCCCGCAGCGTCACGCTGCTGAGCGGCACGCCCTGGTTGTCGGCCGACTGCACCCACAGGAACGCCTCGCGGAAGCGCGTATCCCACTCGGCGATGACTTGGTTGATGAGGTCTTGCGGCGCGGGGGCGTTGATGCCCATGAGCACCGGGGCGGCATCGATGACGCGGTCGCCGCGTACGATGCCCAGCTTGTAGTCGTCGTAAAACACCAGTTTCATTGAGGTGGCCTCCTGTCGGTCGGTGTGCGTGAGTCCCCTCCCTTGGAGGGAGGGATGGGGGGAGGGTAGAAACGTCACCGGCTGTGCGTTTGGTCGAAACTTCTACCCCCACCTAACCTCCCCCTCCAAGGGGGAGGAAGGGGAAGCTGCGGCCGCTACGCCGGGGTGCGGCGGGCCTGGCGGTCGGCCATCACCTGGTCCACGCCCACCGGCCACTTGCGCTGCAGGCGGTCGTACACGGTGAAGTGCAGGCGGCCGAGGCCCTCGCCCTCCATCTCCACGAACTCGCCGTTCTGCAGCGCGCCCAAGCCCTGGTGATTGGTGCCCAGGCTCACCACGTCACCCGGGTTCAGGGTGGTGACGGTACTGAGCCAGGCGATGGTGTGCTCGATGGTGTAACCCATGTCGCTGGTGCTGTAGTCCTGGCGCAACTGGCCGTCCACCCACAGCTTCATGTGGATGTCCTGGTGGTTCTTGATCTCGTCTTTGGTCACCAGGTAGGGGCCCTGCGGGGCTCCGGTGTGGGTGCTCTTCACCGGGAAGAAGGTGTCCATGGGTGGCGCACCCAGGTTGCGGGCCGACACGTCGCAGGAATTGAGGAAGCCAAAGATGTAATCACCTGCCTGGCCCTCGGGGATGTTGGCCCCACGCTTGCCGATGACCAGCCCGACCTCGGCCTCGTGGTGGAAAATGGTGGCCGGTTCCTCACTCAACATCACCGTGTCGAAGTCGCCAATGATGGCGGCCGGCGACTTGAGGAAGGCGTTGATCGGGTTCGGCTTGGGCAGGGCGCCGTTCTCCAGGTAGTTGGCCACCATGAACAGCATCTTGCCCGGCTTGGGCAGCGGCGCCCGCAGCCGCACCGTCTCCAGCGCGACGCCGGCGCCGGTGGACGCGGCCTCGATCTTGCCTTTGTAAGTGGCCCAGTTCTCGATCACGCGCGAGATCAGGTCGCCGGGGCCCACGTGGGGCACGTCTGCCACCGCCGCCGAGACGTCGACAATGGTCTCGCCCTGCACCACGCCCAAACGGTAGTCATTGAAGTACGCCAGTTTCATGCGTGCGTCCTCCTTGTTAAGTGTGTGCGCCGGCCGGCCCGCCCCTGAGAGGGGGCAGCATGCCTGCGCAGGCCGCGAAATTGTAGCACGCGGCTCGGGCGGGGCAAAGGCGATGTTCCGTAGGTACACGGACCCTCTCCCTCAAGGGAGAGGGTTAGGGAGAGGGTGATCACGGCGCCGGGCTTCTACCCCAAAGGGGGCAAGTGGCGGCGGCGGCGCACTCTCTCTCCGGCTCGCTCCCTCAAAGGAGAGAGGGCTGAACCGTGTTGCCGCGAGGGGTGGCGTGGCAACCGCGCAGGCATACGGAAGGAACTTTCGTGTGCGCCGCTCGGCGTGGGCGGGCACACCCAACGCCGGCAGACATTTGACACGCTGGGCCACGCTGCGCATCATGAGCCCAAAGCTGCGGGAATGCCGCCGCGCCAGTCACACCATCACGCAGGAGGACATCATGGCCGCCCGTCCCAAGATCCGCCACATAGCGGTGCACACCCCGGACTACGAGAAGACCGCCGAGTTCTACAAGCGGGTGTTCGAGATGGAGGAGGTGGGGCAGACCCACTCGCCTATCGCCGACGGCGTGTACCTGAGCGACGGCTATCTGAACCTGGCCGTGCTCACCTTCAAGGACATGGTGGCGGCCGACCGGCTGGACGGCCTGGGCCCGGTGATGGGCCTGCACCACTTCGGGTTCCAGTGCGAGGACCTGGCGGAGATGCAGCAACGCCTGGCCGATTCCGGCACGGCGAACCGCCCTGACATCACACCGAACCGCACTTCCGGCTACTTCGAAGAGAAGTACGTGGGCCCGGAGAAGGTCATGATCGACATCTCCCACGGCTGGATTACCGAGAAGCGCAAGAAGGAAGAGGCCGCCGCCACGCACTAGCGCGCCGGTCCCCGTCTCGGACGCGCCCGTTTCCCCGCAGCCGGGCCCGTCGCCAGAGGGTGGGAACGCCCCGAGCGCGTCCGGCGTAGGCCCGCGTTCTTGCGACGTATCGGAAACCTAGCTATTCCTGTTCATCCTAACGCTTGACACCGGTAACCCTGTGGCGGGACGATGCCCCAACGCTCGCAGAGGCTGCAACCGTCGATTTCTCTCGCACACGCACCTCAGCACCGGGTGATGCGTGCTGGTTCAGGAGGTCCCATGCTGGCCGGAACCCTCTCTCGTCGTCTTCTGGTAGTGCCGCTGATCACTGCGCTGTTTGCCGCAGGCTGTGGCGCATCTGCGGTCACGCCGCTGGCCCCCGCAGCGGGCGGCGGCGCTACGGGCGGTCCTGTCACCCCCAAGGTTAACCGCCTCGTGATCATGGTCAACCCGCCCCCGAACGAGTTCAACGACATCCGCAAGATCTGCTGCTTCGACGTGGCCGAGATGCGGCCGATGTACGAAAACCTGATCGGCATCGATGCCAAGACGGCCAAGTACACCCCGCAACTTGCGCTGAGCTGGAGCCTGGAGCCGAACAACGCAGGCGTGCGCTTCAAGCTGCGCCAGGGCGTGCAGTTCAACCGCGGCTATGGCGAGATGACCGCCAAAGACGTGGCCTACTCCTGGCAGGACCTGACCAAAGACCTGCCGAAGGCGGTGCCCAACACCTTCGCACCGTGGTGGAAGCGGACCTTCAAGGAAGTCACCGTCGTCAATGATTACGAGGCGGTGTTCCAGTTCACCCAACCCGACTCCACGTTCTTCGACCTCGTGTCGGAGAGCGCGGGCCAGTTGCCTATCCGCCCCAAGGCGCAGTTCGACAAAGAGGGCGAGTTGGGCGAGACCCCGGCCAAGCCGGTGGCGGGCACCGGCCCCTACGACTTCAAGGAACGCCAGTTCGGCAACTACATCCGGTACGACCGTGTGGCAGGCAAGCACTGGCGGGTGACGCCGGAGTTCCCGGAGTTGGAGTTCCGCTACTCCAAGGAGCCGTCGGTGCGCCTGGCGGCGCTGCTGGCGGGCGAGGTCCACATCTCCACCATGTCCGACGACCTGATGCCGTCCGGCGAGCGGGCGGGCATGAAGGTGGTGCGGGGCACCGTACCCGGCACTCGGTCGTGGGGCGTGTGGATCTGCTGCGGGCGCACCGAGAGCGGTGAGTTCTACCGCGACAACACCTCGCCGCTGCTGAACGTGAAGGTGCGGCAGGCGCTGAACAAGGCCATCGACCGCGACGCGCTGCAGAAGGCGTTCTTCCCCAAGGGCGAGCGCATGTACATCTCGCACATGCACCAGAGCTGGCCGGGCTGGGACAAGGGCTGGGAGGCCCGATTCAGCGATCTCTATGGTTACGACGTGGCCAAGGCCAAGGCGCTGCTGGCTGAGGCCGGCTACGGCCCCGGCAACCCATTGAAGACCAACGTGGGCATTCGGGTGTCCACCACCATTGCCAACGCCCCGGATGTGGAGGAGGCCATCGCCCAGTACTGGCGGGCCGCCGGCGTGGATGTGAACATGATCACCACCGAGGTGGCGCAGCAGACCGCCGAGGTGCGGGCGTTCAAGTGGACCAACCACTTCTATGTGGACGCCAGCAGCACGGTGCAACTCTTCGCCTGGCCCAACCGCGCCAGCGATCTGTTTACCTGGCCGGGGCAGGGCGGCAACAACTATTTCGATAGGGACACCAACGTCATCAACGAGAAGCTGATGCGGGAGATGAATGAGGACAAGCAGGCCAAGCTCATGCACGACCTGGGCGAACTCAACTACACCCGGTTCGGCAGTGTCCCGCTGTTCTTCATGCCGGTGGAGGCGCTGTATAACCCACAGGTGGTGAAGGAGTGGACGTTCCCCGGCCCGCTGTGGGCCGCCTGGACCCACACCGAGTACATCAAAGCGGCAGGCTAGCCGCGGCCCCGCTAGGCGCTACACCAAAGGCCCTCCCCGATAACGGGGAGGGCCTCGTGTTGTTCCTCACCGCCACCGCCAGGCTGGACCCGGCGCAGGCCACCGAGCGTAAGCAGGTGTGCGCTGCTCAGTCGCTAGGCCGCACCGCCCTCACCGGCTACAATCGCAGCAACGCCTGTTTGCCGGAGGAACCCCGTGGACCGCACCACCGCTCTGCTGACCGAGTACGCCAGCAACCTCAGCTACGACGCGCTGCCGCCAGCGGTGGTGCATGCCACCAAGCGCACGCTCATCGACACCATGGGCTGCGCCGCCGGCGGCTACTTCAGCGAGCCGTGCGAGGTGGCGCGGCGGGTGGCCCAGCGGCTATCGAGCGATCCGCCCGCCCGCATGCTGGGCGGCAGGCTCACAAGTGCGCTCGATACTGCGGCGTTCGCCAATACGGCGGCGGTCCGCTACCTGGACTGCAACGACACGACTTCGGTCGCCAGCGGCCATCCCAGCGACATGATCGGCGCACTGCTCACGGTGGCCGACGTCGAGCGCTGTGACGGCCGGGCCATCATGGCCGCCGTCGTCGCGTCCTACGATGTGTTTGGGTACCTGTCGGGGGGGCTGAGTTCGGGCAAAGGCGGATGGGACCAAGCCACCATGGCGGCGGCAGGGGTGGCGTGCGGCGCCGCCAAGCTCATGGGCCTGAGCCAACAGCAAATGGCGCACGCCCTGTCCATCTCGCTGGTGGGGAACCTGACGCTGTTCGTCACCCGCACCGGCGAGCTTTCGATGTGGAAAGGCTGTGCCACCGCCGGGGCCGCCCGCGCCGCGGTGTTCGCGGCGCAACTGGCGCGCGACGGCATGACCGGGCCGGAGGCCCCCTTCGAAGGGTCGCGCGGGCTGTGGGAGCAGGCGGTGGGCAAGGACGTGCCGCCGCCGGATTTCACCCCTGGGGCGCCGGGTGCGTTCACCATCACGGCCAGTACCTATAAGGAGTATCCCTGCCAGGTGCACCTGCAGGCGCCGATTCGCCTGGCGCTGGACCTGCGGCAGCAGCTCAACGGCGAAGGCGTCGCCTCGGTCAGCATCACCACCTTTGCTACCGCCGTCCGCCAGACCGGCTCGGAGGCCGAGAAGTGGGACCCGCAGACCCGCGAGACCGCCGACCACAGCATGCCCTACGTGGTGGGCCGGGCGCTGCGCGACGGCGTGGTGTCGCCAGCCAGCTTTGCCGAGGACCGCATCAAGGATCCGTCGTTGCGGCCGCTGCTGGCCACCATTCGGGTCCAGGAAGACCCGGCGTTCACCGCCCGCTTTCCGCACGAGCGCCCCTGCCGGGTGGAGGTGACCACCACCGCCGGCCGCACGCTGACTGCTGAGACCGCCACGCCCAAGGGTCACCGTAGCAACCCGCTCACCGACGCCGAGGTGGAGGCCAAGTTCCGCCGTCTAACCGGCGACGTGCTATCCGCCGCCCAGCAGGACGCCGCGATCGCCACGCTGTGGTCGTTCGACCAAGCGAGTAGCGTCGATGCCTTGTACGAGCAGTTGGTGGTGGTGGAGAGGGTTTAGCAGACCTCTCCACCGAGACTCGTGGGGGCGTAACTGCCGCCCCTCGTTGTTCTGGCGCCCACCTAGGCAATGGACGGACGACTGCGCATACCTGTAAGGGCGATTCACGAATCGCCCTTCTGCCCGTTGTGGGACTGACACTGCAGGCATCCGGCGCGGCTGGGCGATTCGTGAATCGCCCCTACGACACCATCCCAAACCGGCCGAGCACCGCCACCCTGCCATAGTCACCAGAGGCAGCAAGGCAACCCGCACCAATGCTCAGCGTACGGGCTGGCCGGCGTCCAACAGTTCCTGCACCAGGGCGGAGCCGGCGGCCGGGGTCGCCTCATCGGCGTGCGACTCCAGACGGCGGTAGAGGTCGGCGGCGGCTTCGTGGAAGCCGCGGGGCAGGCCCGCCGCCTCGAAGCTGTCGGCGATCTCGTGCATCTCGGCCACCCAGCGCCAGGCCTTGGGGGCGGCGCCCTCCAGCGAGGTGAAGGCCCGCTTGCTGAGGCCTGAGGCCTCCCATTCCTTGAGCAGGGCTGCCTCCACACCCTCGGCGCGGGCGAAGGCCAGGGTGGCGGCCAGCAGGGCGGTGTAGCCCTTGGTCTGGGCGGCGTAGGCCATCTTCAGCGCCGAGGCGGCTCCCACGCCACCCTCCAGCACCAGCGCGCTGAGCGGACCGCCGGCGAAGCAGGCCGCCACGTCCGCCGCGCCGTCGCCCGACAGGTAGAGTCGTGTGGTACCCGGCCGCGATACCGGCCCGCCGATGATGCCACCGTCCACGAAGCGGCCGCCGCCCTGAGCGATGCGGGCCGCCATGGTGTGGCCGCGGGCGGGGGCGACGGCGTTGGCGTCGACAAAGACACCGCGGAACTCCAGGGCCGCAACCTCGGCCGCCACGTCCTCCGCGGCGTGGGGCGGGCAGACGCTGACGATGAGGTCGCTGCGGCGCACCAGTTCGGCCACCGTGCCGGCATCCTCCAGCCCGTGGGCCTGGGCGCGCTTCACGCTGGCGCCGCTGCGGCCGGCCGATGCCCACAGTACGTGCGGGACGTTGGGCTTGGCGGCGGCGGCGATGGTAGCGCCCATGGCGCCGGGGTGCAGAATACCGAGCGTGGTGATGGCCAAGAAACGCCTCCGGGAAGTGTGTGGGACTCTATTCTACCTGACAGCGTTGGTTAGCCTTCAACCAACAGCCGCTGCAGGGCTGCCTGTGCTTCGGCGTCGAACCCGATGCCGGTGAGGTAGGACGCCGGCCCGTCATAGCGCTGGCGCAGGTGGCGCAGCATGCCAGTCATCGCCTCAGGGGGCGAGTCGACGAACCATTCGATGCGCTCCGGGGTGAAGCCCCGGCCGATCAGCCGCTCCACGTGGATGGGCCGGTCAGGCAGCAGATTACCAGCCGAGACGGCAAAGTCCTCAATGATCGCAGCGTCGGTGACCCCGGCGGCGGCGAGCGCGAGGGCCACCACCACGCCGGTGCGGTCCTTGCCGCTGGTGCAGTGCACCAGCGCCGGGGGCGCTCCCGGCGCAACCAGCAGCCGCAGCACGTGCGCCACCGACTCCTGGTGGTAGTCCAGCACCCGGCAGAACAGGTCTTCCAGCGACTGGTAGAGGCCGTCGCCGCCCACCTTCACATACAACGGGTAGTGCACGTACGCCACCGTGCTACAGGTGGCGAAGGGGTCCGGCTCGTCGACGATATCGTGGTCGTACCGCAGGTCGATGACGGTGCGCAGGCCAGCGTCGAGCAGTCGTTGCTGGCCTGCCGGTGTCAGGCGGTGCGGGCTGTCGGCCCGCAGCAGCACACCGCGCCGGGTCAGCCGTCCGCCGGCAGTGGGCAGCCCGCCGAGGTCGCGCACGTTGTACATGCCCTCCAGCGGGATGGCGCGCTCGGACGGCGAGGCATAGGGCATGTCAGCTTCTCCCTGCGATCATAGGGTCTGATCGTACCGTACTTTGGTGTGGCTGGTGCACACGCGCCAGCGCCTTGGAACGCAACGGCGATTTGTAAGAGCTTTGTCAGAATACCGCGCGTATGTTCGCGCGGCCGTTTTGCTCCGCTGCAAGCGGACAAGGGGTCGCGCGCCCTATGCGCAGGGCGCAGCATACGGATGGGGGCAACGGACATGGTGCAGTCCGCCGACATCCTGCTGGTGGAACCGAGCGTCGCCGACGCGGAACGGGTGCGGCGCGCGCTGAAGCAGCAGCATGCGCGCGCCGCGGTGCTGGTGCTGGGCGATAGCGGCGAGGCCGTAGAGTATCTGCTGCGTAGCGGGCGCTACGCCAACCAGCCGGTGGCGCTGCCGCCCAAGGTGATCCTGCTGGACCTGTGGACGCCCTTCGCCGATGGGTGCGACGTGCTGCGGCGCATCCGCACCAACCCTGCCACCCGCGCGACGCCGGTGGTGGTGCTCAGTACCTCGCCCAACGATTGGGACGTACTCCGGTGCTACCAACTGGGGGCCAGCAGCTACATGGCCAAGCCCGCCCAACCTGAACAACTGGCGAAGGTGGTCTACGAGGTGGCGCGCTATTGGATGGCGACCGGCGGCCCGGGGGCTGGAACGGCGGAGTAACCAGAAGATTGCGCGTTAGGGTAGCTTTTCCATAGCTACGTTCGCTGGCTGGCCATCGCGATCTACGTGCGCAGTAGTCAACCCATCGATTCATACTTTCGTATGAACGTAGTATGATCGGCCTAGAGAACCGAGGTGACCATCTCATGAGCGCGCTTGCCCGTATCACCATCAGTCTACCGGAAGACCTGTTGCACAGCGCCGAGGCGAAGCTCGGACACGGTGACGCCAGCCGCAGCGCCCTGATTCGCCGCATCATCGAAGACGCCCTGAAGGACGCCGAGGAGCGCGAGCAGGTCGAGCAGTACCGGCGCGGCTACGCTGAGCAGCCACAGACCGAGGAGGAGTTTGGGTGGGCTGAGGCTCTTGCTCTTGAATGGGCGGCAGAGCACCCGAACGAATGGAAATGAACCGCGCCCAGGTCTTATGGGCGCAGTTGCCCGAACCTTGGGGGGAGCGTCCGGTGTTGCTCGTGGCCCGCGACGACGCCTACGCGATCTTGAACTGGGTGGTGATAGCTCCCCTTACCACCACAATTCGTCTCTTGCCCTCCACGGTGCTGCTGACCCCCGAAGACGACGGCGTCCCGCAGCCTTCCGTCGTGACCCTGGACCAAATCCAGCTTGTGAAGCGCGACCGGTTGGGGGATCTCCTCACCACGCTGTCGCCCGCCCGCATGCGAGACGTCGACCGGGCGCTGCACTTTGCGTTAGGCTTGCGGGACTAGCACCTCGATCCCCCTCCGGAGATTCCCATGCTGAACGACACGATCCTGAACCAGTTGCGGGCCATCGTGGGGCCGCACAACGTGCACCTGGGGCCCGCCGAACTGCTGTCGTACTCCTACGACGGCAACTTTTCGCAGCGGCCGCCCGATGCGGTGGTGACACCGGGCAGCACCAAAGAGGTGGCGGCGGTGATGACGCTGGCGTACGACAACGACATTCCGGTGGTCACCCGGGGCGCCGGCACCAACCTGAGCGGGGCCACCATCCCGCTGACCGCCGGGCTGGTCATTGCCCTCACCCGCATGAACAAGATTGTGGAGATCGACCACATCAACACCTGCGCCGTGGTGGAGGCGGGGGTCATCAACGGTGAGTTTCAGGCGCTGGTGGAGAGCCAGGGGCTGTTCTATCCGCCCGATCCGTCGAGCCTGGCGCAGTGCACTCTGGGCGGCAACGTGGGGTGCTGCTCGGGCGGGCCGCGCTGCCTGAAATACGGCGTGACCAAGGACTACGTGCTGGGGCTCACCGTGGTGCTGCCGACCGGCAAGGTCATCAAGTACGGCGGCAAGATCCTCAAGAATGTGGCCGGGTACAACCTGTGCCAGCTCTTCACCGGGTCGGAGGGCACGCTGGGCATCATCACCGAGATCATCCTGCGGCTGATACCGCTGCCCAAGTTCCGCAGCACCGCCGCCGCCTTCTTCCCCAAGCTGGAGCAGGCCACCAGCGCGGTGGTGGGCATCATGGGCGAGGGCATCTTGCCGGCGACGCTCGAGATCATGGACCAGCTCACCATCCAGGTAGTGGAGGCCAACGTGCACATGGGCCTGCTCACCGATGTGGAGGCGTTGCTGATCCTAGAGCAGGACGGCAACGACGAGCAGGCGGTGCAGCGCGAGGTGGAGCGCATGGCCGACGTGTGCCGCCGCATGGGCGCGGTGGACGTGCGGGTGGCCAAGGACCAGGCGGAGCGCGACACGCTGTGGCGGGCCCGCCGCATGATCTCGGGGGCGCTGGGGCGCTACCGGCCCAACAAGCTGGGCGAGGACATTGTGGTGCCCCGCAGCGAGATCCCGGCGCTGGTGCGGCGGGTGAAACAGATCGGCGTGGACCTCGACCTGGTCATTCCGGTGTTTGGTCACGCCGGCGACGGCAACCTGCACCCCAACATCCTGTTCGACATGAACAAGCCCGGCGAACTGGTGCGGGTGCAGAGTGCGGCGGCGTCCATTTTCCGCACCGCCATCGACCTCGGCGGCACCCTCACCGGCGAGCACGGCATCGGCAGCCTGAAGAAGGAGTTCTTAGAAGAGGCCTGGGGCCACGATGTGGTGCAGCTCATGCGCGACATCAAGGGCGTCATCGACCCGAAAGGCCTGCTGAATCAGAACAAGATGTTCCCGACCGGCGCCGGCGCCATGGAGAGCTTTCTGCTGGCGCTCCCGACGTTGGAGGGGCTTACGCCCGGTTGATCGCGGAGTAGCGTTCACGCACTCGCCGCTTTCGAGCCCTCATCTTTCCTGCGACAATGCAGCACGAATACTGGTACCCGCGGAGGCGCGCTATGGCGTGGAACGGCTGGAAGGTCATCGACATGGATGCGCACATCCAGGAGAAGCCGGCCGACATGTTCGGCCCCTACATCGACCCGGAGCACCGGGAGAAGTTCGGCCGCCTGAAGGCCGCCCTGGACGAGAGCGCCAAGCGGGGCTTCAACCCGGCCATCGCCTCCAGCCGCCACGCCATTCTGGCCCCCGGCATCTCCGACGAGACGCTGGGTGAGCCCGACTCGTTCGGCAATGTGCCGCGTGAGTTCATCCTGGACCACAGCGGCAACGGCCGCCGCAACTTTGGCCGGCCCGACCGTGCCAACCTGCCCCGCATCCGGTCGGAGGTGAACACCGACGTCAAGATGCGGCTGGCCGACATGGACGCCTCGTTCATCGATGTGGACGTGCTGTACCCCACCCATGTCTCCAGCTACTGCGCCCTGCACGACATCGGGTTCGAGTGCGCGCTGTACCGGGCCTACCACCGCTGGGTGGCCGACTATTGCGCCGAAGCGCCCGACCGCCTGAAGTGGACGGTGGTGGCCGGCATGCGCGACATCCGCACCGCAGTGGAGGAGATACGCCACTGGGCCGCCAAGGACCCCAACTGCGTGGGTATCTACATGCCGCCCAACGGCCCTAACAACATGTTGCTCGACGACATGTCGCTGCTGCCCATCTACGAAGCGGCCCAGGACCTTGACCTGCCGATCCTGATCCACGGCGGGACGGCGCGGCCACCCTACCAGCCGGGCACCTTCGACCTGCGGGGGGCATGGTTCCTGCAGCACGCGCTCAGCAACCCCTGGGCGGGCATGGCCAGCATGGGCGCGCTGGTGGGCGGCGGCATCTTCGAGCGCTTCCCCACCCTGCGGGCCGCGGTGGTGGAGACGGCGGCCGGCTGGCTGCCCTCCATCCTGGAGCGGTTCGATGCCCACTACGTGCTCTCGCCGGGCATACCCCGCTGCTGAAGCACATGCCCAGCGAGGTGGTCACGCAGAGTGGCCGCTACTTCCACGGCATCGACACCTGGGAGAAGACGCTGGAGTGGCTGGTGCAGACCTTGGGCGAAGACGTGCTGCTGTTCGCCACCGACTGGCCCCACGGCGACACCGCCTGGCCCGAGGCCGTGCAGCAGGTGGTGGAGTGGCCGAACCTGGCCGACAGCGCCAAGCGCAAGATCCTGGGCGAGAACGCCATGCGCCTCTGCCCGCGTTTGCAGGAGTAGCCGCCCTTTGATGCCGCCACCGGCATCAGAGGGCGAAGGGCCGGCCCTGTAGCTGCGCAATTCATTGCGCTCCCCGCCATTCGCTTAAACGTGTGGGCCCGATGAATCGGGCAGCTACGAGAGGCAGCCGCGACCCGTGGTGTCGAAGCTGCCCCCGCCCTAGCACGCGCAAACCCCGCCACCTAACAGTGGCGGGGTTTCGCCTACGTTCGTCTGCTCGGCTAGCGAGCGGCTTTGATGTTCTCGATGTGGGTCCAACTGCCGGTGGCAGAGCCGGGGAAGACCCAGTCGGCCACGATCTTCGGGTCGACCACGCTCTCGATCGGCAGCCAGAACAGAGGAATCTCTTTGTGCTGAGTGAACAGCACCTCGCCTACCTGCTTCCACAGGTCGTTCTGCTTTTTCTCGTCCAGCGTGTTGCCAATCTGGTCCAGCAGCTTGTTGGAGTCGGGCAGTTCCACGCCGCCGGTGCGGCTGCCCTGAGTGCTGCCGTACGTGGTCACGCCGGTCCACTGGTCGGAACCGGTGCCGTTGATCGTAATGTGGTTGTCGAACTTCCAGGCCCGCTCCAGGGGAGTCACCTGGCCGAACTCCACGGGTTGCAGCACCGGGTTCACGCCGCCGGCCCGGAACATGCCCGCCACCGCCTCCACGAGGTCCTCGGCGCCCGAGTAACCGTACGCCTTGGTCACCACGAGGTTGATGGTGAGCGGCTTGCTGGGGCCATACCCCGCCTCAGCGATCAACTTCTTGGCAGCCTCTAGGTCGTACCCATACTCCTCCTGGAAGCGCTTCTCCCACGTGGGGTCATAGCCCATGCGTGTGGCGCTGAAATGCACCAGGTGCATCGTCTTGGCGGTGCCGCCAAAGAAGGCCTTGTTGAGCGCATCGCGGTCGATGAGCTTGCTCAGGGCCTTGCGGACGCGCACGTCCATCATCGGGCTATCGGGGAACATCCACCCCTTGCTGGCATCGGGCGAGGGCGTGCGCTCGCGGTTGTCGTTCAGGAACACGCCCAGGATGTGGAACGAGGTGCGCAGCGACGGGTCGCGCGCCAGTATGCCCTTGAAGCCGCGTTGCTTGGCCTGGGCCCGCAGGTCCTGCGGTAGGTCGGCCATCTGCACCTCACCGGCGGCCAATGCGGCCATCCGGGTGGAGGCCTCCTTGATGAAGCGGAACTCGAACTCGGGGAAGTCGGGCGTGGCGCGCCAGTGCTTGTAGGGGACGCGCTCGTAACGGAGGTATGAGGCCTGCTTGCGTTCCTTGAACTGGTAGGGGCCGGTGCCGGCGTAGGGGCCCTTCTCCAGGTCGGTGGCCGGGCCGTTCTTGTCGAAGTCGGCTTTGCTGAACATCTCCATGCCGCCCCGGAAACGCGACAGGCTGGTGAGGGCGTTGCCGTCGGGCCGCTTGAGCTGGAGAAGGACCTGGTAGTCGCCCTTCGGCTCGAACTTGTCGAGCACGATGCGCCAGAAGGGCGATGCGCCCGCCAGCGAGTCTTCCTTGACGATCTCCGCCGAGGTCGCCAGCGTGTCTTTGGACGTGAACTCGCCCAGGCCCTTGTGGAGTTGCACGCCCTTCCGCAGGTTGAATAGGAACGACTTGCCGTCCGGCTGCAGGGCCCAGTCGGTGGCCAGCTCCGGGATCATCTTGCCCTCATCTTCTTTCATGCCGATGAGGTACTCGTAAATGGGCTTGAGTTGCCAGTTGTCGGGGGCGCTCTGGTGACGCCCCTCGTTACCCTCGCGGCCCGGCGGTTCCACGGCCATCACCACGCGGTTCACCTTCGGTGTTACCGGCCCGTTCTCGGGGGCGCTGCCACCCGCGGCCGGGCTGGCGGGCGTGGCCGAAGGGCCGCACGCGGTTGCAAACAGTGCTAGAGACACCACGACACCAGCCGTGTACTGCGCTGTGCGTACAAGCATGAGTGTTCTCCTTCCGTAGCTGGGTAGAACGTGAAATGGGGAGTTTGCACTCCCCATTTCAGTGAATCCGGAGAAAGGTTACCGCTTGTGCTGACGCACGATCGGTTCGCTCAATTCGACGAACGACGCGCCCGGGTCGGCCAGGAAGCCGGCCGACCGCACGGTGAGCAACTCGCCGTGCTGCGCCGCGTACGGCTCATGCCCGGCCTCCAGGTCCCGTGACAGCTTCATCAGAATGCGGCGCATCATGATGATGGCGGTGTCGGCGCTGCCCAGGTGCTCTTGGGTGCGGTCGTAGATGGAGCCCATGGTCTCCTGGATGCCGCGGTCCTGGATGGATCCGTTGGCGATGCCGGTGTAGCTCTTGGTGCGCTGGTCCTCGCGATCGATCTCGTAGTCGTTATCGCGGCTCTGGCGCGGCTTGCGGCTGTCGCCGGCCTGCTTGGGCACGTAGTGGGCGTTGTGGCCCGGCTTGTCACCGAAGTCGCTCATGGGCCGGGTGGGGTGCCACGAGTAACTGAGCAGCCACATGTTCTCGTCGTCCATGGGCACCCAGCCGTGGCCGCTGAAGGGGCGGTCGGTGTCGGGCACGCCGGGAATGACGGTGTAGAACGGCAGCGTGAAAGGCGTGACGCGCCAGTAGTCCTTGTTGTTCTGCACCCGGCGGCGGGCGCCGATGAGCAGGCCGAAGTCGGTGGTGGCCACCCGGAACTCAGGGGCTTTGTCCATGGCCACCATCACCCGGTAGCCGTCGGTCTCGGTGCCGCGGTGGCTGGCGACGCTGCTGTGCAGGAACGAGACGTGGCTGCTATCGATGCCGCCCTCCGCGCCCTGCACCCAGTTGTTCTCCTGCCAGTAGCGGGTGACCACGCGCTGGTTCGCGGGCACCAGGCTCCACTCCGGGCGCGGCAGCACCGGCTTGTGCTCCAGCGGGCCCATGTAGGCCCAGATCACGCCGCCGGCCTCTTCTACGGGGTAGGCCGTCGCCTTGATCTTGTGCTTGAAGTTGCTCTCAGCCGGCTCGTTGGGCATGTCGGTGCAACTGCCCTCGACGTCGAACTTCCAGCCGTGGTACACACAGCGCAGGCCATTCTCTTCGTTGCGGCCGAAGAACATGGACGCGCCGCGGTGCGGGCAGGCGTTCTGCATCAGGCCGACGCTGCCGTCGGTGTTGCGCCAGGCGATGAGGTCCTCGCCCAGGATGCGGGTGCGCACCGGCGCGCAATCCGGCTCCGGCAACTCGCTGGCGATGAGGGAGGGCATCCAGAAGCGGCGCAGCAGGTTCCCCATCGGGGTGCCTGGGCCAACCCTGCACAGGTAGTCGTTATCCGCCTGAGTCAGCATGGTGAACTCCTTGGTGTGATATTGCGGCGGGGCCTCCCCCACCACGAGTAACGCAACGCTACTGCGACCGGTCGTCCCTGTCAAATTTGAGACCACAAATGATTGATGGCAGCCCTACCCTGGAGGACAACATGGCCTCCGAAGACTGAGCAGCTACGGTGATGGTAAGGGCTCGGGGTTCTGGGGTGAGAAGCGTCGGGAGAGTGCAGTGAGAGCGAAGCCCTCCTTGCCGGGGGCTTGGGGGTGTCCCCCAAAAGACAGTTTGAGGGTGGGCGGGTGGGATAGGACGTGACGGGATCCATCCTGCAAGCCTCGCCGCCAAGATGACCGGACAACTCGGCCCCCGAAACCTGCGCTCTTACGGTGATGGCGTCAGCACGCCGAACCAGGGGCAGGCGTGGTAGCATCGGCGCTGAACGCAGTGCGCACGAGGTGACGGCGATGAGCGAGCAAGCGGCCAAGACCATCCGGTTCGGGTCGTCGTGGTCCACCCAGTTCCGGCTCACCCAGGCCATCGGCAAGGGCCTGGCCGGCCTGACACGCGTCAACGCGACCGTGGTGGTGGGCGACCGCGGGCTGGCCGGCCTGGAGCGCGACGAGGTCGACCTGCTGTTCTCGAAGTCGGTGGTGAACGCGCATCAGGCGGCCGGAGCCGGGTTGTACGCCGGCCCCGCTCCCGCCACCTGGCTGCGCGCCATCGCCTGGCTGCCGCAGGACGACCGCTTCCTCTATGCGGTCGCGCCCTGGACCGGCATCACCTCGTTCGAGGATATCGCCGCGAAGCACCCGCCGCTGAAGATGGTGGGCCAGGGCGGCGAGGCGGTGCTCAAGGCCTACGGCTTCAGCTACGCCGACATCCCCGCCTGGGGCGGCGCGCTGCGTCGGGCGCCGCACACGGCAACGGCCGCCGAGGACCTGCAGGCGCAGGGCAACCTGGACGCCTGGTTCGGCGACGGCAGCGCCTTCGACGGCAGCAACTGGCGCTGGCTGGCCGAGCAGGGCTACCTGTTTCTGGACGTGAGCGAGCCCGCGATGCAGCGGCTGGAGGCCCAGGGCCTGCGTCGCCACCTCACCCCGGCGGGTTTCCTGCCGGGCATCACCCGCACCCTACTGGCGCTCGACGACTCGCACATTGTGCTGACCTGCCACGAGCGGCTGGACGACGAACTGGCCTACCTGCTGGCCAAGGTGGTGGACGAGCATGCCCGCGACATCGAGTACGAGTCCATCCAGGTGACGGCGGGCGACGACCCGGTGCTGTCGCTGTTGCCCCGCCCCACCATGTGGTCGTCGCTCACCGGCCACATCGAGCGCCAGTGGGACCGCGACATCGTGGGCGCGCCGCTGCACCCCGGCGCCGAGCGCTACTACAAGGAGCGCGGCGTCCTCTAATCGCCGCGACTCGGAGGAGACCAACGCATGGATCTACAACTGAAGGGCAAAGTGGCCGTCATCCCCGGTGGCAGCGGGCCCATTGGCCGCGCCACGGCCATCGTACTGGCGCAGGAGGGCGCGCAGGTGGTGCTCACCGCCCGCGACGTGGCATCGCTGGCCGCGGCGGTGGCCGAGGTAAAGGCGGCCAGCGGCTCGGCCGGCGTGCTGGCCGTGCGCTGCGACGTGACCGACGAGGCCTCGGTGGCCGCCATGGCCGAGGAGGTGGTGCGACGGCTGGGCGGCATCGACATCCTGGTGTACTGCGCCGCCCCACGGGTGCGGTCGAGCACCGGCTACGGCGAGGCGGCCTTCCCAGACCCCGAGGGTACTGCGGAGGAGCTAAATGTGAAGGTGTGGGGCGGGGTGCGCTGCTCGCGGGCGGTGCTGCCGCACATGAAGGCCAAAGGCTGGGGGCGCATCGTGCTGCTGACCGGCAGCAATTACCGCAACAGCGGCTCCACCGGCGGGGCCATCCGCAACGCCGCTGTGCTGCCGCTGGCCAAGAACATGGCCGACGAGTTCGGCCAGTATGGCATCAACGTCACCGCGGTCAGCCCCGGCGTGGTGTTCACCGAGAAGACCGCCGGCCGCGCCGAACGCTCCGGTATGACCATGGCCGAGTTCGAGGCCTCGGTGGCCAAAGACACCGCCATCCGCCGCATGGTGACCGCAGAGGAGGTGGCCTGGGTCATCGCCTTCCTGTGCTCGCCCAAGGGCGTCTCCATCAGCGGCGACGTGGTGGCGGTCACCGGCGGATCGGGCACTGGCATTTACTACTAAGCGCAACGGACAATGGCAGACTGGTTCTAGACTTGGCGCGATGCCGTCCGTACCCACCCTTTTGGGTGGGTCGCGTTGGCGGGTGAGTGCAGAGAGGGCAACGCCCTCTTTGCCAGGGAGTCCGAGGGGTGTCCCCTCGGTAAGGAGTTCCAGAGGGAGGGCGGGCGGGATACGATGTGAACGGATCCATCCTGCAGCCCCAAGCCCGGAGCATAACAAGACCAGAACCTCGACAGGCCAGCAGACAGCGAAGAGCAGTCAAAGCACAAGCGCAGGAGGCGCATCATGATCACCAGCTTCAGCCACATCTACTACCGTGTCCGCGACGTCGAGGAAAGCATCACGTTCTTCACCGAACTGCTGGGCTTCACCCTGCTGCGCAAGTACAGCAACGCCGGGCGCGTCTCGGGCTACCTCAACCTGGGCAACGTGCTGCTGGAGGTGACGCCCGCGCCGCCGGACATGAAGCTGGAGGGTGAGCGCCGCATCGGCCTCACCGTCGACGACATGGACGCCACGCTGGCCGCCCTCACCGCGGCCGGGGTCGAGGTGGCCGCCCCGCCGTTCGACGCGCGCACCTTCTGGGGCCGTCAGTGCGTCATCAAGGACCCGTCGGGTTGCTGGATCTCGCTGCGCGAGTGGAAGTCGCCCGACAGCCCCACCTTTCCCGATTGGCAGCCGAAGCACGAAGGGATGACCCGCCTGGCGTGAACGTCTTCTTCGACTGCGACTTCACGCTGACCGGCATCCACGGTGGGCTGCGGCCCTACGTGCGCGAGGTGTTCGAGCAGCTCATCGCCGACGGCCACACCGTCTACATCTGGTCGGGCGTGCGGGTGCCGTGGGACATCTACGAGAACTTCGGCCTGGAGGAGTTCATCACCGGCGTCTACCTCAAGCCCATCGCCGACGACCGGGCCGGCCACCACGACGCCATCGAGCGCCACCGCATCCCCGTGTGGCCCGACTACGTGGTGGACGACAACGTGGGCCCGGTGGAGGCCTTCGGCGGCTACGTGGTGCCCCCCTACATCTACGTGCAGGAACCCGACGACCACATCCTGCGCATGTACCGAGCGTTCAAGGCCTGGGCCGCGGAGCAGGGTAGCGGCCCGGAGCGCTAACCGCCGCTACCTCGCGTCAGGCCAGCACCAGCGGCACCAGCATCTCGTCGGGGGTGAGGCCGGAGTGGTGGGCGGCATACAGCGGGCCGGCGCTGGTCCCCTGGTGGAGGGTGAAATCGAAGACATCGGCCCCCAGGGAGATGGCGACGAACGTGCCGAGGCGGGCACGGGTAGCCGTGTCGGTGGGCTGAGGCCCAAACAGGTGCAGCCGCTCCGCGTCCTCGATGGTCAGCAGTAAGAACCGGTCCTCGAAGCTCTCCTCGAAGCAGGCGATGAAGGCCTCATGACGGTCGGGCTGGACCCGGAAGTAGGCCACGCGGGCGTCACCCGAGGGAGGGGCATCCATGAGCATTCGCAAGTCATCGTTTGACGCCAGGTCGTGGTGCTGCCGCTCCGCCACGTCCAGCAGGCCGTGGTCGCCGGTCACCACCAGGCGGGCGGTGCGCGGCAACTGTGCGGCCAGCCGCCCCAATGCGTGGTCCAGGTGGGTGACGGCGCCGCGGGTATGGCCGTGGCGGGTGCCGAACCGGTGGGCCGATTCGTCGGGCTCGGGGGTGTACAGGTAGGTGTAGGTTGGCCTGCGGGCGCTCGCAATGCGGTCAGCCGCCAGATCGACCGCCTGATCGAGCGTGCGATACGGGATGCGCTGCTGCTTTCCGCCGAAATAGGTGGAATAGACGCTGCCGACGATGGCCTTCGGCAGGAGCGAAGCCCCAGCCACATTGTCCGCCATTGCCCCGGGCGCGAGCGGAAACGCATCGGCAGGTGAGACGCCCAGCGCCTCCAGGGGTTGCTGGACACCGTCGGTGTTGGGCAGGCTGACGAAGGGTAGCAGCGCCCCCGGCGCGTTCAGTTGGGGCAGGTGCGTCCCCCAACCGGTCACGCCGTGCTGGCCCGGCCAGGCGGCGGTGGTGAGCGATGTCAGGGCGGTGGCGGTGCTGGAGGGGAAGACCGACCGCAGCACCATGGCCTGGTGACTCCGCAGAAACGAGCCCGCCGGGAGCCCGTCGAGGCTCACGCACCCCAGTCCATCGGCCAGCACAAAGACCAGGTGCTCAGGCGTGCCAATGGCGTCGCGAAGGCGCCGGGCGCCCGCCCGCAGCGGGGCGCGCGAGCCGCGATAGAACGCCAGCGCTCGGGCGAGATCGACGAGATTGAGTGTGCGGGATGAGGGGAGGAGCCAATCGCCGCGGCGAACCAAGCGCTGCGCCCGGCGCAACGCGGGTGAGGCGGCCTGGGGTTCCGGACCACCCGCGGTCGTGGCCGCTGGCTGGTCCCGAGCGTGGGGGCTCAGGTACACAGCGGCACGGAATAGCTCCCCGGCACGCACCGGTTGGCGCGGAGCTGTCTGCTATCCTGAAGGGGCGACGCCCCCCGCCAGTGAACCCGACCCACGAGGACCCTCGGCATGCCCCCTGCCCACGCGTCACTCACCGCCAACACCCTGGTTCAACAACTGGGCGGCACATACGCCGAGTTGCCCCTTGCGGAGCGCACCCGCCACCTGAGGATGCTGCGCACGGTCGCCGCCTCCGCGGAGCCGTTTCTGCGCACGGACCCCGACGGCGACGGATGGCGCGTCACTCTCGTTGCGCCCGACGCCATTGGGGTGCTGGCCATCGTCTGCGGCTTGTTCACGGTGCATCACCTCGACATTATCAGCGCGAAGGTGTTCTCGGTGGAAGTCCCGCGGGCTCCGGTGGCGATGCGCCCCCGGCCGGGGATGCCCGGCGGCCCGCCGCAGGCCCCTGCGCCAGCGCCCTGCGCCTTGGACGTGTTTACCGTTCGGCCATTGGGAGGGCCGCCGCCGCGGGGGCTGTGGCCGCGGTTCCGCCGAGACCTGAACCTGCTGATGGGCATGGTGAACGATGGCAACGCGCGCGACGCCCAGGACTGGGTGATGGACCGGTTCGGCCGGGCGCTGCGGGGCATGGACCTCGACAGCGGCATGCTGGCTCCCGTTCATATCAGCATCACCAACGCCCCCGGCCAGCGCCACACCCGCCTGGAACTGCACTCTGCCGATGTCCCAGGTTTTCTCTTCGCCTTCACCAACGCCTTGGCCGGGTCCAGCATCGACATCCGGTCGGCCTCGGCGGACACCGTGAACGGCCAGGCGCGGGACGTTTTTTGGGTGGTGAACCGGGATGGGATGCCGGTGACCAGCCCCGCAGCGCTGCAGGAACTGCGGGTGGTCGCGGCCCTCATCAAGCAGTTCACGCACCTGCTCCCCCGGTCGCCCCAGCCCGCTCAGGCGCTGCGCCAGTTTCGGGCCCTGGTCGGCCAGATTCTGGCCAGTCCGGAGCGGGTGGGCGACCTCACCGACCTGGAGTCGCCGGAGGTGCTGCAGACGCTGGCCGACCTCATGGGGGTCAGCAGGTTCCTGTGGGAGGACTTTCTACGACTCCAGCACGAGAACCTCTACCCGGTGGTGGCGAACGTTCCGGCGCTGGATACGGCGCCGCAACGCTCAGCGCTCACGGCCGGCATGCAGCAGCACCTGGCACGCTTCACCTCGACCAGCGACCGCATTGCGGCGCTGAACGCCTTCAAAGACCGGGAGATGTTTCGCATCGACCTGCGGCACATCACCGGGCGCACGCCGTTCAGCGCGTTCTCTGAAGAGCTGACGGTGCTGGCCGAGGTGGCGGTACACGCCGCCGCGGAGCTGGCGCACCAGATGGTGCAGAACACCGGCCGGGGCACCGGGCCGGCGTCATTCGGGGACTGGCCGTGGTGCATTGCCGGGCTGGGGAAGTTCGGTGGCCGGGAGATGGGCTTTGGCTCCGACATCGAACTGCTCGTGGTGTACCACCCACCCACCGGAGAGGCAGCGGCCGGCGCGCACGCCTATTTCGAACGGTTCGTCAAAGCGTTCCAGACAGTCATACATGCCCGGCAGCACGGCATTTTCGAAATCGATCTCCGGCTGCGCCCTTACGGCAGCGCCGGCGCACTGGCGGTGCCCATGGAGGCAGCCAGGGCCTACTATTCGCCAAGGGGCGATGCCCAACAGTTTGAGCGGCTGGCGTTGGTAAAGTTGCGGCCGGTGGCCGGAGACCAGCAGCTTGCCAACGAACTGACGGCACTGCGAGACGCCTTCGTCTATTCTGGCCTCCCACTCGATTGGTCCGACATTGCGACCCTGCGCGACCTTCAGGTTGCAGAGTTGGCGCCGCCGGGCGAGGTGAACGCGAAGTACAGCCACGGTGGCCTGGTGGACCTGGAGTACTTCGTGCAGACCCGCCAGATCTTGAACGGCGGGCAGCACCCCAGCGTGCGCACCACCAATACCCTAGAGGCGGTTGACCGCCTAGAAGCCGCCGGCGTCATAGACCCGAACTTGGCCGCGGCGCTCCGGGAGAACTACGGCTTTCTGCGGCGCCTCATCGATGCCCTGCGCGTGGTACGCGGCAACGCCAAGGACCTCAACATCCCGGCCGCCAGCACCGAAGAGTTGACCTACCTCACCCATCGCCTGCAGTTCGCATCGCCCGCGGCCATGCAGGCCGCTATCACTGCCCGCATGGCGCAGGCTGCGCAGGTGTGGCGCCATTAAATGGGGAGTGCGGCGGCGCCCTTCCCTGGTTGACCCCACCGCCACCAACGCGTTACCGTTCCCCCGCATCCTCACCCCAATCGGAGGTCCCCTATGGCAGATAAGGTCGCACTCGTAACCGGCGCAGGCAGCGGCATCGGCAAGGCCTGCGCATTGGCGCTGATGAACGCCGGTTACCACACGGTATTCGCCGGCCGCCGCCTCGACCGCCTGGAGGCCGCTGCCGCCGAGGGCAAGGCGTCGGGCCAGCAGTCGCTGTGCCTATCGACCGATGTGGGCGACCCCAAGGCCGTGGCGGCGCTGTTCACCACAACCAAAGCCGCTTTCGGACGGCTCGATGTGCTGTTTAATAACGCCGGCGGCGGTACGCCCGGTGGCATCCTGTTCGAGGACATCTCCTACGACTTGTGGCAGAGCGCCTTGAACGCCAACCTGACCGGCGCTTTCCTGTGCAGCCAGCAGGCCTTCAAGCTGATGAAGGAGCAGGACCCCCACGGCGGCCGTATCATCAACAACGGGTCCATCTCGGCGCACACGCCGCGGCCCAACTCCGCGCCCTACAGCTCCAACAAGCACGCCATCACCGGCCTCACCAAGGCCACCGCGCTCGACGGCCGCAAGTACGACATCGCGGTCGGCCAGATCGACATTGGCAACGCGCTGACCGACGCCACCGCCCGCATGGCCAACGGCGTGCTGCAACCCAACGGCCAAATGATGCCCGAGCCCACCATGGACGTGCAGGACGTGGCCCGCGCCGTCGTTTTCATGGCCGGCCTCCCCCTGGAGCACAACGTCCAGTTCATGACCATCATGGCCACCAAAATGCCCTTCGTCGGCCGGGGATGACCCATTCCTCCCTCGAGGGCGGGGGGGGACAGGGTGCGGCACCGGTTCTTCCCCCTGCCTAGGGGGAACTAGATGGGGGTTAGCTGCAAGGGAGGGGAAAGAAGGACCGCTACTCCACTACAATAGACAGCACGACACACGACAAAGGAGCGCCCCATGACCATGCGCCCACCCGCCCATAACCACGAGACCGAAGTGGTGGCACACCCCACCACCGCAACACCCGGCCGCATGCCCGCCGTGTTCGTGGGCGTGGGCGGCCCCCGGCAGATGTGGGACGAGCCATGGAATGCCGCCTTCCGCACTTGGGCCGGCCAGTTGCCGCGGCCCAAGGCCATCCTGGTGTTCTCGGCGCACTGGCTGGAGTACCCCATGGCCTTCGGGGCGCAGTCGACCGTGCCGCTGACCTACGACTACTACAACTTTCCGCCGCACTTCTACGAGGTGCAGTACCAAGCCCCCGGCGCGCCCGATCTGGCAGTGCACGTGCGAGAACTGCTGGACGGCAAGCTCGAAATCGCCGACTCGGAGCGGGGGTTAGACCACGGCGTGTTCATTGGCCTGAAGGGCATGTATCCCGACGCCGACGTGCCGGTGCTGGAGGTGTCGATCCCCACCTTCGACCCAGGCGTGCTGTTCGCCATCGGCCGGACGCTGGCCCCGCTGCGCGACGAGGGCGTGATGATCATGGGCGCTGGGCTGGTGAACCACAGCTCGCAGAACCCCGCCGCCAATGCGGCGTTCGACGCATGGGTGGCCGAAACGCTCGACAAGCGCGACTTCGAGGCGCTGCTGAACTACCAGACCCTCGGCCCCGGCGTGGCGGAAGCGCTGCCCACCGTCGAGCACTTCATACCGCTGCTGGTCGTGGCCGGCGCGGCCTACGACGCCAACGACGCGATCCAGCCCGCCATCACCGGTTTCAGCGCCACCGGGGGCAGCCGCCGCTCCATCCAGTTCAACTAACGGCGGCCCAGCCCTTCCGAGCGGGCTAGGTGTCCAGGGTGTCGGCGGCGAACACCTGATCCAGGGTCAGGCGCTTCTGCGTGACCCCGTGCTCATAGGTGTAGTCGAGGAAGGCTGCGATGGTGTTGCGGTTGGCCGTAATGCCGCCCTTCCACACGTCGCCCCATTCCCGCATCTGGTCGCGCATCGCCTCGCGGCTGTACAGGTTGCCCGACAGCCCCGGCTGGTCGCCCAGCAGGTCCTCGTACGCCAGCGCGCGTGAGCGGTCGAACGCATCGTAGACCCGGCGGGCCAGCCCCGGGTGATCACGGTAGGTCTTGCCACCCATGAGGATCAGGTGCACCGGCGTGCAGATGCGGTGCTCGCGGTAGAGCTGCAGGTTCAACTCCTGGTAGTTGGGGAACAGGCGTTTCACGTTGGGGTTCGACTCGAGCGCCGCCCAGTCCTTCGAGGCCGTGATGTCGCTGGTGCAGGCGTCCACCTCGCCGTCCAGCAGCCGGTCGACGTGGCCCTTGCGCGGCCCGCTGGCGTATTCCACCTGCACCCGCGTGTTGTACACGTCGAAGCGCTTGGGCGTGGTCACCAGCCACTTGAGTTTCGCCAGGTCGACACCGTGGAAGTGGTGCAGGAAGCCGCGGGTGAAGGTGGCGACGGCCCCTTCGTAGAAACCGGTGGCGAAGGTCTTGCCCTCCAGGTCCTTGGGGCCGTTGATGCCGCGGTCCGCCCGCACCCAGACGTAGGTGTAGGCCAGCTTGCGCTTGGTGAACACCGGCAGGCACTTCACGTCCCACCCCTGGTCGATGGTGGGGATGATGTCGCCCCAGTTGGCATCCAGAATGCCGAACTCGCCGTTGCGGTAGCGCGGGTCGCTGAAGTAGTCCACCGGCCCCGGTGTCGGCCGGATGACCACCCCCTCGGCGGTGGAGCGTCCCTGCAGCAGCGGCATCAGCATGTCGTTGCGCTGCTGCCCCTGAAAGGTGAGTTCGAGTGGAGCCTGGGTGGTCATGTGCGCCTCCGGTGCATGTGAGCGCACGCAGTGTAGCGCAATCATGTCTCGGGCGAGGGACGGAGACACTAAGCGTGCACAGTCACTTGGTTGTAGAGGAACTCCGGCGCGAAGTCAGCACCATTAGGCCAGACCAAGGTGTCAAGCTCTTCGTCCAGCCGGAACTCTCTGAAGTAAGCGACGTCCCGCAGCGGCTCGAAGACCTTGCCATACAACTCCGTTGCAAAATCCACTTCACCGGACGCCCCGTCGCTGAACTCAAGCCAGACCCGGTAGTCTCCTGCATACCTGGCCCTTACCAACTGTGGCATCTCGTCTACTCCAGTGGTGGTATCCGGCGCAACTGCTCTCCACCCAGCGCAAGTTCCCAATCTTGACGCAGCGCATCGCGATGGAGGCTCCACCACCCGATAACCAGCCCCAACGCGCGAGCGGGCATATGGCCCCGCACGAATCCGGTGTCAAGGTCTACGGTAACCCTGTAGTCACCGTAGCGGGCATGAAAGTGCGCGGGTTCATGTTCCCGATAATACATCGCTATGACGACGCCGAAGAACCGGCTGATCTCGGGCTCGTTACACCTGGCACTGCGGGCAGTAGTGGGTGCCGCGGCCGCGGAAGTGCTTCTTCTGGATGATGGCGCCGCAGCGGGGGCAGGGCTGGCCCTCCCGGCGGAATACGTTGGTCTGGTCCTGATGCTCGCCCTTGTCGCCGCCGGGGTTCACATAGGTGTCGAAGCTGGTACCGCGCAGGCGCACCCCCTTCTCCAGCGCCTCCAGCACGGCGGCGTGCACGCGGGCCACTTCGGCGGGCGTCAGGCTGCCTGCCGCGCGTTCGGGACGGATGCCCGCCAGCCACAGCGCCTCGTCGCAGTAGATGTTGCCGACGCCGGCCACCAGGCCCTGGTCGAGCAGCAGCGGCTTAATGGGGGCGCTGCGACTCGCCAGCCGCTCCGCAAAGTAGGCGAGGCTGAACCCGGGGCCCAGCGCATCGGGCCCCAGGTGGCCGATGACGTCCGTCATGTCCTCCACCAGCCAGGTCCCGCCGAGGGTGCGGGGGTTCACCAGCCACATCTCGCTGCCGTCTTCGAACACGAAGCGCATGCGGGTGTACTGGGCCAACTCGCCGCCCTGCGCCTGCCACAGCAGCCCGCCGCCCATCATCAGGTGCGCCACCATGGCGCCGCGGTCCAAAGCGAACAGGATGAACTTACCGTGGCGCTCCACCGCCTGGATGCGCCGGCCCGGCAGGGCGCGGGCGAACTCGGCGGGCGAGGGGGCGCGCACCATGCGGGGCACCAGCAGTTCAACGGCCTTGAAGGTGCGGCCCACCACGCGGGGCCGCAGGTCGCGCACCGTCGTCTCGACTTCGGGGAGTTCAGGCATAGGTGGGGCTCGACTTGCTGGTTTGAAGTGGTGATGGACGGCAGGCCAGCCCCCTCACCCTAGCCCTCTCTCCCGCCAGGGGAGAGGGGATCGGAGGCGCAGGGTGCTCTCGAATCGTCGTCGCAACCCCCCTGGAAGTTCAAGTACGGGTGGGCGTTAGGAGGAGGGCGGGACTCTCATTCTTCCCCCTGCCTAGGGGGAGGTTAGGAGGGGGTTTCGCCGCGCTGGCACGCTCCGATGATACGCTCCACGACACCTTCTAGACTTTCCTTCACTTCCGAGTTGGAGAAGCGGAGCACGACGTAGCCATGATCCGCGAGGACCGCATCACGCTGTGCATCGGCATCCACCGTCTGCGCATGGGTGTCTCCGTCCACTTCCACCACAACTCGGCTGGCAGGACAGCAGAAGTCGACGAGGTAGCCGTGAAGCGGCATTTGCCGGCGGAACCGGAGGCCTGCTGCTTGCCGCCCTCGCAGTTGTTGCCAGAGGGCCACCTCGGCAGGCGGCATGCGTTGCCGTAACGCGCGGGCGGTGTCCTTGAGCCAGGTATCAATGCGCCGGTCCGTCGGAACCCTCTGTGCAAGCCGGGACATAGGTAACACATTGACTAGGCACATGGGTAACAGATCAGGCCTTTCGTTCACGCTTGGGACCACGATCAGGGTGGTGCACGACCCGCTCCCCCTGGGGATCCACGAGTCCCAGGTCCATGGG